>Ga0181526_10004341_pt1 | contig 11083 bp, 6 predicted proteins | sample PEATcosm2014_Bin_35_FD_119750 | JGI IMG/M metagenome (GOLD analysis project Ga0181526, IMG submission 119750) | Peatland microbial communities from MTU Mesocosm Facility, Houghton, MI, USA - PEATcosm2014_Bin06_30_metaG | ecosystem: Environmental > Terrestrial > Soil > Wetlands > Peat | place...
GACCGCATGGACACGGCGGGGGCGTGGGTCATCGACCGCTCGCGCCAATCGCTGGCCGCGCGGGGCGTCGACGCGCGATTCGTCGGCGCGCGGCCCGAGCATGCGATCTTGCTGCGCGAGGCGCATTTTCGCCCCATCGAGGCGCCGCCGCGCCGCAACGTCCTGACCTTGACCTCCCTGGTCGCCGACATCGGCGAGAGCGTCTACACCGCGGGGACGGATCTGGTCAGCGGCCTGGGATTTCTCGGCCGCATGGTCAGCGTCGGGGCGAGCGCGGCCGTTCGCCCCGGGCGCTGGCGCTGGACGTCGGTGGTTTTCCACCTCGAAGCGTTCGGCCTGCGCGGCGCTCCGATCATCCTTTTGATCAATTTTCTCGTCGGCGCCATCGTCGCCCAGCAGGGCATCTTTCAGTTGGCGCGATTCAACGCGACGCCCTTCACCGTCGATCTGATCGGCATTCTGGTGTTGCGCGAACTGGGCGTGCTGTTGACCTCGATCATGATCGCCGGCCGGTCGGGCTCGGCGATCACGGCGGAAATCGGCGCCATGGAGATGCGCGAGGAAGTCGACGCGCTGACGGTGATGGCGCTCGATCCGATGGAAGTGTTGATTCTGCCGCGGATCCTGGCGCTGATCCTGGCGCTGCCGCTGCTGACCTTCCTGGCGGACATGGCGGCGCTGTTCGGCGGCCTGTGCGTCGCCTGGGTCTACGGCGACATCAGCCCGGCCGTCTACCTCGAGCGCCTGCACGACGCCATCGGCCTCAACACCTTCGAAGTCGGCCTGATCAAGGCGCCGTTCATGGCGCTGGTGATCGGCCTGATCGCCTCGATCGAAGGCTTCAGGGTCAGCGGCTCCGCCGAGTCGCTGGGCCAGAGAGTGACGGACTCGGTCGTCAAGTCGATCTTCATGGTCATCGTCCTCGACGGCATTTTCGCCATGTTCTTCGCGGCGGTGCGGTTTTGACCGGCAACGCGGGCGCAGCCGGCGCCGCGCCGTCGGCGCCCGCCGGCCCGCCGCGTTCCGGCGGCCAGGCGCCGCGCGAGGCGGTGATCCGGGTGCGCGGGCTCGAAGTCGGTTTCGGCGACCATCTCGTCATGAACGGCCTCGATCTCGACGTCTATGGCGGCGAAGTGCTCGGCTTCGTCGGCGCTTCGGGCGCCGGCAAGTCGGTCTTGACCCGCACGATTCTGGGCTTGTTGCCGAAACGGGCCGGCGTGATCGAGGTTTACGGCGAGAACGTCGACACGCTTTCGACCGCCGAGCGCGCACGCGTCGAGCGGCGCTGGGGCGTGCTGTTCCAACAGGGCGCCCTGTTCTCGAGCCTGACGGTGCTGCAGAACATTCAGGCGCCGATGCGCGAACATCTCGATCTGTCGCCCCGCCTGCGCGACGAATTGGCGATGCTGAAGCTCGACCTGGTCGGCCTGGGGTCCGACGCCGCCGACAAGTTGCCCTCCGAACTTTCCGGCGGCATGACCAAGCGCGCGGCGCTCGCCCGCGCCCTGGCGCTCGACCCCGACCTGCTGTTTCTCGACGAGCCGACCTCGGGACTCGATCCGATCGCGGCGGGCGAATTCGACGATCTCATCGCCACGTTGCAGCGCACGCTCGGCTTGACCGTTTTCATGGTGACCCACGACCTCGACAGCCTCTATGCGATTTGCGATCGCGTCGCGGTTCTCGGGCAGGGGCGCGTGACGGCGATCGGCCCGATTTCCGAGCTCCTGGCGTCGGAGGATCCCTGGATCAAGTCGTATTTTCACGGCAAGAGGGGGGCGGGGCGCGAAGCCGTCTTCGATCGCGCCACCGCCGCGAAGCGCCGGCCATGAACGCTCGCGCCGCCTCTTCGGCCGCGACGGACCGTCGCGCCGCGGCGAGATCGGCGCGGATCGGTCGCTCCGCGATGGGGCGTCGGCGCGAGAAATCTGCTATGCGAGTTGGCGTCGCCGGGCGGCGGCCGGGTCCGGCGAGCGGTTGAGACGGGCGAACGCGAAGCGTTCAGGAGGGCGATAGGCGGCGATGGAGACGCGAGCCAATTTCGTATTGATCGGCGCTTTCACCCTGGCGGTGGTGGCGGGGGCGTTTCTGTTCGTTCTGTGGTTCTCGGGCCTGACCCGGATTTCCGAGCACAAGACCTACGAAGTTCTTTTCGACGGTTCCGTTTCCGGACTTTCGCGAGGCAGCGCGGTGCTGTTCAACGGTTTGCGGGTCGGCGAAGTCACGCAGATCGATTTCATCGCGGACGATCCGAGACGCGTCCGGGTGCTGGCCGACGTCGCCGGAAGGGTTCCGATCAAGAAGGACACCAAAGCGCGCCTGGAGATCCAGGGATTGACCGGGGGGGCGGCGATCGCGTTGAGCGGCGGCGCCCCCGACGCGCCGCCGTTGCTCGGGGAGCACGGCGCGCCGCCGGTCATCGTCGCCGAACCCTCCGAATTGCAGAACATCATGGAGAGCGTCCAAAACCTCTCCACCAAGGCCGATGCGGTGCTGGGAAAGGTGGACAAGCTGTTGAACGACAACAGCGCCGCCATCGGCGACGCGGTCAAGAACGTCGACGCGTTCTCGAAGGCGCTCAGCGACAATTCGGCGGGAGTGAACAGCGCCCTGGCGGGAATATCCGATCTCGGGCGCAAGATCGGCCCGCTCGCCGACCGGTTGCAAGGTCTCTCCGACCATGTCGACAAGGTGGTCGAAGCGATCGACCCCGACAAGGTGCGTCGCGTCGTGAGCAATATCGACGCGTTCGCCGGCGCCTTGGCGGACAACAAGGCGTCGATCGATTCCGTGTTGTCGGATTCGGCGGCGCTGGCCAAACGCCTCAACGAAGCCTCGCCGAAGCTCGACGCCGCCCTGGCGGATTTCGACGCCCTGGTCAAATCGGTCGACACCCAGAAACTCGCGAGCCTCGTCGACCGTTTGCAGGCCCTGTCGGGCGATGTCGACAAGGTGGTGGCGGCGGTCGACGCCGACAAAGTGCGCCGCGTCGTGACCAACGTCGACGCCTTCACCGGCGCCTTGGCGGACGACAAGGCGTCGATCGATTCCGTGCTCGCCGATTCGGCGGCGCTGGCCAAGCGCCTCAACGGCACTTCGACGAAACTCGACGCCGCGTTGGCGGATTTCGACGCCCTGGTCAAATCGGTCGACACCCAGAAGGTGGCGAGCTTCGTCGACGGCGCCGACTCGCTCGGCCAGACCCTGCGCGACAACCGCGGCAACATCGACCGCACGCTGAAAAACGCCTCCGAACTCTCCGCCAAGCTCAACCAATCGGCCGACAAGATCGATTCGCTGATGGCCAGCCTGCAAGGGTTCGTCGGTTCTCCCGAGCTCAAGGGGCCGCTCGGCGAAGTGGGCGACGCCGCGCGCTCGGTGCGGCAATTGGCCGACGATCTGAACGCTCGCACCAAGGAAATCGCCGTCGGCCTCACCCGTTTCAGTTCGTCGGGATTGCGCGAATTCGAAGCGCTGGCGATCGACGGGCGGCGGACGGTCAACGACCTCGACCGCGTCTTGCGGGGCTTCGAGCGCAATCCCAACGAGGTGATCTTCGGCGCCAAGCCGGCGCTGCCAGAATATCACGGCGGACCCTGATGTCTGCCGATCCGCCTCGCAGGCCGCCTCGCGCGCTCGCGCTCGCCAAATCTCGGCGCCCGCGCGCCGGCGCGCGGGGCGCCGCGGCGGTCGCCGTGGCGATGCTGCTCGCCGCCTGCGCCGATGGACCGGCCCCGGCCGCTTTCGACCTCAGCGCCGCCAGGCCCGCGCCGGCGCGGCCGCTGCTCGGGCAGTTGCGGATCAGCGAACCCATCGCCGGCGGCGACCTCGACGGCGAGCGCATCCTGGTGCGCACCGGTCCCCAGGAAGTCGCGACGCTGGCCGGCGCCAAATGGTCCGATCGTCTGCCGCTGCTCGTGCAATCGCGATTGACCCAGACGTTCGAGAACGCCGGTCTGTCGCGTCAGGTCGGCCGCCGCGCGACGGCGGCCGCGGACTACGATCTCGAAATCGACATCCGAACGTTCGAACTCGACGCCGCCCATTCGCGGGTCGAGGTCGACCTCGCGGTCAAGATCGTTTCGGCCGGCGGCCGGGTGGTCGCGGCTGAAATCTTCACCGCCGCGGCGCCGGTCGCCTCGACCGGCGGCGCCGCGGTGTCGGCGGCGCTGGACGGCGCGCTTTCCTCGGTGATGAAGCGGATCGTCGCCTTCGTCGCGACGCGCGTGTAGCGGCGCCGCCGGGGAGAGCCGAGGCCGGGTCTTGGCGAAGGCCATGCCCGGACTGAGAAACTCAGCCCAGCCGGCCGGAGGCGTGCGCCAGCATGGTGTAGACCTTGCCGGCGTCCGACAGCAGCGTCGCGCGCGATTGCGCGCCGTCCCGGTCGTTCTGGCCGATCTTGGCCAGAAGTCGCTCGAATTCCTGGGTGTAGCGCGCGACCGAAACCTGGAATTGCGGATCGCTGCGGTATCTGCGGCGGATCTCGTCGAAGGTCTGCTGGCCCTGCGCGGTGTAGAGGCGGCGCGACACCGCGGTCGTGTCGCCGCCGCGCCAGCGATCCCACATTTCCGCGGCGGCCTCGGCGTCGACGAACCTGGCGATGTCGAGCGAGATCCCCTCGAGCGCGTCGTTGGCGGCGCGGTTGGGGGCCGGCGGCGGCTCGTCGCGGGAGGCGGCGGCGAGAAGGTTCGACAGCCACCCCGATTGCTTGCGTTCGGCGATCGAGGGCGATGGCGGCGCGCTCGCCGGCGCTTGCGGCGCCTGCGTCCGCGGCGGCTGCGAAACCGATCGCGCCGGCTCGGGGGCGCCGGGCGCCGGGATGAGCCGACGTCCTTCCTCGTCCGGCGACGGCTCGGCCGTTCGCGACGCCTCGAAGCGCGACGGCGCGGCCGGCGCGGCCGGCTCCTCGGCGGGCTCGGCGACATCGAAGTCCGCGCCGGACGCCGTGACCACCGCGGTCAATTCCTTGAGCGCCTTGATCTGGTCGGAGACGACGCGCCGCATCGCGCTCGCCGCCTCGTTGGTTTCCGCCGGCAGCTCGAAGACGCCGCGGCGCAATTCCTGGCGCGTCGCGTCGAGCTGGCGCTGGACCTCGCTCGCCATCCGCCCGACCTCGGCGACCGACTGGCGAAACCGCTCCGCCGTCTTGTTCATGACCTCGGAGAGCTGGGCGTTGGCCTGCTCGTAGGCGGTCCGCAGCGCCTGCGCCGTCCTTTCCCGTTCCTGGCCGGCGTTCTCGCGGATCATCTCGAACTGGCTGGCGACCGTCGAGGCGGTGCTCTTCGTCGCCGCCGACAGCGCGGCGCTGACCTCCTGGGCGCGCGCCTGCGCCTTGTTGAAGCTGTCTTCGAAAGAGGTGGCGAAGTGACGCGTCACCGCCTCGAACTCCTGGCTCTTGGCGGCGATTTCGACGAACAGGTTCTCCAGCGCCGTCTGGCGGTGCTGCAGCGCCAGGTCGATCGTCTGCTGCCTGGCCGCCAGATCGTGCCCGACCTCGGCGAGCGCGGTCGTCGCCGCCGCGATGCGTTCGACGAGCGCGCTCGATTCGCCCTGCGTCGTCGACGACAAGCGGTCGAGCGTGGTGACCTGCGCCGCCATGGCGCCGAGGGCGCGCTGCATGTCGTCGATCTTTTCGGCGAGGTCGCCGTGCAGCGCGCCGAGCGTCTCGCCGGCGCCGCCGACGACCCGATCCAGCGCGGCGCTGGCCTGGCCCAGGCGGTCGAGAACCTGACTCAACTCGTTGCGCATCCGCTCGCCGGCGACGCTCAGCGCCGCCACCGACACCCCGGCGTTGCGCTCGACCGCGTCGCGCAGCGCCGCGCCGGAACGGTCGATTTCGCCGGTCAGCCGGGTCAACAGCGCATTGATCGTCTCCGAGGATTGCGACTGCGCCGCCTCCGCCGCGGCGCGCAACGCCGTCGTCGACGTCTCGACGTCGGCGCCGAGCTGGCTGGTCAAGGCGCCCAGCGAGCGCACGGAAACGGCCGCGCCGGCGTTGATCGCGGCGAGCAGATCGTCGCCGCGCCGCGTCATCAGCGCGACGAGATTCGACGTCTGTTGCTCGAACGTCTGCGCCGCGCGCTCGCTGACGCCGGCGATTTGGCTCGAAACTTGCGCGCCGCGCGCGCCGAGCTGGGCGAGGAAGTCGGCGGCCGGGCCGTCCATCAGCGCGCGGAGCTCCTCGATCCGCGCGTTGAGATCGCCGGTCAGTTGGTCGCCCCGGCCCGCCAGGGCCGCGTCGAGATTGCCGATCGCGAGCGCCAGCCTCACGGCGACGGCGTCCTGCTCGGCGGAAATTCTCGCCAACAGGTCGTCGGCGCCGCTGGCGATCGAATGGTGAACCGCGGCGCCGTGGGCGTCGACCGCGGCCGCGATCGCGCCGACGTGCTTTTCGAGCGCCGAATCGATCCGTCCGGCGTGCGCGCCGACGACGTTGTCCAGGGTCGCCGCGTGCGCCGAAATCTTGTCCGAAAGTTCGGCGCCGCTGGCGTCGAACCGGGTCGAAAGGCTCTGCAAGGGCGCAACGACCTGGTCGTAGAAGCGATCGGCGCTGCCGCCGAGCGCGCCGGTCATGTCGTCGAGCTTGCCCCCGAGACTGGCGGAGATCTGCGTCGAGAGTTCCGACAGCGCCTGCGTCAAGGCTTGCGCGCGCGCGCGCAGCGTCGCCTCGATTTCGCTCGACTTGGCGTCGATCCCCTGCGTGATTTCGCGTCCGCCTTCGCTCAACGCCTTGGCCGCTTCGATCGTGCTCTTGACCAGCGTTTCGTTCAGCGCCTTGCCGCGCACCGCCAATCCGCCGTCGATTCGCTGCAGCAACGCGTCGAGCGAGGCGGCGATCTCCTGGAGCTTGGCGCTGGCGCGGCGATCGACGGCCTGCAACCCGGAGTCGTAGAGCGCCGCCGCTTCCTCGTTGCGTTTGCCGAGCCGCGCATCGAGGGCGCCGCCGCGCGTGACGATCGTATCCTCGATCGCCGACAATTTGCCGTCGATCTGCATCGTCAGCGATTTGGTTTCCGCGTCGAGGCGCGACACCAGATCGCGGCCGCGCGAGTCCACGGTCGCCTCGAAGTTCGCCAATCCGTCGCGCACCGAATCGTCGATGACGCGGGCTCGGGTGGTCAGCGATTGGCTTTCGGCGTCGAGGCGCGACACCAGCTCCTGGCCATAGCGGGCGAAGGCCGCCTCGAATTTCGTCAATCCGTCGCGCACCGAGTCGTCGACGACGCGGGCGTGGCTCGACAGCGCGAGTTCGACGACGGTGCGATGGGCGGCGGCCGCGCTGTCGAATTCCGTCAGACGGGCGTTGGAGGCCTGCTCGAAGCGCGCGTGGTGGTCGGTCAGGCGGTCGTCGAGCTCGGTCTGGCGATTGGACATGATCGCATCGACGGCGTCGATATGGGCGCCGAAGTTCTCGCCCAGGCGCGCGGCATGGGCGCCGATTCGTTCGACGACGCTGTCGCCGCCGTCTCCCACCAGGCTCGCCAGCGAATGCAATTGCCCGTCGAGCTGGCCGACCTGGGCGCTCAACGCGTTGACCAGCGCGCCGCCGCGCGCGCCGAGCGTTTCCTCGAAGGTGGCGATCGTCGAGGCCAGCGTGTCGTGCACGCTGCCGCCGCCGACGGCGATCGAGGCGACGGCTTCGCCCGCGATCGAGGCGAATTTTTCCCCGACCTGCGCGACCTGCTCGCTCCATTCGGACAGCGACGCCTGCGAAGCCTCTCGAAAGCGGTCCTGGGCGGCCGCTCCCTGGCTGGCGATCGCCTCGACGGCCTGGCGCGCCGACGCCTCGATCTGGCCGCTCAACGCGCCGGCGGATTGCTCGATGGAGCCGACCAACTGCGCTTGACGCGCTTCGAAATGCTCCGACCAGGCGACGCCGGCGCCGTCGAGCGCGGCGCGCGCGTCGGCCGTCGTGGCGCTCAAGGCGGATGTCAGCCGCTCGTTGGAGGCGGCGAGCGCGTCCTCGAGCGTCTGCCCGCGCACGACGATCGTCTCGTGCAATCGCTCGGAGGCCTCGTTGAGCCGCGAGACGAGGCCGTCGCCGTGGGTGAACACCGTCTCGGAAATGCGGCGGCCGCTGTTGTCGACGCGATCGACGAGGTCCTCGCTTCGTTCGCTGAAATCTCGCGCCACCGTTTCGCCGGCCATCGCCAGGCGCGTCGCCACGGCTTCGCCGTGCAGGCGGATCGCCTCGACCGCTCGGGCGCCGCTCGAGTCGATGCGGTCGACGATTTCGCCGTTTTGCGCCGACAGCGCGTTCGTCGCGGCCTCGGTCGAGGCGGCCAATTGCGACGCGACGGCCTCGCCCTGCGAACGCAACGCTTCGACGGCGGCGGCGCTATTGGCGCCGACGCGGTCGATCAACGCCTCGTTGCGGGCGCTGAAATCGTCGACGAGGGTCTCGCCGATCGCCCGGATTCTTTGATCGACGTCGGCCATGCGGGCGACGATCTCGTCGGCGCTCTGGCTGCCGGCGTCGGCCAGCCGCGTCGCGACGTCGGCGCCGACGGCGGTCAGGTCCTGCCGGATCTGCGCGCCCTGCGCCGCGATTCGGTCGACGGTCGCCGATCCCGCGCGCTCCATCGCGGCGGCGATCTCCTCCGAGGACGCGCCGAGCGAGGCGCCGACGCGCTCGCCGACGTTGGAAAGGCGCTCGCCGAGACGCTCGGCGATCTTCTCCAGGTCGGCGGCGATCCCCTGATGCGCATCGCCGATGACGGCGCGCACCCGGGCGCCGTTGGCGACGATGCCCTCGCGCTGGTCGGCCATTTCGGCGATCAGCGAGCGAATGCGGCGTTCGTTGTCGGAATAGGCGCGCTCGAGCGTCGAGACCTCGGAACGCACCAGGGTCTCCAACTCGGCCGCGCGCGTCAGCGCCCGCTCGATGCCGTCGCCCATCGAGGCGATTTCCCGGCGGATCGCCTGGGAAAGCGTGGCGACCTGCTCGCCCGCCACCGTTTCGGGCTCGGCCAGCCGCAAGGCGACCTGGGTGATCGAGCCCGCCGAAATGCGCAACTCCTGCAGCCGGCGCGCCAACGCGGCGAAGCCGAACAGCAGGATCGTCGGTCCGAGCGCCGCCAGGGCGAGCAGCGCCGTCTCCGGCCGCAAGAGGAAGTCCTTCGCCGCGGTCAGACCCGCGTCGGCGGGGAAGCGCGAAACCGCGTAGGCCACGCACAGCCCCAGCCAGACGACCGCGGCGACGGCGGCCGCCACGAACGGCGCCGGGTTCGGACGGCGCGACTGCATCGCCTGGACGATCGGGCCGATGGCGGGACGATCGTCATTGGCCGGCGGGGTCTGCGCGCCGAGAGCGGGCTTGACCTCCCCGGGCGGCGGCTGGCGGCGAGCGATCAGCGGCGGCTCGACAGGCTCCTGCGGCGAGGGCGCCTTCGGCATCGCGGCGGGGGCGGCGGGCAAGGACTTGACGGGGGCGGAGGCGGGGGCGGGATCGGATACGGCGACCGGGGGCGCGGCGCCCTCGACCGAGCTTTCGTCCGGGGCCAAGTTCAACGCTTCCTCGATCGCCGACATCGCCGCGGAAACCGCGTCCTGAGCCGATTGTTTCTGCGCCATGGCGTCCGCCTCGTTCGATCGATCGCGACGGGCCGCGGCGCGTCGCGAAGCGCCCCCTTCACGCCCGCCGCATCTGGCCTCGCGTCGCGGCGTCGGGGAGCGTTAACCAATGTCAGTCTACAGGTCGCGACGCGAGATTGAAACATCCGCGGAATCGCATCCTTCAAACGTCGTTAACGCTTCGTTCACCATATTCCCGCAACTTCGAGCGAATAATGGGCGACCCATGGCGATTCTCGCGGAATTCCGTGGAAAAACGATGGACATGCCCCCATATGGAGACGGCCATGTCCGCAATTCTCGCCCCGGCGCGTGAAAGCCGGGCCGGCCCGGCGTTTCCCGGGTTGAACGACTGGTCGGCCGGCGAACCCGCCATCGACCTCGTCCATCTCGCCCGCCAGACCGATAACGATTCGGCGCTGGAAGAGGAGCTTCTCGCCCTTTTCGACCGCCAATCGGCGAGCCTGCTCGCGCAATTGTCGGCCGAGGACGCGCCGCCGCGGCGGCGCGCCGACGCCGCCCACCTGTTGCGCGGATCGGCGCTCGCCGTCGGCGCCGGACGGATCGCGCGCGCCGCGCAGGCCTTCGAGGCGTCGCTCGCCCGCGCCGACGCCGAAAAGCAGGAGATCGACCGGGCCGTCGCGGCGCTCGCCGCCGCGGTCGGCGAGGCTCGGGCCGCGATCGCACGGCTGCGCGGCTGACAGTACGCCGCGGCCCTCCGGCGCGCCCGCCGATGCTTCCCAGGGCGAAATCACCCTTCCGTTGTCCGACGTCGCGCTCTATGTAGGCGCGCGAAAACGGCCGCGCGGGCGGTCGCGCCCGCGTCGGCGCGCGGTTCGAGGCGTGCGCCCGAGACAAGGAAGACGCTGTCCCGATGACGAAAGTGACATTCATCGACGCCTCCGGCGCCGCGCGCACGGTCGAGGCCGAGGTCGGCTCGACGGTGATGGAGACGGCGCTGCGCAACAGCGTGCCCGGCATCGAGGCCGAATGCGGCGGCGCCTGCGCCTGCGCGACCTGCCACGTCTATGTCGCCGCGGAATGGATGGCGATCGTCGGCAGGCCGTCGCAGATGGAGGAGGACATGCTCGATTTCGCCGCCGACGTGCGGCCGAATTCGCGCCTCTCCTGCCAGATCAAGGTCTCCCCGGCGCTCGACGGCCTCGTCGTGTCAACCCCCGACAGGCAGGGATGAAGGAAATGAGCGAAGTGGTCCATACCGACGCGATCATTGTCGGCGCCGGGCCGGTCGGCCTGTTCGCGGTGTTCGAGCTGGGCCTGCTCGACATCAAGGCGCACCTCATCGACATTCTGCCGAAGATCGGTGGCCAATGCGCCGAACTCTATCCGGAGAAGCCGATCTACGACATTCCCGGCTATCCGATCGTCACCGGCCAGGGCCTGGTCGACGCGCTGACGAAGCAGATCCAGCCGTTCGGCCCGACCTTCCATCTTGGCGAGATGGTCGAGCGCGTCGAAACGCTCGGCACGCCGGAGAAGCCCTATTATC
>Ga0181526_10004343_pt1 | contig 11080 bp, 8 predicted proteins | sample PEATcosm2014_Bin_35_FD_119750 | JGI IMG/M metagenome (GOLD analysis project Ga0181526, IMG submission 119750) | Peatland microbial communities from MTU Mesocosm Facility, Houghton, MI, USA - PEATcosm2014_Bin06_30_metaG | ecosystem: Environmental > Terrestrial > Soil > Wetlands > Peat | place...
CCGGTCTTGGACTGGCGCGCGCCGCAGCGGCGAGATCGCCGACGCACTCGGCGTGAAAATCAACAGCCTTGGCCCGGTACGAGCCAAGCTTATTCAGAAAGGGATGATTTTCAGCCCGGCGCATGGCGACATGGCCTTCACCGTGCCGCTGTTCGACGAGTTCATGCTCCGCGCGATGCCGCAGATGGAGAAAAATGCCTGAGGCAAACATCAGAACAAGGGGAAGTCAAAGATAGGCCCTGGTGAGGACGGAGGACCGGGGTCTCCTTTGCCTCTCCTGGCAGGCCCTCTCAATCCTTCGTCCTGACCGCCAATTTCATCGTTGGTCATTTGGTTTTGAAACCAAATCACCAGCAAATGCGGCAGATGCTGCCGGGTGGAACCTCCTCGCGGTTCACAAGACAAATTCAGCCCGGTTGAGGTGGGCTTCCGAAGCCTGGGACGGGGGTTCGATTCCTTTCACCCGCTCCATTGATGATCAAAGACTTGCAAAGAAGTGAAAGTAAAATGGGTGCGTTGAACTAAATCCGGCTCCCGCCGGATAGGTTCCCCTCGGTTGCCCAAGCTGTTTCCCAAGCGTTGATTCTGAAAGGAAAGGTTCGATCTCTCCCACGAGGGATCCATCCCCAAGGATGTTTGAACCCGCCTTTCCAGAAAGGGCTCCATGACAGCGCTTCGTCAACGTTTCATTGAAGATCTGCAACTGCACGGCTTCGCAGCCTCCACCCAACAGGTTTACGTCTCGGCGATAAAAGTATTGGCCAGACATTACCGGCAATCGCCTGATCAACTGACCGAGGAACAGATTCGCCAGTACTTTCTGTTCCTCACCAACGAGCGCAAGGTCTCGCGCTCCAACGCCACCATTACTCTCTGCGCCATAAAATTCCTCTATGAGCAGACCTTGCAGCGTCCCTGGCCCGTGTTCCGGGTGGTTCGTCCTCGGCGTGAGCACAAAATTCCGGCGGTCCTGAGTCGGGCAGAAGTCCGCCAGTTGCTCGACTGCTTTAGGGCTCCCTTTTACCGCGTCTTTTTCACCACCATCTATGCGTGTGGGTTGCGCGTGAGCGAGGGAGTGCAGTTGCAAGTCAGCGATGTCGATGGACAGCGTCTGTTGCTCCACGTTCGCGGCAAGGGCAACCGGGATCGTTACGTCCCGTTGCCTGCGCCCGTCCTCCAAATGCTGCGGCGTTTTTGGAAAACTCACCGCTCTGTTCCCTGGCTGTTTCCGTCGCCCCGCGCCAGTTCCCAACCCAGACACATCAGCCGGGAACGCATTCAGGAAGTGTTTGAAGTAACACGCCCACGGTTTGGATTGCACAAGCATGTCACCATTCACACACTGCGTCACTCTTACGCCACGCACCTTCTGGAAGCAGGCGTCAATCTGCGGCTGATCCAGGCCGTTCTGGGACACAACTCCCCCAAAACCACCGCCCTTTACACGCATTTGACGGCACCAGCTTGCGCCCTGCTCGATTCTCCCATCCAGCAATTAGTCCAGGACCTCTGTCCGTGATTGAAGTGGCGGACATTTTCCGCCAACACGCTGCGACTTATCGATCCCATCACTCCTTGCTCCCGTCCCAACTTCGGGCGATGCGCGACATAGAACTCTGTCGCACCGCGTTTTTCGGCGGCCATGTGGCACAGTGCGACCACTGCGCGGAGGTTCGTTATACCTATCATTCCTGCCGCAACCGGCATTGTCCCAAGTGTCACGGCGAACAATCGGCCGCCTGGCTGGAAAAACAACAGGCGCGCCTGCTGCCCTGTCCCCATCATTTGATGACTTTCACCCTGCCCGCGGACTTACGACCACTGGCCCGCCAGCATCCCAAGATCGTATACAGCCTCCTGCTCCGTTGCGCTGCCGCCGCCACCCAAAAGCTGGCGGATGATCCCCAATACATGGGAGCCACGCCCGCCATCCTCGCGGTGCTGCATACCTGGACGCGCGCTTTGCTTTATCATCCGCACGTCCATCTGCTGGTCAGTGCCGGCGGATGGTCTGAGGATCAGCGCTGGGTGCCGCCTAAACATCCAAATTTCTTTCTTCCCGTTCGCGCCCTGTCAATCATCTTTCGCGCCAAAATGCGGCAGGCTCTGGCTAAGGCCCATTTGTTGGAACCAACGCCGGAAAAAACTTGGACGCAACCCTGGGTGGTCCACTGCCAACATGCCGGCCAGGGCGAAAAGGTCCTCGGATATTTAGCCCGCTACGTGTTTCGGGTCGCGATCGCCAACAGCCGTTTGGAATCTTTTGCCGACGGCCACGTTACCTTCCGTTATCGCGATAACCGCACGCAGCAACTTCAGCATGTGACTCTGCGCGCCGAGGAATTTATCGGTCGTTTCATGCAACATATCCTCCCGCGGGGTTTTCCCAAAGTGCGTTACTACGGACTGGCCAGCGCCAGCCGACAGAAAGATCGTGAGCAGGCCCGATCTCTGCTGAGACCCGAGATGGCCACCAACCCCAACGACGCCCAAATTGACATCTCACCTCCGACCAACCCAGCCTCCGCCCCGCCGCCACTCTGTCCGCATTGCCGGATTGGACATCTAATCGTCGTGCAACTACTCCGCCCGCAAAGAAAATTTCCACCCTAATGTTGCTCCCACCATTTCACCCCCGGCTTCTGCACTGCTCGTTGGAACCAGAACCAACGGAAACGCCGCTCGCTGCACCGTATAGAAGAAAATCACTCCTGAGTCCCTTGCTGGGGAACACCTTTCCGGTTTCCATTCGCGCAAAACGGTTGCCTTGGCCACCACCGCACCTGGGTTATCCCGATCCTTCCACCCTCAGCTAAAGACCAATCTCCAAACACCAGTTCCAGTTCGCCCGCCGGATTTAGTTCAACCCGACTTTTTGCGTCACACCCTGGGCCCCAGTGCCGCAAAAAGTCTTAATGCGTTTTGAGAATCTGCAACGGTTTTTATTCTTGTCAAAATCTGCCGAGCCGGCATTCGCACCATTGATCAGAACTCTGCCGCCGAGCATTTGCCACTCTCCGCTGCCTCGTGTGCATTTTCGGTATCCTCTATGTCAGTGCCCGATTGATTTTGAATTGGACCCAATGCTTCAGGATTCAACATCAGGGAGGCGGGAATTGAATCAAAGTGATTAAGATGTTGTGCAACAATGACTTACGTGCCAAATAGTGTCGCAAAACGTGTCAAAAGTGAAAAATTGGACACCCCCTACTGGTTTGGCGCGATTGGAAGGCATGAGATTGATTTGTCGGGGCCGACTTCATCAGGCAATGCCCGCAATGACCAATGGTATGAGAGGAAAGCGCAACGACACCAGGCCGCGTTTGGCCCCGACTTTTGTGTATGCAAAACACCACTAATCCAGTACCGTGGGATCCGTTTAGTACGCGGATTCTAATGCCGCCGGAGATCAGCGTTGCAGGAGGCAAATATATGAGTGAGGATGAATTCGTGGAGCGCGTTGACACTTTGAGACCAAAGGCGTTGGCTATTGCGCAGTGTATCACTTGTAACTTCGCCGATGCCGAGGATGCCGTCGAGGCTGCGAAAATCGAGTGGTGGAAGTGTATTCTCCGTGGGGCCACGCCCGAGTGTCCAAACCCAGAATCGGAAGCTCTGTTTTACCGAATCGTCAGGTGCCGGGCCTTGGACATAGTTAGAGCCAGGCTCAGGCGTCACGAAGTTGAGTTGGATGCCGGCATTGAGATGTCACCCAAGCACAGGTCAGCCCCGGAGCTAGAGGAGGTCATGGCCTTACTGTCGGCGGATGAAGTCAAGATGGTGAGACTCTACTACTGGGAGGGGCTTTCACAGGCCGAAATTGGAAAAGTATTTGGAATCAGCGAAGAGGCCGTAAAAGTGAGACTCTATAAGATCCGCAAAAAATTGCAGAGCCATATCGGGGTAGATGGCTCGATAATTAGAAATGAACAATTTTAATCAAACACCGGAGTTATGAAAGAAAAGGAAATCCAAATCAAGGCGCTCAACCGGCTCTTTGCCCATATCGGGCTGGAACAAGGCGAGTGCCCATCAAGCGAACTGCTCGATGCGTACACTACCGGCACTTTGCCACCGGCCCTGCGCGAGCCTGTTGAACAACACGTCAAAAATTGTGCCGAGTGTAGAGAACTCGTCGCGCGCGTCAAATCCGCCATTCAGATTGGCGAGCAGCCATCGTTGCTTAACATTGTCACGAATACGGGAGCCGAATCCGAGGCTTTAAGCCCTCGACACTACACTGACATGCAGTTGATAATGGCAAAGGTGCGGAAACAGCTTTCGGAACCGCCCTCCAAACGGGTTTCTTGGTTGCGGCATTTGAGTCTGGGTTGCTCTCTCGGCTCGCGTCTCGCTTGGGCGTCGGTGGCGGTTCTGGCTTTGTTCGCGGTGGTCTGGATTGTCATCCGTCCCCACAGCGAACCACTCGCGTTCGAGTTCGCCGCCTTCGCCGAGCGTGGGCCGTCACCCAGCAATGCCGCACAGCCGTTGGACGGAAAGTTCGTTCTGGAGGCGGACTTGTCCCGCAGCAAAATCCGCCTGGTCGAAGGCCCGTTAAGCTGTTCAGGGACCTTCGCCGCACTGCCCAAGGATCCCCTGGCTCCCAGCACGATCACCACCTACAGCTTCGAAGCGCGTGGTACTAACCAAACAGGTGAAATTGTCGTGGTAAGAGGCGAACTGAGGCTCACCCAAAAGGTTTCTGGAAAGCCCTCCCGCACCCAAGCAGATGTCGGGGTGGCCTACATCAGTGGCACGGTTAAGATCGGTTCCAGGCAACCTTATCCTTTTGACCGACGCTGGAAGGGACCGTGAGCCACCTTCTTATACAGCCCGATTTTCCGAGCGACACGCGCAAGGCTGAACCAGAGGGAGTGCGCGAACTGCAGGCGACTTGCCGGCGGCGGGTGCAATCTGAATCGCAGCTTTGTCGTCCGCCGAACGCTCCCCAGTTACTTGAAGCCAGCGTCCTCAAGTTGCGCGATAATTCGACTCGATTACGGCGCGGCGTCACGCTACGGACTTTTGGTGTGGCAGCATTGCTTGGTTTGCTGACGGTCCTGGTGCAAGGCGAGCAACTAAACACCGTCATTGATCTCAATCAAAAAGTGGAGCAGGCACTCGAAAGACTCGCTGAAGTTGAATCCCACGAAAGGCAACCGGGCGAAAAATTGAGCCCGGAAGAACAGCGGGCGCGCGCCTACCCGATTCTGGAGAAGGACCTGGGACTAGAAGCCGGCTTACTGGCCAGAGAACTTCCGGCTTTTGCGCAGAAGCTTTACAACCGCAGCGACACGAGTCCGCTCATGCGCGCCAAAGCAGCCTATGCGCTGAACAAATTCGAGGAAGCCGAAAAATTAAGTGTGGAAGCAGCCTATGAGCGGAATAAATTCGAGGAAGCCGAAAAGTTAAGCCTGGAAGCGGCCAATCAAGACCGGCGCGCGCATGAAAATGCAAAGACGTTTGCTGACAAGAGCCACAAGATAGCAAATCAAGTTCTTGAACTAGCCGGCCAATTAGCGGACAAACGTATTCAATATGAGGATGCGCCCAAGTATCATTGGGAGGCTGAACAACTGGCTGACCGTGTACGCGATCCGTTGGAGTGGGCCAAGCAGCAGTGGAAAATTGCTTCTGTGCTGGAGGACCAGGGACAATATGCAAAGGAGGAAACAGTTCTTCGAGGTGCGCTGGAGGAATACCGGCGTGCTCGCGGCGATGAAAACAAGAATGTCTTGGCCCTTCGCATGAATCTGGCCCTTGCGCTTCTAAACCAAGGTAAGTCCGCGGAGGCGGAAATGGAATATCGCGCTGTGCTCAAGCTTCAGGAGAAAGTGCTCGGCCCGGAACATCGCGACACGCTCGGCTGCCGCATGAATCTGGCCCTTGCGCTTCTAAACCAAGGTAAGTCCGCGGAGGCGGAAACGGAATATCGCGCTGTGCTCAAGCTTCAGGAGAAAGTGCTCGGCCCGGAACATCGCGACACGCTCGGCAGCCGCAATAATCTAGCCCTTGCGCTCGCCGCCCAAGGCAAGTCTGCCGAGGCGGAAACGGAAGATCGAACTGTGCTCCAGCTCCGAGGGAAAGTGCTCGGCCCGGAACATCCCGACACCCTCACCAGCCGAAATAATCTAGCCAACGTGCTTTCCGACCAATGCAAGGACGCCGAGGCGGAAACGGAATATCGGGAAGTGGTCAAGCTCCGAGGGAAAGTGCTCGGCCCGGAACATCCCGACACCCTCACCAGCCGAAATAATCTAGCCAACGTGCTTTTCGACCAATGCAAGTACGCCGAGGCGGATACGGAATATCGGGAAGTGGTCAAGCTCCGAGAGAAGGTGTTCGATCCGGAAGTTCTGGACACCCTTGAAAACCGCAATAATCTGGCTTGTGAGCTTCTTTTCCAAGGCAAGTATGCCGAGTCGGAAGCGGAGATTCGGGCAGTCATTAAACTGGAAGAAAAAGTGCTCGGCGCGGAACATTGCAGCACGCTCGCAAGTCGCATTCTTTTAGCCAGTGCGCTCCATGCGCAGGGCAACTACGCCGAGGCGGAAATGGAATATCGTGAGGTGATTAAGCTCGAAGAGAAAGTGCTCGGACCGGGCGATGCTGATACCTTAAAAAGCCAGGATCTTCTAAACTCAGTATTATGCCACGAAGGTAAATATGTAGAAGCTGTTGAAATTCAGCAAAAGGTGGTTGCTTCGATTCAAGCTAAGGCCGGAAGCGAAGAGGGCAAGCGCAGAGAACTGGCCGAAGCCTACATTTCACTTTCTTGGTATCAAGTTCTGGCAAAGGACTTTGTCAGTGCGCTCGCTTCCACAGATGCTGGCCGCAAACTGGACGCTTCCTTCCTGTCAATCGATGTCAACCGTGCCCACGCTCTATTGTTCCTCGGCCGTATCCAAGAGGCGGAGCAGATCTACCTAAAACATCGCGACGAAAAAATCGAAGATGGACGCCCGTGGATATCCGTCATTCTGCAGGACTTTGCCGATTTGGAAAAAGCAGGGCTGGCAAGTGCTGAATTCCTGCGCATCCGGAAATTATACAAAATGAAAACCCAACCGGAGCAGCAGAATTAATGTCCCTGACTCAGGTGCGGTAAAACGATCATGACTCCACGGCGAACATCATCTGGATCAATAGTTCTGATGCTAGTCACCATTGCTAGTCTGGTGGCCGCCCCTGCGCGTCTTCACGGGCAGGGCGTCTCAGAAGAAACTCTGCTGGAGAAGACGGCCGAGGGGTTCTATCGGGCCATTGAAAGAAATGATCTGGCTGCCTATCTCTCGCTCTGGACCGCAAAGCAGGAGCACGACAAGCAGTTCAAAGAGGACGCCGAGAAATTCCTCGCGCTCGTAAAGGAGCGCAAATACGAGCATCTGGTCTTTTCGCGGATTCGCATGAATGGTGATCAAGCCAGCATGCTCGTTGCCTTCGATTTTTCGTATCTAGTCGAGAAAATGAATAAACAGACAAATGGCCACATGTTTCACAATATAAAGTTCGTCAAAGAGAACGGTATGTGGAAGATTTTCCGGCGCACCTACGCGAGTGACGATCTCTTTGACGCGATAGCAGCCACGAGGACGAGGGATGAAGCTACCGAATTACTCAAAAGTGAAAAGGAACTGGTCACCGCGGAGCTGATCCATAAGCTGAACAAAGCTGCCGACAAACAGGCCAAAGCAACCAAAGCCGCCCCCACCACGGAAATGCGGGCGGACTTGATCAAGGATGCTTTCAAGCTTAATGACATTGCACTCCTAGCGGCAGCATTTCTTCACGATAAGGCCGAAGTTGCTTGGTGCCATATATATCGCGCGTTCATCATTGAGGCAAAGTTGCAGCCGGAAGCGGCGCTGGACAATTTTCAACTCGCCTTGACGTTGTTCCGAGAAGCAAAAGATCAAGATGGCGAAGCGCGGGCCCTCTACAACATGGCGAATACTTATCGAAAAAGCGGCGAATCCTTGGAGGCTTTGGCCAGATATGAAGCATCGTTGAAGATCAGCAGAGCGATCGACGACCTGTCCGAGCAAATGTCCGCACTGCTCGGCAGTGGATTGGCCTATGAACAACTGAGCCGGTATCCTGAAGCGATAGACCAGTATAACGTGGCTCTGAAAGTCATCCGAGTCTTGGGCAACAAACCGGCAGAGGTCGCGACCAGGAGCCAAATCGGCGGTCTGTGGCGCCAGATGGGTCGTAATCAAGCGGCTTTGGAGCAGTTTGAGGCCACCTTCGAGTTGGCGAGGCAAATGAACGATAAGAAGCAAGAAGTGTCGACGCTGAACGATATCGGATCGATTTACATGGACACGGACAGATACACAGAGGCGTTGTCGAAGTGTCGAGCGAGTTTGCAACTGGCCCAAGAGATCGGCTTCGAACGCGGAGAGGCGCATGCTTGGGTCAGTATCGCCAACATATCTGAACTGGAGAGTCAACATGCGGATGCCCTATCCCAATACGAAACAGCGCTGAAAATGGCCAGGGAGGTTGGTGACAGGGAGACAGAAAGTAGTTCGTTAGCGGATATCGGTGCGGTTTACAGCGCCACCGGTCGCTACACGGAAGCGGTCGCGCAACTCACCCAGAGTCTGAACATAGTACGGGAGTTGGGTGACAAAAGTGGGGAATGGAATATTTTGGAACTCATCGGAGCCGCCTATGCCGGAGCCCGTGATTACCCCAAGGCAGTTACCCAGTATGAGGCAAGCAGGAAAATTGCCGATGAGCTCAAGGACATCAAAGCCATGATGATGGTGGCTCAAAACGAAGGGTCGCTCTTGATTGTTACCGGACAATATGATGCGGCGATCCCCCTGCTCAACGCCGCATTGGGCGTTGCACGGGCGAACAGCTATAAGCTTGTCGAGGTTACGATACTCAACAACAGTAGTCTCGCTTACATAATGCTGGGACGGGATGCCGATGCTCTAAGTGCGTGCCGGTCAGCATTGGAACTCGCCAATTCAATCGTTTCGATTAGCGGAGAGATGCAAAGTTACGAAGTCCTCGGCGTCTTATATGAACGACAGAAGAACTGGGACAAAGCTGCCGAGGCCTGGCGTGAAGCCATCCAGCGGATCGAGCTTTTGCGTGCCCACACCAAGGAGCAATCGCTGCAAACGAGCTTCTTCGAAAGTCACACTCTTCCTTACCAACGCCTTGCTCAGAGTCTGCTGGAGCTCAACCAATGTGCGGAAGCGTTCGCGGTCAGCGAGCGGTGCAAGGCGCGCTCGCTCGTTGATGCGATGCAGGGCGGCAAGGTCAACGTCTTGAAAGCCATGACGAAGCCTGAACGAATGAAAGAACAAGAATTGGATGGGTCCTTTACGGCTCTTGCCGCGCAACTGAATGGATTGTGTATGCGTCCGGATGGGGCGGGAAAGCAGTTGGATGCTCTCAAACAGCAGCTCGACGAGGCGCGCTCTGCTTACGACGCCTTCCGCCGTAAGTTGTTCCTCACCCACCCGGAATTGCAAACGCAACGGGCGCAGTTTGAGCCAGCCACGCTGTTGCAACTCAACCAATCACTTTTTAAGAGCGAACCAAACCTCTGTCTGCTGTCCTATCTGATCGGCGAAGATGAGACGATTTTATTCGTTATTACGCGAGGAATTGACGCCCAATCGCCCGCGACTTTGGGTGTTCATCGCCTCCCGATCACGGCCAAGGATTTGAGCGACCTTGTTGAAGAACTTCGCCTGCGGTGCGCGACTGCTGATGGGCGGCATCGTGCAGACTTGTTGCCGCTTGGCCTTGATCTCGGATTGACCGCCGAAAAGATGCGAAGCACGAGCTATCAGAAATGTGCGCGGCTGCTATATCAAACCCTCATCGCGCCGGCGGAGAAAGAACTGTTGGGTAGAACGAACATTGTCATCATCCCTGATGGCGTGCTTGACTCGCTGCCGTTCCAGGTAACGATGGACAAAGACGGGAGACACTTGCTGGAGAAATATCCCATCAGCTATGCGCCGTCGGTCACCGCGTTGTTGAAGATGGTAGAACTGGCTGACCTCAGACGGAAAGAAGAGCAAGTGAAAACGCGTCTCCTTGCGATAGGTCTGTCCTCATTTTCCGGCAACCTCAAGGACAAGAACTTGACCGCCGCTGAAAATGAAGTCAACAAAATCGCGGAGCTTTCCGGTGTGTCTCCTCTAACTGGCAAGGACGCTACGAAGGAAAGAGTGAAGTCCTTGATGGTGGCCGCGCGTTACTTGCATTTTGCAACGCACGCGTTGCTCAACGAGGCCGCGCCTATGTATTCAGCCATTGCCTTAACCCGAGGCGAGAACGATGACGGGATGCTTTATGCGCACGAACTGCTGGACATGGAGTTGCATGCCCAGATGGTCGTGCTCAGCGCGTGCGAAACGGCTTTGGGACGGCAGACGCCCGGCGAGGGAATCTTGGGTTTAAGCTGGGCTCTGTTTGTGGCGGGAACACCCACCAGCGTGGTGACGCAGTGGTCGGTCGCAGACGACAGCACCAGCTTGTTGATGATCGAGTTCTACAAGCGATTAAAGCTGGCCGAAAGCAACCCCAACTCAAGGAGCAAAGCTGAAGCTTTGCGCCAAGCGCAACTAAGCTTATTGAGGGGCAATGATTACACTCACCCCTACTACTGGGCTCCGTTCATCGTGGTCGGAAACTGGAGGTAGACGGAAGTTCTTAGGTGCGGATGCTACTCCACATCTCAGTCCATGCTGTATCGGGAGACTTTCACGCAACCTCCTCTGGCGCGAACCGCCGAATCCGAACTATTCTACCGCGTAATGCAGCAAAACTGCGCCACATGCGACTATAGAGGAAAGGGCGTTGGTCAGCAAGGAAACGCGCCAGTGCGGACAGAAGCCAGAAACGGAAACCACAATTCGACGCTGTGAACACGCCCCCATTTGCAACGGCCCAATGCGGGTGAAGGCAAGTCGAATTATGATACCTAAAAGAAGCGACGTTCGAGAGGACGGAGCGATGATTACTGATCTTGAAACGCAACGTTGATTCTGTGTCCTTCGGGTATACTGCATCTACTGCCGTTGGTTGTTGCCCATTGGGGCGGCAA
>Ga0181526_10004344_pt1 | contig 11080 bp, 3 predicted proteins | sample PEATcosm2014_Bin_35_FD_119750 | JGI IMG/M metagenome (GOLD analysis project Ga0181526, IMG submission 119750) | Peatland microbial communities from MTU Mesocosm Facility, Houghton, MI, USA - PEATcosm2014_Bin06_30_metaG | ecosystem: Environmental > Terrestrial > Soil > Wetlands > Peat | place...
ACGTGAAACTGAATCAGGATATCGCACTGTGTTTCGACGGGCTTGCCATCGACTAACGTAGGTTGATAGTGCCATCCATAAACTGCCTTCATCACGACCGGCACGAGGTTCTGCGTCCCGTGGATGTACCGCACACTCTCGACGCGCCCGTCTTCGGCAACTGTCACCCGGACGTGAACGAAATTTGTGGGGCCAAGTTGAGAGGATGAAACCTGCGGATCGATGCGAGAAATTAAATCGCCGACAACCACTTTTTTGTCTCGATGGAAAGGCCAACCAGCGTGTGTCGTGGGAATACGAACCGAACGCTGAATGTGCATGGTAGCCGAGGAAGATTCTAGAATCCGCTCCCCCGGCAAGCTGAGAAAGGATTCACGATATCCGCTGGGAAGATGGATTTCGATGACCCGACGTCCGGGCGCGTCCATCTGAATGACGAGTGGGTCAGAGTTCAGAGGGACCATAGGGCTGGCCGACGCGACGTTTCGCCTTGGGGGAGTTCCTACGGAAGAAACGGCGGCGCCGTTCGAAGGCATTGGATTTCGAAGCGCTTCCGTTTCCGTTGGCGGACGCGCAAAAACGAGTGGCGTTTCAGGTGTCGCATTTTCACTTGCGGACGAGCCCGTGGAACTGCTGTTGCTCTGCGAAGCGGCATCGGTTGTCGCGTCACTCACGGATGGATTGTTTTGTGCGCTGCCTCGGTCGCCAGATTCTACCCCCGAGCTATCTTGCGCCGGCGTGCTCTCCCCCATTCCCCGTGAAGGGGGAGGGGAACCGACTTGCGAACTCAAGCGCCGATTTTGCCGCGTATCGGCCGCGAAACCCCGAGAGTCTTCCTCATCGGTTTGATCATCCTCTACCTGTGACGAGTTCCCGAGATCACGCTTGTCGGAGAGAGTACCCGCTTTTGCGGTGTCTCCGCTTAATGGCGAGGCAACCTCGTTGCTGGCATCGCGCTCGGCAGTATTAGGATCTGGCAGACTTGGTTGGACGTTCTGATCCGGTGGCGTAGCGACGCCGCTCCCATTGCGATTTTCCGTCGACCTCGCGAAAGGATTCCCGAGCGCACCATATCTTAACAAGAACACACCGGCAAGACAGACGGCGGCCATGAGCAGGGGCCACTTCATCTTGCCCGCAACCGAGGAAGTAGATTGCGTTCGAACCACGCCCGGGAAAGCGTAGGGCGCGACTGCTGGTGGGGTGTTCGGAAGTGCCTTTCCGGCAGACGCGGATGTCGCGGGTGTCTTTTCGGATGGCGCGGTTGAAGTTTCGGCGACGACCCAATGTCGGTTATTTTCCCGTGGCAGCACTGGCCTGGACTCGCGCGCCCCCCACTTGCGGATTTGTACGCGATCGTGCTCGCTGAGATCTAGCAACTGGATGCCGACTAGCTTTCTCCCTTCGCTTGCCCAAACGACGCGAACGCTTACCTGTATGGGCTTCGCAAGACCGTTGAGCGGGATGGAGATGCGAGCAACAAAATTGCATTTGAGTTCAGCCGGCGTCGATAGCAACAGACCATTCTCGCTCACATTGACGAGCAGGCCGTCGTTATTTCCGTCAATCGCAACGTAGATCGGTGCCTGCGGGATGTTGCGCGAATAGAAGCGGCGTTCGATCGACGTCGGTATGGCTGTGAGCTGTTTGGCTGTCGTGGACATTTTCCAATCTTTGTCCTGAGCGGCTGATCAGCTGTGGTGGCCCCGAGGCGCTCAAACTCGGGACGGGCGGGGCTGGACATGGCGGAAGGTGTACGCCCGAAGATTTCAACACCGGGCGCGACAGAAAGTTTCGGAGTGCTACGGGTTGACCTTGTACCAGTACGAGGAGAGCGAGAGCTCCCGTAATTCGACCCAGGTCGCTGGAATGGTTGCTCACGGGCGAGGATTAGACTCGTCGGAGATCGGAATCGAGGGGCTAGTGCTGGAAAGCGCAAGTTCGCTGGACTAACGCGAGGGGATCCGTATAAGCACCTGAAAGTGAACCTCAGTGGATTGTACAAGTAGCTGGTGGCAAGCGGATCGCCTTCACCGCTAAATCGCTCCACTGTTTTGGAGCAAAGATTTTGGTAGATTCCGAGATCCCGCAACGTGGTAAGCTCACGCCATGAACGAAGAGAAACCTAACCCGGATCAGCCGATCGAAGACAAGAGCTTAGAGAACAAGCCCTCTGTCGAAGCGAAGCCCGAGAGCAAGATCGAAATCATCGATCTTACGGATGAGCTTATGGAACAGCTCTCAGGTGTGGCGCAGAGATTCGCTACCAGTGCCTGAAGCTCGCTTACTTCCTTAGCTCCCGTCGGGAACTGGTTATAGTCGCACGCACACCACTCTGGGTGGAGCTGGTTCCACCTGAGGCCAGGCTTTTTTTCGCCGAATGCCTTGGCGGGAACTGTCAGTAAGTGACGACGATCGCTTCGTAGTCAATGTCCGCACTGTCAGCAGAGTTGTTCGAGAGCAGCTGAACTCGCATCTGACCATCAGTACTGCGGACATAGTTCGATAACGTTCCCGAGACATTGAAAGTCAATATCTTCCAGGCTCCCCAATCGGACGCACCAGCATTAGTTCCGACGGTCACGTACGTCGCATGAATCCAGTCGTAGATCTCCCAAGTCCAGGTTTGCGTGCTAGTAGCCGGTCCTTGGTAATTGACCTCCATTTGGATGTTGGTCACAGAAGTAGGAGCTATGCTTGTTGGCAGAGTGAAAACTTGGTAACCCGCGTACAGGCCATCGAACTCGACATACTTGCTCCAAACGTTTTGTGTGCCCGATTCATCTAGCAGATCAATCGAGGTTGCCACCGCTTGACCTCCAGTTGATCCTACAGTTGTGACATAGGACGAGGGCACCAGGGTAATTGTGGCACTCTGGCTGCCTATGGCGGTGTTGCTGAGCGCGAAGCTGGCTGGCGTAGATACTCCCGCCACACTCGCGCTGACTGTGTAACTTCCTGCTGTGGCATTCGCCGTGAACACTGCCGATGACGCCACTCCCGAGGCGTTCGTCGCCGCCGTGTTCACCCCGCCCGCAAAAGTGCCGGACGCGCCGCTGCTCGGAGGGGCAAACGACACCATTGCTCCACTCACAGCGTTGCCTCCACTGTCCTTCACGGTAACCGTCAGAAGACCCCCGAACGCGGTGCTGACCGTTGCGCTCTGCGGTGTTCCGCCTGTGGCGGTAATCGACGCAGCAGCACCTGCTGTGTTGGTCAGCGCAAAGGTTGCCGGCGTAGAGACTCCCGCTACGCTCGCGGTCACCGTAAAGCTGCCTGCCTGGCTATTGGCGGTGAACACCGCCGACGTCGCCACACCTGACGAATTTGTGGTGGCCGTATTCGCGCCGCCAGCAAACGTGCCGGAGGCTCCACTGCTCGGCGCCGTGAATGTGACCGTCACTCCGCTCACGCCGCTTCCGCCCGAATTCTTCACGGTGACTACGAGCGGACTGGCAAACGTGGTGCTGATGGTCGCGCTCTGCGGCGTTCCGCTGGTGGCGGTAATCGACGCTGCGGCACCTGCCGTGTTGGTGAGTGCAAAGGTAGCCGGCGAAGAAACGCCCGCTACGCTCGCGGTCACCGTATAGCTGCCAGTTGTGGAATTGGCGGTGAACACCGTCGACGTAGCCACCCCTGACGAGTTTGTGGTGGCCGTGTTCGCGCCGCCCGCAAACGTGCCGGAGGCTCCACTGCTCGGTGCCGTGAATGTGACCGTCACTCCGCTCACGCCGCTTCCGCCCGAATTCTTCACGGTGACTACGAGTGGACTGGCGAACGCGAGACCCACGGTTGCGGTCTGCGGCGTTCCACTCGTGGCTGCGATGGAAGCCGGACCGCTGCTGGCTTGGTTAGTGAGTTTGAATCGTGCCGTTCGCGACACGCCCGCCACACTTGCGGTGACCGTATAGTTCCCGACAGTGGCATTGGCCGTAAACACTGCCGAGGTAGCCACACCCGACGCATTCGTTATGGCCGTGTTCGTGCCGCCCGTAAATGTGCCCGAGGCGCCGCTGCTCGGCGCCGTGAATGTGACCGTCACTCCACTCACCGCGTTTCCGTTTGAGTCTTCCACGGTCGCCAACAGGGGACTAGCGAACGCGAGACCCACGGTTGCGGTCTGCGGCGTTCCACTCGTGGCTGCGATCGAGGCTGGGTTGCCCGAGGTTTGCGTCACTGTAAAGCTGTACGTAGTAGAGACCGAAGGAGCCACAAAGGTTCGCGGATTCGCGGTTGATCCGTCGCTCCAGCTATCGAAAACGTACGGGCTCGACGGAGACACCTGCACCGTGCAAGTCGCACCAGCCGTCCAAGGAAGCGTGGTCGGGGTAATGTAAGCGCCGTCGCTGCAGCCGGTGCCCGTCACCGCAAAAACTATGGTCGCCACATTGGAACTGAACGTAACCAGGGGTGGGGCCGATCCGTTGTAGAAGCGCTCCGCCGAAGCGATCCCCGCCCCACTGTTGCTAGTAGATGTTCCGCCGGTCGCCAACACTGTGCCGTCGCTGAGCGTTGTCATCGTATGCCCATACCGTGCCTGCGACATGCTCGCTGTCAGCGACCATGATTGTGTTGCGACACCGAAAATTTCCGCACTGTTCATGGTGCTGTTCGGTGTAGAGCAACAGGAGTAGCCTCCGGACACCAACGCCTGGGTGCCACCAACAAGGACTGCGGCAGCCTGATAATAGGCCCCTACACTCATTGCTGGCATTGCCTGCCATGCCTGGGAGGCTGGATTGTAGAGCTCCGCCGATGAGAGCCCACTGCAGCAGCCTCCACCATTGCCCCCGGTCACCAATACCTGATCACCTGTCAATAGGCTTGCAGTCGCGAAATATCTTGCCGTGATCAGATTACCGACCGCCGTCCAGATCCCACTCGCGGGATTGTAGACCTCAGATGCATTGATCGTCTCCGGACCCGGCGGTAGCTGCAGGGACGTACCGCCCTCCACGAGCACGTTCCCACTGCTGAGCACGTTTGCTGTGTGGAAGGCATGCATATTGACCATATTGCCGGTAAGTGTCCATTGTCCAGTTGTGGGGTTCCACAACTCACTGGAGGCAAGGGCTTCGGAGACCGGCTCGCTATACCCGGGAACATTGCCCACAGTACAACAGCCTCCAGCGACCAGCACCATCCCATTCTCGAGCAGCGACGCGGTGTGGCCATAGCGGGAAGCGTTCATGCTGCCAGTTACTGTCCACGTCTGGGTGCCGGGATCATAAATCTCCGCAGTCGTCCCAAGAGCATCACCTCCCGCCACCAGAACCCGGCCATCACTGAGAAGCGTCGCCGTGTGCCTGTAGCGCGCGTTCGCCATGCCGCCGACCACCGTCCAGCTATTCGTATTCGGGTTATAGATCTCGGCAGTTGCCGTACTGCCAGTCGTCGAATTAACCCAGCCACCTGCTACCAGCACGGTTCCATCTGAGAGCAGTGTGGCTGTGTGATACACGCGAGCGGTGCTCATGTTTCCAGCGGAAGTCCACTCAGCCGTCTGGGCCTTGCCCGTTGGTGGATCGAATAGCAACAGGCTTAGCGTGACAATCAACACCAGGTTTGAAATGTGGCTAGAGGTTTCAATCGTGGATTTGCGCATGGTCGATCACCTCGGAGAGAAATACTTAAGGGTCTACTAGGTCACTTCGCCAACGTTCCACCAAGACGCAGCGTTGCCGTGCGTCACCACGAAAACACGACCATTGTCAGCTCAAGATCTGAGCAGCACCCGGCGCATGCGGATTTTCACTGGGACTCAGGAAACCATACGACTGTCTCCACTTGGTTGCAATGAGTGGATGTTCCTCTCTGCTACGGGACTTTGTGCCCTAGGAAAAAAGCTGGGAATGATTACTCACGGGCGAGGCAAAGGCCCGGTAAAGGCAGCGTCGGGCAATAAAAATGGCAATTTTTTTCGGCTCCTGCCGGGCACATTCATTCAGATCAGGAGTGATCATCTCGGAATTCGCAAACTTTTTCTGCAGACTGTGGAAAGTTACGGTACTCCTAATGCTCCGAGGCTACGCAAAATGTAACCAGCTTCGCGCCTCAATTTGCCTATTTCTTTGGATCTTCTCTTGACAGGCATTGCGGGACCGTGCAGAATGTCCGCTGCTTTTAACGTCTATTGAAGCTAGGCGTCTGTCCCCGATTCCACGTAAGTTAAGCTACTAGAAATTTTGATGTCAAACCCGGAATGTTGATTCAACTTGAGGAGTGCACGATGAATTCACTTGGAACCAGCTCGCGCCTGCTGATTGCTTTCGCTCTCGTTCTCTTGATGCTCGGTCTTGTTCCTCCAAATTCGTTGGCACAGACCCCTCCTGCGGGGGCCATCGCCATCCAGTTATCTACCGATACACCGCTTGCGCCTTCGGTGCAGGGAGCTGGCTTCCCTGCCAACGGGGGCAGCTACTTCCAGATTGCAAACGCAACCCTGACTCTGAACTGTTCGGCAACCCCCATCTACGCCACAATTTCGAGCACTACCACCGCTCCGCTGGGCTACGTGTTCGTGGACAATTACCTTACGATGGCGGCCAACTATGGGGATGGTTTTGTTGCGGTTAATACGAATTATCCGGCTGGAAATATCTGCAGTGGTGGCCCTGTCGACATCATCCAAGGGAATTCCTACAACGATTGCTTTAGTACCAGCTACCAGCAAAATTATGGCTCATTGCTTGGAGTAGATCCTGATACGTTTGCAAGCCCGGGCAACACCAATTCAGTCCTGCAGGGCAACGCAGGCGGCGTTCCGCCGATCGATGTCAGCACGTACCTCTCCTCAGGAAGTAATACGGTTTCATTCTCAAGTTTAGATGCGGGTGTCGCGTACGGGAGCTCCTCGCTTTATTTGGTGACGAACTGCACCGAGGCAGCGGTCGGCGCGGCGAACATCACCACAGTCGTTCCCACTACTGGCACCACCCCCGATTTGCCTGCGGTTTTCAGTATCATCCCCGGCCAAACTCTTATTACGGACGAGGATTTCTCTACCTCGACGGGGATCACCAATCCCCTGTCCGATACTCCTATATTGCTCTCCACCGCAAACCCGGTTACGCAGGCAGTGTGGGCAGGGTACACTGGTGGCCTCCCTATAGCGCCGTCCAATATCATAATCGATGCATATAATCTCGGGGCCGACGCGGGCAGTATGGTCGTGAAGGAGTGCTACAGCAGCTCGGCAGGACCATCAACTGCGACGAATGCGCAATGCCCGACGGTCACTTCTCCCAATCTCACCGGCAACGGCACTCCGAGTTACCTCTCCCTTCGGCACACCGCTGACTGGGGGGCGGGCGGTAAGGTCTCGCCCGCTCCCGGGACAACCTTTTCGTTGCTCGACTTTGACAACTCTGCTGACCCGAGTATAGCCTGGATTTCGTCTCCTGGTACGATACCTAACTCGGCGTGTATTAATCCTCAGGGTAATGGAACTTTTGACAATACGACGGTGCCACCAACGCCTATTCCGGTCAACTGCTTTATCAGGGATACGTTGGTTGACGTCTATGGAGACCAGACCACGCAGCGTGGCACGAAGCCGAAAACCGGGACCACCACCGTCGCCGCGACCAACGTGCCGATGATAATGTCGTCCCCTGAAGCTATTCCAAACCCGAATACGCCTAACACGTGTCCCCTGAAGGGTCCTGTTCCTCTAGGCCCGAATGTGTGGGTCAACGCGGCGTGCTTTTTCGATATCGTCGTCAATCCTGCGACCGGGGCGACTAATGGTTTCCAGGCAGCGCCCCCGGCAAGCGTGATCTGGGGATGGCAAAATCAGGCACCGGCGCTGGTCCCCGGCCCCATCCCGACTGGGGAGTTCTGGGCCTCCAATCCAAATCCGGTGTACACCAATAACAACAGCGGCAGTTGCGCCCCCCAGGCGACCCCCTGTGCTGGTGCATGGGACGTCGGGTCGGGGAACAGTAACAGTAAGTGTCCCCCCCCTGCGGCCGCCTGCGCCAATCCGGGGATTTACACCACATTTTCGGCGGCCATCCCCGGCTTCGCTTCTCCTGGCGATGGCACATACCTACTGAACCGCTCCGCGACGGACACCTTCGGGATCAGGGAGAAGGTCATCAGTCTGATTACCACCGGCACTTGCCTCAATCCAGAGACGGAGCCTCCCTACAATGTTCCGTCCTCTTTTAATGCGCCTTGCTACACCACCAGCTACCCCACGACGCAGGTGAACCTCGACTCCACGAACCCAACCATCACCACAAACGGTGTGTCAGGGCTGACCTTTCCGGCTTACAGTTCGCAAACCTACACGGTTACTTGCACGGATAACCTCTCAGGAGTCGCCAGTTGCAATGGCACAAGCGAAACGGGCTCCCCCCTGACCGTCACCCTCCCCAGTGCTCCCCTGAATACCGTACCGAGTGGGGCCCCGACCAGTATGAAGACCCTAACCGTTGGTGCTGGTAACAACACCTTCGACGAAGCGGGTAATCCCGCCACTCCACAGAGCGTCAACTACTACATTTCGTGCGAGTGGGCTTCCATCCAGCTCACTTCGCCCGTTCTTCCCAAGGGCATCTCGTTCGATCCCGCGGCGACGATGGTCACGAATTGCGGTGGCAACACGGCACAGAAGGTGTGGATCACGATTACTTTGACTGGTCCGTTCGGGAAGACTTGCAACGCGAGCACGCCCGTCAGCACCCAACTCCTGTTCCTGCCTCTTCCTGTGACGATTCCAGCCAACACGAATAAGAGTCCGTTGAAGGACGTTCTGCTCTTCGTTCCGTCGACCGCCTGCAGTGGCGACTCCTACACCCTCAGCACAAACACCTACAATTCGACTGGCAGCACTTTGCTCGGCAGTGTTACCCAGGCTGTCACCGTAAAGTAGGTTCGTTACCGAATCGACGAGGCCCTCTTCTCCTTTGACCAGGAGAAGTGGGCCTTTTCGCCTGCAAGATGATCGGAGGTGGGCTTCCTAACTCTTGGCCTGCCCGGCACCCTGTCTCGATTCGTTGTACATCGCCTTCAGGTCCGCGCGCTCCAGGATGTGCTCCGCACCCGGCTCTTTCTTGATTTCATCCAGTAGCGTGGCCGCCTGCTGGTATTGGCTGGCAGCACCCGAGGCATCACCCGTCTGCTTTATCAAATTGCCAAGCTGATAGTGAATGGTGGCAGTTTGTAGCCGAGTGCCGAGCTTTTCGCTGGCATTCAGCGCGCTGTCCAATTCCTGCCGGGCTTGCGAGTAGTCCTTGTTATTGATCAACGCGGAAGCTAGATCCACGGAGCTCACCAATGCCCAATACTTCATGCCCTCACGATCGGCATCTTGAGAAAGGTTCCGCAGATCGCCAATGGCCGCCTGCGAGTGGCCTTCGGCAATCCCAACGCGTGCGAGCCCGAGTTTGGACACCAGGGTGGTTTCCGGGGCTCTTGCGCGCGAGGCGCCTTGCATGCCCAGTTGATACTGCTCACGGGCAGCCTTATAGTCGCCGCGGTAGAAAGCCAGATCGCCCTGCGTGTTATGGACGTCGGCGACCAGTTTGTCGTTCTTTAGTTCCGTCGCAAGAGTTTGTGCTTCTTCGAGGACTTTGCCTATTTCCGCTGGACGACCCGCTTTGGCCAAAGCTTCGGCGTAATCGATCAGCACCTGTGCCATCAGGCGGCTGCGATCCTTCGTGTCGCGGAAACCCTGAAGCGATTCTTTGAGCGCATCCACGGCCGCGCCAAAGCGGCCCTGATAGAGGAACACCATGCCGATGCTATGGGACTCCAGGGCGGCCCCATGCACGTCATTGGCGGACCGGCGCAGTTTGAGAGCGCTTAGGTAAGAGGTCATTGACTGATCGTATTGGGCAATTTTCGTGTACGCCTCCCCGAGGTTGTGCAATGTTTCGGCGGTATCCACGGGATCGCTCAGTTTTCCGCGAATCTCGAGGGCCTGCTGGTAGTAGGTGATAGCGTCTTCGTTCTGTCCCTTAGCAAGATAGATGCCGCCGATATCGTTCAGGCAAACGGCCTGCATGACCACGTCGCCCGCATCGCGCTGCGTTTGCAAAGACTCCTTGTACAATTGCAGGGCCTTGTCGTATTGTCCGCTATCTTCCAGGAGGCCGCCGATACTCAGGAGTGTGCTGGCGGCATCTCTCTTGGCACCGATCTCTCGACGCAGGTTAAGAGCCTGATTGTAATCGGCCAGGGCCTGATCCGGCTTCCCGGTAGAGGCCATGACATTTCCTAACTCCACCAGATTGTTGGCAACGCCCACCTTCTTGTCGAGGCGTTTATTGATCTCCATGGACTGCTGGAAGCTACGAATGGCATCGTCAAATTTGTTCAACGACTCGTAGGCAAGGCCGAGACCGTGGAGAATGACAGCTTTTTGTTCCTGATTGTCAACATCAATGGCGAGACTGAGCGCGAGGTTTAGAGGGTCCAGACCGGCCTGAGGATTGCCACTGTCCACTTCAAGCCACCCTACTTGATAGAGAGCCACGAGGTTCTTGGGCTCATTCTTGAGGACTTTCGCAAATTGCGCGCGGGCTTTCTCGTAATCGTCGCTTTCCAGATAAAGTCTGCCGAGAGTGAATTGGACCTCGCTGTCGCCCGGAAGAATGGCGGCAAGCTTTTCATAGGTCTCGACAGCCTTGTGGTTGTCCTTCATAACGCGGGCGTGAATCGCTTCGATCAGGTATTTCTCCGACAAGGGGAGCTGCGAATCCAGCTCCAGTGCCTTGCGGGAAACCTGCTCTGCCTGCGAGTCATACCCGAGCGCGGAATTCGTTTCCGCCAGGCGTGCGTATGCCAGCGCGAACTCCGGGTCTTCCTGCACGGCCGTCTGGAACAATTTGACGGCATCGAGATTCCTGCCTTGGCGGTGCAGCCGCACTCCCTGGATGTAAGCGCTCAATGCGGTGGCGGACTTCGAGGTGGGTTGGAAGGCACTGGCCTTTAATTCCTTCTGCACGTCCGAGGAGATCGCCAGATTCTGTCGAATCAACTCCGCCAATTGATTCACCGGCGCGGTGATATCGTTCTGGCTGCCCGCATCCAGATTAATGGGCACGTCCCGGCCTTGCTTCATGTCCCGTAC
>Ga0181526_10004347_pt1 | contig 11073 bp, 7 predicted proteins | sample PEATcosm2014_Bin_35_FD_119750 | JGI IMG/M metagenome (GOLD analysis project Ga0181526, IMG submission 119750) | Peatland microbial communities from MTU Mesocosm Facility, Houghton, MI, USA - PEATcosm2014_Bin06_30_metaG | ecosystem: Environmental > Terrestrial > Soil > Wetlands > Peat | place...
AAATAGATTCGAACGAGATAACCGCCCGTCGTCCGAGACCGCCAAAGCTCGAAGATCAGTGCTCCGCCTGGAGGCGTATCATCTCGACGTCCGTCGGCAATCCAGTTTAGATCAAGCAGCCCCGCGACGTTGGCCAGATTGGTATCGTGCCCGACAAGTATGAGCGCACGATCGGAGGGTTTGCTTAAAGCTCCTGGAATTCGCTTTCCAGTCATGGCTTGTTCAAGAGAGAAGCGAACCTGGTCGAGGAGTTTGGCAGCCTGAATTCTGGCGACGGCCGTTGTCCGCGCAGTGAAATCCTCCGCCGCTGTGTGAAGGACCAGCAGGGACCGGAGTTTGGCTCCGTCCACGCAACCCCAGCCTACGTTGGCTGTGTCCATACCCTGAGCGTATTCGAGCAGCAGATTTTCAGTGAGCGTGGCGGCAGTGTTAAGCGGACCCTTCAACTCGGCGTGATGGCCTTCCTGCCCGTCCGATAGAGTCGCAGGAATATCGAAGAGAGAAATTCGATGATTTGGATCGGATACGCTCGCGCCGCAAGTAGCAAGAATCTGGTCGAGCGCAAAGAGTTGGGAGCAGTAGGCCTCAGTGAGGTTGTCGGGATTTCCGCCAATGCGGCCTGCAATCGCCGCGGTCTCCAGAGATGAGTCTCCAGGGTTTCTATCGACGCGGCTCGAGTGGAAAAGCGGGTCCGCTGTTCCTTCGGGGAGGCCGCGCACGGAAGTTGCGCATCCCGGAAAAAATCCCGCAGCCAGCGCGTTGCCTGTCTCTCTCGTGCGTTGGCCAGAATCCGAGTAGAAGGTTACTCGACCCGCATCCGCGCAGCCGGCAGAATCTAGAAAGCCCTCGCTCGCTAGTTCCATCCGATCGTATGCGCCGAAGAGCTTCATCAATTCAAAGCCGTGCGCGGTGAGATAGCCGGGAGCAACATCCCAAGCAGGCCAAGGAGCGGCGGAGTAAGGGTTGTACTGTTCCGGTTTTCCTGTGGGTGAGCGAACGCCGTGTCGGCTCAAATAGACGACGAACTGCGGGTCGGCATCTGGAGTCTTGCCAGACGGGGTACCGGCTTGCGCGGTCAGCAAAGACAGCGGCTGGACAAGACAGATCAAGGATATCGACGCGAGACGAATAGCCGGGATCAAGGCGCTCCTTCGATCACAAAGTAGAAGGCCGCTGGTCGATAGATAGCCGACGGCCTCCTGGCTAATCGTTACTCGTGGTTCCGCGACCAGCTGACGCCAAACGAATACGTTGGTTTGTAGTACTCGCGCTGAACCATGTACTGTGGGCTGCCATTGTAGAAGCCGAATACCGCGTTGTTCATGTTTTCGCCAATGGCTAGAACTGTAAAGCCTTTTCCGACATAGTAGCTGGCTTGCGCGTCCACCTGAGTGTGCGCATAGAAGTAATTGTCGCCAAATGGGCCAGTGACTCCGAAGGGTACCTCGCCCGGCCCAGTGCTCTGATATTGATACGCATAAATATTGGCGCCATTGTGAGAGACGGCTGCGGATACCTGCGCACGTTTGGTGACATAGGAAGGCCCAATGTTCCACGAGACCGGAGCCTGCCCCACCAAAGCCGGGGAATCTGTACGGCCGGTGAGATTGTAGTTTCGGGATCCTGTGTAGGTGAAATTGCCGTTGAATCGAGCGTATCCCAGCACTCCCGGCAAATACGTCAGGTGCTGTTGGAATGCAATTTCGACACCTTGTACATACGCATGGTCGCCATTCACTTCCTGGAAAACCAAATCGCCAGCGTAAGCTTGTGATAACGGAGAGCCTGTCGCTGGAATGTACGATTGTTGTCCGTAGATGGGCTTCGTGATCTGCTTATAAAAGTAACCCGCCTCTATCATGCCGACGGAAGGGAGATAGCGTTCATATAGAACGTCATAGTCGTTCGCATGCTCCGCTACAATCGCAGGATTTCCAATGTTGATCGTGTACGGCGTAGTCGATTGATCTTCAGTAATGTAGGGCACGAGCTGATACGGATCTGGACGGGAGATGCCTCGCCCGTAGACGGCGCGGACATCGGAATTACTGTCAATCCTATAGCGGAGCTGCACGCTCGGTAGTGGGTTAATGTATGAACCGCTTCCATACTGAGGTGTCGTCGAGACATAATTTCCATTCGCATCATTTACGACGAGATACCCAGTGTTTGAAGTGTTCGTGGCTTCGAATCGCAGCCCGGTTTGCAAATGAACGCGAGTACCTAGTTCCAGCGTGTTCATGATATAGCCGGACGAGACTCTCTCCTGCAGGTTGTAGTTGGCGGCGTCGGATTGAAGATTCGTGGTTCCCTCATCCAGCGAGTATGCGCTTGGGTTTGCATTCAGGTCGCCGTCAATAAGCCCGAAGCTCGTGACCGGACCCAGACGATAACTCCCTCCGTAGAAATGAGGATTGGTAAACGTGCCCAGGTACTGGGTCATCGGTGTTTTGTCGTTATTGTCGTATTCCGGCGAATAGGCATCCTGCCCCTTGTGCTCATTGCGAACTTGCCCGCCAAACTCGAATGTGGAGAAGTGTGACCCGAGATGATAGTTGATCCCCATCGACGCACTCCCTTGCAGGTTGAGCTGCGTCGCCTGCCCGAATGTGAGGTCAATTGTGTCCAGATAATATTGCGAAGGATCGAAGATAGGATTTCCGGCTACATCGCAGGTATATTGTGGCCGATACCGGCTAGGGCCCGGGACGTAGTCGCAATCGTCCCCGACCGCGCCTGCGTCCGAGGCATTTTTATTAATCTTGAATTCCGCCCCGGGATTGCCTGCGGCTCCGCCGAATCGCGAGTGTGCCGCAGCGATCTGATATCTGACGTATGAGCGATGGAAAACCTGGTTGCCTCCGATGGCGAGATCCGCGATCTGTAAATTCGGACGGCGAACGCTCGTCTTATACTTCGGATTATCTTCAAACGCAAGCTGATAGGCGAATTTCTGACCGTAGTCGCGGAAGTTCGAGAATAGTCCGTGAGCGTACAAGTCGGAGTCCTCATTGAGCTTGTAGTCCAGGCTGCCGGCCATCCCGTAGCGGGTGCGGTCGTAAAGGTATTGCTGGATATAGAGATTGTCATAAGAGAGAGCCCCGCCAGGTCCGTCCAGGTCCGGTACGGGCTCGATATCGTCGATGCCGCGGCCGTTGTAATCGTAGCTGTAGCCAAGCATCACCCCCCAGCGCTTGGCCGGGCCAAAGCGCAGCCCCGCAGACGAATTGATCAGAAACATCTTGCGGTCGTTGTCGATGGGTGTATAGCCATCCAAGCCTTCGAACGACAAGGTCGCCTGGTCCGAAGTCGCCTGCTTGAGTTGCATGTCCACCGAACCGCCGATTGCATCGCCATCCTGGTTTGCTGAGAGAGTCTTGTTGATTGTGATCGCGCCGACCAGGTCAGCCGGAATCGTGTCCAGATCAACCTGCCGCACTTCCGGATCGGGGCCCGGAACAATCACTCCATCGATCGTTGTGTTGCTCAGGCGCGGCTCCGTCCCCCTGATCTGCACGTATTGTCCTTCGCCTTCGTTGCGCTGCAGCGTTACACCCGGCATACGGCCGACCGCATCGGCAATATTCGCGTTGGGCAGGCTCATAATTTGCGCAGCAGTCTCGACATTCACGATGTTGGGCGACGTTCGCTGCTCGTTGACCGAGGCGACATCGCCCCAGAGGTTGGCAGTCACAACGACCTCTTGGCTGGTGGAACTAATCTTCATCGTCGTATTCACGAGGGTGTTTGCGCCGGAGGCCACAACAATGGTTGAGACCGAGTTCGTGAACCCCACATCCGAGACTGTGACTGTATACGTTCCGGGGGCCACGTTTTGGATTAGGAAATCGCCCTGCGAATTGGCTGCGGCCGTGACTGCCCCTGGTTGCAGCACAATCTGCGCACCCGGCAATACCGCTCCGCTTATGTCGCTAACAGTGCCGCTCACACTGCCATTCCCCGTGGATGCGCTCTTATCGATTCCCGTTACGCTGACAGGAAGCATTGCGGCGCGAACGCCATGTAGCAGCGGTCCGCTGTTGCTTGCAGTTGTACCTGCGGCGGCGCCTCTCCCTGACTGCGCGAGGACGGGTAATGCCGCCAGCGACAAACTTAGCAACAGCAAAATGACGGCGCCAATCCAACGATTCCCTTTGATCTCAGACATTTGGCCTCTAACCTCGACTTGGTTTCAACACACGGAAGGTGCATGAACACGGGGAGTATGGCAGGCGAGTCTTAACGCAATCTAAGAAAGCCTGAGGATTCCAGCGTGATTTACGGAGAATTCATAGACGCCCGCTAGGATCAAGCTCGGGATTCCTTTCATGCACGTCTTAGTTGTCGAAGACAAACGCAGCCTTGCCGGCCATCTTGGACGCGCTCTCGAGAGCGAGGGTTATCGTGTGTCCTTCGCCTACGACGGCGAGGAGGCGCTGCGTCTCGGCAAGTCTGATGTCTACGATGTGATGCTTCTGGATGTGATGCTGCCTCGGATGGATGGGCTCACGGTGATTCGCAAACTGCGCGAGGTGCGAATGCGCACGCAAGCCATCATCGTTTCCGCGCGCGATTCGATGCGCGATATCGTTTATGGCCTGGATGCGGGAGCGGACGACTATCTCACCAAGCCCTTCGCGCTGGATGTTCTGTTGGCCAAAGTTCGCGCTGCCGGACGCAGAGTGCCCATCCGAGAGCCGCAAGCGCTGCAATTTGAAGATTTGATCCTCAAGCCGCAGCAATTTGAGCTGCAACGCGGCTCTCGCGTCGCCTCTCTCACGCGCACTGAATGCGCCTTGCTGGAGACGCTGATGCGCCGAGCACGCACCGTTGTTTCTCACGCCGCCCTGATTGAGGAAGGCTGGAGCAGCGATGCGGAGGTGAGCTTTGACAGCCTGTACGTCTTCATCCGCGCGTTGCGCTCGAAGATCACCCAATGCGGGGAACCAGAATTGCTGCATACGGTTCGCGGCGTGGGTTACTCGTTGCGGAGCGCAACGTGCTGATGCGGCGTGCCTCGATTTCCCTTCGCCTCACGCTCTGGTTCGGCGGCATCTTCTTCTTGGGTTGGGTCTTGTTCGGCGCTGCCATGTGGTTCAACCTGAAAAGTACCCTGACGGGAGAGCGATATCAGACCCTCGCCCGGCGCGTTGACCGATTGCAGGAGCTATTGCGCAAAACTCAAGGGGAAGACCAGGCAGCTCGCGATCAGGATTTCAAAGATTTCGCGAATGCAACAGGGAACGGTCTCGCTGAAGTTGTGCGCGCCGATGGCAGCCTGGTGTTTCCATCTCCGTCGCCGGCGGCGCAAAGCTTTCCCTGGCCCACGAATCACGGTGGGGGCAAGGAGCGATTCGTTCATGCAAACGACGCGGGGCAATCGTACTGGGTTCTCCTGCGCGCATTCGTGCTCGATGGGCAGCCGGTGTATTTGCTGACGGCGGCTCCGGAGTCGGGTAACCGGCTTGTACTCCAGCGATTCTGGGTGGGCCTGCTGGCCTCCGTCCCGGTTCTTTTGTTAGTCTCCTCGGCAGGTGGCTATTGGCTGAGCCGCAAAGCGTTAAAGCCGGTGGATAAGATCACCGCGGCGGCGCGTTCCATTAGCATTCGGAATCTCTCTGAGCGTCTTCCCGTGGCACAGACGGGCGATGAGTTGCAACGGCTCGCCGAAACCTGTAACGACATGTTGGGCCGGTTGGAATCGGCGGTGAAGCGAATCGAGCAGTTTACCGCAGACGCATCCCATGAATTACGCGGGCCATTGTCATTTACACGCACGGTGGCGGAAGTGGCGATGCGCAATCCCCGCTCAGACGATGAAAGCCGTCAGGCATTTGCCGACATTGTCGAGGAATCGGCAAAGGCCTGTGTGCTGCTGGACGATATGCTAACCCTGGCGCGCGCCGACGCCAGTTCCAGCCATACGGCACTGGAACCAGTCAATCTAGCCGCGGTTGTTGAGGAGACCTGTGAGATGGTGCGGCCACTGGCCGATAAGAGACTCTTGGTTTTGTCCGTTTCGCTGGGCGGAGCGCGCTCGGCCAAGGTTCTGGGGGATTCTCCGAGCCTACGAAGACTGCTCTGGATTCTGCTCGATAACGCGCTGAAGTACACTGAAGCACCGGGCCGGATCGAAGTCAGCTTGAACGCAGTCGCGGGTAAAGCCACACTTCTGGTGCGCGATAGCGGCATGGGAATTGCTGCAACTGATCTTCCCCACGTCTTCGAGCGCTTCTACCGGGCCGATCCATCGCGCAGTCAAGTAGAGGGCAACGGACTCGGGCTGGCGATCGGCAAATGGATTGCCGAGTTTCACCACGCCGATCTTTCCGTGGAAAGCAACGAACACCTGGGAACGATATTCCGTGTGGTGTTTCCGCAGACGTCCTGATAGCACTGAATCCTAAGACAACTTGCGTTAGACCGTTCCGAATCGGTGTTGAATATTTTGTTGGCTGGCACCACCGCCTCCTGACCCACATCGGCGTGGTGGTACTCCATTGCGAAGGCGAGCTTTCGATTCCGACTCTGACGCGGTTGACCACTTAGTGCGGGAACTCCTATTGGTCAGCTGAAGAGCGCGTCGTCCCACGACTGCGGTTCGTCCCACATCGGCGTCGGTTCAAAGTAACCCGTTCCTGGCTTGAGATGACGCTTAAGCTCGTCATCGTTCAGCGAAACTCCCAGGCCTGGGGTATCGGGTACGCGGATAAATCCTTTGTTGATGATCGGATTTTCCAGCCCTGTGACGAGGTTCTGCCAGAAGGGCACATCGAGCGAATGGTTCTCCAGAGCGAGGAAGTTGCGCGTGGCCGCGGCGCAGTGAACGCTGGCCATGCAGCTTACAGGGGTTCCCGCAAAGTGCATGGCCATGGGCACACCATACTTGAAAGCCATATCGCCGATGTGGTGGGTTTGGAGGATTCCGCCTGAAGTCGCCAGATCGGGATGAATTTTGTCCACGACGTGCTCTCTGCATAGGGTCTCGAAATCCTCAACCTTGTAAATGTCCTCGCCGGTGAGCGTCGGCGTAGGGCTCTCCTGCGTAATCTCTTTGAGCAGATCGGTGTAGTACCACGGAATCACATCCTCGATCCACTCCAGGTTGAATTTCTCATACGCCTTGCCGAGCCGGATAACCGATTTCACGCCAATGTGGCCCAGGTGATCCATCGAGAGCGGCATTTCATATCCAATGTTCTCGCGCACCGCAGCCACGTACTCGCACAGGCGGTCGATGCCCTTTTCCGTCACCTCGGTAGCAATGAACAGGTTCGGTTGCACGTGCTGCTCCCAGCCGCTCAACCCGGAAGGCTGCATCATCGCGTCGGGAATTCCATCCAGTACGTTGATGCCCAGATCCATCTTCATCCAGGTCAGGCCCATCTCCTTGCGCTCTTTCGCGCGACGGCCATATTCAGCCGGATCCATGGATTCCGTCGTGTCCGCATAGATACGGATTTCGTCGCGCCATTTGCCGCCGAGCATCTGATACACAGGAATGTTGTAGACCTTGCCCGCGATGTCCCACAGCGCCATCTCCACCGCGCACACTCCGCCCGCCTGGCGCGCATTCCCGCCAAACTGCGCGATCTTCTGAAATAGGTAGTCGATGCGCAGAGGATTCTCGCCGAGCAGCCGGCTTTTCAAAACCATCGCGTACTGCGGCCCGGCAATGTCACGCACCTCGCCCAATCCGTGCACGCCTTGATTAGTGTCAATGCGAATCAGCACGCACGGACTTGGTCCTGGCTTGACGATCACCGCATAGCGCATGTCCGTGATCTTCAGGCTCGACGGACTGGAAGCAAGGTTCACGTTCTTGATCTCCGGCTGAGCTTCCGCGACGCGCGCAACAGCGCCGCCTGCCAGTAAACCGAGCGACGACTTGAGGATGCTGCGGCGGTCGATGCCAAATCGCTGCGTGTCTGACATTTCAGTCAATTCCTTCCATCGTGAAGTTTTTTGAAGTCAGCTGATTGTCGAGCGAACAAGATGAACAAGTGATATGCCCTCTAAGGCTCCGGCGCGGCTTGGCTCCGGTGTTCCGGCTTCAACTGCGTGGCCTTTGCAAGCAGCGCATCGAACTCGCTGCGCGGCATCTTCAACTTATCGGGATGCGCGTCGATCCACTTGGCGAATGCGTCATACTTTTCCGGCGTCCATCCCCCCTCGAACTGCGCGCCGTTCTTGCCCTCGCGATTCAGCTCGAAATTGTATTCGTCGGTCAGCGCCGTAAACTCCGCGGTGCTGATGGCGTCTTCAGCCAGAATCGCGGGAATGAAGAGAACTCCCTCCGGCTTGGCGAGCACCAGGTCGCCCGGCAGCACGATGGCTCTTCCGATGCGAACCGGTACGTTGATCCCGGTCAGCTCCATGTCAGCCCAGGCAGAAGGATCGTATCCCCGGTAGAACCCGTTGAAATCCGGAATCTCCCTGTTCTCTTCCTGATCGCGGATTCCCGCATCGAATACGAAGCCCGTGTGCGTATGTGCGGCCACTGCATTGCCCAGATTTGAGCCGATGAGGGTCCCTTCGATGATCTTGCCAAACCCGTCGGCAACGTACACGTCTCCAATCTGCAGCTCGTTGATCGGCCAGCTATTGGTTCCGCTTACGCGGCCTTCGGCCTTTCCTTCGGCAACAATGGCCCTTTGCATGTCGGGCCGTGTAGGCATGTATTGCGCGGTGAGTGCGCGTCCGGCGAATGGTTTATCAATATGTAACGCCTGCCAGCCGCCCTCAAATTGGTTGCGGTACCCGTGGTCGCGCAAATATTCCCATACATCTTCAATGGTCATATCCAGTGCCCGCTTCAGCAGAGCATCAGGCAGTTTAGGCCGCCCATCTGGAAATCGATCACCCTTCCACTCCGAGGTGTAGAAGAGAATCTGATCGCGCGTCATCTTCATCTGGGCGCGCGAAGGCAGAGCTACCAAAAGAGCGCAAATCACCGCAGCCATTCCAATCGCTTTTCTCATTTGAGTATCCTTCGTTGGGCGCTGAATCCCCAGACGTATGGTCGGCACATCAACCCTGTCTCATATCCTGCGAACCGCATGCACAAACTGCGATCACGGAGCACAGCAATTGTAGAACCTGTCGCTCGCCAAATTTCTTTCCCCCACGGAAACCGGGCGCCGAGGCGCCGGATCGAGACATTCTGCGACTGATTGAGAGGAAAGCCTATTTCTCTCCCGCAAGTTTGTGCAGGCGAGCACTCACATTCCAAAACGCCCGGCCGTCATGGTATCCGCGCTTCCAAATGGAGCCCTTGTCCTGAGTGATGGGCGGTCTAAACCGGTTGCCGTTGATTCCAGGTGGATCACCGGCTACCTGTCAGTTATGTTTCAGTAAACAATCTCGAGGCGTAATGGAGTTTTTTGCGGACGGCAGATTGCGTGTGCATCGATACGGATCCGAGTTTTTCGCAGACCCATTGAGCCTGGATTGTGCCCGGAAATATCGCTTCTGGGGATTTGAGCGATTCTGGCGATTCTGGAGTCGGTAACTTGCGTGTTTCGAACAGCGGCTAAGGTTCGCCTCCCCGCCCGGCACCAATCAAAGACCATTGAATCTGTAGCTCAACACGAGGCGGTTTGTTCCGTTTATCCAGTCTGCGGAATGGAAAGAATGCGCGAAAGCAGGCCAGTGTGTAGAATTTAATACCCATGGCCCCCTCCAGATTCCGAAAGGGAGGAATCATGCCCACTCCCCCAAAGGCCGGCCTTTCTGACAATTCGATTGGCGCACTCGCCTACTTCACTCCGATCATGGCCGTCTTCTTCCTGGCCATCAGGCGCTATAACAAGCGGCCTTTTGTGCGATTCCACGCCTGGCAGTCGCTCGTCTTCAATGTTTTCGCGATTCTCTTCGGTTATGTCATGTTCTTTTTCCTGGAGCGTGCCGCGTTCCTTGGGCCTCGTGTGGTGTTGGGTCTAATGTGTTTGACAGCGCTGCTTGTTTTCCTCATATGGCTTTGGTGTGTGATCGGCGCGTTGAATGGTAAGCGCGTCAAGCTCCCGGTCATTGGGGACTGGTCCGACGAGCAGGCATACAGGTAATCTGCCCGGCTTCTGCGGGCAGGCGGGCTCGGCCCCCCTCCCGGTACCTCCAATAAAGAAACTTTGAATCAGAAGCTTATAAATGCGCAGATTCGTTTGTGCCTGAATTGTGCCCACGCTCGCTCCCCATGATCGGGATCGGGCCCGTTCGAGTTCAGGACTGCCCTTCGCGATAAAGCAAAGAAAGATTCGGAAGTTGCGCTACAGCGGGAGTCGCGGAGATCGAAATGCTCGTAACTGGCGCTGCCAGTAGGCGAATGAAACCGCTTTCATTTGGAAATCTAGAACTCCCTGGTGCCGAGCACCTGTGTTGCAGATCACCCATGTGGTCGTTTCCCAATCATCTAAAAACGACGGTCCTGAGCCGTGTCGAACTCTACGCCGCCCCAAATGGCTCATGTATTCGCCAAAAGTAGGATCGAGGCAAGTTTTGTGACGATCTGACTTTTGGCCGCTACGCTTAACCTTGGAGCCTCAAAAGCACCTTACTCGCGACCCCGCCCATGCGAATTGAGGGATACGGCGTCAATTCGGCTCTTCGAATCGGTTCCGGCCGGATCAATGGATTCTGACGTTTGAATGCAAGATGGGCTAGGGAACCACCCTCCGCATTTGCCTGCCGGTTTCGCCGGGAAGAGCCAGGAACGCGGCCGCCGCGGTTGGTCACGGATCTTCGCGCTGAGTCGAGCGCGAGTCCGGCGTTGGGAGTCGGCAGAGAGAGTGGTTTAGTGCAGGCGGCCAGGCAGCACAAAATGCTCGGCGCAGCGCGGCTCGTAGGAGTCGCCGGGAACTTTGATGGGACTGTCAAAGGGCGCAGGCTTGCCGTCGATCAGCCGCTGCGAGTATAGAGCGCGGGCTCCGCAACTGCAGTAGGCCATGCACTCTGTAATGCTGCCGCCGTAAGCGTTCACCAGCCAGGTCAGGTTGAGCATCTCGCCAAAGGGTATGGCGCGAAAGTCGAGATCGAGGCCGCAGACCAGAACGTCGTGGCCGGCGTCGAGCAGATACT
>Ga0181526_10004349_pt1 | contig 11071 bp, 9 predicted proteins | sample PEATcosm2014_Bin_35_FD_119750 | JGI IMG/M metagenome (GOLD analysis project Ga0181526, IMG submission 119750) | Peatland microbial communities from MTU Mesocosm Facility, Houghton, MI, USA - PEATcosm2014_Bin06_30_metaG | ecosystem: Environmental > Terrestrial > Soil > Wetlands > Peat | place...
GGCACAGGCGGAAGTGCTGGCAGCCAGGGCGGGAGAAAAAATTTCGCCTGAGTTTCATCGCTTCTTTGATGCCGCGATCAAAGGTGACTGGCCAACAGTGCTCAAGATGGACGAAAGTTTTAAGAAACGTCATCCCCAATACGAACACGATCCTAAAGAAAACGACCTGAGCCTCCGCACGAGCTATTGGGGAACAGTCCTGGAGATTTGGCTCGCCTACGATATCGTCGCCAAGTGCGAGCCTGAATACACGCAGATGGCAATTGATGACATGATTCATTCCATTCCCGCCGGCAGCATTTATTTTGGCGGCACCGATCCGGGGCGCGGTCTGCCCACGGCTTTTTGCAAATCGCACGCGAATGCCGATCCGTTCTTCACCCTCACCCAGAATGCCCTGGCCGACAGCACGTATCTCGATTATCTGCAAGCCATGTACGGCGGGAGAATCTACACTCCCAGCAAGGAAGACTCGCAGAAGTGCTTTTCCGATTATCTCGAAGACGCGACGCGCCGGCTCCACGAAAACAAGCTCAAGCCCGATGAAAACGTTCGTGTCGATAATGGGCGGACAGAAGTGTCGGGGCAGGTGGCCGTTATGAGCATCAACGGCTTGCTGGCCAAAATCATTTTCGACAAAAATCCCGACCGCCAATTCTACCTCGAGGAAAGTTTTCCGCTGGATTGGATGTATCCGCATCTGGAACCGCACGGCTTGATAATGAAAATCAACCGGCAACCGCTGCCCGAAATGCCGGAGGCAATTGTGCAAAAAGACCGCGAGTACTGGACCAACCGCGTCGCTGGCATGATCGGTGATTGGCTGGCCGAAGACACGCCGGTGCAAACGGTCGCGGAATTCGTGGACCGGGTTTATGCGCGTGGGGAGCTGGGCGGATTCCACGGTGACCGCAAGTTCATCCAAAACGATTACGCCAAAAAAATGTTTGGCAAGTGGCGGAGTTCCATTGCCGGCATCTATGCCTGGCGCGCCAGCAATTCCAAGTCCTCCGACGAACAAAAGCGGATGTTAAAGGAGGCGGACTTTGCGTACCGGCAAGCGTGGGCGCTCTGTCCGTATTCGCCCGAAGCTGTTTTCCGGTATTCAGAACTTTTAATGAGCCGGCAGCGTAAATCCGATGCGCTCCTTATCGCCGAGACCGCCGTCCGCGTCATCCCTTCGGACGAAAAAGGCTCCCCAAAAGCCAAACTGGACGATCTGATCAAGACATTAAAGGCCCGGCAGCCGGCCCAGTGATTGGCTCGCTTGGAAAACAGTTCCCATCGGTTTTTTTACAAAACCCGCTGATTGTGCTATAACGATGGTGTGTCCGCGACCGCGCCGCAACCGAAGTCCGTCCGTTTGTTCATCAAACCGTGGTGCGGGTGGTGCCATCAGGCCGTCCAGTGGCTCAAGGCCCGGGGCATTCAGTTTGAAACGATCGACGTGATGGCGGATCCGGCGGCGAACCGGGAGATGCGGAAGTTGTCCGGGCAGGGATTGGCCCCGGTCATTGAGGTGGACGGCCAGATTTTGGCTGACTTCGATGCGGATCAACTGGCAGAATTCTGGAAGCGATTTGAATGAACACCGTTGAACTGATATTGAAGCCCCGCCCGCGCCTGCCGGAATGGCTGCGCCTCCCGTTGCCCACCGCGCAGAGTTTCGGGCGGACGCGCGCGTTGCTCGATGAACTCAAATTGCACACCGTCTGCGAGAGCGCGCAATGCCCGAATCATTGGGAATGCTGGAGCCAGGGCACGGCGACGTTCATGATCGCGGGGGACCACTGCACGCGGGCCTGCGGGTTTTGCGCGGTCAAAACAGCGAAACCGCTGGCGCTGGAAATTGATGAGCCGGCCCGCGTGGCGGAAGCGACCCGCCGCATGAAGCTCAAGCACGTCGTCATCACCGCCGTGGCGCGGGACGATTTGGCCGACGGCGGCGCGGAACATTTCCGGCAAACCATCGAAAAGGTGCGCGAACTCAACCCGGGCGTTGCCATTGAGGTTTTGGCGCCGGATTTTCTCGACCGCGACGAATCCATTGACCTGGTGCTGGCGGCGCGTCCGCACATTTACAATCACAACCTGGAGACGGTGCGGCGTCTGACCCCCGGCGTGCGGCATCGCGCCACTTACGACCGTTCGCTGAGCGTGCTGGGCAAGGTGAAAAAAAGGCACGGCGACTCCATTTACACCAAGTCGGGCCTCATGCTCGGCCTGGGCGAAACGGAGGAGGAACTGTTCCAGGCGTTGCAAGACCTGCGCCGGGTGCGGTGCGATCTGTTAACGCTGGGCCAGTATCTTCAGCCGACGTTGCGCCATTTGCCCGTGGTGGAATTTATTGCGCCGTCCACATTTGCGCGCTACAAGACGGCGGCGGAGGGAATGGGATTCGCGCATGTGGCCAGCGGCCCGTTGGTGCGCAGTTCCTATCATGCCGGCGAATTCATCATGCCGGCACAGCCTTGAAGCGGCTCAAATTCCTTGAAACATCACTTCATGAAAACTCGGATGCAAAATCTGTTCCTTGTCCTGGCGGGCGCGGGACTTCTGGCCATGCCGGCGGCGGCGCAACCCGGGCCGCTTTTGAGCGCGACGCTTTCCATCGGACCGGGCGTGACGACGAATGCCCCCGGCTTCTTCGCCGCCGCCGCCACCTATGCGGTGGGCAAAAACCCCGGATGCGTCGTGGCGTTCACCAACGCGGATGGCAGGGTGGATTTGGTTTGCGCGAATACGAACGACAACACGCTGACGTTGCTGACCAATAACGGCAGCGGTGTTTTTACATCGAACGTCTCCCTCAGCGTGCCCAACCTGCCCTGCGGAGTCACGGCCGCGGATGTCAATGGCGATGGCAGGGTGGATTTGATCTGCGCGAGCATCAACAACCCGAGCTATCAGAGCGGGAACAGCGGTTTGTTGACAGTGCTGACCAACAATGGCAGCGGGGGTTTCCTCTCCAACGCCGTTTACAGCGCGGGCAGTTATACGGTCTCGGTCACGACGGCGGATGTGAACAAGGACGGCAAGCTGGATTTGATCTGCGCGAATTTCGGCAATGACCAGCAAAGCACGCTTTCGGTGCTGACGAACAACGGCAGCGGGTTTTTCACGACCGCCGCCACCATCAACGTGGGGGGCATTGGAAGCGCGTATGAGGCTTACTCGGTCACGACGGCGGACGTGAACAATGACGGCTGGGTGGATTTGATCTGCGTGAATACCGGTAACAACGGTCTTGGCGCCAATCTTTCGGTCTTTACGAACAACCACAACGGCGGTTTTGCGCCCGCCTCGACGCCGACCGTGGGCAACGGGCCTGTTTCGGTCGCGGCGGCGGATGTGAACAACGATGGCTGGGTGGACTTGATCAGCGCGAATGCAGGGTCTGGAAATGGCAACACACTTTCGGTGTTGACGAACGACGGCAGCGGCGGTTTTGCGCTCGCGTCCACGCCGGTCGTGGGCCATGGCGCGCATTCGGTTGTGGCGGCGGATGTCAACGGCGACGGCTGGATCGACTTGATTTGCGCCAACGCAAACGACAACACGATTTCGGTGTTGATGAACAACGGCAGCGGCGGCTTCGTGCGCAGCGGCACTTATGCCGTGGGCAGCGGGCCAGTCTCGGTCACGGCGGCGGATGTCAACGGCGATGGCTGGGTGGATTTGATCTGCGCCAACAGCGGCACCAACACGATTTCGGTGCTGACCAATATTCCGCCGACGGCGCACACGAATATCATGGGCCTGGCAGTCCTTTCGTGGCCGTCGCCTTCCGCGGGATATGTTTTGCAGCAGAACAGCAGTCTGGGGACGCCCAACTGGACGAATTTCGGCGGCACGGTGACCACCAACGTCACGACGCTGAGCGTGACCATCCCTGCGGCGATGGGAGCTGAATTTTTCCGCCTGATGAAACAGGATTGAGAAGGCTAAAACTGCCTCAGGAAGCGAACGTCGTTTTCGTAGAAGAGGCGGATGTCGTTGATGTTGTACCGAATCATGGCGATGCGTTCGATGCCGAAGCCGAAGGCCCAGCCGCTCCAGATCTCGGGATCGTAGCCCACCTTTTCAAAAACCACCGGATGCACCATGCCGCAGCCCGCTATCTCGAGCCATTCCTTCCCCATCTTCCGGGTCAGCGCGCTGGAGAAATCAATCTCAAAACTCGGCTCGGTGTAGGAAAAATAGTGCGGCCGGAAACGGATTCTAATTTCTTCGCCAAGCAGTTCCTTGAAGACAAATTCAACGGTCCCTTTCAAGTCCCCCACCGTCACTCCGCGGTCCACGTAAAGACCCTCGATTTGTTGGAAGGTCGGATTGTGCGTCGCATCCGGATTGTCCCGCCGATAGACCCGGCCCGGCACGATGATCCGCACTGGCGGACGCTGTTTTTCCATGACCCGGATTTGCACCGAGGAGGTGTGGGTGCGGAGCAGCGCCTTTCCTTCCGCGCCAGCCAGGTTCAGATAAAACGTGTCCTGCGTGTCGCGCGCGGGGTGGTCGGCCGGGGTGTTGAGGGCGTCGAAGCAGTGGTATTCATCCTCGACCTCCGGCCCGTCGGCCACCGCGAAACCGAGCTTGCGAAAACTCCGCACAATGTCCTCCGTCACCTGGGTCAGCGGATGCAATTTGCCCGGCGAACGACGCCGGCCCGGCAGGGTGAAATCGGTGGTTTCTTTGGGCAAGGCGGATTTGAGTTCCAGTTCGCCGCGGCGTTCGGAGTGAGCGGCTTCCAATTCGGTTTTGGCCTGGTTGAATTGTTTGCCGGCGGCGGGGCGCTCTTCCCTGGGCAAAGCGCCGAGCTGCTTCATCGCGGCGGTGAATTTTCCCTGCGGGCCGAGCCATGTTCCCTTGGCCCGCTCGAGAGCCGCCAAATCGGCCGCGCCCTTCAATTCGGCCAGGGCCGCCTGTTTGAGCGGTTCAATGTCCATAAGTTTGCGAAAGCAAACTTACGCTTTGGCAGCCTTGGCCTGCAACGCATTTTTGGCCGTCTGGACCAATTCGCCAAAAGCGGCTGCGTCCTGCGCGGCCAGGTCGGCCAGCATTTTGCGGTTGAGCGGACAGTGGGCGGCCTTGAGGCCCTCCATGAACCGGCTGTAAGTCGTGCCCGCGGCGCGGGCGGCGGCATTGATGCGGACCTGCCAGAGACCGCGGAAATTCCGCTTTTTGGTTTTGCGGTCCCGATAGGCGTATTGCATGCCGTGATCCAGCGCATCCGAGGCATAGCGGTACAATTTCGACCGCTTTAACCGAAAGCCCTTGGCGGCTTTGATCGTGCGCATGCGGCGCTTGCGCGAGGCGGGTGAATTGGTGACACGCATAAGAAAAGAGCGGGTTGGTCAGTAGGAATAGCGGGTTGGTTAGTGGCTGAAGGGTAAATTCTGCAGAATACGATAAGCGTCCGTTGCATCGACCTGCTTGGACGTGCCCAGATGGCGCCGGCGTTTTGGACCTTTGGTTTGGAGCAAATGGCGTTTGCCCGCGCGCATGCGCATGACTTTTCCCCGGGCGGTTATTTTGAACCGCTTCGCCACTGATTTTTTTGTTTTAATGCCTTTGGGCCGTCGCATAAGTGCGTTTCCTTCTTTAAAGGACGGGCAATATAGGGGCGGGGCGCGATGCACGCAAGCGAATTTTTAAAAAAGTTTGGTCGCCGCATTTTTGGTGACGGCCCGTCTTGATCTTCGTGCGATTCATTCGATTAGGATCAGGAGCCTGAAGACATCGGCCCGCGCGTCACACCTAGTTGGTTGTGCAGTTTCAATTCCCGCCACAATTCCGCCCCGCCCAGCTTGCCGTCGAGCAACGCCCGGTATTTCCCGATCGTTGCCGCCACCTCCCCCGGGGTCTCGTTGACGAATTCGATTCGAAAATGGCGCGCGCCCAACTCCATCAACCGCCCCGCGTATTCCGCCCCCGTCTGCGCCCGCCCGTTGAACAAGGTGTTGCGGCAGCCCGCGTCCGCCTTCAGCGGATGCTCCAGCCCGACGCGGTCGCGCATCTCCACTTTATGCTTGTCACAAGGGCGTCCGCAATTGGTGTAGTCCGTTCCCGTGGTCAAAAAGGCGCAGAAGACGCAGTGTTCCATGTGAAACATGGGCATATGCTGGTGGAGGGTGATCTCAAACCATTCCGGGGGCGCGGAGAGCAGGAGCGCCTCGAGTTGCGTAATGTTTAAATCATACGACGCCGTCAGGCGTTCCAGCCCGAACCGATTCTTGAAATATTCGGCCGACAATCCATTGGCCACGTTGAACGAGAAGTCCGCCACCCGCCGGCTGTCGGCGAAAAATTGCAGATGATCGTAATTGCGCAGCAGATAACCGTCCGCTTCGCAGGAACGCACTTGTTTGAGAATCCATTCCTCGCCCGCTTTGAAAATGCGCGGCGGAGCGACAAAGATTTCGGACTTCGGCCCTCCCGCTGATTGCCGCGAGCGAAAAAGGGCCACGGCCTCGCGATATTTTTTTGGGTCCTCGAATTCGCAGTAAATCGTGGGCGATCCGCCGGCCATGGCCGCCTCGAGTTGGGCCATGTCCCGCACCAGCACGATCAGATGCGCGCCTGTCGCGCTGCCGCGCGGCGGCGCGGGCAATTTCACGGCCGGCGCTTCCGGCTGGGGCTGGTTTAAAATCCATTGTTTCGGCTGCGCGCGCAGACGCTCCATCTCGACCGCCAATTGACGCCGCAGCCGGTTCAACTCGCGCATGGGCAGGATCACTTCGCCTTTGAGCGCATTGTGCAGGCTGCCCAGTGCGAAGGGCGTTCCGCCCAGCCGGCCCAATTGTTCGCGCAATCGTTCCGTGGTCAGCGGCTGCTTCTGCGCCGCGGCCAGCGGCATCGCCGAATCCAGTTGCACGACATGCCCGGGTTCGTCGCGCCCGATCAAAGTCAGCGCCTGCCCGGCCCCGCCATGCGCCTCCACATCCAGCCGCCGCCGAAAACGCGGCGTCGCGCCCGCGAAACTTTGGCGCAGCTTGCGGTCCAACTCCGGGTCGCTCGTTTTCCAAACCCTGTCGCCCGGATGAACGCGGCTGAAATCCACGTCGCCGCGGCCGAAGGAGAGGGCGGCTTCGTCGGACAAGCCGGACTTGGCGGATTGGGCGACCTCATAAACCCGGCCGCCTTGTTCTTCTTCGTCGGGATGGCCTGAGTCAAATACTATTCCATCGCCCGGCTTCAAGGGCGCTTCCAGCCGCAAATGCACGCGCTGGCGGTCCACGCGCTGCACCGCGCCCAGATAGACGCCGCGTTTTTTGCCGAAGCGGGCGTGGACCAAGGCCTGATTGTTGGTGCCGCCGAACCATCCGGTGTGCAGCCCCCGCGAAAAGGCCATTTCCAGGTTGTAACGAGTTTCGCCATCTCCGCTCAAAGGCGCATTTGGCGCGGCCATGAGCTTGTCCAGGGCGCGCCGATAGACCTGCGTGATGTTGGCCACGTATTCGGGCGATTTCAGCCGCCCTTCAATTTTCAAGGAAGCAACGCCGGTGCGAATCAATTCCGGCAAAACCTCCAAACCGGCCAAATCCCGCGGGCTTAAAAGGTAGCGGCGGTCGCCCAGCGCAATCTGCCGGCCGTCGCAAATCAGATCGTAAGGCATGCGGCAGGCCTGGGCGCACTCGCCGCGGTTGGCCGACCGGCCGCCCAGCGCCTCGCTGGTCAAACATTGGCCCGAATAGGCCACGCACAAGGCCCCATGCACAAAAACTTCCACCGGCAGCATGGCGGGGCCGGCGGCGCCCGGTTCCGCCGCCGCGATTTTGCCGATTTCCTTCAGCGAACATTCGCGGGCCAGCACCACTAGGTTGCAGCCCAGCCCCCTGGCAAATTCCATCCCGGCCGCGCTCGTGATGGTCATCTGCGTCGAAGCGTGAATCGGGAAATCCGGCGAGAGCCGTCGAATCAGCCGGCATATCCCGACGTCCTGAACAATGGCGGCGTCTGCGCCCGCGGCAATCAGCGTCCGCAACCAACCCTCCGCCTCGCGCATTTCATTGGCGAAAACCAGCGTATTGAACGTCACATAACCCTTGACGCTGCGCCGGTGCAGAAACTCCATCAATTTTGGCAGATCCCCCTCGGTAAAATTATTGGCCCGCATGCGCGCGTTGAAACGCTCGAGGCCGAAGTAGATGGCATCGGCGCCGTTTTCGACCGCCGCTTTGGCGCACTCCCAATCGCCCGCCGGGGCCAGCAATTCAGGGCGCGGCAGCGGGGCGGGAAGTTCGTCCGCGGCTTTCTCCCTTGTTTCGATTGTGGCGCTGCCGGTCATTTGCACCTGTAATTTAACCTTTGTCCGGCATGCGCACCAATTTTAAAAAGGACGGAAGGGGATCAGCCCAACAACCTTGCCTGTCTTGATGGATTTCTCCTCCGCCTCGCAGATCTCAACCGCGCTCAATCCATCCGCCGCCGTCACAATGTTCGGCGGCGTGTCTTGTTGGATGCACTGGATGATATAGCCCAGCTCCTTTTCGTAGCCATCCTCGCCGGCGCACGTCATGACCCGCGGCTTTTGGCCGTCCTCGTATAGCTTGAGCGCGTCCGCGCCGCGCCCGCTGTCATAATCCGCCGTGGCCTTCTCGAAATTGACCGTGTACTCCATCTTGAAACCAAAACCCTCCGTCATGATCCAGCTCCCTTCGGCGGTGATCGGAATGCCGTCTGAGACTTGATAAGAAGTGACCACATGGTCCGTCGCGCCGCTGAAGCGCGTCGTCCCAACCGAAAAGACGCCGTGCGGCCGTCCGAAGCAGAATTGCACAAAATCGGTGTCGTGAATATGAAGGTCCAGCAGCGCGCCGCCGGAATCCTCCCCTTTGAAATAGCCGGCCTTGCCCCAAGCCGGAGGACAGCAGACGCGGCGGAACCGCGCGGCCAGCACCTTGCCGTAAGTCTGCCGGGCGATGGCGTTCTTGAGCCACGCCCATTCCGGCCAGAAGCGCATGACCATGGCCGGCATGAAAAAACCTCTGGCCTTCGCCGCCGCCGCCACGATTTCGCGGCATTGCGCCGACGTGCGTGCCATCGGCTTCTCGCAAACGACGTGCCTGCCCGCCTGCAACGCCGCCAGACAGAGCGGATGATGCTGCGGCGTCGGCACGCAAATATCCACCAGATCAATGGCCGGATCGGCCAGCAGATCGTCGAACTTGGAATAAGCCTTCACCCCGGTCATGTCGAGATGCAGCGGCTTGCCATCGCCGATGTTGCCCCCGATGCCCGAAAGGTCGCCGTTGACCGGCAGCCGCACCGAATCACAAATCGCCCCGAGCCGGGCGCCGGGAATTTTCAAATAAGATTTGATATGCGTCGCGCCCATGAACCCAATCCCGACGACGCCCACGTTGACCGTTTTCATGTCAATAAATTATTTTGTCAAAATATTCGCGCGCCGCGCGAATGTCGGCCACGCGCTGTTTGCCCGCTTCGCGTTCGATGGCCAGATTCCCCTGGAAATGGAGTTTGTCCAGCGTCCGCATGAAAGCCCTCCAATCCACCTCGCCGGTGCCGACCGGAACTTCCGCGCCCCAAGTGCCAGGCGTCTTCGTCTTGACGGCGTCCTTGACATGACACTGCTTGAGCCACGGGCCGAGCGCCTGCAACGCGCCGATGGGGTCGCCCTTGTCATAAAGAACCATGTTCGCCGGATCGAAGTTCACCCCGACGTTTGGCCTGCCTAACTTTTGCAAAAAAGCGCCGAGCGTCTCCGCCGTTTCCTGGCCCGTCTCAAAGCCCAGATCAATGCCCTTGGTGGCGAACAAATCGGCAATCAGCGTGATGCGTTGGAGAAGCGTTTGGAACGTGGGATCACCCGGTTCGTGCGGGAGGAACCCGGCATGGAACGTGACCAGCTTCAAACCGAGTCTCTCCGAAATCTCCGCCGCCGCCTGGATATTCCGCCAATTCTCCGGCCACGTTGCATCCGGCACCACGCCGCCCGTGCGCCGGATGGATTCGAGCGTCGAATAATCCTCCCCCGCCGCGCCAAACATGCCCGAAACCAGTTCGACCCCGTTGCTGGCGAACAACTCCGGCAACCCGCCCCACACCGCCGGGGACTCCCGCAACGGATCGAGCGCAATCTGGACGCGCCGGATGCCGATGGCCTGCAATTGCGCCATCAGTTCCTGCGGATCAGCCGGCCGCAACGACCAACTGCACACCGCCAATTTCAAACCCATCCGATTTGCCATAAACAAATCGATTATCAATTATCAATTGGCAATTGGCAATCGCCAGTTGTGCCGCCCGCCATCCAAGCCCCATCCCGGACACTCAAGAATGAGGAAGGCGGAATTAAGAAGTAAAAATACGGTAGGGCGAAGCTCCGCTGAGCCGTGACTTCCTTGTCCGCCATCCTGACCGCCGTAGCTTCAGCGAAGGTGGTAGCTTCAGCGACGGCGGGCGTCGAGCCGTGACCCGATCCCTCCCACTTCTTAATTCCTTGTCCGTCCATAGCTTCAGCGACGGCGGATTAAATCCTAATTCTTAATTCTCTTTAACCCGGTCGCGGATTGCGTCCATCTCCTTTTTGGTCAAGGGCGTTTCCGGCCCGCTGGCCATTGCTTCATCAATCCACTTTTGATCGCGCTTGCTGGTCAGCGCGGCATCAATCTGAAAGGTTCGTTCCAGCCGGCTCATGGCCTCCTGGGTGAGGCTGCGGAAATTCGCGGCAGCCTCGTTCTTCAACTGCGCGTGCAGTTCCATTGGAATGTCTTTCAACGTTATGCTCGCCATACACCACATCCATCATAGCACCACTCTGGTATTGCAAGATAAAATATTCATTCAAAATGGGTTTTCACAGCTGGCTCATGAAGTGAAACCTTCGCGTGTTCTCCCTCTCCTCCACACACTTGTGGAGGAGAGGGCCGGGGCTTGTCACGCCAAAGCTTGGCGACGGCGGATGAGGAGGCTTCTGCTGCCTTTCAACCCGGATTTCCCATATTCGCTTTACAAGACAATGTTATTGACCTACACTGAAGCCGCATAAACAAAGGGTTTCATCTATGTCAAAACAACAGAAAACAGAAAATCCAATGGGTGCAGGCAA
>Ga0181526_10004350_pt1 | contig 11068 bp, 7 predicted proteins | sample PEATcosm2014_Bin_35_FD_119750 | JGI IMG/M metagenome (GOLD analysis project Ga0181526, IMG submission 119750) | Peatland microbial communities from MTU Mesocosm Facility, Houghton, MI, USA - PEATcosm2014_Bin06_30_metaG | ecosystem: Environmental > Terrestrial > Soil > Wetlands > Peat | place...
GGCGCTCGTGTTCCTCGGCGTGGTGGTGCGGGGCATGCGCACCAACCGGTCCCGCATCCCGGCCATCCTGCTCCTGTCGGCCTGCGTGCTGTGCCACCTGGTCACCACGCTCTTCGCCCTGGTGGGGGTGGTGCTGATCGTCATCCTCTCCGGCCCGACGAGGCGCCGCCTGTGGTGGGCCCTGTCGGTGCTCGGCTCCGGCTTCCTGCTGGTGGCGTGGTGGGCCGTGCCGTTCGTCGCCGAGCAGGCCTTCAGCACCACCATGGGGTGGCAGAACGTCACCACCTACGCCCAGCTGCTCGCGCCCGCCGGGAACATCTGGGCACTGGTCGGTGCGTTCGTGGGCGTGGTGATCGCCTGCATCCGGCGCGAACGGGCCATCCTCGCCCTCACCGGCGCCGGGATCATCGCCGCCCTGTTCGTGCGCTTCGCCCCCCAGACCTCCCTCTACAACGCCCGGGTCCTGCCCATCTGGTGGATCGTCATGTACCTGGTGGCGGGGTACGCCGTGGCCGAGATCCTCGTCCTCGGGGCCCGCCTGTGGCACATGCTGCGCGACGCCCTGCGGTGGGAGGCGTCGGACATCCCCGCCGCCGTCGTCCCCGGTGGGGCCACGCCGGCCTTCGCCACCGGCGGCCCGGCCGTCGCCGTCCCCGCCTTCCTCCCCCGCAGCCACCGCTCCACCGACGTGGGGCGGGGGCCCGGTCCGACGACCGACCCGCTGGCCGCGGTCGGCACCTTCCCCGGCGACGTCGTGGCCGAGGGCACCCCCTACCGGTGGCCCGGGGACGCGTACACCCCGCCACCCCGGCCACCGCGCCGGTCGCCATGGGCGCCGGGGGCGGTGGCGGTCCCGCTGGCGTCCCTGGCGGTGGCCGCCCTCGTCGTGCTGCCCCCGCTGCTCATCACGCCCGGTTCGGTGTACAAGCTCGGACCCGTCAACGTCCGGTCGAGCAACGTGTCGTCGTGGGCCCAGTGGAACTACTCCGGCATGGAGCGCAAGCCGGCGTGGACCGAATTCAAGGACGGCATCGTCGACACCATGGACACCGTGTCGGCCAAGTACGGCTGCGGCCGGGCCATGTGGGAGTACAACTCGAGCCTCAACCGCTTCGGCACGCCCATGGCGCCCATGCTCCTTCCGTACTTCACGAACGGGTGCATCGACTCCATGGAGGGCCTGCTGTTCGAGTCCTCGGCCACCACGCCGTGGCACTTCATCAACCAGGCCGAGCTGTCGGTGGGTCCGTCGGAGGCGATGGTGTCCGCCACCACCGGCATCCAGTACGGGCCGGTCAACGTGCCCCTCGGCATCCAGCACCTGCAGCTGCTCGGCGTGCGCTATTTCATGGCGTCGTCGGCGGTGATCCAGGACCAGGCCGCCGCCGATCCCAACCTGACGCTGGTGGCCTCGAGTGGCCCGTGGACGAGCAACTACTCGGGTGAGCAGGTCGGCACCACCTGGAAGGTCTACCTGGTCCACGACTCGTCGCTCGTGGCCCCCCTGACCGAACGCCCCGACGTGCTGACCGGGGTGGGCAACGCCCAGGGATCGTGGCTCCCCGTGGCCCAGCGCTGGTACGCCGATCCGACGCGCTGGCCCGTGCAGCTCGTCCAGGGCGGTCCGTCCTCGTGGACGAAGGCGCCGGGCGGGGTGACGCCGGCGCAGCAGACCCCGCTCCCGGCGGTGAAGGTCTCCGACGTGCGCTCCACCGACGACCAGGTGAGCTTCGACGTCGACCGCACCGGCGTCCCCGTGGTGGTGCGGACCTCGTACTTCCCGGCCTGGCACGCCAGTGGCGCCCTCGGGCCGTGGCGCGCCATGCCGAACCTCATGGTGGTGGTCCCCACCTCCCATCACGTCACCGTGACCTACGGCTCCACCGGGCCGGGCAACGCCGGGCTCGTGCTCAGCATCGCCGGCGTGGTGGTGCTGGGCGTCCTGGTGTGGCGTCGGCGCTCGACGCCCGATCCCGTCTGAGCCCACCGCACCCGGTTCCCCCCGCAGCTTCCTCCCGGCCGCTCCCGCGGCTTTCCCCCCTGCCGCTCCCCGGGCTCACGGTTCCCTAACGCGCCGCTCACGGTCCCCGCATGCCCGGGGTCGACGATGTTGCCAGGACCGCACACGAGCCACCTCAAGGGACCCGGAACGGGGACCGATGACTGGGGGAACTCCTTGCCGGTCCGAGCGCAAGAGGAGGCAGTGGTGCACGACGCAAAGCGCAAGCTCACGGGGGCCGCACTGGCGGCGGGCGTGGCCGTGACCCTGGCGGCGTGTGGAGCGGGCAGCTCGTCACACGTCGTCGGGGGGACCACGGTGCCGGTGACGGCGACGTCCACGCCCGCGCCCACGTCGACGACGGTGAGCCCGGGGACGACGATCCCGGTCACCGCCGTGCCGACCACCACGGTCACCTCCGACACGCTCAGTGCAAACACCCTGAATCAGGTCGCCACGGAGCTCGGGAGCCTCGACGGCAACCTCAGCACCGCCGACAACGACCTGAACAACCCGCAAGGAGATTCCTGAGATGAGCCACACGATCATGAAGCGAGTGGCTGCCGGCGTGCTGACGGCGGGAGCGGTCGCGGGCATGACGCTCGCGGTCCCCGGAGCGGCCTTCGCCGCGTCGTCGGCCGCGGACGCGGCCGGATCGACCTCGACGGTGCCACCGTCGACCCCGAAGTGCACGCCGAGCCTCGTCAGCGAGGCACAGCAGGCGCTGCAGGCGGCCCTGAGCGGCCGCGTGACGCAGCTCGACGCGTTGCAGTCGGCCGCCGGCAACACCGCCAACCATCTGACTCCCGGTGACCGCCAGACCCTGCAGAACGACATCACCACCACGGAGATTCCCGGCATCCAGGCGCTGCAGTCGCAGGTCCAGCAGGCCACCACCTGTCCGCAGCTGCGGGCGGCGGCCCGGGCCATGGTGTTCGACTACCGGGTCTACGTGGTCATGACGCCGCAGACGCACCTCACGGTGGTGGCCGACGACGAGACGTTCATCGAAGGGCAGTTCGCCGCCTTCGAGCCCACCATCGCCCAGGCCATCACGGCGGCCCAGGACGCCGGCAAGAACGTGACGGCGGCCCAGGCGGCGTTCACCGACCTGAAGAACCAGGTTGCGACGGCGCAGAGCGCCACCGCGGGGCAGGACACCACGGTGCTGGCCCAGACGCCGCAGGGGGCCCCGGGTAACTGGCAGGTGTTCCTGGCGGCACGGACGGACCTGACCAACGCCCGCAACGACCTCCGCTCCGCCTACACCGACGGGCAGCAGATCCGGACCGATCTGCAGTAACCCGGCGAGGGTGCCGGAGCGGGACACCGACAGTCGATCGGAGCCCGGTCCGGCGCCGGGTGGCCCGAGGGTCGATCCGGGGCAGACCCCGGGCTCGTCCAGCGAGGAGCCGGCCCCACGGGGCCGGCTCCGCCGCGTGCCCGGGGCGGCGCGAAGGAAGCGGGCGGCGGGGCCCGGTACGCCCCGCAGGGCCCCCGGACCAGGGGAGGGGAGCGGGTAGGCTGCTGGCGCCATGACCGCTCTGGGCGCCGTATTCAAGGCCTACGACGTGCGCGGCACGGTCCCCGACCAGCTCGATGCCCGTGCCTGCCATGCCATCGGGTGGTCGTTCGCGCGCTTCGCCGGAACCCGCCGGGTCCTGGTGGCCCGCGACATGCGCGATTCGGGGGAGGAGCTGGCGGGCGCCTTCGCCGCCGGGGCCCGGACGGCGGGCGTCGACGTCGTGGACCTGGGCCTGGCCTCCACGGACATGATGTACTTCGCCTCGGGCCGGCTCGACGCCCCGGGTGCCATGTTCACCGCCTCCCACAACCCCGCCGGGTACAACGGCATCAAGATGTGCCTGGCCGGTGCCCGGCCCGTCGGCCAGGACACCGGCCTGTCCGACATCCGTGTCGAGGCCGAGGGGGCCCTGACGAGCGGCGCCGACCGGGGGACCGAGACGGGTTCCTACGAGCGCCAGGGCCTGCTCGACGAGTACGCCGACCACGTCCGCTCCTTCATCGACGTGGCCGCGCTGGCGCCGCTCAGGGTCGTGGCCGACACGGCCAACGGCATGGGCGGCCTGGTCGTGCCGGAGGTGTTCGCCGGTCTGCCCGTCGAGCTGGAGATCCTCTTCCCCGAGCTGGACGGGTCGTTCCCCAACCACCCCGCCGATCCCATCCAGCCCGAGAACCTCCGCGACCTGAAGAGCGCGGTGCTCCGGGCCGGGGCCGACGTGGGCCTCGCCTTCGACGGGGACGCGGACCGCGTGTTCCTGGTGGACGAGCAGGCCGAGACGGTGTCGGGGTCGCTCACCACCGCCCTGGTGGCCCGGGCCATGCTGCTCAAGAACCCCGGCGCCACCGTCCTGTACAACCTCATCTGCTCGAAGGTCGTACCCGAGACCATCGAGCAGTACGGCGGGACGGCGGTGCGCACCCGCGTCGGGCATTCGTTCATCAAGCAGGTCATGGCCGAGACGGGGGCGGTGTTCGGCGGGGAGCATTCGGGGCACTACTACTTCCGGGACAACTACCGGGCGGACTCCGGCCTCATCGCCGCGCTGGTCGTGCTCGAGGAGCTGTCACGGGAGGGCGTCCCGCTGTCGGACCTGCTGGCGCCGTTTCGCCGGTATGCCGACTCGGGGGAGATCAACACCGAGGTGGACGACCCCCACCAGGCCGTGGAGGCGCTGGCCGAGCACTTCGCGGCCGAGGGCCTCACCGGCGACCGCACCGACGGGCTCACGGTGGACCTCGGCGACTGGTGGTTCAACGTCCGTCCCTCGAACACCGAGCCGCTGTTGCGCCTCAACGTCGAGGCCGGATCGGTGCAGGAGTGCGACAGCCACACCCAGGAGCTGCTCGATCTCGTGGGCAAGGTGTCGGGTGGCCCCGCTGGCGCCCCCGGTGCCGATCGCTGAGCGCACGGCACGAAGAGCACGAAACCGACGCACGACCGACACGGGAGCACGACGAACGCCATGGCATTGGACCCCCTGCTGCTCGAGGTGCTGGCCTGTCCCGAGGACAAAGGGCCACTCCTGTACTTCGAGGACGAGGACCGGCTCTACAACCCGCGCCTGCACCGCAGTTACGAGGTGCGCGACGGCATCCCGGTCATGCTGGTGGACGAGGCGACCACCGTCGACGACGCCGAGCACGAGCGGTTGATGGCCAAAGCCGAAGCCGAGGGCGTCAAGCCGACGCTGTCGCCGAGCGAGGAGCCATGACGGAGTCGGTGGCCGCCGGCGGCGGCGACGTGCTCGACACGCTGGGCATGTTCGAGGCCACCGCCGGGCTGCCCGAGCAGGTGGGGGCGGCCGTGGGGGCGGCGCACGGCCTCGACGGGCTGCCCGAGCGGGAGTACGTCGAAAACGTGGTGGTCCTCGGCATGGGCGGCAGCGGGCTGGCCGGGGACGTCATGGTGGCGGTGGCGGGGCCGTTCGTCCCGGTGCCCATCACGGTGGTGAAGTCCTACGACCTCCCCGACTTCGTGGGCCGGGGTTCGCTCGTGTTCGCCGTGTCGTTTTCGGGCAACACCGAGGAGACGGTGGAGGCGGCCGGCGAGGCCGCCAACGCCGGGGCGAGCCTGGTGGCGGTGACGGCGGGGGGAAAGCTCGGCGGGCTGGCCGAGGAATGGGGGGCGCCGGTGGTGCCCGTGCCCACGTCCATCCCCCAGCCGCGCGCCGCCGTCGGGGCCATGGCCATCCCCCCGCTGGTGGTATTGGAGGACATCGGGCTCTTCCCGGGTGCGGCCCAGTGGGTCGCCCTGGCCGTGGACCAGTTGAAGTACCGGCGCGACCGCCTGGTCCAGCCGGGGAGCACGGCCGAGGAGGTGGCCCGGCGCATCGGCCGTACCATCCCCGTGATCCATGGCGCCCAGGCCGTGGGGGCCGCCGCCGCCCTGCGGTGGAAGAACCAGGTCAACGAGAACGCCAAGTCGCCCGCCTTCGCCGGGATCTACCCCGAGCTGTGCCACAACGACATCGCCGGCTGGGGTCAGCACGGCGACGTCACCCGCCAGGTCCTCACCATCCTCAACCTCCGCCACGACACCGAGCACCCCCAGGTGGTGCGCCGGTTCGCCTTCGTGGCCGAGCTGCTGCGCGAGGTCGTCTCCGACATCATCGAGGTCCGCGCCCAGGGCGAGGGGGAGCTGGCCCAGCTCCTCGACCTCATGCTGATCGGGGATTTCGTGTCGCTGCACATGGCCGCCCGGGAAGGCATCGATCCCGGACCCGTCCCCGTCCTCGAGGAATTGAAGCGCAGCCTCGGCGAGGCCTAGACCGTCGACCATCCGATCAACGAGGAGCCTGCATGCCCACGCCCGACATAGCCCACGACGTCGCCGATCTCGGCCTGGCCGACCTCGGGCGCCAACGCATCGCGTGGGCCGACGCCAACATGCCGGTCCTGGCGTCGATCCGGGAGCGCTTCGCCAAGGAGCGCCCGCTCACCGGTTCGGTGGCCGCCGCCTGCCTGCACGTGACCACGGAGACCGCCAACCTGCTGCGGACCCTCAAGGCCGGCGGTGCCGAGGTGCTCATCTGCGCCTCGAACCCCCTGTCGACGCAGGACGACGTGGCTGCGTCCCTGGTGGTCGACGAGGGGATCCCCACCTACGCCGTGAAGGGGGAGGACACCGATCTGTACTTCTCCCACATCGACGCCGTGCTCGACCGTCACCCCACGATGACCATGGACGACGGGTGCGACCTCGTGTCGCGCATCCACCAGCACCGCCCGGGCCAGGTGTCGGAAGTGCTCGCCGGGACCGAGGAGACCACGACCGGGGTCATCCGCCTGCGGGCCATGGAGGCCGAAGGCGCGCTCAAGTACCCGATCGTGGCCGTGAACGACGCCGACACCAAGCACATGTTCGACAACCGGTACGGGACGGGGCAGTCGACCCTCGACGGCATCATCCGGGCCACCAACGTGCTGCTGGCCGGCAAGCGGATCGTGGTCGCCGGCTACGGCTACTGCGGCAAGGGCGTGGCCAGCCGGGCCCGGGGGATGGGCGGGCAGGTCATCGTCACCGAGATCAACCCGCTGCGGGCGCTCGAAGCCGTGATGGACGGGTTCCGTGTCGAGCCCATGGAGGAGGCGGCGGCCGAAGGCGACATCTTCATCACCGTCACCGGCAACCGCGACGTGCTGCGCGGCGAGCACTTCGAGCGGATGCAGGACGGCGCCATCGTCGCCAACTCGGGACACTTCGACATCGAGATCGACCTGGTGGCCCTGGGCAACCTGTCGGAAGGCCGGCGCCGCCCGGTGCGGCCCATGGTCGAGGAGTTCGTGGTGCGCGGCAAGCGCGTGCTGGTGGTGGCCGAAGGCCGGCTCGTCAACCTGGGAGCGGCCGAGGGTCACCCCGCGGCGGTGATGGACATGAGCTTCGCCAACCAGGCCCTGGCGGCGGAGTGGGTGATGGCCAACGCGGCGAGCCTGGAGAAGCGCGTCTACGACGTGCCCCGCACCATCGACGCCGAAATCGCCCGCCTCAAGCTCGAGACCATGGGCGTGGCCATCGACCGGCTCACCGCCGCGCAGGAGGAGTACCTCGGCTCCTGGCAGACCGGGACCTGACCGGAACCCGACCGCGACCCGGCCGGGACCCCCGGGACCCGACCGGGTCCCACCGTCGCCTGACCAGGACCCGACCAGGACCGCGGCACCGCCCCGGCCCCGGGGGAGAGATGGCCCGGGACTTGGGCGCGTCGGAGGCGTACCATTTCACTGTGGATCGCGTCCGGGTCTGTGGTTGCAAGTCGAGGCCAGTCGCAGGCGAAACGACCCACGTAAGGCAACACATGGTTGCTGAGCATGGTGCGACTTAGAAGTAAGCCCTGCCCGTCGGGACGCCGGCTGTCGGTGTCCGACGGAGAAGGAGTGAAGCCGGCCGAAATGGCCGACGCCGGGTCACGGGCCAGTCCCGTGGCCGCCGTCGGTCGGGCGGTCAACTCCTCGGCAGGCGAGTGTGGGGACAAAGACCAGGTCAGCCGGACGCGATCCACGAATGCCACAGGTGTCATCGGCACGGCGGGGGACCACCCGCCCACGGCCGGGAGGAGGTGCTGCGGTGGACGTCGACGTCCTCGGACGCAAGGACCTGGTGCCTGACGAAGTGCGGGCGCTGGCGCACGCCAAGGTGGCCAAGCTGGGGAGGCTGAACCCGGTGCTCGAGCGGGCCGAGGTCCGCCTGAGCGAGGACCGGGACGCCCCTGGTGGCGCCCGGCGGGTGTGCGAGGTCACCATCACCGGCCACGGGCACACGCTGCGGGCCGCGGCCGCCTCCCACGACCTGCTGGTGGCGGTGGAGCGGGTCGTCCACAAGCTCGAGCACCAGGTGGAACGGTTGAAGGGCAAGCTGGTGGGGCGCTCGCAACCCCGGCGCACCCGCACCATGGCCAAGGCCTGACGCCGGGCGGGGGCCCGGGGAGTGGGCCCGGGGCCCCCGGGTCCCGGCGGTAGACTCGCCCCGTCATGAGTGTCTTCACGCGCGTCCTGCGGGCCGGTGAGGGAAAGAAGGTCCGCCGGCTGGCTGAGCTCGTCCCCCTCGTCAACGAGCTCGAACCAGACATGGAGGCTCTGTCCGACGACGAGCTCGCCCACCAGTCGGTCCTGTTCCGGGAGCGCTACGGCAACGGCGAGAGCCTCGACGACCTGCTGGTGGAGGCGTTCGCCACCGTGCGCGAGACCGCCTGGCGGGTGCTCGGCCAGCGCCACTTCGACGTGCAGCTGATGGGGGGGATGGCCCTGCACTTCGGCTGGATCGCCGAGATGAAGACCGGCGAGGGCAAGACCCTCGTCTCCACCCTCCCGGTGTACCTGAACGCCCTGTCGGGGCGCGGCGTCCACGTCATCACCGTGAACGACTACCTGGCCCGGCGCGACGCCGAATGGATGGGCCAGGTGCACCGGTTCCTCGGGCTCACGGTGGGGCGCGTGAGCCCCGACATCGCCGAGTTCGCCGACAAGCGCGACGCCTATGCGGCCGACCTCACCTACGGCACCAACACCGAGTTCGGTTTCGACTACCTGCGCGACAACATGGCCCGTTCCCGCGATGCCATGGTCCAGCGGGGCCACGTCTTCGGCATCGTCGACGAGGTGGACTCGATCCTCATCGACGAGGCCCGGACGCCGCTCATCATCTCGGGTCCGGCATCGGAGTCGGCCAAGCTCTACTACCAGTTCGCCGGCATCGCCCGCACTCTGTCGCGCGACGATGACTACGAGGTGGACGAGGAGAAGCGCATCGTCGTCCCCACCGAGGACGGCATCGCCAAGGTCGAGCGCCAGGTGGGCGTGGAGAACATGTACGACCTGGTGTCGGTCAACTACGTGCACCACCTCACCCAGGCCCTGCGGGCCAAGGAGCTCTTCCAGCGGGACAAGGACTACCTCGTGGCCGGGGGCGAGGTGAAGATCGTCGACGAGTTCACGGGCCGCACCCTCGACGGCCGGCGCTGGTCGGACGGCCTGCACCAGGCGGTCGAGGCCAAGGAGCGGGTGCGGATCAAGGAGGAGAACCACACCTGGGCGACGGTGACCCTCCAGAACTACTTCCGGCTCTACGAGAAGTTGTCGGGCATGACGGGCACGGCCGAGACCGAGGCCGCCGAATTCGCCAGCACCTACGACATGCCCGTGGTCCCGATCCCGACCAACGTGCCCATGGTGCGCGAGGACAGCCCGGACCTCATCTACAAAACGGAGGACGCCAAGTTCTCGGCGGTGGTGGACGACATCGTCGACCGTTACGAGCACGGGCAGCCGGTGCTGGTGGGCACGGCATCGGTGGCCAAGTCCGAGCATCTCTCCGGCCTCCTCGAACGCCGCGGCATCCCGCACCAGGTCCTCAACGCCAAGCAGCACGCCCGGGAAGCCGACATCGTGACCCAGGCGGGCCGTCTCCACACCGTGACGGTGGCCACCAACATGGCCGGGCGGGGGGTCGACATCCTCCTGGGCGGGAACCCCGAGGGGCTGGCCCGGCACGAAGCGGCGGCCCAGGGCCTCGATCTCGACACCGACGAGGGCTCGGCCGAGTACGACAAGCTGCTGGCCCGGTTCGAAAAGGAGTGCAGCGAGGAGGGCGACCAGATCCGGGAGCTCGGCGGCCTGTACGTGCTGGGCAGCGAGCGCCACGAGTCGCGGCGCATCGACAACCAGCTCCGGGGCCGCGCCGGCCGCCAGGGCGACCCGGGGGCGAGCCGGTTCTTCCTGTCCCTCGAGGACGAGCTCATGCGGCTCTTCGCCACCGGGGCCATGCAGTGGGTCATGGCCCGGACCCTCCCCGAGGACGTGCCCATCGAGGCCAACATGGTCACCAAGGCCATCGAGCGGGCCCAGCGCACGGTCGAGGGTCGCAACGCCGAGATCCGCAAGGACGTCCTCAAGTACGACGAGGTGTTGAACGAGCAGCGCAAGGTGATCTACGCCCGCCGGCTCCAGGTGATCGACGGCGAGGACCAGCGCGAGCACACCGAGGAGCTCCTCGAGCAGACCCTGGACGAGCTGGTGCGCTCGGCCTGCCCGGGGGAGTTCCCCGAGGACTGGGAACTCGAGCGCCTGCTCACCGAGGTGGCCCAGTACTACCCGACGGCCTTCACCGTCGAGGACCTGACCGAGGCCACCACCGCCTCCCAGATCGCCGAGAGCCTGCTGGCCGAGGCCCTCGACGCCTACCACGAACGCGACGCCGTGTTCCCCGGTGGCGAGGACGAGGCCCGCCAGGTCGAGCGCGAGGTGATGATGCAGATCATCGACCAACGCTGGCGCGACCACCTGGCGGAGATGGACTACCTGCGCGAAGGGATCAACCTGCGGGCCATGGGGCAGCAGGATCCCCTGGTGGCGTGGCAGAAGGAAGGGTTCGAGATCTTCGGGCAGATGGTCGACGCCATCGACGACGACTACCTGCGCTACGTCATGCACGTGCAGGTGGTGGCCGAGCCCGCCCCCGAGCCCGACCTGAGCCGGGCCAGCTACCAGGCGGCCGACGATCCCGTCCAGGGGGCGGGCATGCTCGAGCAGCTGCGCGCCGCGGGGCCCGCC
>Ga0181526_10004354_pt1 | contig 11063 bp, 11 predicted proteins | sample PEATcosm2014_Bin_35_FD_119750 | JGI IMG/M metagenome (GOLD analysis project Ga0181526, IMG submission 119750) | Peatland microbial communities from MTU Mesocosm Facility, Houghton, MI, USA - PEATcosm2014_Bin06_30_metaG | ecosystem: Environmental > Terrestrial > Soil > Wetlands > Peat | place...
AAAAGGGCGTTGCTCTACCACCTGAGCTACGAGCTCGTACGACCGCTTTCTTCAAGTTATCACAGCATTTGATGTATGCCTCCGGGGTGAATTTCTTGAAACTTGCGGGTTGCCAGGTTGAGTTTCACATGGATTCGTCCGATAAAACTTAATTTAATTGATTATTACTATTGCAATTATTTAGATTTGCCATTACAGTAAGTCTTGTACTCAAGAAATGAGGCTTGAGAGCATGGCGAACGACCCAAAGCCGGCTTCCGACTGGCAGGACGTCCTCAGGATCGCCCAGGGAGCCGCTCTGGTCGTCGAGCGCGTCCGCATCCCGGACAAGCAGATTGCCATCGAAGGCGCCTTCACCCTCCCCGAACTGGTGCGCCTCAGCCTCGAAGATCAGGTCTTCATCACCGCCTTTCTGCGCTCCCACGGCTCGATCAAGGAGATGGAGCAGATCTTCGGCGTGAGCTATCCGACCATCAAGGCGCGCCTCAATCGCATCGCCGGCCAGCTCGAGTTCGTCGACAACAATCCATCGCCTTCGCGCGCTGAGGTGCTCGAGAGGTTGAAGAACAGCGAGATCACGGCCGCCGATGCGATCCGCGAACTGGAGGCTATGAAATGACTCCAAATATCGCGATCGTCCACGTCGAGAATCCCCACTGGCGCAGTATTCACCTGTGGCTGCCGCTGTTCCTGTTGTGGATTCCGGCGATCCTCCTGGCGCCGTTTGTCCTTGTGGTCGTCTTTGTGGCTTGCTTTGTCTGGCGCATCAGCTTCTGGCAGGCAGTCGCGACCTTTTGGAATCTTCTCTGCAGCCTTCCTGGCACCGACGTCCGCGTCTGCGCCGAGGAAAAACGAATCACGGTTCGGATTCTGTGAGGACCGCCATGAACAAAGATCGTCGTGCCATTTTGTCCTTGATCGCTATGGGCCGCATCACCCCGCGCGAGGCCGAGCGCTTGCTGGCTGTCTGGCCAGGTGGAGAAGACGCGCTTGTGCCGTTCGCTCTCTGTCTCGCACTGGTTTGGGTCGCCCTCCCTCATCTGAGCGAGTGGTTTGCCGGAATCGCACACACGCTGGCTGGGCTTCTGCCGATCGTTCGGCCCACGCTTGCATGCTACCCACATTGGTTTGGAGGACTGTCATGAACGAGAATCGCCGTCAGATCCTTGAAATGCTGGCCGCTGGCAAAATCACCGCCGATGAGGCCGAGCGCTTGCTGGCCGCTCTGGAGCCGGACAGCACAACGAAGGCCAGCCAGTTCGATGGCATGGTTGATCGCCTGAAAGACGCCCACGCAAAGACGAAGGCCAAGTATCTGCGTGTTCAGGTCGAAGCCGACGAATCCACGACTGGCATGAAGGGCGCGACGACCGTGAATGTGCGTGTGCCGATGCAACTGTTGCGGGCGGGTGTGCGCCTCGCGGGACTCATCCCCAAGCAGGCCCACGACCAGCTCGACGAGGCGTTCAGCAAGCACGGCGTGCCCATCACGCTGTCGCAGATCAAGCCGGAGAATCTGGAAGAGCTGATCGATCACCTCGAAGATCTGACAGTCGACGTCGACGGCAAAGACGGAAACACCACGAAGGTTCGCGTCTTCTGCGAATAACCGCCAGAGCGTAGCCCTCGTTGGTGCAATTGGCAAAAACCAAACACGGAACAGTGTGCGGCGGGACCCTCTGCACACACAGGGGCGATCTGCGCCCGGAAAAGGAGAAGTGCGATGACAACGACGACGATGCGGAAGCCGCATGCAGACAGGCCGATCGAAGGTCTGATGGCGAAGTGGTATGCGAACAACACCGGCGAGATGATGAAAGAGTATGTCGATCTCGCGCGGAAAATCGCGAGCGAACTGCCGCAGGGCAGCAGTGTGCTTGAAGTGGCGCCGGGCCCTGGCTACCTTTGCATTGAGCTGGCCAAGCTGGGGCCATACACGATTACGGGGATGGACCTGAGTCGCACGTTTGTGAAGATGGCAACCGAGAAGGCGGCTGCTGCAGGCCTTAGCGCGCGGTTTATCGAGGGGTCGGCCTCGAATATGCCGTTTCCGAAAGAGAGCTTCGATTTCCTGCTCTGTCGCGCCGCCTTCAAGAACTTTGCCCAGCCTGTTGCTGCTTTGCAGGAGATGTGTCGGGTGCTGAAGCCGGGAGGGCGAGGACTGTTGATCGATCTAAGCAGGGACGCACGGCCCGACGATGTGAGCCGTGCGCTGGACAAGATGGAGTTATCGCCGGTCAACCGGTTTCTGACCAAGATGGCGTTCAAGACGATGCTGATCCGCAGTGCGTACACAAGAACGGAATTTGAGCAGATGTTCGCGCAGACGAAGTTCGCAAACGTGGACATCGTTGGAGACGGGATGGGCTTCGAGATCACGATGACGAAGTCATGATAGGTGGCCCAATCGAAGCTCGGCTTGAGTGGGTCCGATTGGGTTCGGCCCACTTCGCCTCCATCCTTTGGTGGATGGCCCGGCAGGACCGGCGCGGCTAGACTCGCGCCCATGAGCATTCCGACCGAACCGATCGGCAGCATCCCTCGCTCGCCAGAACTTCTGCAGGCGATCCAGGCCCACGGCGCGGGCCGGCTCCCAGCCGCCGTACTTGAAGCAGCTTACGACGACGCGGTGCGTGACACATTACGGCGCTTTGCCGAGACGGGTTCACCGGTGATCACCGATGGCGAGCAGCGGAAATCGAGTTTTGCGACCTATCCGTTGGAAGGCTCGACCAACCTTGCGCCGGACGGCGTCGTCATTCCATTCAAGGACGGGCATACCCGGCAGCTGCCGCGGTTGACCCGCGGCCCTTTCCGTTATGGAAAGTATGCGGGCGAGTATTTGCAGAAAGCCAAGCCGCACACGACGCGTCCGTTGAAGCAGGCAGTGATCTCGGCCTCTGCGCTGAGCCTCCTGTATCCGCCCAATGGTATCGCCGGCTATTCGCGCGAGGAGTTCGTCGAGGATCTGATTCGCGAGTCGGTTGCCGACATCCTCTCCGCGTTCACCGCCGGAGCACAGACGGTACAGATCGACTTCACGGAGGGAAGGCTCTCTCTTAAGCTTGATCCCAGCGGCGCCTTGTTGCGCAGTTTCGTCGAGTTGAACAACCGCGTCCTCGGCAGTTTCTCCGATGCGGAGCGAGCGCGCATCGGCGTGCACGTTTGTCCAGGCGGCGATCACGATTCCACTCACTCTGCCGACGTCGACTACGCCGGTCTTCTGCCCGAGTTGTTTGCGATGCAGGCCGGTCGTTTCTATCTGCAGCTCTCCAGCGAACCCGATCGGCGGCGCGTCCTTGGTCTCATCGCCGGTCTTCTTGGCAAAGAGCGCAAAGTCTTCGTCGGCGTCATCGATCCAATCTCAGCGCGCGTCGACTCGCCGGAAGAGGTGTGCCATCGTGTGCTGGAAGCGGCCGGCCTTCTTCCGCTTAGTCAGCTCGGGACGACCGACGATTGCGGCTTCTCACCCTTTGCCGACGATACGTCGACTGCCCGCGATGTGGCGTTCGCGAAGATTCGGGCTCGCGTGGAGGGAACTGCGCTGGCGGCCTCCCGCCTCGGCATACGCTGAGGCTCGCTAGACCTTGCGCAGCGGCTTGTGCATCGGGACTACCTGCACGGTGACATCGCGAATCTGCGAGAGGAACTTGTTGAGGACCGAGCCGCGCAGAAGAATGTCGAAGCGCGAACGCACCGGCTGACCGAAGATGACGTGAGAGATGCTCTCCTGCTGCGCAAACCGGATCAGGGCATCGGAGACATTCTTATCGTGGAGCACCACGACCTGTGCGCCCAGATCCCGCGCCATGCGCTGGTATTCCTCGATCCGTTGAAATGCCTCCGGATCGCCGTGGCCCTTGTCGTCTTCGGGCCGCGCGACGTAGACGGCGTACCAGTTTGTCGCGAGCCTGCCGGCAACGCGCGAGCCGACGCGGATCAACCGCTCCGTTCCAGGGCGCGTACTCAGGCAGACCATGACCTTGTCGGGAACCGGCGCCTGCTCCAGCCCCTGCGTGCGGCGGTAATCGGAGGCGCGCTTGCTCACCTGCTCGGCGGTGGCGCGCAGCGAGAGTTCGCGCAGGAGGTTCAGATTGCCTTTGCGGAAAAAGTTGGCGAGCGATTGCTCGACCTTTTCTGGCGCGTAGATCTTGCCCTCGCGCAGTCGCGATCTCAGTTCTTCGACGGAGATGTCGACGTTGATCACTTCATCGGCCCGCTTGAGGAAGCTGTCAGGCACCGTCTCACGAATTACGGTGTTCGCCGACCGGTTCACGGCATCGTTCAGGGTCTCGATATGCTGAATGTTCACCGCCGTCATCACATTGATGCCGGCATCGAGCAGCTCCAGAACGTCTTCGTAGCGCTTGCGATTCTTGCTGCCGGGGACGTTGGTGTGCGCCAACTCGTCCACGATGACCGTGTCGGGATGGCGGGCGATGATGGCATCGATGTCCATCTCTTTTAGATCGACGCCACGATAGGGAATCACCTTCAACGGAACGATCTCCAGATCGCGAATCTGCTCCGCAGTCTCTTTGCGTCCGTGCGTTTCGACCAGACCGACGACCACATCGACGCCTTGCTTCCGCTTGAGCAGTGCGTCGTTCAGCATGTGATAGGTCTTGCCAACGCCCGGAGCTGCCCCGAGGTAGATGCGAAGCTTGGCCGGTTCCTGCTGCCGTTCGAGCTGGATCTCTGCCATCGTCAGGGCCTGCTAACACTACTGGGGTGAACGGCGTTGCAGTTGAAGACTCGATCAGACGAGGCCGAGCCCGATGGCTGTGGCGGGACCACTGTAGAGGGCGAGAACAAAGTATGGTCGAGTCTTCGAGGCAACCCGAAGGGACGGGGCCGTTTCTTCCCATTTCGTTGTCGCGCGTCGCTCCAGTAGGTCACTACAGTTCGCTCCTTACTCCGAGAACTGGAAAGAACCGGCTCCCTTCGCCGCCATCCCAGTAGTGTTAGCAGGCCCTACCCCACCTCGACCGGATGTTGCGCGGTCTCAACTACGGCCACAGGAAGTGTGAATCGAAATGTGGTGCCGTGTCCCAGCCGGCTCTCGACGGCGATCTGTCCACCGAGCGACTCCACGAGACGCCGCACCAACGCGAGCCCCAGCCCTGTCCCACTATCGGAGCCGGCATTGAAGCGATCGAAGAGCGTGCCGAGACGGTCGGCTTCGATGCCGCGTCCCGAGTCGCGCACCGTGAACTGCACAAAGTTTTTGATCTCCTCGGCTGCGAGCAGAATCTCGCCGTCCTGCGGCGTGTAGCGAATGGCGTTCGACATCAGGTTGTCGAAGATGGATCGTACCGCGCGCCTGTCCGCCTGCACGTAGGAGAGATCGGCGAACGCCTTCACCTCGACGCGAATGTGTTTCTCCGCTGCCTCCTCGCAAACGCGGTCGCGCACCTCGTTCAGCAGCGGCAAGGGGCGTAGCCGGTCGGGATGCAACTCGCGCTTTCCGCTTTCGAGCTCGGCGACGCCGATCAGATCGGTCATCAGGTCGTTGAGCTTCTCCGACTCACTGCTTGCCGCCGCTACAAGCTCGGTCTGCAATGGCTCCAGCTGCCCACCGTAGCCCTGCGCCAGGGCGTAGAGTCCCCGCCGCAAGCGCAGCAGGGGATCGCGCAGCTTGCGGCTGGCGACGGCGATGAACTGGGTCTTAAAGCGGTCTGTGTCCTGCAGGCTGGTGACATCTTCGAGTGTCGTCACGGTCCCCAGCAGCCGTCCGTCGGAGTCGCGCATGGGCGTTGTGCGCAACCGATAACTGCGTTCCTGCTTGCCAATGCGCATCGGCAACAGGGAGGCTTCTCCCTCCACAGCGACCGCCTTCTGCATCGCCACCGCATCGCGAATGGCGCTCAGAATCTTCTCGCCTCCCGGCGTAGTCGAAAGCGCCATCCTGTCCGTCGCAGCCTCGCCCAGGATCTCCGCTGCTGCCTGGTTGACCTTCAGCACGTGCCCCTTGCCGTCGGTCACGATGATGGGTTCGAAGATGGACTGCAGAACCGCGTCCGAGAGCTGAAACTCCATCTGCTTGCGCCCGGCCTCGCTGTCGCGTAAATCGCGCAGACGCACCGCAATCCGATTCAGCTCGCTGGCGATCACGCCGAAGTCGTCCCGGCTGTTCCAATCCACGCGATGTTCGAGGTTGCCCTGCGCGATCATCTTGATGTCGCGAGCCAGGCGGTGTATGGGGTAGAGAACGAGACCTATCGTGGCCGCGCCGATCGCGAGCGAGCAGCCCGCAAGCACAATGCCAAGAGACCACGCGCCGCCCGCCGTCAACGCGGGGCGCGCTGCAATCACGAGACCGGCTGTACAGGCAGCGAGGAGAAGGCAGCCGAGAATCAAACGCTGGCTAAGATTCAGCATCGACCGGGCTCCAGGCCGGGAGTGTTGCTGCATTCATTCTGGGGGAAGGACCCTCCTCGCGCAAAATCGCGGCGTGATCGGATCAAAATGGCCGATCAACGAATCAGTCAGGGGATCTGGCAGATGGAAAGGAAATCATTGTGCCAGCGGCACTCCAGCCTTTCGGGAGCGGGATAAGAGACCAAGGCCCAGTTCACACCGAAATCGGACTTTAGCCGCTCAAAGTCCGCCAGCTTGAAGTGCGACCATCCGGCCTGAGCAGTGACCTGCTGGTCCCACGCCGGACCAAGATCGGGGACCTTCGTCAGCACCGACGTGTCTTTGATCGCGTCGGCAAGCTGGCTGCGCTCCGCCAGCGCACGGAAGCTGTGGTAGTCCTCGTGCGGCTCGGCCATGTAATTCGGATCGAGCACGAAGTACGCGTCCGTAGGCGTGTTCGCACGGATCCAGGCGAAGGCTTGCAGCCATGGGTTTGCCGACGCGATACCCGGCAGTTCCAGGTGTTCCGTCGACGCGAAAAGCTGACGCTGCGCGAAGAACATGGCACCGTTGGCAACCAACAGAAAGACAGCCCATCGCCAAACCTCTGTCCGGAGCAGGTATTTGCCGAGATACGCGCCCAGAACCAGCGCCATGAAGACATAAACGAGATGCAGATAGCGCATCGGCTCCAGGGCGCTGAGAACGATCAATTCCCTGGGGCCAAGAATCACCATTGCCACGGCCTGTTGAAAGACGCCATAGATGAAGATTGCCATGGCGAAGCGCGCCAGCTTGATCTCGCCGCGTTTTTGCGCGACACGGGAAACGATCCAGAAGATGACCAGAGGCCCGATGGCTCCCAACCACTCGTACCACGTCCATTCGTACAGCCGAAACCAGTGGCGCGTTCCAAGCGCCTTGAGCCAGATCGGCGAGGGCGGTTCGAACAGCCACCCGAAAGGCACCAGCACCACCGCAGGGGTTGTGTATTCCGCGACTGGACGGGTCAACAGCTCGCGCAGTTTCACTTGCAAGGGCTCGTGCAGCGTCAACGTGAGGACACAGCAGAACGAAACGCCCAAAGCGCCCATCAACGGGTGCAGAACGAATGCGATTGCCAGCAGGGGGACGGCAACCCAGCGCCTGCCGGCCATAATGCGCGACACTCCGAAAAGAATCAGGGCACCTGCCAAAGCACGCGGATGCAGATACTGATCGACGATATAGAGTGCAGTTCCAGCTACCGGCAGCGTGAACATCGCCGCCAGTAGAGTCACCCCGCCCCAGCGGGCTGTCGCCTCCTCGAAGAGTTGACAGACGATGCTCCAGCTTGCGGCGAGGATCAACAAGATGGAGAGAAACTGCCACAGCAGCTCTGCCCACGGAACCGGCAATCTTGTCGCACGGACAAATGTCGACATAGCCGGGTCGAAGATGGAGGAGCGCAGCTGCAGTTTGAAGAAATCGGAGTCGTGCGGATATAACGCCGGATTCAAGTCCGACTTCACGGCAGTGACATACACACTGTCGTCTTCGGCACCGGGGTGATAGCCCGCCACGAAAAACGCCAGTGTAGACAAAGCAAGAAGAAGCCACAAGGTGCGCTTTTGAGAAATCTCCAAATGTACTCCCGTTCTACGCCCAGGTACCGCCTGCACCGAGCTGTCAGTCTGCAATCCGAGTGCGGCGAGGGCGGAGAGTGAAGTGAGCGTACCCTACGCTTGAACTGGCGACCTTCTGCGCTCACCTGCAGGACCAACTTGGGTAACCGTGCGGTACCTGGGTGAACGGCTTGAATGGCTTTCAGCAAACTATAATCCGGATTGTAGTTGCCAGCGTTGATGCTTTGTGGATTTCACGGCACGAAAAACTGCTTTCGGCTGTTGATTCGACTGTTTTTCCGAACCTTATTGTTGAGACGAGTTTCTCCCGGTTTGGGTTTATCCTTGCCCGACTTTATTTGGGACTTAAGCACCAAAGGTCATCACCATGCAGCTGAAGACCATGCGAGCGGTCGACTACTGGATAGGAGTGCCGCTCTGTTTCCTGGGCACCGTCCTAGTCCGTCTGCTGGGCACACCCAAAGGTCCCGAGAAGCCGCGGCGCGTTCTCTTCATCGAGCTCTCCGAGATGGGCTCGACCGTGATTGCCAACCCGGCGCTGGAGAAGACCAAGCGGAAACTGGGCGCCGAGATCTTCTTCCTCATCTTCGAACGCAATGTCGATTGCCTGCGACTGCTGCCCACCGTTCCTGAGTCGAACATCGTCACCATCCGCGAAACCAGCCTCTGGGCCCTGGCCGTCGACACGGTCCGATTCCTCCGCTGGGTGCGCAAGGCCAACATCGACACCGTGGTCGACATGGAGCTGTTCTCGCGCTACTCCGGCTTGCTCACCGGCCTCTCCGGTGCACGCCGCCGCGTCGGCTTCCATCGTTTCCACGCCGAGGGACTCTACCGCGGAGAGATGCTGACTCATCGCGTGAACTACAACGGCCATATCCATATGGCAAAGAACTTCGTCTGCATGATCAACGCGCTGCTCGCGCCGGCGCCCGAGGTTCCTTACTCCAAGACCTTTGTTTCAGACGAAGAGATTCGGGTTCCGCTTCAGCCGGTCACCGACGAGGACAAGGAATTCATCCGGGGCCTGATTCGCCAGGTCTATCCTGACTACCGGCCGGACTTTCACCGCGTGGTACTGATCAATCCGAACAGCTCCGAGTTGCTGCCGCAGCGCCGCTGGGATCGGGAAAACTACAATCAGCTCGCCGCGATGATCGCGAACCAATGGGACAATGTGCTCGTCCTGATTACGGGCTCTAAAGCGGAGCGCGAAGAAGCCCAGCGTATGCAGGAAAAGGTCAATCATCCCCGCTTTCGCAGCTTTGCCGGGATGCATAACCTTAAGGCCATCATCGCGCTCTACAACATCGCTGAGGTACTGGTTTCAAATGACAGCGGTCCGGCGCACTTCTCGGCCATTACGCCGATCCGTTCCATCGTCTTGTTTGGACCGGAGACACCCAAGCTCTACGGCAGCCTCGGCAACTCCGAACCCATCTGGGCCGCGCTTTCGTGCTCGCCCTGCGTGACGGCGGCCAATCAGAAGAACTCCGCCTGCAACGATGCGGTATGCATGAAGCTCATCACGCCAGAACGCGTGCTCGAATCGGTGCGCGGCGTGCTGAATGGAAGCGGGGCAAGAAGGCCAAGTGTCTCGCAGTCGCTTAGAACATCTGTCTAAATCCTGATCGCTGCGTGACCTTCCTACCCCGAAAGTTGCACTCTTCTACCGAAATCACGGCATTCGGCTCATTCTGAGCCGAGGGTAAACTAAGGCAGCCCAGATGCAAGACGTTGCTGACAAGGGACAGCCCGCCCGGCCGCGATTGAACTGGACTTCTCTTTCGTTCGAGTCCAGCGACAGCCACTCGGCGAAATATCGCCCCGACGTCGACGGCCTTCGCTCCATTGCCGTCCTGGGTGTACTCTTCTTCCACTCCGGCTTTGCCGCCTTCCAGGGCGGATTTGTCGGTGTCGATATCTTCTATGTGATCTCCGGCTACCTCATTACGTCTCTGCTTGTCCGGGACATCGTTGAGGATAAATTCTCGATTGTGTCGTTTTATGAACGGCGCATGCGGCGCATCTTCCCAGCTTTATTTACAGTGCTCTTCTTCTGCATTCTGGCAGCATCGATCTTGCTGAACCCGAACGAGATGATCGCGTTCGGGAAGACGCTGCTCGCTACTACTTTCTTTGTCAGCAACGTCTATTTCTGGAAGACCGCTCATCCTCTTGGCTACTTCGATACCGAGGTCAATTCAAAACCCCTCCTGCATACCTGGTCTCTTTCCGTCGAAGAGCAGTTTTATGTCATCTTTCCGATGCTCTTGTTTCTACTCTTTCGCTGGGCGAGGACGCGAACTCGAATCTGGCTTGTGCTCCTGACGGCAATATCGTTTGCGCTGAATCTATGGGCAACTCAGCATAAGCCAGTGCTCGCTTTCTATTGGTTCATGCCGAGGGCCTGGGAGTTGTCCATCGGTGCGCTTCTCGCTGTCAAAGTTGTGCCTCAGCTCCGCAATCGAGCCATCCGAGAAGCAGCGGGCGCATTGGGCCTCACAATGATTGTGAGTTCTCTGTTCCTTCCAGTTTCGCATTGGGGGTTCCCGGCTATATCGTGCTGGTCCCTTGCGTCGGGTCGTGGCTTGTCATCTATGCAGGGGAAGCGGGCCTCTCGTCTGAAGGCTAAATCGCCGGTAGCAGCGCCCGCAGCAGCAGGAATCCCGCCACGCCCGCGAAAAACACCAGTGCCATACGAATGCCGGGTTCGCGATTGACCTCCGGCACCAGGTCGCTTGCGCCGACATAGAGCGCGACTCCTGCGCTCACCGGCAGTCCTACCTGTGTCCATCGGGGCGCCAGTTCGGTCACCAGCACACCAGCCAGTGTTGCCGCCGCCAGCACCACGGCAGAATAGAAGGCCGCCGTCCGGCTGCGTCCGCTGGCCAGCATCACGCTGGCCATGGTGAAGCCCTCCGGCGCTTTGTGCAGGAAGATGGCCAGAAAGATCAGCCATCCCAGCGCATTGCTCAGGACAAAGCCCGAACCGATCGCCACTCCATCGAACAGTGCGTGCACACTGAGGCCTCCTAGTACGGAGTAGCCGGTATGGTGCGAGACGAACTCGTCGTG
>Ga0181526_10004355_pt1 | contig 11059 bp, 12 predicted proteins | sample PEATcosm2014_Bin_35_FD_119750 | JGI IMG/M metagenome (GOLD analysis project Ga0181526, IMG submission 119750) | Peatland microbial communities from MTU Mesocosm Facility, Houghton, MI, USA - PEATcosm2014_Bin06_30_metaG | ecosystem: Environmental > Terrestrial > Soil > Wetlands > Peat | place...
TCTTTTTCCTGCCAGCCATCGAGATAGCGATGGCGGTAGCGGCGAGGGCAGGTCAGGTACTGGGAAATCTGCGTGTAGCTGTAATTCATCATGAGACCCTTTCCTTCCGCACGCCCTTGCCGTTGCCAGCCGGCGGTATGGGGATGGCAGTGGACAGTTCCTCCCACTGGCTGGCCGGGGCGAAGCCGTCGAAGTTGACCAGCGAGATGCCGTTGATCACGGTATGGCTGATCTTCACGACCCCGACCAGGCCGCTCAGGGCGCGTTCGTCGACCTCGTCCTGGCTCAACAGTTCGGGGTCGTAGAGAAAGTCCCGCAGGAACCACCCCAGCTTCCACATCGCCTTGGGCGTGCAGTAGAGACGGCTGACAATCGAGCGCCCGGCAAATGGCTTGGGCGCAAGAACGGAAAGCCGGAGCAGATAAAAGCGCTTCTGGTTTTGCCAGCGATGCTGCGCCCCATCGAGCCGGACGAGAAATACGCCGTCGGGAACCTCGGAGTGCGAATCCCGTGCGGTGTCGGAGAGTCCAGGAACATGATGTTTCATCCCGCCACCTCCTGGCTTGGGGGTGCGTAGCTGTTGAGCTGACAGAGCAGGGCGCTGCGGTCCTTCTTGGCCGACTCGGCGAGCTGCTGGACGAAGCTTTCGACCCGCTCACGAGTAGCGTCTTTAAGGGTTTTGGTACCGCAGAAATCGACAGCGTAGGCTTTCACCAGTTCGGGATCGAGCTTGTGCTGGCGGATGATCTGGCAGAGCCGGTCGCGGACCTTGTGTCCGGCACCGTTTCCATTGCCGTTGGCATTCTTGGGCGGAAACTTCTGCGCATCAGGAGCCGGCGGCATGGGACCAGGATTGGAGCCGATCTCCTCGACCGAGCAGATTCCGATGCCGTAGGCCTTACGCAGGGCACGATTGACGGCTCGTGTCTCTGCTATGCGCATCTCGGCGCCACGGACCAGCAATGAGACGTTAGAAGGGTCGGCATCACCGTACCGAAAAGAAGCTTGCCGCGAATCGTCTGAATGCGAAACGGTCGACCGGCCCGCGAACGGAGCGGGGTAAAAACATTTCAAAATTCAATGCGGTGACAATCGGGCTGTTTGCCGAGCACGTGGTTATTCCTAAGTGTGACGGCGGCTATTACGAGGACGAGGACGATCCTGAAGAGCAATTTTCGAGACTGATCGAGGCTCTGCAGGAGGAATACAAACCAGAAGGTCCATCGGAAGCGTTTTGCGTTGCAGTCATGGCTGAGTGCATGTGGAAACAACGTCGACTGAGTCGGTCGGAGAAACGGTTCATCGTAGCAGAGGTTGGGCTGGATGCGACACCATCAGGTCCCCCCACGCCAGTCGAGCAACTCTTCTACGAACTCTCTATCCTCAAGGACGCACAAAAAGAGATCGCAACTACGGGAACCCTCTCGCCGGCAACTTACAAGACGGTGCTCTACCCTTTAGAGCTGGCACGTACAGAGGTTCTAAGGCCTCGTTGGCTGCAGCCCAAGGATGATACCCCCCTCATCGAGGTCAAGCTCGACGACCAGTTTGTTGCCTCCCTCGAGGAGGCCAAAGCCAAACTTGAGTCCATGTTCTGTCGTCTGATGAACAACAAGAAACGGAATGATTACCGTGATGCGTGCGTTCTTCCTCAGGAAGATGACCTGGACAAGCTCCTCCGATGCGACAAGGCATTGCAGAAAAAGTATGACTGGGCACTGCAGAGGCTCCTTGAATCTCAGCAGAGGCGACAGAAGGCCCAGGCCCTGCCTGAGCGTTCAGGTTTCAAGCGATCAGCAAAGAGTCCTTACTTGTTACCAACCTCGATCCAAGACTGAATCGGAGCAAGAACCGGTCTTTGAAGTGTTCACACTAACTAAGCCCGCGGACAGTCCGTTCGATTTCGTTGCGCCTGCCGAACATGGCTTTGCAATACTGCCAGGGTTCCAAGTGGTTTGGAGCGCTGGAATCACAGCAGCTTGCGATTTTCGACGGTGTCAGAGGCACTGTTCCGGACGACAAGGCGAAGGTTATAACCGTTCGCGCATCTGCGGCAACCAAATGAATCTTGGTGGTCCATTCGCCGCGCGACCTCCCAATGGCTTGCGGTCCCTCTTCTTGAACGCGCCGATGCCGTCAGGATGGGCTTTGACGGTCGTCGAATCCAAGCTCACAGCCTCGATGCGGATGCGCACGATCTGCTGGCGCTGCAATTGCTCGAAGACGCGATCCAGCGCGCCACTCTTGGACCAGCGGTTCATCCGGGTGTAAATGGTGTGCCAATTTCCGAAGCGTTTGGGCAGTCTGCGCCACTTGCAACCTTGCTCAACGACATAAAGCAGGGCATTCAGCAATTGCAGGTTGTGCAACTTCACATTGCCGCGCTGGCGGGGAAAACTGGAGGCAATACGCTGGTACTGCGCTTCGGTGATCTCCATTCATTGCAGGGTATCACCAAATTTCGCATTAGTGTTAACATAACTTAACGGGCGCCAGCCACTGAGAATAGTCGAAATTGCAAAACGAAGCCAATAAGTCCTTTGTTATGAGCAGCCACTTGGGGAAGGCGAAGGGTACGTGAGCCATTTATGTATCAAAAGAGGCGCGTTGCCTGATACTCCCATTAAACATTGGCGATTGGCGACACTTCCTTGCGACGTCTTCGGAAGCTGGTTGTTCACTCCTGCGTTCTTATTCCGCTTCCTGATCGCGGAGTTTGATGGAGTGCTCTTCATTGCGCAGCAAAGCACCATTTTGAATCACCGTCAATCTGTCACGGCACAGCCCATGGCCCTTCCGGAAAAAAAACACGCTCAGACTGCTCGATGGGTATAGTATGCGGCTGTTGGGAGCTAAAGCGAGAATTCCGGCCGATTCCTTTTCTTCTTTCTGAGTTCCCTGTCTTGGCTGGAAGAATTGCCGCCCAGTTGGCAACCGACGGAAATCATATCGGGGGCTCTTTATGAATACCTTCCCCATCATGCTGGGGACACTGTGTGTCTTCGCGCTCGGCTATCGCTATTACAGCGCGTTCATTGCCGCCAAAGTACTTGCCCTGGACGACAGCCGCGTCACTCCCTCACACGTTTATGAAGACGGTCACAACTACGTGCCGTCTCCGAAGTGGGTGTTGTTCGGCCATCACTTCGCTGCCATCGCCGGCGCAGGTCCGCTGGTGGGACCGACTCTGGCTGCGCAATTCGGATTTGCTCCGGGATTTATCTGGATCCTGTTTGGCGCCGTTCTGTGCGGCTGCGTCCATGACTTCACCGTGCTGGTGGCCTCGGTACGCCACAAAGGCCGCTCGCTGGCTGATGTGGCACGAACCGAAGTCGGCCCCTACGCTGGCTTGGTCACGATGATTGCCCTGCTCTTCATTCTGCTGGTCACTCTGGCGGGACTCGGCATCGTTGTGGTCAACGCTCTGGCTAACAGCCCGTGGGGAGTCTTCACCATCGGAATGACCGTCCCCATCGCAATCTTTATGGGGCTGTATATGTTCAAGAGCACGCCAGGCAAAATCAACATCACCGGCCCGAGCATCATCGGCGTCATACTCCTGCTGGGGGCGGTGATTGGCGGAAAAACTTTCGCCGCCTCCGCCTACGCTCATGTCCTCACCTTCACTCCCCACCAGATCGTGTATGCCATGGGGATCTACGGTTTTGTCGCCTCGGTACTGCCGGTGTGGTTCTTGCTCGAGCCGCGCGACTATCTCTCCACCTACATGAAGCTGGGAACCATCGCGCTGCTGATCCTTGGCGTTTTCATCGTTCACCCGGACATTCAGTTTCCTGCAGTCACGCAGTTCATTCACGGCGGCGGGCCAATCATCAAAGGCAAGCTCTTCCCGTTCCTGTTCGTGACAATCGCTTGCGGTGCGATCTCCGGCTTCCACGCGTTGATCTCGTCCGGAACCACACCCAAGATGCTGTGGAAGGAAACCGACGCGCGCTTCATCGGATATGGGGCCATGATGTGCGAAGGAATCGTCGCCGTACTGGCGCTGATTGCCGCTTGCTCCATGTATCCCGGCGACTATTTCGCCATCAACGCTACACCCGCGGTTTTCGCCAAACTGGGCATGCACACCGTGAATCTGGACATGATCTCAGCCCAGGTAGGCGAGAAGCTTGCCGGCCGTACCGGCGGCGCTGTCTCGCTGGCCGTCGGCATGGCGCAGATATTCCGCGGCATCCCCGGCATGAAGACACTCACCGGTTACTGGTATCACTACTGCATCATGTTCGAGGCGCTCTTCATCCTCACGACTGTGGATACCGGCACGCGTGTGGCCCGCTATGTTCTGCATGAGTTGCTGGGTAAGGTTCACAAGCCGTTCAGCAATACCGCATGGCTGCCAGGCAACCTGGTGACTTCCGCCATCGTGGTTTTGAGCTGGGGATATCTGATCTACACCGGCTCTATCTCTACCATCTGGCCGCTGTTCGGCACCGGCAATCAACTACTGGCCACCATCGCGCTTGCTGTGGTGACCACGTTCCTGGTCAACATGGGCAAGGTGGAATATGCCTTGATCACGGCGCTCCCCATGTGCTTCGTCGGCGTCACCACGCTGACCGCAGGCGTGCTGTCGATCAAGAACATTTATTGGCCGCTGGCGCAAACGCCCGGCAAGCAGTTCCAGGGATATCTGGACTCGACGCTGATGCTGATCTTCGTAGTAGGTGTGATTCTGGTGCTGATCGAGTCCGCACGGCGCTGCTGGAAGACGCTGCACGGCGTGCCGATTCCGGCAGAGGCCTTCGGGCCTGTGAAGGACACAGACGTCAAGATGGCGTGTTGCTGAAGCGTATGAGTTGCGATCTGAGCGGGATGAGCAGGTTGAAAAGGAGAGTCATGTCATCGAGATCAAGGGTGAAGTATGTCGCGGTTGTGATGTTCGCCATCGGCGCACTGCAAACGGTAAGTGGACAGATGCCAAATCCCTATGGCTTGCCCATTAGCCTTGAGAACGCAAAGAAAGCCGCAGCGCCGGCGCTGGCGGAAGCGGCAAAGAACAACTGGAACGTCGCGGTCGCCATCGTGGATCCGGCGGGTAATCTCGTCTACTACGAGAAGATGGACAACACGCAGTTGGGCAGTGCCAACGTCTCAGTTGATAAGGCGCGTTCTGCCGCTCGATTCAAGCGGCCCACCAAGGCGTTTCAAGACGCCCTGGCTGCCGGCGGCGACGGCCTTCGCATTTTGGGGCTTGAGGGCGCAGTGCCCGTGGATGGCGGCATTCCCCTGGTGATGGACGGCAAGATTGTGGGCGCGATCGGCGTTTCCGGCGCTGCCAGTGCGCAGGACGCCCAGTGCTCCAAAGCGGGGGCAGATATTCTGAAATAGCGGCAGCGAACCGGCGCGGCTTGAATGCCGCGCCCTGATACAGACTGATTCATGAGACAGGTTCTGGTGGAGATCGAGTGCCAATTCTTGCGGGTAAGAGTTTCTTATCCTGCGCCGTTCGTCACCAGCTTGAGGAACTCCTGGTGCACCCGCTGATCACGGGAGAGCTCGGGATGGAACGTCGCCGCCATTACTCTTCCCTGCCGTACCAGAACAGGATCATCGCCGCGTCTGGCCAGGACTTCGACATCTTTACCCACGCTCTCAATACGCGGCGCGCGGATGAAGACCATCTCCAGCGGTTCGCTGCCGAGCGCGGTTGCGGCCTTAACAATCGTGGAGTCGATCTGGCGACCATAGGCATTGCGGCGAATGCTGATGTCGATGGCATTCAAGCCAGGCTGGCCCGGATTTTCTACTTCTCTGGCCAACATGATGGCACCGGCACAGGTGCCGAACGTCGGCTTCGCATGTACGAATTCCTTGAGCTTCTGAAAGGTGCGCTCACCGAGCAGCTTGAGAAATGCGCTCGACTCACCGCCTGGAATCACGAGGCCGTCGAGTCCTTCAAAATCGCCTGGATTGCGTACCAACACGACTTCCACTCCCAGCTCTTCCAGCCGGCGGCGGTGCGCTTCGAAATCGCCTTGTAGTGCGAGAACGCCGATTTTCATGGATAGCGGTCAGCTATCAGCCGTCAGCCCTCAGCTAAAAGCTTGGCACGTTTCCAACGGTTGCGAACCTTCAAGAGATGCACCGAGACAGCGGAAAGGCGCGACCTAAGCCGCGCCCAACTGAAAGCTGATAGCTGACGGCTGATAGCTTTACCACCCTCTGGTCTGCAACAAATCCTTTTCCTCAATCGCCGCCACTGCCAGTCCCTTCATCGCACCGGTCATCTGCGAGCTGACTTCTGCCAGTACTTTGGCATCGCCGAAGTGCGTAGCTGCCATCACGATGGCACGCGCGCGTGACTCGGCCTCTTCGCGCTCGGCCTTCACATGCAGATCGAGAGCGATTGCCCCGCCCTTCATGAAAATGCCCGAGCCCACAAAGACCGCCTCCGCGCCGAGCTGCATCACCAAAGAAGCGTCGGCGGGCGTGGCGATGCCGCCGGCGGAGAAATTCGGCACCGGCAGCTTCCCTGCTTTGGCCACCATGCGCACCAACTCATAAGGCGCCTGGTGATCTTTAGCGGCGGCGAAGAGCTCTTGATCGCTCATCACGGTAAGCTGCTTCATCTCTTTCACAATCTGTCGTATGTGTTTCACCGCGTGGACAACGTCGCCCGTTCCGGCTTCGCCCTTGGTGCGGATCATGGCTGCGCCTTCGGCAATGCGGCGCAACGCCTCGCCCAGATTGCGCGCTCCACAGACAAATGGCGTGGTAAAGGCCTGCTTGTCCACATGATGCTCTTCGTCGGCGGGCGTCAGCACCTCGGACTCGTCGATGTAGTCGACGCCGATCTCCTGCAGAATCTGCGCCTCGGCAAAGTGGCCGATGCGGCACTTGGCCATCACCGGAATCGAGACGGCGGCCATGATCTGCTTGATCAGCCGAGGATTGGCCATGCGCGAGACGCCGCCTTCGGCGCGAATGATTGCGGGCACACGCTCCAGCGCCATGACGGCGACTGCGCCAGCCTTCTCAGCCACGTTGGCCTGGTCGACGCTCATCACGTCCATGATGACGCCGCCCTTGAGCATCTCGGCCAAGCCCGTCTTCAAGCGCAAACTGTTGTTGTTGCCATTGTTCTCTAACATCGTCTTCTCCTAATCGGAGCCTGCGCCTGGAAATACTTGGCCGTGGGCATTTGACACTCAGCAATTGGCCAGGCAAGCGCGTGCACTTCTTGAGGTCACGTAGCCTCTATTTTACCTTGCGCGGAAGCCCTGCGTAACTCTGGGCAACATCGGGCGAGATTCGGCCTCTGTGGCGGGAATTTATACTCTTAAATCGTGGCCCCTCGTGCAATGGATTGCGACATCCTGCCGATGACGGAAAAGCATTGGGACGCGGTGCGTCAGATCTACTGGGAAGGCATCGCGACCGGAAAGGCCACGTTCGAAGAGTCGGTTCCTGAGTGGACGGAATGGGACGCGCGCCACCTGCCAACATGCAGGCTGATTGCGAGGAGCGGCGATGCCGTCTCAGGTTGGGCCGCGCTTAGCCGAGTTTCTTCGCGGCAGGTATACAGGGGCGTAGCTGAGGTCAGCATCTATATTGCCGAGCGCGCTCGAGGACTCGGCATCGGCGCGGCGTTGTTGATGGCGCTCATCGCAGAGTCAGAGCGCAACGGCATTTGGACCCTTCAGGCTGGCATCTTTGCTGAGAATGCCATCAGTATCCGTCTGCATCAGCGTGCGGGATTTCGCGTCGTGGGCACGCGCGAGCGGATCGCCTGTCTGAAGGGCACATGGCGCGACACGGTGCTCATGGAGCGCCGAAGTGCGATCTTGGGCACGTAGTTGTTCTTAGAGAGTGTTCAACAACACTTGGGACTTTACGGAAATCCATCGAGTGGTGGTCAGACTCGTGATGTATAGTTCCTGGATGCAAGAGCACGGCCGCCGCCGCCCCAATGCGAGGCACAAGAAATGAGAGGCAGGTAATCGGATGTTAAAAGTAATGACCGGCAGCAATGCGTTCATCCTGACCAGTGCTAACACCGATCAATCGGTTGATACCCCTAACATCAACGGCCGGGAGTTCAGGCTGACGCTGACAATTCACTGGGAAGAGTATCGAAACCCGTCTCAGCCTGCCGGAAGTCTTTGGCTTGAGTATCAACTTGGCACGACCACGCCCTCACTTCCGGGAATCGAGGCGGTCGTACCAATCGTTCTGGCGGCGCCTGAAGATTGCAAGACATTCCTAATCGTGACCCGCGGTGATGTGGACATTCACTACACGGGCCAGGCTAAGGCACACGTTTGGTTGAGCTACTACGCAGAATACGTTGAGTAGCGCTCGGCGCCGCCGGCGTGGAAGACATCTCTCCCGACAGTCCTTTACGTGGCGTCGCTGTGCTTCTTCTTCAGGTATTTCGCGAACATGCGATGGGGATCGATCTCGATGAACTTTCCCTTGCTGCTGGCCAGCACTTCGCCATCGCTGCTGCGAATCTCAGCCGCGCGATAATGTTCGCGGCCACGGACCCGCTGCTCCCATCCCTCGACAATCAACGGCTTGAACAGCGGCACTGGCTTCAGGTAGGTGATCTGCATCATGCTGGTGAGAGCCACCAGGTTGTGCAGTTTGTTGACCTTGCCCATGGCTTCGTCGAGGATAGTGGCGATGATGCCTCCGTGGGCGTGCGCCGGCGGCCCCACAAAGCGCCCTTGCAGCCGGAAACGGCAGACGAATCGCTGTCGCTCTTCGTCCAAAACAAACTTCAGCTTCAGTCCGGTTTCGTTCTGGGGGCCGCAACCGAAGCACTTGTTACCGAATTGACGTTGTTTGACCTGATGTCCGTGAACTGGCTTGTGCCGGGGCATGTACTCAAGATGTAGCAGAGTGGATGGAAAATGCAAGCCGTCAGCTATTGGTAGAGGTATGTCCCGTTGAGAAACGATTGAAAACAGTTTTTCATGTGCTTATGTAGGCGTCGTGTAGTAGCATTTTCCACGCTTTGCGTAGTGGTTGTGGCCCGCCCAGGCGCAGAAGATGAGGGGAAATTTTGAAAGCATGCAGCGGAAGTATTCAACCTGGCATTCGAAACCAGACGTGGACGACTAGCTTTTTTGCTCTGCTTCTCGCGATAGCTTTCCTGAGCACCAGCACCAGCGCCCAACCCACCATCTGCAACAACCAAGTGCTGCCGGCGGGTAACGGAGGCGACCTCATCGTGACGGGCATGTGCACGGTGGATGGTACGGCACCCTCCGGCACCTATCTGTATAAGAACGTGAATATCATTTCCAGTCGCATGTCCAACGGCACGCTGCTGTTCAAGGACGCTGTCATCAATTTCTGGGCGGAGTCCATCCTGGTGGAGAACAACGGCAGTCTGGTGGCCGGCACCCCCGCTGCACCCATTGGAACCGCCGGTGGACAGCTCACCATTCATCTCTATGGCAAGGACCAGGGCACCGGCTCGGGCGCCAGCGGAGGCCAAGGCATCATTTGTAAGACACCAGTTTCCAGCAGTGTCGGCCCGTGCGGAATTCCCACCACCATCTGGGACTCGAACACCATGTCCACCGTAGACCCGACGTCATGCACCTCCAGCGCTTTGCCCGGCGGAGTTAACGACTGCTTCTATCAGTACATGCCGCTGGACTATGACGGCGGCGGCCCTCCGGTCGGGTACTTTGGCTACAAAGTCCTGGCCGTGTCCTACGGGGGAACGCTGCAACTGTTCGGCAAGAAGGGAGCGACCTATGGGTCGGTGAAGCCCTTTAGTTCGGAGACCAGTTGGGCGCGTTTGAACAGCTCAGTTAGTGCTGGCGCCACCAGCCTGGTTCTGGACCGCACCGTGGACTGGCAGGCGGGCGACCAGATCGTGCTGACTACCACCGACTATCTCCCGGGACATTCGGAGCAGTTGACCATTCAGAGCGTGAGCACGAGTAACGGCGTCACCACTATCAACACCACCGCTGCCGTGGCCTACATGCACAACGGGACGACCTACGACCTGCGAAACGTCGCTGACACGAAGGGTACAACTCAGTAAAGTGACAGGAACGGCTAGAGTTACGAGTGGTGCCGGGAGGGGGGGTCGAACCCCCAAGGGCCGAAGCCCGGCGGATTTTGAGTCCGCTGCGTCTGCCAGTTCCGCCATCCCGGCGTGGGAGAGGCATTCACAGGTTAGCACACGTTTTCTCGCTGTCTCAAACAACCAGGCTTGGCGCAAGCACGCATCGCGGTATAGTGTTTGACGGCTCCCTCTTGCACCCCGACACCCCGCATATCAGACAAAGCTAAGTCACATCGAGGTCACTCGGCGGCTAAGAATTCTTGCAAGAATCTGCGGTAGTTGCAACCGCGAAGCTAAGCCGCGAAGACCTTCGTCCTTAAGGACAATCTGTAGACCGTTCCCTTGGGCAATGATGGAGTCACGATTATCTAAAACGATATGAATATTCGGTAAAGGTCGGCGAATATGCTGGTGGCCTCGACGTGCCGGATGTTCAATCCCACCCGACCGCATTACAATGAACGTCTATTACCGTGCGTAAACATCCTATGAGCACATCGGCCAAACTCACGCCTGCCAAGGCTCGACGTATACCTGCCCGGGTAACCGCGGCTTCCAACTCACATGATCACGACGGTCCCCAGAGAGCGCGAACGCTGGACGATCCCGCGCTCTACATCAACCGTGAGCTGGGCCTGGTGGACTTCCAGCGGCGTGTGCTGGAGGAAGCGCAGGACAGCCGTAATCCCGTGCTCGAGCGATTGATGTTCCTCTCGTTCGTCGGCTCCAACATTGACGAATTCTTCATGGTGCGCGTCGCCGGCCTGAAACGGCAGATTGAGAAAGGCGTCAGCGACACGGGCCCCGACGGGATGACGCCAGCGGAACAGTTGCGCGCCATCCGCGCCGCCGTCATACGGCTGTTCCGCAGCGCCCACGACTGCTGGACGAAGGAGCTTGTGCCTGCCCTGGACGGCGCGGGCATCCACATCAAGAACTATGCCGATCTGACGGAAGAGCAGCGCTCTACCGTGAATTCCTATTTCCAGCAGACAATTTTTCCCA
>Ga0181526_10004361_pt1 | contig 11051 bp, 8 predicted proteins | sample PEATcosm2014_Bin_35_FD_119750 | JGI IMG/M metagenome (GOLD analysis project Ga0181526, IMG submission 119750) | Peatland microbial communities from MTU Mesocosm Facility, Houghton, MI, USA - PEATcosm2014_Bin06_30_metaG | ecosystem: Environmental > Terrestrial > Soil > Wetlands > Peat | place...
CGCCGCGTCTTCTTCGTGTAACGCTCGAATCCATTCATCATCGCCAGTGTCCTCTGCTTCATCTGGCTGTCAATGTAGCTGGATTCGCGGCGGAAAAGGAGAGCTTAATCAGAGTCTCCCTAGACGAATTCCCGCAATCGATAGCCCCTGCAGCGATTGCCGCTGTCCGTTGTTTCTTTGATGAGCTACTCTATAAGCGCTGACAGTCTACCACTAACTAAGGGAATTCAGATCAAGTTAAGGCGAAGTCCTCAGCGGCTAAAGCCGCATTCATATTGCAGCATCAACGGACGGCGTGAAGTGTCTGCGTGAGAACCGTGTCGCCGCTCCGCGGCTCAGCTCAATTTCCCACTCCACCCGGCGCTTACGCGCCGGGCTAACTTCATGCCGCCGCTGCGCGGCTTAATTAACGCCGATCCAGCGGTCTTCTCCCACCTTGAACATTCAAATCGAGTACTCACGCAGACACCGAAGGCCGTCCCCTTCAAGGAACTTGGGCTTAATCAGGGTTTCACTTACTTATTGCGAGTCAGGGTAAGAACCGTTGAGCCAATCGCCGCCGCATTGTCGTCATCTCATCACACTAGCTTGTGACGAACCTCGTTTCGTATTTCGCTGTTCCAGTTCAAACTGGCACGTATACTGGGAATCTCTAGTCTCCTCCATGGTTGCCATCACGACCGTCGCCCCCGCCGTCACCGCCCGCTTCGCCGGGCTGGAAAGCATCATTGGCAACACGCCCCTGCTGGCCATCGATTACAAGATCCGCGCCCGCCAGCGCACCATCTACGCCAAGTGCGAGCAGATGAGCTTTACCGGCAGCATCAAGGACAGGATGGCCTTGCACATCCTGCGCCAGGCGTATGCCGAGGGCCGCATCCATTCGGGCGACACCATTGTTGAGGCCACCAGCGGGAACACCGGCATCTCGTTCGGCGCGCTTGGCCGGGCTCTGGGGCACGCGGTCACCATCTTCATGCCCAACTGGATGAGCCGCGAGCGCATGGACCTGATCCACAGCCTGGGCGCCAACATCATTCCGGTCACCAAGGCGCAGGGCGGATTTCTGGGCAGCATTCGCATGGCCGAGGAACTAGCCGCGCAGCGCGATGATGTTTTTCTGCCGCGGCAGTTCTCCAACACCGCCAACGTCGAGGCGCACGAGCAGACCACCGGCCCGGAGCTATATTGGCAACTGAAGTATGAAGGCCTGACCGCCGACGCCTTTGTCGCCGGCGTGGGCACGGGCGGAACGGTGATGGGCGTCGGACGATTTCTGAAGAAGATGACGCCAGCGACGCGAGTCTATCCGATGGAGCCGGCTGAATCTCCCACGCTGGCCACCGGCTGCAAGGTTGGGCAGCATCGCATTCAAGGCATCTCCGACGAGTTTGTGCCCGCTATCCTACATTTGGAACAATTGGAGCAGGTGATCGATGTCTCCGATGGCGACTCCATCCTGATGGCGCAGAAGCTGGCCGGCGAACTGGGACTGGCGGTGGGAATCAGCTCAGGGGCAAACTTCCTGGCTGCGGTGAAGGTACAGGACAGCCTCGGTGATGACGCTGTCGTGGCCACTGTCTTTGCCGACGACAACAAGAAGTATCTCAGCACCGACCTGCTGCGCGACGAGCCGGTGAAACCGCACTATCTTTCGCCTGGCATCACGCTGGCCGGCTTCCGCGCTCTCAGCCGAGTGTGCCGGGCCTGCACCGCGGTGCGGGACTAAGACCCAAACCTAAGCGGATCTCTTACCGTTCACTTTCTGTTGATTTGTGCGAGCCGGCGGTGAACCTTGTCCGGCGTACCGCGCCGCGCAGGTCGTTGACGGGGACGCTCCGACCCTCGCCGGAGAAGCAGTATGAGGGCGATGACAGCAAAGACTGCGATCGCTACGACGATGCCGAGCAGGGCAAACGCAGCATCAGCTCTCGTAAACGAGTCCACGGCAGCCCCCGTTCTGCTTCCTGACCAGAAGCGCGCGAGAAAAGCCTATCCGCCCATAAGTGCAATGTATAGACCATCGAAGTGGTAGATGGCATCCTGGACGAGCCAAAAGCTAATTGCTGATGGCCGGTCGCTAATTGCTGATCCCAACCAGCTTCTGCTCTTTGGCGGTGTAGTGCGATTCGACGTAGTCGTTGAGGATCTTGATGAACTCGGCGACAATGTGGTCGCCCTTGAGCGTCAGCATGAGGCGGCCATCGACGTAAACCGGCGCCTTCGGCTCCTCGAACGTTCCCGGCAGCGAGATGCCGATGTTGGAGTGCTTCGATTCGCCCGGCCCGTTGACGATGCAGCCCATCACCGCGACCTTCATCTCTTCCACGCCGGAGTAGCGCGTCTTCCAGACCGGCATCTGCTCGCGCAGGTAGCTCTCGATCTGCTCGGCCATCTCCTGAAAGAAGGTGCTGGTGGTGCGGCCGCAACCTGGACAGGCGGTGACTTGCGGAGTGAAGCTGCGAATGCCCATCGATTGCAGAATCTGTTGCGCGACCGTGACCTCTTCGGTGCGATCGCCGTTGGGCGCCGGCGTGAGCGAAACGCGAATCGTATCGCCGATGCCTTCCTGCATCAGGACGCCGAGCGCGGCGGTCGAGCCGACGATGCCCTTCGCGCCCATACCCGCTTCGGTCAGGCCGAGATGCAGAGGATACTCGCAACGCCGCGACAGCTCGCGGTAGACGTCGATGAGGTCCTGCACGCCGCTGACTTTCGCGCTCAGGATGATTTGCTCCGGCTTCATGCCATAGCTGACGGCGAGGTCGGCGGAGCGCAGCGCGCTTTGCACCATCGCTTCCATAGTGACTTCGCGCGCCTCTTTAGGTTCGTCGAGTTTGGAGTTGGCATCCATCAGCCGCGTCAATAGCGACTGGTCAAGCGAACCCCAGTTGACGCCGATGCGGACGGGCTTCTCATTCTCGATGGCGACGTCGATCATGGCGCGGAAATTGTTGTCGTCCTTCTTGCCGATGGAGACGTTGCCGGGATTGATGCGGTACTTGGCCAGCGTCCGTGCGCACGCAGGATACTTCTTCAGCAGGATGTGCCCGTTGTAGTGGAAGTCGCCGATGATGGGCACAGGAACGCCAAGACGGTCGAGGCCATCGACGATGTGCGGCACAGCTTCTGCTGCGGCGTCATTGTTGACGGTGACGCGCACCAGTTCGGAGCCGGCGCGAGCCAGGGCCATGCACTGGCGTATGGTGCCGTCGATGTCGGCGGTGTCGGTGTTGGTCATCGACTGCACCACAATTGGTGCATCGCTGCCTACGCGCACTCCGCCAATCGTCGCCGTGTAAGTCTTTCTACGCTTAATTTGAGCCATACAGAGGTCTATAGAAAGTTTAACACGCTGGGCAGCGCTGTCTCATGACGAGGCAGTTTCCGGAGCTCTCTAAACTTGCGTTCAATAACCGCCGTACCGAGGTGCAGCCGAAAGGTGGCGCGACGCGGGTGGTCGTCGGTGGTCTGGACACTGCACTTTGGCTTCATTACGATTTCCGGCTCCGAGTTCGTTCCGTGCAGGTTCTTGCTCGGAGTGGGCAAGAGAGCGGCGATCGCAAAGGGGCATTGTCCTGGTAGCAGCCGCTCTCGCTGCCACTAGAGAATCGCAGCCCGCCCGGCGGAAACTCCCACCCTGAGCAGCAATCCCAAATCTTCTTCAGATTTCGATCTTCTGCTCATTCACTAATTGCCGAAGGTATGTGACCTTCTTGCGCACATAACCGGCGTAGATGACGTTCAGCTGCCAGCACAGCACACCGTGTAGGATGCCGCCGCGCACAATCTGCCGGTAGAAGAAAGTCCACAGCGGATTCAGGATCTCGTTCAGCCGGCTTTTGCGCCATGCGGTGTTTTCGTGCTCGAAGTACTGGCGAGCGCCCAGCCGCGCGTATTGATCCATGGTCTGGGCAAACTGCTCCACGTCTTTGTAGGCGTAATGCAGCATGTCATTCTTCAGTTGCCGGACTTTGCCCTCCACTGAGATCGACTCATGGACCACTCGCGGCTGAAAACGGCCTTTGCTTTTGCGAATCAAGCGCAACTGCGCGTCGGGATAAAATCCGCCGCCCCTGACCGGCGCATCGCCGATGTACAGGACCCGCGGTATTTTGAAGCCGGCGATATCGCCAGGCACGCCGCTCTTCATCAGGATACGAATTTCCGCGATCAGCGCGGGAGTCAGAACTTCGTCGGCATCGAGGCTGAGAATCCATTCGCCTGACGCCAGATCGATTGCCTTGTTCTTCTGCTCGGCATAGCCAAGCCAGTCCTGATGATAGAAGCGCACCCCGAAGCTCTTGGCGATCTCAACCGTGCGATCCGTGGAGCCGCTGTCGAGGAAGATGATTTCGTCAGCGATCTCGGTAACCGCGGCGAGCACCGCCGCAATCGTGCGTTCTTCATTCTGCGCGACGATGGTTACGGAAAGCGGCGGACCGCCGGTTTTGGTGGTCATGGATGATGGTGCAGCTACGCTAGTCGCGCTGTGCAATGCTCCCACTTTGACATTTAGCGCGGGGTGGGGCACCGCTTCAGCGGTGCAGTTTAGAGACTCGGCGATGAATCGGCTTTAGCCGCTGAGGTAAGGAATAATTACCTCAGGCGCTAAAGCGCAGGTCCGACTATTGCAGTCCTTCATGCACGCCTGAAGGCGTGCTCCACCCGCATCTCCTATCATCAATTGCTAAAACACTCAGCCTTCTCAGGCTTTCCGTCCAACCAGTCCCTTGACGAACGAGCTGACCCCATGGCGGAAGCGCTCCTTGCGCAGGTACCGGTCGCTCTTGACCCAGTTCATTTGCAGGCTCATGCGCTTGCCTTCGAACGGCTTGTGCGCGTGCCAGGAGCGGTCGCTGCGCTTGAAGATGATGAGGCGGCCCATCGTGGGCGGCACTTCGGCGACGTAGTCTTCCAGATTTTTCGAGCGCAGCAAACGCAACCGGCCGCCGCTGCTCTGCCAATCGGGATTGAGATAGAGCAGCACGGTGATAACTTTGTCCTTCGAGTCGGTATGGATCTGCCCGTCCGAAGCATCGCACTGGCCGCGCACAGTCAACATGGTCGGATATTGGCTCAAGTTCATAGAAAACTTAGCGCCCACGGCGGCGGCAAAATCTGGGCCAAGCAGTTCGTCCGTCAGTTGACGAAACGCCGGACCATAGCTGACCCGCGACAACGGAAAGCTGCCGGATTTCTCGACGCGAGGAAAATCCTCCACAATCGCCTGCTTGCAATCCGGCTCCAGGAAATCGTCGACCAGCAGATACTCAAACGGCTCTGCGTGGAATTCGACTGCGGCGAGTTTTGGGAGGTTCAGCATAGTACGAGTTCGTTACAACATCATGAGGCGCATTGGGCGACCCTTGGTGTGTATCATGCCACGACTTCAGTCGTGCCGTATGAGGGTAATCATGACCCAGGGGCTTTAGCCCCTGACGACTTTTCGGCAGGGTTATGCGAGCCCTACCGTCCCTACGGGACTTGGTTACTTTTTTCCCATCCTACCCAGGACTCCGCTCCGCTCCGTCCTGGGCTAACTGCGCTCCCACCCCTTCGGGGTTCTATTTTCGTGCGTCATACCCCATTGCCGAAAACTAAGCCCCGCCAATCACCGCACCACGACCGCGCCCTTACTCTGAAAACTGATGCCAGCTTCGGTCAGGCCGTCAAGCAGCGCTTGAAACACTTCCTCCGGACGAACCCGCTTCATGCATTCGTCCGTGCCGAGTGGACAGACGCGCTTGTGACAAGGCTGGCACGCCAGCTCACCTTCGCTGGAGAACAACTTGATATGCGGGCTGCCAATCGGCGGCGTGCGGCGATAGCCGGTCGGCCCGTAGATTCCGACCAGCACCGGCACACCCATCGCGCCGGCGATGTGCAACGGCGCGCTGTCCGATCCAACCGCAGCATGCACACGCTCGTAGAGCGCGTACATCTCCGGAATCGGCAGCTTGCCAAACAGGTTGCAAACCCGGTCTGCGAGTAATACGTCCGGAACCGCGCGCAGAATTCGCTCACCGGCCGGCGCATCGGCTGCCGACCCTTGCACAATCAAATTCAAATCGGTTTCCGCCAGCAACTGCGAGATCAACGCCACCCAATACTCGTCAGGCCAATGTTTGCTCACCCACTGCGTGGCCGGAGCCATTGCGACCAGCGGCGCGTCCTTGGCGAACGCCCCGTCGAGCAGCTCGGCAACCCGTTGCCTGGCGCTCTCGCTCACGCGCGGCGGCTCAATTGTGTAACGCACATCGGCGGCGCCGACGTTGTATGCCAGGTACGCCATGTGTTCCAGATGACAGACTGACGGATCGAAGTATTCGCCCCGGCGCAAATGTCGTTCGGTGTAAAAGACGCTGCTGAACTCGCGCCCGTGCCTGAACCCGATGCGGCGTTTCACACCCGCCAGATAGGGGAGCAGCGCGGTCTTGAAGAGACCCTGGGCATCGATGGAAACGTCGTAATGGACCGCCCGCACCTCATCGACGAAGGCCTGGAAACCGCGAGCCGCCGTTGACCACTTCGCGGGATTGGAAAGTGCCTGCGACCAACTCCGGCGCGAGCAGCGATGAATGTAGTCGAGGGCGGGATGGCCTTCGATTGCCGGGGCCAGCTCGGTGTCGATCGCCCAGCCGATTTTGGCGTCCGGGAAGCCGTCGCGCAGCATGGTCAGGATGGGCAGGGTCTGAATAACGTCGCCCAGCGCGCTGAATCGTACCAGCAGTATCTTGCCCGGCTTGGCCACAGGCATCGCCGACATGTGACCAGAGTTGTGGCGATGGAAGTCGCGCGCAGGAGTCGGATTGCTTTTCAAATTGCCAGTCACCATCGAGTATTCTGCGCAGGTTCAGATTCGTACAAGTTGCCGGACAATGGCCCTCTAGCATCATACGTTGAGCCGATCAGAGTTCAAAAAGGGAGCCGTTCCATTTCGGCGGCGTCTCATCCCTCTGCTGAGGATCAGCGTCGCGAGGCCCACATCCATAAATCGTCCCAAAGGCTGCCCTATCATTCGGTTGCAGTCCGTCGGGGGTTCCACTTTCGCCAGCCGCAGTCTCATAAATCAGTCACCTCCGCGAAGAAAAATGAAACCTTAGTCCCCGCAATTTGGAAACTCTATTGGGATGCTCACATCTGATTGAACAGAGCGTCCAGATAGCGGTGGACTTTGCCCCTTTGGCGGAAGAGAATAAACTTGTTAGTGGCAACAAGTGGGGGCGACTTGGGTTTATGAAATTAGCCCGGCTTCCACAGGCCGGAGTCTGTCTTCGGCAGAAGTGAAAAAGGTGTACACCATGCGTTCCGCATTCCGTTTTCTTACAGTCGCCGCGCTTGCGCTGATGTTGGTTCCGCTGGGCTTCGCTCAGAACCAGACCTCAGCTCCGCCGGACCCGAACGCTCCGACGTCGAATGCGCCTGCGGACGCTACGTCGAACCCGCCTGCTCAGGACACAAGCACACCGGCTCCACCCGACAAGCCGGACAAGAACGCTCCTCCGCCCGGCAGCCTGAACAACATTGATGCTATCGGCAATCGCAATGTGGGTTGCAACAAGGGATTGGGCAACTGGTACTCGCTGGACAAGCAAGTCGCCATGGGCCACCAGTATTCGGAGATGGTAGAACACGGCGCCAAAATGGTGAGTGACCCGGTCGTCACCGAGTATATCAATCGCCTCGGCCAGAACCTGGTGCGCAACTCCGACGCCAAGGTCCCCTTCACCATCAAGGTGATTGACACCGACGACATCAACGCCTTCGCTCTTCCGGGCGGCTTCTTCTATGTCAATTCCGGCCTGATTCTGGCTGCCGACAACGAAGCTGAACTGGCGGGCGTGATGGCGCACGAGATCGGCCACGTTGCCGCCTGTCACGTGGCTCGCGAGCAGACCCGCGGGAACATCGTCAATCTGGCAAGCATTCCGCTGATCTTCGTGCCCGGCGGCTGGGCAGTTTATGAGGGAGCCCAGGCGGCGATGGGGATCGGCGTGCCGCTCGCGTTTATGAAGTTCTCGCGCAACTTCGAGGCCGAAGCCGACTTCCTGGGCATGGAGTACATGTACAAGGCGGGATACGATCCGCAGTCGTTCATCTCGTTCTTCGAGAAGATTGAAGCCCAGGAGAAGAAAAAGCCTGGCACGCTGGCGAAGGCCTTCGCTTCGCATCCCATGACGCCCGACCGTGTCGCCTCCGCACAAAACGAGATGAAGAACGTTCTTCCGGCGCGTCCTGAGTACATCGTCGACACTTCGGAGTTCCAGCAGGTGAAGGGTCGCCTGGCGTCGCTGGAGAACCGGCACAAGGTGCAGAACGACAAAGACAACAAGGACCGCCCGACCTTGCGGCGCGCCACGGCCGACAATCCTTCGACGAACGGAAGCGGTAGCGGCTCCGGTACGCAGAATGACGATGATCGTCCCACGCTGAAGCGCAGCGACGGGTCCGGGTCAGGCTCCGGCTCGTCCTTCAACTGATTGCGATTTGCTCTGAGATAACCAAGGCCTCCGTCGCTCGGAGGCCTTTTGATTTGCCGAAGACAGCAATTGTTCCACGTGGAACAATTGCAAAATATCACAAAGTAACCTGCTAAGCGATTGACAACAAAGAAGCTTCTGCACCTTGGTGCTAACTAACGAACGCTCGTTCAGAGCGCCCGCTACGGAGTGATCTCCCAGACCACCCCGCATCCATCGGAGCAATTCTGGCTTTGGCCACCCAGATTGGTTGTGCCGTAAAGGTTTCCCGCAGAGTCCAACACGGGAGCCCCGTAAACGTAGATTCCGTCGCTGCCGTTGAAGCTATGAAGCTCATTAAACGTCCAACCGCCGCCGGATCTCTCGAGTTCGAAAACAGACCCACTTCCGAATGGGTCCCCCGATGCTGTTCCATAGAGGTTCCCAACTCGGCCCATAACGAGAGTCGCGACCGGACCTGAATTGCCGTACAGAGAATACAGCGTAGTCAATGTCCAGCCGCCGTTGGAAGGAGTGAGTTCAAACACGGTTCCCCCGGGGTTGTTTGTACCGCCAGAAACCGTTGTTCCGTACAGATTACCAGCAGCATCGAAGATCAGACCGCCGTACGGGTCGGCTCCATCATTTCCGCCCGTGAAACTGTAGAGCACCGTTTCTATCCAGCCGGATCCCGAGTGGCTCAGTTCGTAAACGACGCCGCAACCGAGGCCCGAGCATCCTTGCCCGCCTTGAGGGGCCGTGCCATACAGATTTCCAGCTCCATCGAAGATGACTTCGGCTTCGGGATTTATCCCATTGGGTCCGGGGCTGAAGCTGTACAGGATAGATTCGCTCCAGCTGCCATTCGAAGGCTGCAGTTCGTAAACCGTTCCGTGTCCAGACACTCCGCCGGAATCTGTCGTGCCGTAGAGATTACCAGACTGGTCGAACGTCACCCGTGAAACGGGATTCGAAGCATCGTTACCTCCCTGAAATCTATAGAGAATGGTCTCAGTCCATGGGCAACTCGTGGTGCGGCACACGGTCGAGGGCGGGGTGAGCTTAAACACGGTGCCGCATCCGAGCACGCCAGTACCACTGCGGCACGGTCCTCCCCCTCCGAATATCGTTGTGCCGTATAAGGCGCCGTCAGGACCGAAGATCACCGCTGCATTCGGAGCGGCGCCGTCATTGCCGCCCTGAAACGTATACAGCGGGGCAAGGAGCCAGCCGGAACCCTGATGCTTCAACCTGAAAACATTCCCGTAGTCCACCCCGCCGAATTGCGTTGTGCCGTATGTTGTGCCGTAAAAATTCCCTGCTGAATCGGATGTTAATCCAGCAACGGGGTGTGCGCCGTCCCCTCCGCCGGTGAAGTTGTGAAGAACGGTGAGGGTCTGTGCTTGCGCCGAATGGGCAAGCACGAGTGCAAGCAATAGAGTCGACGCAGCTTTCACCGTTGCCGCTTGCAGATTCGTTCGAAGCATTGCATTCCTCCTTTTCGTTACTGCGTGATCTCGAAGGTGACGCCGCACCCAAGATTCCCAGAACAGCTGCCGACGGTGGGCCCGCCCGCGGTGGTTGTGCCGTAGACATTCCCGTGCGCGTCAAGGATCACCTGGCCCCAGGGATAGCCACCGTCAGTGCCGCCGGTGAAGTCGTGCAGCGAAGTGTACGTCCATCCGCCCTGCGATGGCATCAGCTTGAATATGTTGCCGTAGCCGTAAGCTCCTTCGGTGTGTGTGTTGCCGTAAAGAGCTCCCGACGCGTCCATTGTCAAGGTGCTGGTTGGACCGGGAGGAGTGTTATGCCAAGTGCCGGTGAAGCTATACAAGATTGTCAGCGCCCAGTTACCTCCTGACGGCGTCAGCTCAAATACCGTCCCTCCGTCACCCGAGCCACCCTCCTCAGTCTTCAGTGTTTAAAGACTTATGCTGCCTGTCGAATTGGCGGCCGCTGTCCATGAAGCGCGACGGGACGAGGCGTCGGAAGTGTGTTGGAATTCTGTTCTTCCTGCAAAAAGGTGTCAAGAAGTTTTGGCCGGTATCCTGTCGGAAAACTGCTGAAACGACTACGATAAATCCATGGACTTTCGCCGGGCACCCGGCCTTGAGCAAAGCAGTCCAACTTTACGGAACTTTACGTTTCTGTCCGGTGAAATAGGGATAGAAACGAGATCAGGTTCACCACTCGAGGTGGCGTTGCTGACTGACTTGACCGACGAGCAACTGCTGGCGCAGTCGCTGGCCGGGGACGAAGACGCGTTCACTGTTTTGTACCGCAGACGGCAGGGGCCGATCTATCGCTTCGCCCTGCATATGAGCGGATCCTCGCATGTCGCCGAAGAGGTGACGCAGGAGGTTTTCCTTTTCCTGGTGCAGCGGGGTCGCGACTTCGATGCGGAACGAGGCGCGCTGGCGGCGTACTTGTTCGGTGTAGCCAGAAACTACGTTCGGCGCGCGCTGGAGCGGAACTATCCCGAGCAGGTGCTGGGCAGTCCGGTAGAAGACGAGGCAGCGTCGCTGATGGTGGAGTGCGATCCCACTGAGGGGATTGCCCGCCAGCAGACCTCGACTGCGATTTGGAAAG
>Ga0181526_10004362_pt1 | contig 11049 bp, 13 predicted proteins | sample PEATcosm2014_Bin_35_FD_119750 | JGI IMG/M metagenome (GOLD analysis project Ga0181526, IMG submission 119750) | Peatland microbial communities from MTU Mesocosm Facility, Houghton, MI, USA - PEATcosm2014_Bin06_30_metaG | ecosystem: Environmental > Terrestrial > Soil > Wetlands > Peat | place...
GAGGATGACGGTCTGATCGGAGCGCACGCCAGTACTTCTGTCCACTGGATGCGAGTAGCGCCTCTGGATAAGTACATTCGATTAATTAGTTTAATTGCCCTGTTTGCGCCAGTATTCTGGCAAAGAGTGAAACGCTGATGTTTTGCCGTACCCTCGTTAGCGTGCTTGTGATTCTAGTGTCCGTAGCCGGTCTTCCATTCTTGAATTCGTCGATCTGGGGTGGGTCCAAGATGCCATTCTTGCTATTCATCTATCCTCCGATCAGCGTATTCTTGTGATGTCCTGCACCCATTTGGTCTCCCACGTCTTGCCCCCATCTGGCGAGAAAGCCTGCTCCCAGTGACACGATGCCGGAGTGATCTTGGATCATATAAATCGCATGCGGACCGGTCTCCCGTTGAAGGTATCGTCCGCGTAGAACGTTCCCACGTCATTGTGGAAGCTTCCTCTCATGGGCGGGTCCAGAGGTCCCAGTGGCGTCCGACTGTCAAGCCACCAGATTGACCACTGCTCGGTCTTCGAGTCGAAGGATCGCAGAGCGACGCCAAGATAGGCACTGCCTGGCACCTCGAGCACGAGGTCGTCGACATTGCTGTAGCCCCCCATCAGGCGGCTGGCTATTCAACGTGCCTTCGAATTCAACCCACTCGTGATTGTTGGCGAGCCGCTCCTTCGGCTTCCGATGATAACTCGCCAATGGCCTACTAAGAAATCGAAGTCGTGGACGCCGGGAGTTGTTGCCCTCTCTATTTGACTTATTCCGTGTCCCGAATCTTGATTAAACTGGCAGTTGACAATCCCGAAAAGGCCAGACTCAACGTCAGCAGCCCCACAACGGCCGCCGTACCGCGATGAGTCTCCATGGTGACCTCCTACTCTAGTTCACTCGTCGGACCGATCATTTCTGGAGCATAGGCCAGCTTACCTGCATATGAAAGAATGTGTTCCAGTTTCTGCAGCGCTGGGGAGCGATCTGTATTGGCCTGATGTTTGGGATTTGGGTGGTCACGCTGCATCTTCCCAGAGTTCTCGGCCTTCATGGCATTCCGGGAGCGCCGCGCCATCCCAACGAATGGTCGAGTCTGTTCATCGCCGTCGGTTTGGGGAGGCTCGCGGGCGCTCGCTTCGGATCGGAGAACTGAAAGCACAAAAACGATCCCGCGCCCGAAGTCCGCCATGCGTGAACTTGCATGAGGGCCGTCGAACGCGGGATTCGTTCAGCGGTGCTTTTCTTACTTTCAGCGACGGTTACATACCCGACGCATCCTGGGTTGAGTGCAGCACACGGAAAGTGCTACCGCCATTGGACCAGACGAGCACCAGAGCGTCTTGTCCTTTGGGTACTGCGGAAAGAGCCGTCTGAACGTCCGCAGCATTCTGCACGGGGTGGCGATCAACTTCCACGATCACGTCCCCCCGTTGCAGACCGGCGTTGTCAGCGGCGCTGCCGGGTTGCACCTGCTCGACGACCGCGCCGTGAACCTCGCTCGACGCCTGCAGTTGCTCGCGTAGCTCCGGAGTCATGTCGGCGAGGCCGAGACCCCAGCGTGGCTTGCCATTGCTGTTGCTGGCGGCTTCTTTGCCATACTTGTCACGGCTGCCCATTTCCTCCAGGGTTACGGGCACGTTCAGGTTCTTGCCGTCACGCAGAACTTCCAGCTTGATGCTCGAACCGGGTTCCTTCTGGCCTACTTCGATCTGAAGCTGGCTGGCGTCGCTCACTTTTTGTCCATCGAGTCCGGTGATGACATCGCCAACTTTCAAACCCGCCTTGGCTGCCGGGGAGCCAGTTTCAACCTGAGTAACTACCGCTCCTTCATTGTTTTCGACGTGGAAAAATTTCGCATTCTCCGGAGTCACGTCACTGATTCCGATTCCCATGTAGCCGTGACGTACCTTGCCATTGCGGATCAGAGCTTCCACGGTGGGGCGCACGATCTGGGAAGGAATCGCGAAGCCCATGCCCGAAAAACTATCCGAGTTTGAGACGAGGAAGGTGTTGATGCCAATCACCTCACCACGCGCATCGACCAACGGTCCACCGGAGTTTCCGGGATTGATCGCCGCGTCGGTTTGAATGAAGCTTCCGGGCGAGCGACCATTCTTCGAAAAAGGATTCGGGCGGTTGAGGCCGCTGACGATTCCACGCGTTACGGTGAAGCGAAAGCCGAACGGGTTGCCAAACGCAAGCACAGTCTGTCCGGGGCGCAAGGAGGTTGAGTTTCCCCATGGCGCGTTGGGAAGATTGGTTCCGTCCACTTTGATCACTGCGAGATCGGTGAGCGGGTCGGCGCCAATCAGCTTGGCGTGCATGATTCTTCGATCTTTCAGGGTCACGTTAATGTCGACAGCTCCGTCGATGACGTGGTTATTGGTGACTATGTATCCGTCCGGCGAGATCAGCACGCCGCTGCCAATGCCGTGCTCGATCGGGGATCGCTGTCTTCCCGGATGGTTGAAGAAAGGTCCGAACATCGGCGGTATGCCTTCTGGCAGCTGGGGTATTTCACCGTCCGCCGTTTCGGCCTTGGAGTGCGACGTGACCGCTACGTTCACGACTGCTGGCGTGACGCGCGCGGCCAGCGTTTCCATGGCCTGGTCGAGCGATAACAAAGCGCTGACGCTGTTGTCATCGAGCGGCGCTGCGGTGGGAGATGCAACGGGTCCACGCGCGTAAGCCGGCTTGATGAATTCGTAAGTGGTTAATGACAATGCCAGCGCGACGGCCATCACGGGCGCAATCAGGCGGCGTGTCAGGAGGGTTTTGGTAACCGATGCTTTGGTAAGCCAGGTTTTCATTCGAGTGGTTCTCCTTGTGTTGCAACTAATTATTTAGTTTCTAAAATGGTACAAATGCTCTCCCTTGCGTCCAACTCGGTTAAGTAGATTTCGGGGTGATTGCTTTGTGAACTTCGCGATCCACGGGATGAAATACGGTCAAGCGCCAGACGCAAACGTCCCAGACTTGACCGTACTCGTCGACTTGCTCGGTGTGCATTACCAGCAACACGGAACTGGGACGACCAGCATGATCGCCGGAGTCATTGGCGCCGGCGTTGATAACATTTGTTTGAGGCTGCTGGAATTTCGCGTGCGCCGCGACCGCTGACAACTCGTGATCATTTCGGGCTTGCCGATTCACCCCGCGAGCGATCGCGGCTTTTCTTTCGACGCTTGCCTTCGGAACTGGGCGGTGGAGTGCCGCGGGAATCATTCTCGCTTCAGCCCAAGCGGAATCGACAGCCGATGCTGAGGCTAGGGTGGCTGCGGATTCTGAAACGGGAGAGACGGCTTCGTCAAACGCGACGAGCCGTGGCGCGTGCGGCATTGAGATCAAGCAAGCGACTGAAACCGCTGAGACCAAACCCAGAGCCGGCTTCCAAACCCTGGTAGCCGTCGGGCGGTCTGCATCCAGAATGCGTGCGACGCGAAGAGCCGTCTGTTGCATTCTTCCGACCGCTGCCTGGGCTAGAGAGAGGCTGCGGCGCAAGAAACTTTTCTCCGCAACCGTGACCAGACATTGCGCATATCCGCGGGGATTCGAAGTGGCCGCCAAAACGAAGTCGTCGCAAGCCATTTCCCGCTCACGCGACAGGCCCTCGCCGATCAACCACACTGCGGGATGAAAGAACAGAAGGGCGGTTAAGATTCTCTGGGCGAGGTTGGTCCAATCGTCCCGGCGTTGCAGGTGTGCCAATTCGTGCAAGAGAATGGCGTTGAGTTCAGGTGGAGACAGTTCATCCAGCGCCCACACGGGAAGTAGGATCGCCGGTTTCAAGAAACCGATTGCCGTGGGTACACGCACGCGGTCCGAAGTGGAGAGAATCACCCGACGGCCGGAGCCGAGTTTCGTCAAAGTATCACGCAGGACCGGGTTCAGGCTGGAAGAGTCGATTGGTTTGCAGCTCTGGCGGAGCTTGCGCAGCTGCCAAAAGCTGATGCCGATTTTCGCCAAGCCTATCGCGGCAACCATGGCCCACACAACCAGGAGGTAAACTGCCCAGAGCCCGGGCAACTGGAATGCGGAACGGGAGACGCGCGTGGTCGCGCCGAGGGCGCTGGATCGCATACTCTCGGCCAAGGGCAGAACTGCCACAGCTGCTAACGCGGAAAGCCACATGGCAAAACGAGTGCTCGAATTCTGGCGCCTCATGGTCCGCAGAAAGATCCAGATAAACCCGGCGATGACAATCCCCTCCGCGGTGCTGTTTAGCATCCTGCCGGCGAAAATTTGTGCGAGGGCTTGGCAGTGATCTACTATGGGCATCGGATCACTTGCTCCCTTCCAGCATGGTTCGCAGACGATTTAGTTCAGCCGCATCCATCCCCTGATCTTCCAGGATGTTAAGAACCAGCAATTCGTGTGAGTTGCCGAAGAAACGATTGACCAGGCGGCTGATCTCGGAGCGGGTGGCATCTTTGCGCTCCACCAGCGGCGAATAAACGAAGGCACGACCGTCTTTCACGTGCTTCACGTAACCTTTTTTCTCAAGAATTCGAATGGTAGTCAGCACGGAGTTGTAGGCCAGCGGCTCCTTCTCGGGAAGAACCTCCAGGACTTGCTGGACGGTGGCCGGGCCCTTCTGCCACAGCACTTCCATCAGCCGCAATTCAGCTTCTGTCAGAGTGGGAGACTTTCTTGGGGGCAATCGCCATCCTCCTTCCTGGAATACCGACCTGTTACCTTAGACGTATGCCATATTGGATTGTCAACTAGTAAATTAGTTGCATGAGATAATGTGAGGGTTGTACGCTTGTGGCCTGATTTTGTGCGGCCTGCGTAGAGGTTTTCCCTTTGGATTCCCTCAGCTTGACCTACCTGGCCTGCGGATCGGCGGGTTTTTCCTTGGCTCGCCTGAAGTTGCGAACGAACGCTAGACCGCGTCTTAGCTCGGCAGAAAGATCTGTGACTTCTGTGGCCACATGGACAGGTTTGCCTGACTCCCGTCCAAGCCAAGCGTCTAGTTCTTTCGAAGAAGCGGTTACGAAACGGGCTTGGCGGTGGACTGGCATCCCCTCTGCTCCCCAGCGCTCGACAACTGAAACGGGCTCGCCCAAGAAGGCAATTTGTTGCCAGCCTTTTAGTGTTCCGGTATTCGCTTTCTTGGCCTTGGATTGTTTGGGCATTACTGATGAGTTCCGCGATGATCTGCGCAACACTTCCGCGCAAGTTGGATGCATGACTAGCGAAACTAGTTAACTTGCGGGTGAAAGTTCTTGTGAGTCTTCGCTCGACAAATATTTCTTCCACGCCAGCAATCTGATCTCAATCGGCGCCCGTCAAGTTGATGTTGGGGGATGCAGCAGGGCGAAGTTTAACGCCCTAACTGAGTAGCCTTCTAGCATTCTGCCCGCGTCGTCTGATCGCCAGCGAATCCCGCTCAATTCGCCAAGTCTCAAACCCCAGCGCCCCTGAAGCATGCCCTCAGTGTGACAAAAGGAGCATCGTGCAATGAAGACCGAAGTTATCGAGCGTATGGTTAACAGCCCATCGGATCGGCGTAAGTTTCTAAAGCGGGTGGGTGCAACCGGAATTGGCGTGGCTGCAGCTACCGTGATCGGCAGCAATTTGGTGGGGACGGCCTATGCCGCCAGCACAATCACCGATGCTGACATTCTGAACTTTGCCCTGAACCTGGAATACCTTGAAGCCGAGTTTTACTCCGTTGCGACCTATGGGTCGACCCTGGTTCAACTTGGAGTGCTCACGACAGCCCAGGAAACTGGACCCACGACGGGCGGTAATACGGTACCCGATTTCGGGGCGTCGCCACTGGCGTTCTTGGCAACCGCTCTGCTCGAGAACGAAATCGACCACGTGAATTACCTGCGCGCAGCGCTCGGTTCCGCTGCGGTGAAGAAGCCCGCCATTAACCTTGCCGCCCTGGGCTATGGATTTTCAAACGTCGATAGTTTCCTGAAATTGTCGGGACAGTTCGAGGATTTGGGAGTCAGTGCCTATTTGGGCGCTGCTCCACTGATCTCCAGCAGAACTTATCTGGCTGCGGCAGGGGCAATCCTGGCCACCGAGGCGCAACATTCCGGCTCCATTCGGCTGGCCTGCATCGACAATCAAGTCACCAGCCCCGCTGTAGACTCTCTCGATATTCCGCCGACACAGCAGACTCCCTACGACGTCACCAGCAGCACTGCGCTGTGCATCCCGCGTACGCCCTCGCAGGTGCTCAACATCGTTTATCACGGAGGACAGTGCTCCGGCGGTTTCTATCCCGACGGGATGAACGGCGCCATCACCTGCCAATCTTAAGAAAGACTCTGATGATTGAAGGACTGTTTCAACCGATTCACTTACTGGTTATTCCCGGGATCGTTCTGCTTGTGTTCGGTCCCAGGAAACTGCCTGAACTGGGAAAAGGGCTGGGAGATGGAATTCGAGGTTTCAAAGCAGCGATGAACGGTGAAGAGAAACCAGCCGAGAACGCGAAAACTGAAAGAGCCAACAAAGCAGCATGACCTCGCCAATTGGACCTCTATTGTTCCTGGGGCTGATTGTTTTCGGCCCCGAGAAAACCCTCGAGATCGCGCAGCAAATTGGCCGGCTTCTGGCACAAGTGAAACAGGCTGCCGGCCAATTCCAGCAATCGGCACTGGAGCCGGAGCGAGACCGACAGGCTGTGGGAGCTGTGTCGAATCCAGCTTCTCCGCTTCAGGAGCCGCCAGCTCCGACTGCGGCTTCGGCGCACCGGTTAGCTATTGTCCGCGAGCGCTTCTTGACCACATTGAGCTAAGGTATAATTTCCCAATCAGTAGGCGCGTAGCTCAGTTGGTTAGAGCGCTACCTTGACACGGTAGAGGTCAGGAGTTCGAGTCTCCTCGTGCCTACCATATTTTCCTCAGTGTTCATGGGCTTTTCAGCCCTTCCCACCGCTCTTGAGCAGCTTGACTTCATAGCATCAGCACCCGTTCAGCACCCGTTATTGCACGGCAACCGTTTTCGGCATGATCCGTTCCAGCATCGACCCCTGCGCTGCCAGCTTCTCGTCGGTCATCACGTGCCCGTAGACATCGAGCATCGAGATTTTCGACCAGCGGAGAAGATTCTTGACTAGCACAGGGCTATTGCCCTGAGCCAAGAGGAACGATGCCAGCGTATGACGGAAGCAATGGAACCCGAATCGCTTGATCTGGTTTCCAGCCGTGTCATACGTAACGCCGTCCCGCTCGGAAATCACACCCGCCTTGATCGCGGCTGGACGGATATAGTCTTCCACGATCATGTTCCCAGTTCGGGGCTTCTTCCCACGCAGTTTGAAGCTCGCGAACACATAGTCGTCTGGTTTGTTGTACGGAGTTTCGGCCTGCCACGCCTTGAGCACTTCGGCTAACGCCGGATGCATCGGCACGGTGGACTTCGACGCCTGTGTTTTGGTGCCTGAGCCCATTTGCCCATACGTCCAAGAATTCTTAATGCGGATCGAATTCTGGTCGTAGAGAACAGACTTCCATTTCAGGGCAAGCGCCTCAGAGATTCGAACGCCAGTTGCGGCGACCATCAGCAGAAGCGTGTACTCTGGCTGAACGAGCAGATCGAGAACAGCAAACGTCTGCTCGGGCTTTAAGATGAACGCCTCGTAGTCCGTCTTATTTGACCACCGCACGAACGTCACAGGGTTGCTTGCCCTTAGCTGCCCCTTGGCATTTGGTACGACAGTCTGAGGGATGAGTTCCTCAAACTGCCCATATCGGTAAACGCTGCCCATCACGGTCTTGATTTTGCCGAGCGTAGAATTCTCAAGACCATCGTCTCCGCATTCCTCGGAGGTTTGGGACTGAAGCCAGCCCAATATTTCCTTGGACTTGATCTCAATCGCCACTTTATCTCCGAACCGTGGAATCAGGTAGGGGCGCTGCGGCTCAGGCTTCAGCCGTTGAACGTCAAGGAGTTTGCGTGGATATTCCGAGTCGCGGAAGACACTGCCCTAAAATGGATTCGCGAGGGCCGCGTTCCTGCGTTTCGCCTTGGAAAAACTGTAAGAATCGATCCACACCTGCTGGCGGACATGCTCCAGCGTGAAGTCTCCGACTGGGAAGCCAAGCAGGAGTTGCTCGATAGAAGGTTGAAGATTATCGAAAAAGAAGGAATTGCCGAAAATGCGAGGATTGATTCGCAATGATCTTCTGCGATCAAATCGTGAAGGAATTCAACAGCTATCCCGACAGCGTTGGTAAAGTCGCCGAGTTGCTCGCCGAAGGTCGTTCCGTTTGCGTGATACTCGGAGACCACGAGTCGGTCACGACAACTTGGGATGACGACGACATCTTTACAATGGCGAAAAAGGTGGAACTCGAACCACGCGAAGACGACAACCTCGCCTATCTCGGCTGGGAAGCGGGAGGCAAAGTTGACCAGCCAATTGTTGCGGGGACCATCACCGTCACAACACGTAACGCAAACGTGGAATTGTATTCCGCCTTCACTGATGAGGAACTCCACGATTGGTTAGTCTGGGCGGCAGGCGAACATGGAACGAGCTTCCTTCACGCGATTGCTGAGGCGGCGTTTGTGTCCGACCTGAGGGATTACTATTCGCTCCGACCGACCCTCAAAAAGCTGAAGAGGATGTATCCCGAAAACATGTGAAACGACCACACGATCTGCCATAATCTCCGAAGTGGACCTCGACAAACTTGTCCGAGATGCAAAGAAACAAGCCACGCCAGTAGCTATTGTACTCACCACGGACGAAAGCCAGCTTCGCCAACTCGACAAGGACCGCCGCTGGTCTGCGAAAGACGGCATTTGGATTCTGAGGACAACTCGTCAATGGCTGCCCAGAGATTTGGACATCCTCAGAACCGTTCTGAGGGCCCGACTTTCTGGAAACAAAACGCTGCTCAGCCGAACAAGTTAGGCGGAGCTTCGTGGACATCGACGAAATGGAGAAGGAGCTAAAGAAAGCTTCCAAAGCCATCGATACTGGCAACGAACCACAAAACACGGCTTCAGGGCCTTTGCGATTCGGCCCTCAGAAAGCCAGCCGCCTCAACCTCTGAAGACCGACCACAGGGTGCGGTAGTGCAGCCGCGCCCTTGTTTCCAAATCAAGACGCGCCGTCGCTTTAGACGTTAGGGGTGTTTTTTGAGGTTATCTTGCCTGTTTTTCAGAGTTGCCGCCACGGGGGTAGGTCCACAAATGTCCTTTTTGAAAAACCTCAAAAACTGGCATATAATGACTCTTGTCGAGGCATACTAGAGCAGGAACGACAATGCCCTACGAACTGCGTCTTCCAAATGCACTCAAACGATGGAAGGTTAAGATTTTTGATAATGAACTTCTATTTGAGGAGCCGCATGTCACGATTGTTTTCAAGACGGAACTATGGCGGTTTGGTCTCCGAAGCCGAACGTTTCTCGACGATAGCCCGAAATCGGACAAGGTGCCCAAGGAACTGATGAAGGAAATAATGACGAATTTAAAGACGTTGTGTAGCAAGTGGAACGCACGATTCCCGACAAATCCTGTTTCTCAAGCCAAGAAAAAGGAGAAAAAGTAATGACGCCCACAGTATTAGACGCCGAACCGCGAAGCTCTACAAAACGGAGCGTGGTTGACGTTCTTGTCCCCAGATGGGTCGACTCATCACATCAAGCGAGTAGGGCAGCAAACAGCGAGGATGCGAATATTGTCTGGGTTGTCACGAAGGCGAATCTAGCCGACTGGGTAGCACATCGAACGGCAAGAAATCATTCCTGCAAGAAAACAGGATATATGCTTCTTCTTCAGAAAAACGCTCGTTCAGCACTTCTCCTGCCGCTGGAGAAAAGGTTCAGAGCTGTTGCATGTCTTCCGAATTCCTTGCCGAAGGATGAACTGCGCGCGGTGTTGAGGCTGGCAGACCGCAAGGACCGATTCATCGGCGGGATTGCTGATGAGCAGTCGAAGACGTTGACGCTCTGGCGAGGCAATCTTGACCCCGTGGTTGTTCCGTTTGAGACGTTTCCGCCGACTGGAAACAGCATACGTCCAGAATTCGACAAGTTCTCCGTGACGGACTATGGCCGTACGCTGAGATTTGGTGAATACGAGTCCGCTGCGGATGTAGTGCTGTATGAATGTGACTCGGATTTCCGTCGCCGACTAAAGCAGACTCGTTTTGCTAAAGAGCAAACTCTTGGAGCGTCCATTCGCAGATTGAGGAAACAGCGGAGATTGACTCTTAATGATTTCGGCGATGTCGACCCGAAGACGCTCGCAAGAATAGAGCACGGACAAGTGCAAAGGCCGCGTCCTGAGACGCTCAAGCAAATCGCAAAAATACTAGGCGTATCCCACGATGAGCTAGGAAGCTATTGACACGTTTGGCATCTCAACAATCGCCTGCACCGCTCTTCACGGAATACGCCCACTGCTCCGTAAGCGGGCTTCGACCGTGGGACGGTCATCATAGAAGTCTTCAAGGACGCGCTGCGAGTATTTCTGCGCTTCATCAAACTCCTCTTGTTTAACCTCTCGCCAATCATCGTGAAGAATGTCATTCCCGAGGACTCGAATGTTTTCGTGCGCCCGTTTCTTGCGAGTTTCCGTTATCACACCATCTTCTGACGCTGCATCTATTCGATGAAGCAACGATCTGCTTTTCTTTTTGACGCCCTTGTCCTCGTACTCAACCTCATCGTACCCGTTCTTCTTCAAAGTCTTCTCCAATACGGAACGTAAAAGTGCCGAGCCGCTTCGATAGGCACCGTGCGCTACATCCAGTTCCGCCTCTCGGAACTCTTTTACGATGTCTTCGGGAACAGATATCGGTAGAACTGCTTTCTCCACCGCTTGAGGTAGGAAGCTTTCCAATACCGCCCCTTGACTGTTGCCGTTATCAAGGATTTTCGCGATTGCCCCCCTGCCGCAAACGTTGCAGCGGAGACCCGCGCAGCAATCGAGACCGATGTACTCCCTAACATTTACGCAGAAGAAACGATGACTTTCAGCGAACGTGACGGCTGGATGCAGACACGGCACTTTAGTCGCGAAGATGGAGACGTTGTTTGCCACGATAGATCGTTCAAGAAGGTATACCGGGCGGACTAGCA
>Ga0181526_10004364_pt1 | contig 11047 bp, 13 predicted proteins | sample PEATcosm2014_Bin_35_FD_119750 | JGI IMG/M metagenome (GOLD analysis project Ga0181526, IMG submission 119750) | Peatland microbial communities from MTU Mesocosm Facility, Houghton, MI, USA - PEATcosm2014_Bin06_30_metaG | ecosystem: Environmental > Terrestrial > Soil > Wetlands > Peat | place...
CGGCAGCGGCGGTACCGCATATCCGCAACCGTCTGGACGCCATCGGCTGCAACGTGCCGCTGATCGGGGATTTCCACTTCAACGGCCACAAGCTGCTGCAGGAGCATCCCGCCTGCGCCGAGGCGCTGTCCAAGTACCGCATCAATCCCGGCAACGTCGGACGCGGCTCCAAGCGCGACACCCAGTTCGCCGAGATGATCGCAATCGCGTGCCTCAACGACAAGCCGGTGCGCATCGGCGTGAACTGGGGCAGCCTCGATCAGGATCTGCTGGTGCGGCTCATGGACGACAACAGCCGCGCCACCCAGCCGAAATCGGCGCAGGAGGTCATGCGTGAGGCCATCGTGCGCTCCGCGCTCGAGAGCGCCGAGCGCGCGGTCGAGCTCGGCATGCCGCGCGAGCGCATCGTGCTCTCGGCCAAGGTCAGCGCGGTCCAGGACCTGATCGCGGTCTACGGCGAGCTGGCGGCTCGCAGCGACTTCGCGCTGCATCTCGGGCTGACCGAAGCCGGCATGGGGTCCAAGGGCATCGTGGCCTCTGCGGCGGCGATGGGCATCCTGCTGCAACGGGGGATCGGCGACACGATCCGCGTTTCGCTGACGCCGGAGCCGGGCGGGGATCGCACGCGCGAAGTCATCGTCGCCCAGGAATTGCTGCAGACGATGGGCCTGCGCTCCTTCACGCCGCTGGTCACGGCATGTCCGGGCTGCGGTCGCACAACCAGCACCTACTTCCAGACGCTCGCGGACCGCATTCAGCGCCACCTGCGCGAGCGCATGCCCGAATGGCGCAACGACTACGACGGCGTCGAGACGATGACAGTCGCGGTCATGGGTTGCGTCGTCAACGGCCCGGGTGAAAGCAAGCACGCAAACATAGGCATCAGCCTGCCCGGAACCGGCGAGCGCCCCGTGGCGCCCGTGTACGAGGACGGCGCCAAGACTGTCACGCTCAAGGGCGATCACATCGCAGAAGAATTCCAGCAGCTCGTGGAGCAGTACATCGCGCGTACCTACGCGCGCCGGGTGGAGGCATGAGCGCGCCGGAACGAACCGCCGATCTGACCGAGCGCCACTGCAAGCCCTGCGAAGGCGGCGTGCCCGCTCTGTCGACCGAGCAGGCCGAGCGCGGCCTCAAGCAGCTCTCGGACGAATGGCGGCTCATCGAGGACGGCAAAGCGATCTGGCGCGAGTTCGCATTTCGCGATTTCTATCGCACCATGAGCTTCGTCAATGCGCTCGCACACATCGCCAACATCGAGGATCACCACCCCGATCTGCAGCTCGGCTACAACTATTGCCGCGTGCGCTACTCGACCCACGCCATCGGCGGCCTGAGCGACAACGACCTGATCTGCGCGGCGAAGATCGACCGCATCCCAACGGGCTGAAGGCGAGCCGCCGCCCTCGCGCGCACAGCGGAATCAACCAAAAGGGTGCTGCGGGGATTTGGCCCCGATGCGTTCCCATTTTTGATTACGTCGCGATGTAATCAAAAATGGGAACGCATCGGGGCCCAGGCCTGCTCAGCACTCTATTGTGCGCTCGAGGCGCGCGCGAGGGGCGGCAGCTCGCCGGTGATCCCCAGTGCCTGGCGCGCGAAGGCCCGCTTGAGCACATCGCTGCCGTTGACCGCGGCCAGCCCCCGATTCATGAGCCACGCCGCCGGTCCACGCGCGACCGCGAACGCGCTCTGAAAAGCGCTCATTGCGGCGTCCATCGCCATGTTGTGCGTGCGCCGCTGCTGCTCGTAGCTGCGCAGCAGTCGCAACGCGCCGGGATCCTCGCGCTGCGCGCGAGCGGCGGCGATGGCTTCGCACAGTGCCGCAGCATCGAGCAGGCCGAGGTTGGCGCCCTGACCGGCCAGCGGATGGATCACGTGCGCCGCATCGCCGATCAGCGCGCAGCGCGCAGCCACGTAGGAGTCCGCGGCCACGCTTCGCAACGGAAAGCTCATGCGCGGGCTCAGTAACCGCAGGGCGCCGAGCGCGCGTGCCGATGCGCCCGTCACCCGCTCCCCGAACTCCTCGGCCGTGCAGTCGAGCAGCGGCTGCGCCTGTGGCTCATCGACCGACCAGACGATCGAGCAGCTGCCATCGAACAGGGGCAGCAGCGCGAGCGGACCGCTGCGCAGGAAACGCTGCCAGGCGGTGTGCGCGTGCGGCTGCTCGGTGCCGATGGTGGCGACGATGGCGCGCTGCCGGTAGTCGCGCGCGCGCACGGTCAGTCCCGCGCTCTCGCGCACCGCCGACTGGCCGCCGTCGGCGCCGATGACCACTCGCGTCTCGAGCGCGCGGCCACCGGCCCGCAGCCGCGCGGCCTGCGCATCGATCTCGAGCGCCTCGAGCGGGGAGTGAATCAGCCGGCCCCCGCATTCCCGGAAGCTCTCGATGCATGCACGCTGCAGCGCGGCCATTTCGGCGATGTGGCCGAGATTGGCCTCGCCGATGTCGGCGGCATCGAAGCACAGCGAACCGACGCCATCGCTCGCCGCGGACTCGTGCCACACGCGCATGCGCTCGTAGGCGCACAGTCGCGCGGCATCGAGCCGCTGCCAGGCGCCGGCGGCGCGAAGCACGTGCTCGCTGGCACGCGAGATTGCGGCCACGCGCAGCTCCGGGACGGCGCCGGCCTTGGCCGGCTCGGGCAACTCCGCCGCCAGCAGCGCGACGCGGCCCGGGTCCAGGCCTGCATGTTGCGCGAGCAGCGCCGCGGCGCAGGCGCCGGCAAGACCCGCGCCGACCACTACGGCCTCGAACTGCTCGCTCATGATTGCCCGCGCGGCAGGAGCGGCAGCCCGCGCGACAGACGCGGCAGCGCTCCGCCGAAACCCACGCTCAGGCGCGCCAGCGCGCGCTTGGCCGGCGCGCTGAGGTCGAACAGCAGCAGTCCGAGATTGCGCGCGGCGACGCTCGCCGGGTGGCGGTCGCCGAACAGCTTCACCAGCGTATCGGTGAAGGCGATCATGCCGCGCTGATCCGCAGCCCGTCGCGCGGCAAACTGGCCCAGTACCGAGGGCGCGCCGGGGTCGGTGGCTGCGACCAGCAGCTCGGCCAGCACCGCCGCATCGCGCAGCCCGAGATTGAAGCCTTGCGCGGCGATCGGGTGCAGCGCCTGGGCCGCGTTGCCGATCAGCGCGACTCGCCGGCCGGTGTGCTCGTGCGCGCGCACCAGCGCCAGCGGATACGTCGCGCGCCGTCCAACCTCGCCGATGCGGCCCGCACGCCAGCCGAAGGCGCCCTGCAGCGCCTGGCAGAACTGTTCGGCGTCGCAGTCTCGCAACGCCTCGGCACGCTGCGCGTCGAGCGTCCAGACCACGGTGTAGTCGCCGGAGGCAAGCGGCAACAGCGCCATGGGCCCTGTGTCGGCGAAGCGCTCGAAGGCCGTGCCGCGGGCCGGCAGGTCGGTGCGGATGTTCGCGACCACGGCGACCTGCCCGTAGTCCTCATTGCTCGATGTGATAAGCGCCGCCTGCTTGACGAGGGAGTGCGCGCCGTCCGCGGCGACCACGAGCGCGGCCTGAATCTCCTGCTCGGCGCCCGAGGACGTGGCGACGCGCAGCCGCGCGCTATCGGCGTCGAGCTGCACCTCCTGCGTGCGCGCAGGACAGAGCAGCCCGATGCGGCCGCGGACGCGCAGCCCCTGCCAGAGCGCCGCCCCGATCTCGCGGTTGCTGGCCGTGTAGCCAAAAGCGGCAAGGCCGTGCTCCGAGGCATCGAGGCGCGCGAACCCGAAGCGGCCCGCATCGGAGACATGGATGGCGCGGATGGCGCCCGCGCGGGCCGCAATCGGCGGCCAGACGCCCAAGGTGTCGAGGATGCGCCGTGCGCCGTTGCCCAGCGCGGTGGTGCGATCGTCGAAGCTTGGCTGCGCCGCGCTGTCGGGCTCTACCGCCTCGATCAGCACGACCTCGAGCGGCGTCTCCTGCAGCGCCAACGCCAGACTCGCACCGACCATCCCGCCGCCGACGATTGCTACATCGCAGCGCCGGGCCGCCATGCTCACCCCGACGCCATCAGGTGGCGCCGCTCATGCCGCCGCCATCAACGCTTCGATCGCATCGGGCGCCTTGGGCGCGGCGTCGGTGAGCACCTCGCATCCGGCGCGCGTGACGACCACATCGTCCTCGATGCGCACGCCGATGTTCCAGAAGCGTCGCGACACGCCGCGGCTGCCGGCCGCCACATAAATACCGGGCTCGACGGTCAGCACCATGCCGGGCTCGAAGACGCGCCACTCATCGCCGACCTTGTAGTCGCCCACGTCATGCACATCCATGCCGAGCCAGTGTCCCGTGCGGTGCATGAAAAACCGTCGGTATGCGCCGCTGCGGATCAGACTTGCGACCGACCCGCGCAGCAGGCCGATGCGAATCAGTCCCTGCGTTATGGCCCGCACCGCCGCATCGTGCGGCTCGTTCCAATGGTTACCCGGTCTGACCTTGGAGATGGCGGCCTGCTGGGCCTCGAGCACGACCTCATAGACCGCGCGTTGCTCGGACGTAAAGCGGCCGTTGACCGGATACGTGCGAGTGATGTCAGAGGCGTAGTAGCTGTATTCGCAGCCCGCATCGACCAGCAGCAGATCGCCGTCGTTGAGCCGCGCACTGTTGTCGCGGTAGTGCAGCACACACGAATTCGGGCCGCCGCCTACGATCGGGTGATAGGAGATATCCGCGCCGTGGCGGTTGAATTCGTACAGCAGCTCGGCCATGACTTCGTATTCCATGCGTCCCGGACGGCAGAAGCGCATGCCGCGCACGTGCGCATCGGCGGCGATCTGCCCGGCCCGCCGCATGAGCCCGATCTCGCCGCGGCTCTTGAACAGACGCATGTCGTGCAGCGCATGATCGAGCGCCACGAACTCCTGCGGCGGGTGCAGGCCGCTGCGCGACTGCGCCCGCAGCGAGTTGACCCAGCCGACCACGCGCTGGTCGAACTCCTGATTGCGCCCCATGGTGTAGAAGACGCGCTCGCGGCCCTCGAGCAGCCCCGGCAGGATCTCGTCGATGTCGGTGATCGGAAAGGCATCGTCGGCGCCATACTGCTCTACGGCACCGTCGGGGCCGGCGCGCTTGCCGTCCCAGATCTCGCGCTCGCGATTGCGCTCCCGCACGAACAGCACGTACTCGGCCGCCTCCCGCCCCGGAATCAGCACCGCGACCGACTCGGGCTCCCCGAAGCCGGTCAGATAGTAGAAGTCGCTGTCCTGGCGGTAGTTGTATTCGACGTCGTTGTTTCTCTGACGCACCGGAGCGGACGGCACCACTGCGATGCCATCGCGTCCCATCAGACGCATGAGCGCACGCCGGCGCCGCGCGAATTCGACCTTGGATGCTTCGGCCATGAATGCCTCGATGCTGGAAGTTGGGCGCGTATCAGCGCGGCAGCTTAAGGTAAATGGGGCCCGCGGGCCGACATCAGTGCAGCACCTGGCGGGGCTCCGAATGACGCTCGCGCAGCGGCTCGAGCTCGTCGAACACCAGCTGCACCCCGACGCGCACGAACTCGACCAGCTCGGCGAGCGCGGACTCGTTGGCCTCCACGGTGTCGGTGGCATCGACATCGGCGCGCGTGATTTCCGTCAGATCCCGGACGATCTCGCCGATATCCCCGGGCAGGCGCTGTGGGTCGGCCGCACCGCTGCTGCCCAGGCCGTACAGGAAGCCGCTGCACCAGGCCGTGAGCGCCTGCGTACGCTCCTCGATCGGCCGGTCGTCGCTGGGAATGAGCAGGTCGAATTCCATCTGCCGATCCGACAGGGATGCGACGGTGGAATGGTAGAGCATCTGCAGCGCCGGATCGGCGCCCCCGGGGTTTACGCCGTCGGGCAGGATCTCGGCCAGCCAGTCCTCGAGCCGGTAGGGGACCAGGGCGCACAATGCGCCCGCCAGAGTGCCGTGCGCCTCCGCCGCGTCGGCCAGCGCGTGCGAGGCGGTCAGCGTGCTCTGGATCTGCGAGTAGTCGTCGTGCCCGGTCACCTCAAAATGGTATCAGCCGCTGCGCCGGCCGCAACACAATCCGCGCGCAAATGGGGCATTCCGTGGCGGAACCTGCGCGCCAAGCAGGATTGCCAGGATTGCATTGACCTGTCTGACGCCACGGAACTATAGTTTTGCCATGACAGACACCAATCGTTCCTCCGCGGTCGAGCTCGAGCTCAAGCGCCTCGAGAAGCGCATCGACGAATTGCTCGCGACGATGCATCAGCTCAAGGAAGAGAACCGCGCACTGCGGGCGCGCCAGGATACCCTGGCGTCGGAGAAGACCTCGCTGCTGCACCGGAGCGAGCAGGTCCGGACGCGCGTGGAAGCCATGATCGGACGGCTCAAGTCGATGGAGCACAGCGCATGAGCGAGCGCGAGGCGCGCCCCCTGAGCGTACGCATCCTCGAGAAGGAATACATGGTCGCCTGCGCACCCGAGGAGCGCACCGAGCTGCTCGACAGCGCGGAGTTTCTCAACGGCCGCATGCGCGAGATTCGCGACAGCGGCAAGATCGTCGGCCTGGATCGGATCGCGGTGATGGCGGCGCTGAATCTGGCACACGAGCTGATCACGCTGCGCGCGCGCGATACGGGCGCCGAGCAGGAAGTCGGGCATCGCCTCAAGACGCTCCGCGAGCGCGTCGAGACCTCGCTGCAGAAAGGCCAACAGCTCGAACTGTAGGCGCAGGTGCCGGATCGTGAGCTGCGTCCTACGCCGATCCCCCGCACTTTGGTGTACAGTGATCCCAAGCGTCGCCTGCGGTGTTCGATAAGTGGACTGGGTTACCTCTCGACCCTAATTGAAACACCCACGGGATCGATAGCCTTGCTGACAGCACTGTGCAGGTCTGCCTTGCAGCAGAAAGCCTTACCTGTCGCAGGTGATCCCACTTGTTGCTCCGGTCGAGAGCAACGGTCCGTACCGGCATCTGCGGGTGACGCCCCTTGAATTCCTCCCTCGCGCCACCGCTCGAGCCGCTCGCCGCGCACGCCGCAGGCGAGCTGATCGGCAGGCGCGATGCGCTGCGGCGGCAGTTGCGTGAGCGCCGCCGCGCACTCGGCGTGATCGCTCGCGCCGCCGCCGCGGCGAGCATCACCCGCCATATCGCCGCTTCGCGTTGGCTGCACGGCGCCCGCCCGATCGGGCTCTATGTGTCGGTGGGCCTGGAAGTCGGCACCGAGGCGCTGCGCGCGCTCGCGCGCCGACGGCGCTGCCCGGTCTACCTGCCTCGCATCAGCAACTATCGCCAGCGCGCGATGCTGTTCGCGCGCGATCACGGCCAGCTCTCCCTGCTCAATCGGCACGGCATTCCGGAATCAGGCGCCGCCGAAATCATGCCGGCACGCTACCTGTCCGTGGTGTTCATGCCGCTGCTCGGGTTCGATGCTGCCGGCACGCGTCTCGGTTCCGGCGCCGGCTACTACGATCGGCTGTTCGCCTTTCGTCGCCGCCGGCACAGCTGGCATCGGCCGCTGCTCGTCGGCCTGGCGTATGCCTGTCAGCGAGTCGAGCATATCGACCTTGGCCGCCACGACGTGCCGCTGGATGCGGTCGTCACCGAGGCGGGTGTGGAGTACTTCTGAAGCACTGGCTCATCAAGACCGAACCCTCGGTATTCGGCGTGGACGAGCTCGCGGCTGCCGCGCGCCGGACCACCAGCTGGGAGGGCGTGCGCAATTACCAGGCGCGCAATCTCATCCGCGATCAGATCCGCAAGGGCGACCAGGCCTTCCTGTATCACTCGAGCTGCGCGCAGCCTGGAATTACCGGCATCGCGCGCGTGGTGCGCGCCGCCTATCCGGACGCGAGCGCCCTCGATCCGCGCGACGATCACTACGATCCCGCAAGCAGTGCCTCCGATCCGCGCTGGTACACCTTCGACGTGCAGCTGCTGCGGCGCCTGAAGCGGGTCATCGGCCTCGATGAGCTGCGCACGCACGCCGCCGGCGCACTGAAGGGCATGATCGTGCTGCGTGCGGGCAATCGTTTGTCGGTCATGCCGGTTGAGGACGCGCACTGGCGATTCATTCTTTCGCTCGAGTGATGCGCGCGCATGCTGTGTGAGGAGCATCACACATGCGAGGATGCATACTCGCTTGCTTGTAATTTTGCAACGCGTGTATATACTCGGACCCCGGACTAACCTGACATGGAGAGCTAGTCATGGCGAAAGCAAAGAAGAAGGCCAAGAAGAAAGCTTCGAAAAAGAAGTAAGGCCTTCAGCAGCGGCGGGCTTGGATAACATCCTTGCTCGCCGCACTTCAAAGCTTCAAACAGTGCCCGCAAACGCGGGCACTGTCGTATCTGGCGATGACCAATCCTTCGAGCCCCGCGTCCGATCCGGCGCTTGCGCGCAAGCAGCGCGCAGCGCAAGCCGCACTGGCGCACATTCGCGCCGGTACGATCATCGGCGTCGGCACCGGCTCCACGGTGAATGTGCTGATCGATCTGCTCGGACAGCAGCAGTCGCGCCTGCGGCTGCAAGGCGCCGTGTCCAGCTCCGAGGCGAGCAGCGCGCGACTGCGATCGAACGGCATTGCGGTACTGGATCTCAACCAGCTCGACGAGTTGCCGCTCTACATCGACGGGGCCGACGAGGCAACCCGTGCGCGCGAGCTCATCAAGGGTGGGGGCGGGGCACTGACGCGCGAGAAGATCGTGGCCGCGGTGTCGGAGCGCTTCGTCTGCATCGTCGATGACAGCAAGCTGGTCGAGACCCTCGGCCGCTTCCCGCTGCCGGTGGAAGTCATCCCGATGGCGCGTGCGTATGTCGCACGCCGCCTGGAGCGCCTCGGCGGCCGACCGGTATGGCGGGAGAGCGTGACCACCGACAACGGCAACCAGATCCTCGACGTGCACGGTCTGTCGATCGAGGACCCGCGCGCGCTCGAGAGCACAATCGATCAGATTGCCGGTGTCGTGACGGTGGGATTGTTCGCCCGCCGACCGGCCGATCTGATGATCGTCGGTACGGCGGCGGGCATCGTCGAAATCTGACCGCGCGCTCGGGAGCTGGCTGGGGGACTAGGATTCGAACCTAGGTTGGCGGAGTCAGAGTCCGCAGTCCTACCACTAGACGATCCCCCAGCGGTACTGGCCGAGCCGCCCTCGAGTCTACGTCAGCGCTTGGAGTATTGCGTACCGCGGCGGGCTTTGCGACGGCCCACCTTCTTGCGCTCGACTTCACGCGCGTCGCGCGTCACGAATCCCGCCTGCCGCAGCGGCTTGCGCAGCGATTCGTCGAATTCGATCAGCGCCCGGGCGATGCCGTGACGGATGGCGCCGGCCTGGCCGGTGATGCCGCCGCCGTCGACCTTGACCGTGATGTCGAACGTCGATGCCATCTGCACCAGCTCGAGCGGTTGCCGCACGATCATGCGGCCGGTTTCGCGGCCGAAGAACTCATCGATCGGGCGTTCGTTGATCGTGATCTGGCCCTTGCCGGGCGAGAGGTGCACGCGCGCCGTGGCGCTCTTGCGCCGGCCGGTGCCGTAGTTCGTGGTAGCAGCCATACGGTTGGTTCGTGTCCTCAGATGTCGAGCGGCTTGGGCTGCTGCGCCGCGTGGGGATGCTTGTCGCCCGCGAAGACGTGCAGCTTGCGAAACATTTTGCGGCCCAGCGTCGTCTTCGGCAGCATGCCTTTGACGGCGAACTGGATTGCGCGCTCGGGGTGCTCCTTGAGCAGCTTGCCGAGGGCGATCGTCTTGAGGTTGCCCAGATGGCCGGTGTGATGGTGGTACAGCTTGTCGTCGAGCTTGTGGCCCGTGACGGCGATCTTGTCCGCGTGCAGCACCACGATGTGGTCGCCCATGTCTACGTGGGGGCTGTAATCCGCCTTGTGCTTGCCCTTGAGCCGCAGGGCAATGCGGGAGCACAGGCGCCCCAGCGTTTTGCCACTGGCGTCAATGACATACCAGTCACCGCGGACGGTTGCCGGTCTGGCGAATTCGGTCTTCATCCAACGTTTCCTCGGGAAAGGGAACCTCAAAAAGGCGGGGGAGTGTACTCAAGGGCCCGACGCTTTGCAAAACGCGCCGGAAGCCTGCCGCTGCGCGGCACGCCTCCCGGCCGGTGTGTCCGGTTGAGGCGGGCCACGGGGGCGGCGCCGTATGACATATAATAGAGGCATGTTGGCCGGCAGCGTCCTGGATTCGGTGCTCAACGTTGCGGATCAGACGCTGCGGACCCTGTTCGCGCCGGCCCGCACCGCCCGACAGCCTGAGCTTCCCGCCGACTCCGGCTCACTGACGCCGGGGGAGAGGCGTCACGCAGCCGGTCTGATGCGGGTCAACCACGCCGGCGAGATCGCGGCCCAGGGTCTGTATCGGGGTCAGGCGGCGCTGTCGCGCTCGAGCTCGACGCGCGAGTTCCTGGAGCGCGCTGCCGGTGAGGAATCGGATCATCTTGCCTGGTGCGAATCGCGACTGCGCGAGCTCGGCTCGCGGCCGAGCTGGCTGAACCCACTGTGGTATGTGGGCTCCTTCGGCTTAGGGGTTGCCGCGGCACTGCTCGGCGACGCGGTGAGTCTCGGCTTCGTCACCGAAACGGAAGCGCAGGTCGAGGGACATCTGGCCGGCCATCTCGATCGGTTGCCGGCCGCAGATGAGCGCAGCCGCAGAATCGTGGAGATCATGAAGCAGGAGGAGTCCGGCCACGGTCAGGCGGCGCGCGCGGGCGGCGCAGCGACCTTGCCCGCGCCTATCCCTACGCTCATGCGTGCAGCCGCGCGTGTCATGACGGGCACGGCGTACTGGCTTTGAGGGCTCTATCTATCAATTGTCACTTGCGGCCGGCATGACAGGTGTAATAAAAGGCCGCAAGCGTCGTCGCTTGCACTACGAAATGAAGGCCAGCTAATCATGGAAGAGAATGTCAGACCCCTAAGCGACATTCCTGCTATCAATCGTTTCCTGAGCTATTGCCGCATTCGCACGGTACCGTCGAAGACCGTGCTGATTCACGCGGGCGATCTGCCCGATGTCCTCTACTACATCATCAGCGGCTCGGTCGAGGTCATGATCGAGGACGAGGAAGGCAACGAGATGGTGCTCGCCTACCTCAA
>Ga0181526_10004367_pt1 | contig 11038 bp, 6 predicted proteins | sample PEATcosm2014_Bin_35_FD_119750 | JGI IMG/M metagenome (GOLD analysis project Ga0181526, IMG submission 119750) | Peatland microbial communities from MTU Mesocosm Facility, Houghton, MI, USA - PEATcosm2014_Bin06_30_metaG | ecosystem: Environmental > Terrestrial > Soil > Wetlands > Peat | place...
CCAATATCTCCTGCGGCGGCTTCTGGTAGTTGAACTCACCGGAGAACGCCAGCGCGGCGGCCAGCAGGAAGAGCGGAGTCATGCGACGTGGCATATGCTGCCATTCTACGACCACCAGAGCCTTTGCAAGGCAGCCAATCTTGGCTGCAGCCGGTTTTTCAGGCCGGCTTGGATGCGCAGGAAAGCGTGTCCGCAAGCAGGATTACCCGCCCCACATCGCACACATCCAGATCCAACTTGTCACGGTTGTTTCATGGCATCCCTCAGTAACCTTTTTCGCCCGCCACAGTATAACGTTCGATGGCAGCTTTCCCGCAAGACCTCCGTTACGCGTTCCGGACGCTCCGGAAATCGCCTTTGTTCAGCGCTGTGGCCGTGCTGTCCCTGGCTCTGGGGATCGGCGCCAATACCGCCATCTTCACCCTGATCCATCAGCTCATCCTGCAACCGCTGCCGGTCAAGAACCCCGAGCAACTGGTGATGCTGGCCGGGCGGGGCCGTCACTACGGCGGCAACAATGGCCGCGACAAGCTCTCCTATCCGATGTATCAGGACATCCGCGGAAAGAACCTGGTTTTCGGCGGGATGTTCTGCAGCCACGGCACCACCATGAGCCTCACGTTTGAGGGCCGAACCGAGCTGGTGGCGGGCGAGGAGGTCTCTGGAAACTATTTCCCGGTCCTCGGAATCGGTGCCGTCATCGGGCGGGTCTTCAACGCTTCCGACGACCTCAACCAAGGCGGCCATCCCCTCGCAGTCCTCAGCTATGTGTATTGGAAAGCACGATTCGGCGGCGACCAGAAAATCGTCGGCAAGAAAATCGTCGTCAACGGTTATCCGCTCACCATCATTGGCGTGAGCCAGGCAGGCTTCGACGGCGTCGAGCCGGGTTATGCGCCGCAGATCCGCGTCCCCATCACCATGGACGATATTCTGCCGCGCACAGACTACAGCCGGCTCAACGACCGCCGTTTCCGTTGGGTGGAGGTTTTCGGCCGCCTGAAGCCCGGCATCGCCATCGAAAAAGCCCAGGCCGGTTTGCAGCCGTTGTTCCATCAGATCCTGGAAATGGAGGTGCAGCAGCAGCCGTTTGCCAAAGCCTCGCCTTTCGTGAAACGAGAGTTTCTGAAGATGTCGATGCAGGTCATGCCCGGCTCGAGAGGCCGTTCCAACCTGCGCGATACCTACTCCAAACCACTTCTGGCCCTCATGGCGATCGTGGCCCTGGTGCTCCTCATCGCCTGTTCGAATCTCGCGAACCTGCTGATCGCGCGCGCCTCCGCCCGCCAGAAAGAGATCGCCGTGCGCCTCGCGCTGGGTGCCAGCCGCGGCCGGCTCGTGCGCCAGTTGCTGGTCGAAAGCCTGGTGCTCTCCGCGGCCGGAGGCGCGCTGGGCATAGGTCTGGCTGTGCTCATCGATCAGGCTCTCATCGGTTTTCTGCCTTCCGGCAGAACGCCGCTCTCGCTCTCCAGCACTCCCGATTTCGCCGTCCTCGGCTTCACCTCGCTAGTCTCCGTGCTGGCGGGAGTGATCTTCGGACTCGTCCCTGCCCTGCAGTCCACCCGCCCGCAGCTTGCCAACACCCTCAAAGATCAGGCGGCCGCCGTGCTGCCGGGCAGTTCCGTGACGCTCCGTCAGAGCCTCGTTGTGTGCCAGGTGGCGCTGTCTCTCCTGTTGATGATTGGCGCTGGACTGTTCCTCCAGAGCCTGCAACACCTAAAGGGTTTGAACCCCGGCTTCGAGGTCAAAAACCTGCTCGCGTTCGGCGTCGAACCAACCCTGAGCCGCTACGATGTTCCCTGGGCCGTGGACTATTACCGCCGCCTGACGGATCGTCTGAAAACCGTCCCCGGCGTCGAGTCCAGCACTGTGGCTGTCGTCCCGGTGCTCCAGGACAACGAATGGGACAACTGGGTGACCATCGAAGGCTACACGCCCAAACAAGGCGATCCGCCCGACCCGCACATGCAATACTGCTCGCCGGATTTCTTTGCCACGCTGAAGATTCCGATTCTGTTGGGACGCGATTTCACCATCAAAGACGCGAAGGGAGCGCCCAAGGTCGGCATCGTCAACCAGAAGTTCGCGAGCCGTTACTTTGGCGGCGCCAACCCACTCGGCCGCCATGTAGGCATGGGGATCGATCCGGGGACCAAGATGGATATCGAAATCGTCGGCGTGGCCGGCGACACCAGGTATGAGAGCATGCAGGACGAGGTTCCCGACGAGCTATACATCCCGTATACGCAAATTAACTTCGTGACCGGTATGACGGTGTACGTGCGCGCATACGGCGACCCCACCGGCATCTTCAATACCATGCGCCAGGTGGTACGCGAAGTCGATCCGGCCGTGCCCATGTACGACCTGCGCTCGCTGGACGATCAAGTCGAAATTTCGCTTTTCGTGCAGCGTATGTTGGCGACGCTCTCCAGCGTTTTCGGCTCGTTGGCCACTCTGCTCGCGGCGCTCGGCCTTTACGGCGTGATGGCGTTCATGGTGGCGCGGCGCACCAGGGAGATCGGCATCCGCATGGCCCTCGGCGCGGATAGCGGACTGGTCGTCTGGATGGTGATGCGCGAAGTGCTGACGCTGGCCATAATCGGGGTCGCCGTCGGTCTCTGCGCCGCCTGGGCCGCCACGCGCTTGATCCAAGCCCAACTCTTTGGCATCCAACCGACCGATCTCCTGACCATGGCGGTCGCCGCACTGGGTATCGTAGCCGTCGCCGTCTTATCCGGCTATCTTCCGGCCCGCCGTGCGACCACAATCGATCCCGTACGGGCGCTGCGCTGGGAGTAAGTACCGGGCATCCCATAAAAGCGCGGCAAAGTGGAACGGTTCCGGGTTCGCGAGCCAAGCGCACGACCTTAGCGCGGTGCCACCTGCAGCGCCGGCTTGCAGGTTGCCCACCTCCCCGCTGTCCCACTCCGAGACCACCTTTACCGGAATCTTCTGGTACAGCGGCGGGGTACACCCGAATTCCAGTTCCGCCGCAGCCTATGCGCCCGCCTGTCTGTAGCGATGAGGGAAGCTGCTGGCCTCGTTCAACAGCCGCGGCCAGCGCTTTTTATCCGCGTTCCAATACTCCTCCCGAACGGGCTCCAGGTATTGTTCACGTGACTGCAGGTCCATCCTCGACGGGGCCTCATGGGCCACACTCACTCGCGTCTCGGGCATATTCTCAAATGACCCCAGCTATTTCGTTCATCTTGAAAAATGACTAGAAACTCACTGTGGCACTTCTTCAAAGGGCGACTTGTTCTTCGGCGCCCGAGGAGGCGAAGGGATGGTGGGGACGGGCGGCGGTTGATACGGTGTCAGACGCGGCGGCTGCGCATCGGGCTCCAGGAGCCAGCAGGCGCGGTCCGGATAGTAGCGCTGCAGTTTCTCGTTTTCCGAGGGACCCAGATCCAGCGCGCGAACTACGCGGGAGCCGTTAATATCGGCCGCGTTATACACCCACTGGTCGAGCCTGTGGCGCGGCGCATAACGAATGAAGACGAGCTGCTTGCCGGGCGCCTGGCCAAGCTGGCGATCGATGGCCAGGCGGTTTTCAGGGTCGCCGTGATTGACGTAGTCCCAGCTCTCGTATGCGTCTGTCAAGGCCAGCGCCGGTCCCCACCCGGCAAGCATATGCAATCCGTACCAAAACAGGAATTCCACGGCGCACAGCAGGAAGATCAAGCGGGCAGCCTGCGGACTCCATCGGCTGAGCTGCCGGAGCGAGGTCACACCAACCAGAATGAAGAGGCAGGTGGCGCCAGCGATGTAGTGAGGATAGAAGTACGGGTAGAAGTTCGCGCCTAGGCCCACAATCGCCAGGGTCAGGGCGACCCAGAAAAAGCGGGGCTGGCGCATGGATACTAAGAACGCAGACAATGCGAGCAAGAGAGGCACGGGAAAGAAGTAACGATAGAAACGCACGCGCTGTCCGAGGCGGTCCAAGAACGCCGCAAACGAGTCGGGCGAATTGCCATGTATCACAAGCTGTAAGTCGTAATCCGTTTGCTGTTCCTGTGTCAGTGGGCGGTGCGGCGTAGGGTTGGGTTGAAAGGTGAAGGTGGCGGGGACGCCGTATTGATACTGGCTCAGCATGTAGGGCAGGGTCGTCCAATGGCCCGTGACCTGGCGGTTGTGGAGAAACGTGAGCGCGATGGCTGGCAGCCCGACGGCCATCGCGGCCGCTACGATGCGCGCCAACAGACGCCATCTATGCCAAAAAGCTGCCATCAGGAAAATGGCGGCGGCCAACGATATCAGTAATGTCTCGAAGGGCCGCGTGAGCCCCTCGATGGCCAGGCCCAGACCCAGCAGGAGGGCGTCCCGATGGCGGGCTTGCGCGCGCAACCGCGGCAACGATCCGAAGATCAGGCATCCACCGGCGGCGGCCAGCGATCCACCCCAATAGGTGTTCATCCAGTACTGCAAGGGTCCGCAGACGAAGAGCGCCAGGATACCGCCTGCCAGCGCCGCCGTGGGAGTGGTCCACCCCCGCAGCATCCAATAGCAGAGGCCGCAAAACGCGCCTGCACAAAGCAGGACGCCTGCCCATTGCATCCCAAAGACGACTTGGCCGAAGGCTAGCGCGATTCCCTGGCCGGGCGGATAGATAGAGCTATAGGTAGGTTCCTGTAAAACGAAGTTGGTTTCGAAGAAGCGGTGCATGGGATGCGGGGGATTGGCCAGGCGAAAGTGCGCCAACGTATCGCCGAGCAACGCGAAGCTGAAGTCGTCGGGAGTGCGAGGGGCCGGGACGGGCGCCTGAGGGAGTAGCGCCAGGCGCAGGGCGATCGGCAGGCATGCGACCGTGAGCATGCACCAGCGACTTCGGCTTGCGAAGGCGCGCACGGCGGGTTCGGTACGGAGCGTAGCTAGCAGGAGCAGAACCAGCAGCCCAGTCCAAGCCAGCACGATAAAGTCGGCGGCGCCGAATCCAATGGGGTTATACAGGGGCCGCAGGGAGTGAAAAAGCGCGCGCATCCGGAAGGTTTATTTTCGCAGACGGGGGGGCTTCGCGCGGCAGACGCAAACTAGGTTGGCAGGCGAAAATGTCTGCGCCACCTTTGTAGCTCGACAGAAATGGGCAGGCTGGGGAGCCTGCCCAGCCATGCTACTCCAGGTCGAAGTCTCTCACACGCACCTTGGTGTTGCCGGCCGAATCTACCGCCTTTAACTCGAGACTGTACGAGCCGGGAGCGAGCTTATCGGTCGGCAGTTTGAGTCCGACGGGAATCACGGGATTACCGGCGCGGATCTCGTTGTTCACACCTAACATTCCGGAGTCTTGCTTAGCCTCCTTAGTCTTGCGGTCCAGCACGCGTAGCTGAACCCCCACCACGGGCGGCGTTGCGTCCAGAATGTGCGGCTCGTAGACCTCCGCATAAAGTGCGACGGTGTCCGTTTTCTTGAAACGGTTCGCTCCCGAGGGGGTGAATTCATATCCCAGAGCCACCAAGGGTGTGCGGCCCTCGAGCAGCACCGCATCGAGGTCGGAACCTATAGAGGATACTTTATGCAGTTCTTTGCTAAAGGCCATATCGCTCATGCCGAATTGCTTGCTGTCATAAGGCTCGATGGTCAGCGGAACTTCCAGCTTTCCAAAGCTGGCGCCGCCGGAGCTGAATACGGCCTTCAAAGTGTACTGGCCGGAGGCGATGTCGAGCTGGTTGTCATAGTGGTAGGGCTGCTGCGTGAAGCCCGGCAATTCCTTCTTGCTCTCCACCTCGATCTTCTTAGTATCGCTGAAGCGGGCCGCCACAGTTCCGTCGGGGCGGTAAGCGATGGTCAGGATATTCAATTCCGCGAGGAATTTTCCATGGGACTTTTCGAATTTGATGCTTTCGGAAGGGACTTCCATGACCACATCGACGCGGGCAGTGTTGGCCGATGTATAGAAGAAAGGAGCTTCCATGCTGCCGCCGGACACTCCCGGCGCCGTGCCGGCAATGCGATTCTCAAGGTCTTTTTCGGTCGCGTTTCCGGCCAGCACGTCAACCGGTTTGACATTGCAATATCCGCTCCGCGCGCGCAGGTTGGTTCCCGGGCGGTCAACTTTGACCTTAAGGGTGTGGCAACTTCCTTCCGGAGATTCGCCCGCGGAGTAGCCCAGCAAGTAAAACTGATTTTGCTCCTGGGCGATTTTCTGCAGGCCGCCCAGAAGGTCGTTGGTGTTGGAAATGACGAAACCGCCCGTACCGGCTGCCAGCGCATAGAGGACTTGCTGATTGGTGGCCGTAGTCGTTGGGAGGGTGGGAACGATCACCCGCGACTGATTGTATGGATTATTGGTGTACGGGTTCAGGGTCGTACCACCACCGCCGCTGGTTCCGCCGCCTTTACCGCCGCCAGACCCGCCGCCGGTTCCGCCACCGGTCCCTCCGCCTTTACCGCCTCCGGTCCCGCCACCCGTGCCACCGCCCGTGCCACTGCCGGTACCGCCGCCTCTACCGCCTCCTCCGCCGCCACCGCCACCCGCTCCTCCGCCGTGCTGGAAGAACGAATTCGCCATGCCAAAAGCAGCCGGGAGCAGCACAACCGGCTGAGAGCTGGAAGGGGACCGAAGAGATGCGCCACCCGGCCCCGCAGTGACACCGGTGGCGAGTCCGCGGACATCGATCGGGTAGACCGCCACGTTTGCCTTGTTGCACTCGTTAATCACCGCGGTCAGCTCCGACATAATATCGGGCTTCAGTGGGAAACCGGACGTGAACATTACGAAGATTTTGCGTCCGGGGATGGGCGCCAGAAGCTTGGCCATGCTCCGCAGGGCAAGCAGCTCGTCCCACACGCCGAATTGTGCCTCAGCCTTGCCCAACGAGGGGATGGCGGTGGCCGCGTTGGACGCGACTTCCACCGGCTCATTGGGCGAAACCGACGAGAACTTCACGCCGCTGACAACTTGCTTCAGCCTTTCGGCATTGGATGTGAAGTTCTGCGCGAGACTGATGCTACCGCCAAAATTGACGATGGCGATCAGTCGGTTCGGACCGGTGTTGGCGTCGATGAACTGCGCCGCGGCCTTGCGCGCGCGGGCCTGATCCCCGAAGTCCATTGTGGAGTTGTCGAAGAAAAGCACCAAGTAATGTTTCTGATTGCTGTTTGGAGAGTTGGGATCCGCCTCGAACGAAAAGCTGGTGATGGTCTGTTCTTTGTTGTCTTCCCAGACCTTGAAGTCCTTGGCCTGAAGATCGCGGATGTAGTTTTCTTTCTTGTCGGTTACGACGGTGTCCACCAGAACCACGCGCGTCTCGGTTTTGATGACAACGGAGCCGGGCGGGGCCTGAGAGTCTTGCGCCTTGGCCGCGGTGGCGGCCAAGCCGATCATGGCAATCGGCAGTAGGATGCAGCGAAGCTTCATGTTATACCTCCATTCAGAAAATCTCGACAGCGCCACCGGCTGCCGCCATCGGTTGTCTTTCCGAGTTCGGCGCCACCAAGCGGATCGAATCGACTTTGGCGCCGAAATAGCCGGCGTGTAGCGCGAGGTCGTTTCGGCAGTCTGCTTTGCCGGCTGCTGCCGGGCTTGACCTTCCGCGCCCGCCACCATAGCCAAACAGGAAAACGCACGCGTTAGCCATCGGCCCGCCTGTTGGAACCATTTAATTCTACTCCTTTATGTGTGGGAGGAGGGTGCTAAGAGCAGGTGGACGCGCTTAACAGAAAAAAACAGTTGGCAGGCGAAAGTGCCTGCCCCACTTGCCTGCCCCATTAGTTCACGGAATTTCGACAGCGCCATTGGCCGCAGCCATGAGTTGTCCTTCCGAATCCCGCACTACCAACCGGATCACGTAACTGCCTGGCTTCACGTCGAAGTTGCTTTTCACGGTGATGCCCGAGCCCAGCCGGTCCAGCGTTTGATCCCGCAAGCGCATCTCGATGTTCTTGTTAGTCCCCGTGACGAGATTTCCATTGCGGTCGAACAGAGCGGATACGACCGCCAGATCGTCGCAGTTTCGGCCGTTCTCTTTCCGGAACTTCAGGCGCCTCACATCCACCCGAACCAGCACGGCGAGCTGGGCGCTCGATTCGCTGGCTTTGAAAAACTGCGTGTGCAGTTCGACCGGTATGTCCCGCAATTCCTCCCTGGAGAACAGCGCGTCTTGTATTTCTTCTTTGGCGGTCTCCTCCGGGTCGGCCATGTGCTTGGGAGCGTAATAACCGCGGCGCGCTTGCAGGTTCAGCTTGTTGCCATTCTGGAGGGTCACTTTCAACGAGTGAAAGCGGCCGTCCAGCTTGAGGTTCTGGGGCGAGAATCCCAGCACATAGACATATTCGGGCCGCGCGGCCACGCGTTTGAAGCCTTCGACCAGGTCGTTGTTGTTGTGGAAGAATGCACCGCCGGTACCATAGGCGAGTTCGCCGAGCACATCCTCCTCCGCCAACACGCTGGCGGTCAAGTATTGGGACTTCATGGCCGCAGCGATTGGACTCTGCGGCCCCTGCTGGCTGGCATCTCCGCCGGGGACGACGGTAAACAAGCCGCGCGCGTTGAGGGAACTAATGATGACATTGGCGCGTATAGCGCGGTCGATGATCTCGGTCTTCTCCTGTTGGATATCAAACAGCGTGAGGAATCCAGGCGAGATGAGGATGATGCTCCGTTTTCCGGGCATCGTGGATATCCTACGGACCGCATCCCTGATGGTGGTGAGGGAGATGCGGGTTTCCGCGTCGCCTTCGTTTATTACACGCGACGCCGTCGTTCGACTCATTGATTGCGCCTGTTGCGTGGAGGAGGGATCCGTAGGGTCGAGACTCATACAGAGAATAGCCTCGAGTGTAGCTGCTTGCAGCGCCGTTGGATCATTCTTGTTAAAGATCAAGTCCGCCTGGTAGTAATCGATATCCGGGCATTCAGAGCTCGTGGACCGGGCGATCGGTTGGGGACGGAGGCGCAGGAGCGTCTCATGCACCTTTGCGCGATCGTCGGTGAAGTCGAGGGTGGTCCGCCCTGAGGTGGTGAAGATGCCGACACGGTCGGTAGGGGTCAGGGAATCGTTTAGATGGCGCTCGGCGGCGTTGCGTACCTGCATCAGATCGGTAAGAACCAGATGGACATCGTCGAATAAGTAGGCCACGAAGCGGTCGGGCATGGCGGCTGTTTGGCTTTCCGCCGGCGGCGCATCCGTGGCGGGTGCGGCGGGCGCCGTAGTGGTTCCGGAGGGCGTCGCTTCTGCGCTGGGCGTCTGGCCGCCCGATTTGTCCACAGTGAAATTGGTGATCGCCTGCGGCTTGCCCTGATCGAAGACCTGAAAGTCTTCCTTGCGGAGGTTGCCGACGGCATGACCCTCACGATCGCGCACGACCACCGGGACCTGTACGAGATTGACTCGGGTGCGGAAGGTCGCCGGCGTATCGTGGGTGGTCATCTCAGCTACATTTTGGCCGGGAGGCTGCTGCGGGGTTTGAGCTTGTCCGCTTCCCTGCACAGCAGACAGGAGGCAAATGAAAAGATACGGCCAGTGAACAGGTCGACGCATTGGATTCAATTCTACTCCTTCGCGGCGGACGGGGGATCACTAGAGGTAGGCGTAACAGTTCACGGAATCTCGACAGCGCCATTCGCCGCTGCCATCAGTTGTCCTTCCGAGTCCCGCACCACCAACCGGATTCGGTAACTGCCTGGCTTTACGTCAAAGTTGCTTCTTACGATGATTCCCGAACCCAACCGACTTTCCAGCGTTTGATCCGGCACGCGCATCTCGACGTTCTTTTGAGCCCCTATAACGAGATTTCCATTGTGGTCAAACAGTGCGGAAACGACGGCAAGGTCATCGGAGTTTTTTCCATTCTCTTTTCGAAAAGGCAGGCCCTTCACGCCCACCCACACCAGCACGGCGAGTTGGACGCTCGAATCACCGGATTTGGAAACCTGCGTGCGCAGCGCAACCGGAAAATCGCGCAATTCTTCTTTGGAGAACAGCGCTTCTTGTATTTCCTCTTTGGCGGTCTCCTGCGGGTCGGCGCTGTGCTTGGGCGCGTAATAACCGCGGCGCGCTTGGATGTTGAGTTGGTTAGGTTCCTTCAGGGTAACCTTCAACACGTGAAAGCTGCCGTCGAGTTTGAGGTTCTGCGGCGAAAAGCCCAGCATATAGACAAATTCCGGGCGTGCGGCCACCTGTTTGAATCCTCCGGCCAGGTCATTGTTGTTATGAACGAATGCGCCGCCGGTCCCATCGGCCAGTTCGGCGAGCACATCCTCGTCGGCCTGAGCGCTGGCGGACCGGTATTGGGTCTTCATGGCGGTCTCGACCGCCTGGCTGGCGTCCCCACCGGGAATAACGGTGTACAGACCGCGTGCGTCCAGACTACTGATGACGATATTGGATCGTATGGCGCGGTCCATGATCTCGGTCTTGTCCTGTTGGAGATCCACAAGCGTGAGGAATCCGGGAGAGATGAGGACGATGCTGCGCTGCCCAGGCATAGTGGAGAGACGCCGGACCACATCTTTGACCACACCAAGCGAGAGGCGGCTTTCGGTGTCGCCGGCCGACAAGATGCGGCGCGCTGCCGATTGCGCCGCCTGTTGCGCCAAGTGCGGGTCTGGCGGATCCAGTTGCATGCAAACGAGCGCATCCTGCATCGCGGCCTGAAGTGCGCTCGGATCGCTCTTGTTCACTATCAAATCCGCCTGGTAATAAGTGATGTCCGGGCATTCGCTGCCGGGGGGGCGGGCGATGGGTTGCGCGCGAAGTTTCGAGAGCGTCTCGTGCAGCTTCGCACGGTCGTCTGTGAAATCGAGCGTGGTCCGGCCGGAGGTCGTGAAAACCGCGGCGCGGTCCGCAGGTCCGAGCGACTGTTCCAGATGGCGTTCGGCCGCATCGCGCACGATCACCAAATCGGAGAAAGTCAGGTGTACATCGTCAAAGAGGTACGCGACGAAATGGTCGGGCGTGGCGGGCAGCTTGCTCTCCCCGACGGGTGGTTTCTCGGGTGCCGGAGTAGCAGTTTCGAGTGTGGCCGGCTTGCTGCCAGTCTCGATGGAAAACGTGGCGATATCCTGCGGCTTGCCTTTGTCGAAGACCTGGAAGTC
>Ga0181526_10004368_pt1 | contig 11035 bp, 4 predicted proteins | sample PEATcosm2014_Bin_35_FD_119750 | JGI IMG/M metagenome (GOLD analysis project Ga0181526, IMG submission 119750) | Peatland microbial communities from MTU Mesocosm Facility, Houghton, MI, USA - PEATcosm2014_Bin06_30_metaG | ecosystem: Environmental > Terrestrial > Soil > Wetlands > Peat | place...
GACGGCGGCGGATTCTTCGACGGCATCCAGCAGATTACCGCGTACGCCGGCGCAGCCAATGAAGTACACGTTTTCTCGGCTCACAGGGTGAACGAGGCCCGCCTTGGTTTCAACTGGATCAAGACCAGCCGCTACCAGGAAAATTACGGTGAGAACGTCTCCGCTCAAGTTGGATTTCCTGGCGTGCCCTATGTAGCCGGAACGAGCAACGGCGGTCTGCCGCAACTTACATTCAGCGATGCCTCCACTCTGGGCAGCCCAACTTTTCTTCCGGCCATCGAAAGGCAAACCACCTACCAGATATCCGATACGTTCACTCTGATCGCCGGTCGCCATACCTGGAAGCTCGGCGGAGAAGTCCGTCCCGAGCGGTTCTCGATCTATGAGCCCGCTGATCCGCGCGGCACCATGAGCTTCACCCACGTATACACCGACAATGCAGGCGATCCCGGCACAGGCGGCAACAGCCTCGCCACACTGCTCACCGGCCAGCCCAGCGGCGGCAATATCAACAACCTGAATAACATCGACTATTACCGTCATACGTATGCACTGTTCGCGCAGGACGACTGGCGCGTCCTCCCGAAACTCACCGTGAATCTCGGGCTGCGCTACGAGTTCTTTTCTCCCGTGTATTCCAAGGACGATGCGCAGGCAAACTTCAATCCCGTCACCGGCAACCTCGACATTCCGCACGACAGCGATGTCAGCCTCACCCCCACACTCGCTGCGACCCTGCCGGTCAATCACAATGCGTCGAGTGCCTTAATCTCGACCGACTATAAAGACTTCGGTCCACGCGTTGGTTTGGCCTATAACGCGACCAAGCGTCTTGCCATCCAAAGTGCCTTCGGCGTCTTCTTCAACGGAGATGAAGCCGGCCCCTACAGCAATCCGAGTCCTGGCTTCAATCCGCCCTACTTCATCAGTCAGACCTTTGCGGCTCCCTGCGGTCTGCCCTCGTATGCGGCGGCAGCAGAGGATTGTTCGGTGCCTGGCATAAGCGTGCTCTCTCAGGGATTCCCCACGAACTCCCTCACCGATCCCAATACGCCTACTCTCTTTGCTCTTCAAACAGACCTGCGCATGCCCTATGTGCTGCAGTGGCACCTGAGCACGCAATATGAGCTGACCGGCAAGACGATGTTCGAAGTCGCCTATGTCGGATCCAAGGCCGACCGCTCCTATATCTACCTCAACGGGAATCAGGCACAGCCTACGGCCGATCCTTCGGCTCCAACTGCCCCACGGCGTCCGTTCCCCTACGTGGATGCCGCGATCGGCTATCTGCGATCATCGGGATCGTCGAACTATGACGGCTTGCAGACTTCGTTCCAGCAGCGCCTCGCACAGGGACTCGAGTTCATCGTCAACTACACCTACAGCAAGTCACTAGGGAACGCCAGCAGCGCCGACCTTGGATCGCAGAACAACGACGGTTTCCGCAACAGTCTGTACCCCAATCGGGAATACGGCCCACTTGATTTCGATGTGCGAAATCGCTTCGTGGCCAGCTACCTCTATGATCTGCCCTTCGGCACGGGTCACCGCCTCGCGACGCGCAACTCGATCGTTGACCATATCATCGGCGACTGGAACTGGTCGGGAATCGTGACTCTGTCGTCAGGAACGTGGTTCACGGTTACCGATGGCAACGCGGATTTTGCCAACTCCGATGGCCAGCAGCGTCCTGACTTCGTTCCCGGCGTGAAAGCGACCTCCAAGCCTTGTGTTGCAGGCACCTTCTTCAACACCTGCGCATTTCAAAATCCGGCTCTCGGTTCCACGGGCGACGTCAGCATGAACAGCCTCGAAGGACCGAACGAAAAGAATGTTGACTTCGCCCTGCTGAAGAAGATCCCTCTCGGAGAACAGCGCCACATCGAGTTGCGCGCCGAAACATTCAACGCATTTAATCACCCAAACTTCCAATTCGCCGCACCCGGCCCCCAGAATTCGATCAACTCAACGATCATGGGCACCCCGACCTTTGGAGATCTCACCGGGGCGCTCGCTCCGAGACTGCTGCAGCTTGCTGTCAAGATCTACTACTGATCCTGCGAGGAGGGCCCGGCTGTCTTGCACCGGGTCTTCTCAGTGCCCACCGTCGTTGACCAACTGATTCAGAAGAGACGTGCGCGTCGGCGCGCCATCCGATCGCAGTGACCATGCGCGGCACAAGATCAGCGCATGGTAGCCGCTCGCATATCGCGCTAAGGCGCCGCATCAGCCGATGTTCGCTGGGGTGAGCGCCCGCGAAATTGATTGGAAGGATTCGGAAGCTCGAACTCTCTGCGCAGGCTATTGATTGTCGATACTTTATGGCGGAGGGAGCATGAAAATCGGAAGCATCACGAGTACAGTCTTCGTGCTACCGAGTGTCATGATTTCAGCCATCAATCAATATACGCAGGATCGGCGTTTATGGATTTGCGCGCGATCGGGCATAAGCGCGCCCTTCTGTGGGGTAGAGTGTCGATGACATGCGCCGGGACGATCATCGCCAGACGCCCATGTTGTACGCCCGTTAGTCGGGTGCGCCGGTCGGCAGAATGCTCGACTTGGGCAGATTTCATCAAGACCAGAATTCTCGTTAAATATTAAACCGCAAGTGCAATCCAAGGCTGCGGCTCAGCCGTTCTCTATGCAAACGAGTGGCGAGTCCTGAGCCTCTCCCCTGTCTACCGACGCCTGGTTCAGGTCGGCCCATTCCTCAATGAAACCAAGTGAACTAGGAGAGCACCATGTCAAAACTGAGGTCTGCAATCGGACTCTCATTGAGTCTGTTGATTGCGTTTCAGCCAGGCGCATTCGCCTCGAGTCACCGGGAAGCGCCGATCACCGCCCTGGATCACGCTGCTGACATCACCGACTTTTACGCGTTTGTCAGCTACGATCATCCAGATCGAGTCACATTCATCATGAATGTTGACCCATTCCTGCAGCCAAGCAATGGACCGAACTACTTTCCGTTCGACCCGTCGATCGTCTATCAGATCAAGATCGACAACGATCAAGATGCACGGGCCGACGTCACCTTCCAGTTCAGGTTCCAGACCACCATCCGCGCTCCTCAGGTCTTCACTGGATTCGTAGGTGCAGGCAGCGGAATCAACGCACCCTCCAACTCTCCCGCACCCGTCGCACCCGGCACGCCGATCGTTCCACCCGCAATTACGTCTCTGAGCGGTCCCGGGGCCGCAGGCCTGAGCCTGCAACAGACCTTCACCGTGAATATGATCAAGGGCTCTCGCACTATCGCGCTTACGAATACAGCGGGTAGCCCACTCATCGCAGTCCCCAGCAACGTAGGTCCACGCACCATGCCGGACTACGACTCCCTGGCCGCGGAGGGAATCTACAGCCTCGAAGGCCATGATGGCGCCTCTGACATTAGGGTTTTCGCGGGCACCGTCGCAGATCCGTTTTTTATCGACCTGGGCGCAGCCTTCGACAGCTTTAACTTCCGTACCAGCGCCGGCGGCGGTGTTCTTTCGGCATCGCACGATAAGGACAACTATCTCAACCTGGCTCCCAACGCCGTTGCTGGATTCAACGTCAATACCATCGCGATCGAGGTGCCCATCTGGTTGCTGACCTGCGATGGAGCTATTCATTCAGCCACCGATCCGAAGGGCACTATCGGCGCCTGGGCGACTACCTCCAGGGCTGAAGTCACGATTCGTCCGTCTCCGAAGCCGGCACAAAACTTTGGCAATCTGGCTCAGATTCAGCGCTTGGGTAATCCGTTGGTCAATGAACTGATCATCGGGACCGGCAGCAAAGACTACTGGAGCATGTCCGATCCAGTGAACGATAGTCAGTTTGCCTCTTTCGATCTTGATCCACTCCTCGCGAGAGTGTTCAACGCTGTTTACGGGATCAAGATTCCCACTCCGCCGCGCACGGATCTTCTGCCGCTGGTGACGTATGCAGCTCCGATTGCCCCGGCGGGCACAAAAGCCGGGCCCATCGCCGACCTTTTGCGGCTCAACACGGGTGTTCATCCCACAGCGATTCCCAACCGAAGCCGTCTCGGACTGATTGGAGGCGATCCTGCCGGCTTCCCTAATGGCCGCCGTTTGACCGATGATGTGGTCGATATCGCAGCTCGAGTTGTAGGCGGTGGCATTCTCAGCCACGGGTTCGACATTGCCCCCAACAACCTGATCGGCGATGGTGTCAACGCACCCGACGTCCCCCCGCAAGAAACTTTCCCCTATGTCCACTATGCATACAGTGGACGGGACAGTCGTCATATCAGCGCAGGAGATTCCACTGGCTGCGGAGATCAGCCGGGTCCCTCCAGCGCGCAGAACTCGGATGCGCCGCCGGCAAACCAGGGCGGTTCTGAGGCGTGCCCAGTGAACTGATATGCAGACACCGGCCGCTGCCTCAAACCTACCCAACACGGCCATCTGAACAAAGCCGATTCTCTGCGCGGATTCGATCTCCGCGCAGAGAATCACTGAACCTTCACATATTGAAACAATGGGGTTCCGCATGAAGCCTTTGCCGCCGAAACTTTTCATTCTTTGTGTCCTGCTCTCTGGAACGGGAGTGGCCCAACAGACCCCACTCCCTTTAACAAAACAGCAGAGCCTGTCTAGCCAGACGATCGTTCGCGAATCCACTCCAGCACAACAGAGAATCGTTGCGGCGAAGCAACAAATCGAGGCAGATCCAAAGAAGGTCCAAGCCTATAACGAGTTGGCCCTCGCCTTTCTGCGTCGGTCTCGCGAGACCGCTGATCTCAGATACTTGAGCGACGCGGATGCAGCTCTCAAACAGGGTATGAAACTAGACCCGGCGGACTTTCAGTTACGGAAAACGCAAGTCGTTCTCATGTTAGGTCGTCATCAGTTCAGTGAGGCCGCAGAGCAGGCTGCCACACTCCATCTCCGTATGCCGGACGACGTGATGACCTACGGTCTGCTCGCAGAGGCAGACATCGCGCTCGGCAAGTATTCAGAAGCCGACACGAATGCGCAGTGGATGATGAATATGCGGCCCAACAACACGCCGGCACTTCTGATAGGGGCCAAGCTGCGGATGCTCTTCGGCGATGCTCGCGGCGCAATCGAGTTTCTCAACCAGGCGTACTCGCAGACATCGCCTGCCGAGGTGGAAGAGCTGGCGTGGATTGCCAATCAGATCGCATCAATTTACATTGACTCCGGCCAGAATGACGAAGCGGCACAAACGCTGGAACAGGCTGAACAACTGTTTCCTGATTATCCTTCCACGATGGAGAATCTGGCGCGCGTTCGAGAGGGCCAGAATCGAGTCAACGAGGCGATTCAACTTTGGACGAAGGCATCCACCCTCGATCCCGATCCTCACGTCCTCTATGAGTTGGCAAGGGCGCAAGAAGCGGCAGGAAGTACCGGCGAAGCTCGTGCCACTTACACACGGTTCGAGAAGCAGGCGAACGCACCGGACTTGGCTACGGATAGCTCGAAATTGGACCTGATCCGGATGTATGCCGGAATCCCTTCCACTGCGCCGAATGCTCTGACATTAGCTCAGCATGAGGCGGATGTACGGCAGGATGTTTGGACGCTGGATGCCTACGCCTGGGCGCTTTACGTCAATGGCAAACTCCAGGAAGCGGATCAAACGATCCAGAGGGCTCTCGCGGTGGGAATCCAAAGTGCTCGGATCTTCGATCACGCCGGCCGCATCGCGCAAAAGGTGAACAACAGTGCTGAGGCCGCCATGTACTTCGAGCGTTCCGCACAGGTCGATCCGTCATCGGATTTCGCGGCTGATGCGCGCAAAGCGCTCGGCTTCCCCGCCGCCACAGATAGCTCTCAAGACAGAGTATCCAAGATCGAATCTGCGTCGCCGGCTTCGAACGCGGTTGCATCTCGTCAATCTGCGGTTCCAGAGGATCGGCGCATTGGAGCGGAAGCGCCCGCGAGAACCGAAAAGACAGCAATATCCCCGGTCTTTGTTTCGGTCTCCGTGGATCTGCTGACACCTCGACCAACTGCCACCAACCACCTCATCCACACAGCGCAGGTGAGTGTGGCTCGCAACGGGAATGACGCTGCAGGATATGCAGGACTGGGAGCCGCCTATCTCCAGCGCGCCAGAGAGACAGGCGACGTGAGCGATTATCAACTCGCTGAAGAGTCGCTGAAGAAGTCGCTGGATCTGGATTCCTCGGATTTTTCAGCCGACACCGCGTTGGGAACGATGGCGGAAATATGCATGGGGGAGCATCGGTTCGCGGATGCTCTTGGCTTTGCGCAGAAGGCGTTGTCCCTAGGAACTGGCGATCTCTCGCCCTTCGCCATTGTGGGGGATGGCTACGCCGATATGGGTGACTACGACAAGGCCGCCGTTGCCTACAGCAAGTTAACTCCTCGCGATATGACCCTCTCTCCCCGAGCAGCGTATGCGCGCGACAGCCGCCTCGCCTATCTCAAGTTCATCGCCGGCGACACCGAGGGTGCCATTCGTCTGATGAAGACTGCGGTGACGGAGGGGATTGAGGCCCAGCTCCAGAGTGAGAATCTTGCCTGGCTCTACTACGAGTTGGGAGAGTTTTCTACGCAAGCTGGAGACGCTGCTTCCGCCGATGCGGCCTATCTTGCCGCACTCAACACGCATCCCGGGGACTATCGCGCTTTGGCTGCTTTGGCTAGGCTTAGAGCAAACAATGGGAGATATGCGGAAGCAATTATGTTGTACCAAGAGGCCATTGCCGTCGTGCCGATGCCCATCTTTATTGCGGAGCTAGGCGACCTCTACGCAAAGTCGGGGAACCGGACAGAAGCTCAAAAACAGTATGCGCTTGTCGAATACATCGGACTCCTTGGGCACATCAATCAAGTGCTTCACAATCGCGATTTGGCTCTATTCTATGCCGATCATGATACGAAACTCGCCGAGGCCCTCGATCTTGCGCAGAAAGAACTTGAAGTGCGCCGCGACGTTTACACGTGGGATGCGCTGGCATGGGCTCTCTACAAGAACGGCAAGTTGGAAGAGGCCGCCAAAGCAAGCGAGAAGGCGATGCACTTCGGAACGCGGGATGCGCTCTTGTTATTTCACGCCGGAATGATCGCGGACGGGCTCGGACATCGAGAACAAGCTCGCAACGAGTTGGAGAAGGCACTTCAGATCAATCGGCATTTCCATCTGATCTACGCAGACATCGCCGAGAAAAGACTCATGATGCTGGTAGCGCGGGCCGGACTAAACGGAGGCTCGAATGACGATGCTCGCTAGCAAGCTTCGCGGATTCGCGTTCCTGTTCCTCATGCTCGCCGTCTTTCGTCTGGCCTCGGCGCATCCTATGGGCAATTTCAGCGTGAATCACTACTCCAGGATCACCCTCGAGAGCGACCATATTCGCGTCCAGTACTTCATCGATCTGGCAGAGATTCCCACTTATCAGGAATTACAACAGGCGAATATTCCAGCCAACACAATCGACCCCGATTCCCCTGCAGTGACCAACTACGTGGTTGCTCGAGGCGCAGAGCTCGGCAATTGTCTCATTCTTGATGTGGACGGGAGACCAATTCCCCTTCGCCTGGTCTCCAGTGGAGTCATCTTCCCTCCCGGTGCAGGTGGTCTCCCCACGATGAAGATGGGCTTTGTGTACGACGCGGTTTACCCATCGACCCTCGACCGCCAGCATGTCGGCATTCACTATGTAGACAACAACTACCCCGGCCACACTGGATGGAAGGAAATCACGGCTCTTGCTCCTGGGGGTTCTTTGCTGCGCAGCTCGGTTCCTGCAGCCGATCGAAGCGGCGAGTTGAGCAATTATCCAACCGATCTCCTGACAAGCCCTCCCCAGGATCTCGAAGCCTCGCTGGTCGCAGCACTGCCCCCATTACCGGCAGAAACTAGGGCTGCGCTGCCTCTGACCTTGTCCCGGGCGGGCGCGGAAACGGCCAGAAACATTCACGAACCGGATCAGGTGACGAGCGAGCATGGAACTGGGCTGGACAACCAAGGGCCGAAACAGGCCGCGGTTCCTCGTGCAGCGCAGGTCCATGCAGGGTTACGGTCTTCGTCGGCGGCATCCACGACCCTCCATCTCCAGGCCAATCGACAGCAGACGCCGCGCAGCAGATTCACTGAACTGATCCAAGCACAAAACTTGAGTGCATGGTTCTTGTTCACCGCGGCCCTCATCGCCATCGGTCTTGGCGGGCTTCACGCTTTGGAGCCTGGCCACGGGAAGACCATCGTCGCCGCATATCTCGTCGGCTCCAGGGGAACCGCGCGTCATGCTTTTCTACTTGGTCTCATCGTGACGGTGTCGCACACAGCCGGCGTGTTCGCTCTCGGGGCAATTACCTTATACGCCTCGCGTAACATCGTTCCCGAGCAACTCTATCCCTGGCTCGGCGCACTCTCCGGCGTCACAATTGCAGTGCTCGGCTGCTATATGCTCCTGCGCCGCCTGACGGGAACGGCCACGGATCACTCTCATGCCCCTGGTGCGTCCCATGCTCATTGGGCATTCTGGAGGCGCGCGATAGAAAGTAGCCCGGTTCAACGCGATGCGAGCCCGACAAAATCTGTGAGCTTGACTCAACTTTTCACCTTGGGCGTCACCGGGGGAATCGTCCCTTGCCCAGCCGCACTGATCGTGCTTTTGAGCGCATTCGCGTTGCACAGAATCGGCTTGGGCTTCTTCCTGATCCTGGCCTTCAGCATTGGGCTTGCCGCGGTGCTGATCGGGTTTGGAATGCTGATGGTCTACGCGCGCCGCTTTATGACTTGTCTTCAGGTCGATGGACCACTGACCAGGCGTTGGCTTCCAGTTGCATCCTGCGCATTCATCACCGTTCTTGGCTTTGTACTGGCGATTCAAGCCCTCTCATCGGTCCACTTGGATGGGCGCGTGCTATCCAAAGAGAGACTAGGCCCAATCTTATTCGTTACTGGGCTGGGCCTGATTCTCGGCATGCGCCATTCGACCGATGCTGATCATGTGGTGGCCATTTCAACAATCGTTAGCAAACAGCGAAGCATTCGCAATGCCGCCGTTATCGGTTCAATCTGGGGATTGGGTCACACGATCACAATCTTCATTGTTGGTTCCTTGATCATCCTTTTTGGAGTCGAGATTCCGCCCCGCCTTGGGTTATCGATGGAGTTCAGTGTCGCTGTCATGCTCATTCTGCTTGGCGCTCTGAACCTAACCGGCGTGATGCAGAAGATCACAACATCCTTCACTCCGGCAATCGCCGGCACTACAAACAGGCCGGGACCGCGAATGATGAAGGCAACCAAAACGAAGAGCTTCTTTGACGATTCGGTTGGTCGGCTTGGTCTCTACCAATGCTTGAGACCTCTGGCGATCGGTCTTGTTCATGGCCTTGCTGGATCCGCGGCCGTGGCGTTGCTCGTCCTCTCGACAATCCATAACCCTATCTGGGCATCCGTGTATCTGCTGATCTTCGGAGCAGGAACCATGATCGGGATGATGTGCATGACTGCTACAATCGCCGTTCCGCTTTCGTTCGGCGGAGATCGCTTTACCAAATTGGGTAAGTATCTCGGAGCCGCTTCCGGGATGGCGAGTCTTTGTTTCGGCTCCTTCCTGGTCTACCAGCTTGGATTTCTCGGAGGGCTCTTTACCAGCCATCCTCAGTGGACACCTCGATAGTGTGAAGGTCTAGAGTCTTCAGCGAGCAGCTCAAGACTGCGGGCCAAACGGGTGCAAAACCTCATTCCGAGTGGATCACCCTGCATCCAGACGTTGCACGATGTTTGGTAAGGTCCGGTTGGCCCGCAACCTTCGCGGAACTCCCAATTCGCATTCATTTCACGGCTGGAAGAGTGACTCGGGGCGTTCTCGTCAACTGACAATTCAGCTGCTACTTGCCGCGGGTCTCCGAAGCGGAGGGCCGACACTCTCTTCTGCGCGAAAATGTCCCATTGCATGACAATATTCCCACAGTTCGCGCGGCACGCAAAGTCCGCGATCGAGCAGAGTCACGCCGCCTTGGCTCTCGATTCGAGCGACCAACAGGCTATCGACCACTTGATCGTGGCGCTTCGTAAATCGGATCAGAAGAGCGAGATTCCAGCGCTCTTGACCCGACTCCTCGATCTTCGTGCTAGTGCCAAGACTGACAAAAGAGCCGCTAAGCGGTTCCGTCTATACGAGATTCAACCCTCAACCGACCCGATCCCATCTCGAAGACCCTGAATCAACGCAGGTGCAAGACGCATCCTCCGCTTGTGGCTCTGGACAGCGTCCTCAAAACCAACTCAACCTACGGAGAATCCCTGGAGAATAAGCGTGACGCCGCACAGAAGTGTCCGGTTTGATTAATAGTCAGTCGTAGAGGCGGTGGGAAAGTGCGAATCCCGCATAGTTTGCGGGATTTGCAAGTTGAGAGGGAAAGTCTGGATGAGCGTAAGCATCCAGCGTTCCCCACTGGCAAGGAGTGATGACTGAGCACACCACTTTCGGCAGAACTACGCGCGCGCGCGGGGCTCTTATGGTCACCTCGGGATCGGTTACGGACGTGGCAAGCGTCGCGGGTGACAAACTACCGTTTTGGGGCATGGCGTCTCGCGATCAAAGCCGCCTAGAATCGACCATCCCTCAGAATCCAACTCTGAAGAGGCGGTCAGCTAGATGTGTCCCAAGTGCGAGTCCGAAGCCGTGGCTCTTGTCCCCGCAGAGGTCCGACTCTTCCAGAATGTTCCAAGAACCTTAAGTCATCCTCCAATGAGCCCCGCTCCAGACGTACGGGTGTGTCTGGATTGTGGGTGGTCGGAGTTCTCAATACCGGAAACCTGGCTGTCGGCCGGCTGGTTGCGTCCACTTCGGCAAAGGATTGAGCCGATTCGTCACAGGGCCTCTGTCAACCCCCAAAGAGGGGATCGGTTCTTGCTTTGAGTCCTTAACTACCATCCTGTTTGGGGTCGAATGGTAGCTAGAGTGCCGTGCCCAGATCGCTCGAAAGAACATTGAAGGCAGTCTGGATTTCAGTGGATAGGCCCTTCATTGAGGCGACGGCGCCAAATGCGATCAACGCCACTACCA
>Ga0181526_10004370_pt1 | contig 11032 bp, 7 predicted proteins | sample PEATcosm2014_Bin_35_FD_119750 | JGI IMG/M metagenome (GOLD analysis project Ga0181526, IMG submission 119750) | Peatland microbial communities from MTU Mesocosm Facility, Houghton, MI, USA - PEATcosm2014_Bin06_30_metaG | ecosystem: Environmental > Terrestrial > Soil > Wetlands > Peat | place...
GAACCGTCGCTGCGGGTATAGGAAAAGTTGCGCATCGCAAGCTCGGAAGCGAGCACGCTTTGCATTTCGGCCTTCACGTCGGCTGCGCTCTTGCCATTCGCTATCGCGTACCGCTCCGGTCGCCGCTCGACGCGATCCGGAAACCCGATCACGACATCGATCGCGATCAACACGCGAAAATCGCGCGCCGGCGTGGAGAAATCTTCCCACGCTCCGGTGGTTTCGAAGATCGACGGGCCGTCCGGCATGGTCACGTCGCCGTGCGCGCCGACCTGGAACTTGCGTCCGTTCTCGACCGCCGTAACGCGCGTCTTCACCTGCTCTTCGAGCGCCGTGATCGCCTCCTCCATGGCGCGCACGGGATCGAGTGGCTCGGGCGACATCACCTCGTCCATGCGATCGTAAAAATCATCGATTCCGAGCTGCGACTGCGCGAGGGAAAAATCGCCGTACTGCGGAGTTTTCGCGATTTCTGCGTTGGTCAGCCGCCGCAACGCGTTGTTCTTCCCGCGCACGATCGGACGGAAGCGCTTGAATCCGGGGCTGCCCAGCGCGGGATCGTGCACGAATAGGAAGTTGCCGCGCCAAAAACGCTTGCGCGTCACCGTCCCGTCCGGCTCGGCGTCGACGGCGAGGAAGACGCCCGCGGCGCCGCCCGACTGCGGCACACGATGCACCAGCATCAGGACGTGCCCGTAGGGATTGGCATACACGGTACCCGGGCGCAGCGAGTCCTGGGTCAGCGGCACGGTATAAAAATCGGTGTGGTCGTCGCTCGCCGACACGCGCACGGATCCGGTATGGACGACGTCGCCGACGGCCCGCAAATATTCGCCGAACGTCGCCGCAAGCCCAAGCCGCTTGGGCGGCTGCGGCGCAGGTGCGGCCACTGTAGGCGAGGCCGGCTGGCCGAACATCTGATCCAACAGGGTGGGCGTCGCGGCGGGTGCGGCCGACGCGGTCGCTGGCTCGGTCGGCGGCTGGGGCCGGGTGACCTCGGGATGCTCGATGTCGAACCACTCGTAGCACTTCGGCAGAGCGCCGCCGCTACCGCGCGAGCAATTCGAGTAGCCGAACGGAAGCCCCATTTTGAAAGCGAAATAGGCGCGCAAAAAGTAGACGAAGTCGGCGCAGTCGGAACGCAGGCCCAGGATCACATTGTCCTCGCCGAGACCCAGATAGTTAAACAGGAAATTGCGCGAGCGGTCGCGCAGCACTTCATGCCACGCCTTCCACAACGGTTCCGCGTCGAGCGGCGCGTCGAAAAGCTTTTCGATCCAGGCCGAATACAGGTTTTCCATTGCGCGATTCCAGCTATGGCTCACCTGCCAGACGCTGCCCTTCGCCGCGTGCGGCCCCGCCGGCTTGTGGGCGCTCACCGCGATGTCGCGCGTGATCGTGCTGCACTCGGCCGGCGCGTGGTCGCGCGCCAGCGTTGCGTGCCAAGTCCCGGCGGCCGGCGCCACGACCTCGGCGAACCAGAAATACGGCGGCCCGTCGTGCTCCCGCGATCTGGCCGCGACGCTTCCATCGGGCGCGATCAGAGAAAGCTCACCTTCGAGTGGCTTCTCGGCAACGACGAGGATGCGCAAAGGCGCGCCCTTCCACGGGGCGATCGGCGAAGGCAAGACCGCGAGCTCGGCCGCGTCTTCGCAGCTCCCGAACGAACCTTCAGCGCGGGCGTTCACGGCTGAAACAACGGAGACGAAACATGCACCCGCGATCACCAACAATGCTGTCCTAGCAGTGGCAAACCATCGTGCTAAAAACAATTGAGTCTCCTTCCTGGAGCGCCCCTCGAATCGCATTCGGTCCCCGCAGCCAGGGTCGGATTGAGGATACCCGATCGGCGAGGATCAGTCAGCGGGTCTGAAGGCGATTTTGCTCGGCGGACTGTTCCCCAGGGCCGGTTATGCCCGAACACATTCGCGGGCCATCAGAGCCTCGTGATCGCGACAGTCGATGCGGCGGCGCTACCGCTCTGCGCAAGATAGGAGTGAATAGCGGATACCATTGGGGCGCCCTCCCCGATGCGGACAAACCCGTTCTCGTCCAAAGCCACATCGCATTGCGCAAGCCACTGAGTATTCGGATCGGCGCCGATGAAAAGGAACAAATGACTTACAGGGCGACTCGTTTCCTGGTTGCGCGTGCAGTGGCGCCAGCGCACCGTTTCGAGATTGCCGTCACAACCTTCCAGCGCCGTTGCTTCGGATTGCGTCAGCACCTCGATATTCGGTTGCGCTTTGATGCGCTCGACAAGGTAATAGGACATAGTCGCCTCCAGACTTCCGCGACGGGCCAACAGCCACACCTTTCAAGAGCCGCGTCGTCCACAGGTCATGCGGATAGCACGGCTTGACTCTTGGAGCTTCCGGTCGATGTGACGCCTGCGGGGTTCCGCTCCCACCCGCGAAGTAACCCGTTGGCGGATTCGCTTTGCCCGCATCGCCAAGCCCCTGGGCTGGTTCGCATTTCCCCAGATCAGGGGTTTCGGATTGAGTCACTGCGCCGATCGTGTTCGAGCTTCTCACCGCGCGCGATAAGTGCAGTCGGCATGAGGAATGGCTTATGCACCGCATCCTAATCATCCTTGAAGCCGCCACGTGGCCCGCCCCCTCAAACGAAAGTTAGAGCGCCGTGTCTCAGCCGGGGCGTCATGCCGCAACTGATTTTGGCTTTCAGATGCAAACTGCGGTGGCGCGGCAGTTTTTGAAATCGCGAGGGAACCTCATTGATGAGCATATTCAGCCGCAGCTTCATCAGCAATACATCGGGCCATGATTCGCCCGACTTGTGCGCTGAGGAGAGCTTCCAGCGCAATCTCGAAAGCCTCGCAATATTTATCATCAGCAAAGGCAGGAGAGTGGCCGGAGTCAACCGTAGCGGCGGCGCCTAAGTGCTTTTCAAGTATGCGACGCGCGAGATTGCGCGCCGCGTCATACGACAATTTCGAATTCATAGTTTGCATCAATTAGGATTCGATTTTGTAGGTGACAGCCCCTACGCGCACGATTTTTACGAGATCGCCGACCGGCAACGTTGCGACTTGCTGTGCGCCTTCCTGCTAGGCTGGTGAGTCCAGTGGACCGTGCACGCATTCGCCGAGGTGCGCTCGCATTCGATATTCCCAATCCTGTTGCTCGGCCTCTTATTGCTGGTGATTTTCGCATGCTGGCTGTTCGCGGCCCAGGCTCTTTATGCGTCGCTCTGTCAGCACACCTGTTGGCGGGGTCTGCCTCACTTTCCGTGCTTGCCGAGACCACATTTGACTCATAACACTTTGAAAACACACCAGTATATTGCGAAGTGCTTCGCGGGAAAATACGTGGCGGGAAAATCACGGGACTGGTCCAGAATTGCCCTGCGTTATCAACGGTCTTTGGCGCATTTGAGGTTTTTGAGAGCACGGAAAGTGAGGCAGACCCACGTAACGCGAGAGTCGCGGTGTCAAATGCAGCGCGACAGATATCCAATGTTAGGGATTTAACGGCTCTCCGACAGCTATGAGCTGATTCGGCTTCTGCGCAAGGAGGCACGCAAGACTTTTGAAAAGACCGAGCCAGCTCGCTCAAGCGAGCTGGCGGGAATGGGCAAGAAAATGCTGTGCCTATTCCACTACTTTGCCCAGGCGCTCCCAGCGGACGCCGCTTTCGCCTTTGGAAAACCAGATCTGCCGGGCTCTACCGACGAGATCGGGCAGAGGAACCGCGCCGAACTTGCGGGAATCCGTGGTGTTGTCTCTGTTGTCGCCGAGCAGGAAAATCTGTCCGGGCGGCACAGTGACATCGACATCCACGCCGGCGGCGTTATTGTCCCATTGCACGCGCCAGCTATGCTGGCCCGACTGCTCCGTAACCACGATCCGCTCGCCGTCGACGGATTCTTCCCACGTCAGACTTTTGCCGTTGACCGCGACCTCGTGTCCCTTGATCGTGACATGGTCGCCGGGCAGACCGATCACGCGCTTGATGTAAATCGCCGTGCGGTCGTTCGGGTAGACGAAGAGGCCGATGTCGCCCGCCTCCACGCGGCCTTTGCAATTGGGGCAGTTGTAGCGCTTATCGGCGAAGAGAAAGTCGCCTTTTAGAATGCTGGGCTCCATGCTGGCGCTGGGGATCCTGAAGGGTTCCACCTGATGCGGGCGCACCGTATCAACAAAGAGCGAGAGGATCGCCGCGTTGCCGGTGATAAATAGCAGGACATAGAGTCCGCTCACCTGCCATTCCCGGCGCGTGTAAATCTGGCGGTTCTTCGCCGAGCGCCATGCATCAGCGATAGCTCGCCGCCAGCAGGCTGCGGTCGGCGGGGGCGAGGCGCTCTAGGGCCGCGTGCAGCCGCGCGCGTTGCTGCTTGGCATGCAGGGCCTCGTCGGGCTGTAGTCTGTCGCAGGCGGTGTCGGGCGGCTCCGCGTCATTCGTGATTTCTACCCGGCGCGCCGGCCGCGCGAGATGCGTCAGCGCGAGATTTCGGGCGATGGTCAAGATCCATGTCGCGGGGCTGGCGAGCTTTGCATCGAACTGCTTCGCATTGCGCCACAGCCGTAGGAAGGTCTCCTGCGCAATATCTTCCGCCGTCGCGCTGTCGAGCCCCATGCGGCCGAGATAGCCGAATATCCTGCCCTGATGCGCCTCGACGATACGACCGAAGGCGACGTGATCCCCGGTCGCTATTTTGTTGATATCGGTGTCGATGTCCAAGGCGCCGCTCCAGATGCGCTTCTTATACTGGCGGGCGGCGGAAAGGTTACAGTGAGAGTAGGCTTCGTCCATGCCGTCGCTTGGAAAATGCTACTGGCGACCTTTGAACGCCGAGCAGGGGCCTTATCCAAGTTGCCGCTAAACGAGCCAAGTCTTCGCAATTCTGTTGGACACGAGCCTCGCAAAATTCGACTAAACAGACATGGCCCCAAATAGCGGTCCCATGTCCTGCCTATCTAGTTGATAATATTACGGTTGTATAAAACCAAGTGTCGCTTTACGTACGTTTGAGTAAGGGAACGCAATTTGATTATAAAAGTTGATCTTCGGAGTCTTGCGCCATGCGTGATTTCAACAATCTATCGGCGTCCGCTAAAGGGCGACAGAATACAGAGTTTTCTCGTTGACAAAGGTTAAGGCCATGACACTCTTTGATTTCTCTCAGTTCTCTGAACGCCGGGCAGTGCATAGACAGAAGGCACAGGACGGTCTCAGGCCGCACTCGGCGTTAGGCGATCGCTGGGCGGAGTTGCATGGTGAGAGGCCAATTAGTGAGATCGAGGAGGTTGGCTCACTTGACGGGGAGGAGGCTGATTTTATGGGCGATTTGCTGTTCCGGCTCGCCTATCCGACTCATCGTCTGCGGACCTATTAATTAAGAAAGCTAATTGGCTGGCAACAGCCCTTATTTCCGTTTCAATTCAGAGACAGGTCTGCACGTCGGTTCCCGCCAAGTCGTCCCCCACGGCGCGTTCATCGCCTTGGCAAGCGCATAGGTGGCGCAATCGCAAGAACTGAAGCGCGCCTTCGGGTCGACGCCTTTGCGATAATGCCGGAACGCGTCAAGCAACAAAGCGGCGAGGTGTTAATCGGCGTGGGTCCCGACGCCGATCGGCACGATAAGTTATTGATCCATTGAGCACGGAAGGGGTCACGCGTTGGCGCTTATTCACGACTCTACTGCCATGCCAAGGTGTTGGCATGTTAAGCGGGCCGCGCCAAGCTGCTGTTAAAACTTGTCTACGAGATCAAAATGCGCCGATAACGCCAGCATAAGATCTCCAACTCAACCGATGTCTTTTTACGGATCTACGGGTATCCTTGATGCGACTTCCAAAGAGGTGCTGGTGGCCAGCGATACGAAAGCCTCTAAAGTTGGGCTATGGCCGTGTGACTGGACGTGAGAACCTATGACTCCGCTTCGGATCCTCATCATCGATAACAATGCCGACGACCGCCTAATGATGAACAGGGCTCTGGCCGACTTCATCGTCAACGAGGCGCCCACCGCCGATGAGGGCATAGAGGCTGCCATGCAAACCAATCCTGACTGCATTCTGCTCGCCTATGGGCTGCCTGAAATAGACGGGTTCTCAATTTTAGAGCACTTCATTCCGGAACCGACCTCGCCTAAGGTTGCAGTTGTCATGCTGATGGGGGCGGATGATGAAACGATAGCAAATGTCGCCATAAAAAGAGGCGCTCAGGATTGTCTGACGAAATCCTGCCTCGAGCCGCGCGAGTTTCGCCGGGTAATCCACAGTGCGGTCGCACGGGTCGAGCTGATTATCCAGCGCCAGGGCGCGGAGCAGGAATTGGCGGCGAGCGAGGCCCGCTACCGTTCGATCGTCGAGGATCAAACCGAGATGGTCAACCGGTTCCACGCCGATGGAACCTTGACCTTCGTTAACGCGCCCTTTGCACGCGCCTTTGGCCGCATGCCACCCCAACTCATAGGCACATCCCTCTATAAGCTCGTCCCCGATGTGGAACGCGCCTTCATTCGCAATGCAATCGCGGGTTTGACGCCGCGCAATCCTGTTGTCACCCACCGGCACCGGGCCTTTGCCGCCGATGGTTCGATTCGCTGGCAGGAATGGAGCAATCGGCTTCTGCCAAGGCAGGAAGGAAAGCTGGATGAGTATCAAGGGACGGGCCGCGACATCACGGAACGCAAGCGGGCCGAGGATGCGCTGCAAGAGAGCCAAGAGTGTATCGCTGCCATTCTTACCACGGCGATGGACGCTGTAGTCGCCGTCGATGAACGACAGCGCATCATCCTATTTAACCGAGCCGCGGCGGATTTATTCCATTGTCCGAGTGAGGAAGCCATCGGGAAGCCGCTCGATCGCTTTATACCCGAGCCTTTCCGGCATGGACATGCGGAAGATATCCGCCGCTTCGGCGAGACTGGCGGAACAGTGCGCTCAATGGGCAATCTTCGTGCGCTTCATGCGCTTCGTGCCGATGGCACCGAGATCCCCATAGAAGCTTCCATATCCACCACGAAGGCCGGTGGCCGTACGATATATACTGTCATTCTTCGCGATATCACCGCGCGCCAGACGGCCGAGGATGCGCTGCGCGAGAGCGAAGCCCGGTTCCGGGGCACCTTTGAAAATGCAGCCGTTGGAATGGCGCGCGTGGGACTCGATGGCAGCTGGCTTGAAGTCAATGGTCGACTCTGCGAAATCACTGGCTATACCCGCGAAGAACTTCTTGCCACAACTTTCCAGGAGATCACGCATGAAGGCGATCTTGCGGCCGATCTCGATAATGCGCGCAAAGTTTTGGCTGGAGAGATCCCACACTATGCGATGGACAAGCGTTATATTCGCAAGGATGGCCGCATTGTGTGGATTGGGCTCACGGTGGCCCTGCAACGTGATGCGTCGGGAGCGCCACTCTATTTCATTTCGGTTGTGCGCGACATCACCGCGCGAAAGAAAGCGGAGGACGCACTTCGCGCAAGCGAGGAACGGTTCCGTACTATAACGACCACAGCTCAGGAGGGAATCTGGGTCGTCGATCGCGAGAGCAAAACTCTCTTCGTTAATCCGCGCATGGCCGAGCTTCTGGGCGCGCATCCCGAAGAGATGATTGGTAAGTCCGTGACCGAATTCTGCTTCCCCGCAGATGCCGATAAAGCGCGCGCTCGGATCGCGGCCAATCTTAGCGGCCAAAGAACGGAATTTGAGTTCCGGTACCGGCGCCTGGACGGCACTCCGCTCGATGTTCTCGCGGCCACGGCCCCGCTGAATGGCCCCGATGGTAAGGTCATCGGCGCGCTCGGAGGTTTCCTTGACCTTGCCGATCGTAAAGCCGCCGAGGAGCACCAGCGTTTTCTCATGCGCGAATTATCGCACCGGTCTAAAAATTTGCTCGCCATCATCCAGTCCATAGCCTCGCAGACCGCACGCTCCGCCGCTTCACTTTCGGATTTCCAGGTCCGTTTTTCACGGCGTTTGTTAGGAATCGCCGCCTCTCATGATGTGCTGATCCGCCAAAACTGGGAGGGTGCGCCGCTCGCCGATCTTATCCGTCAGCATGTCGATCCGTTCGATGGGGCAGCTGAATCACGCCTGCTGCTCGATGGCCCCAATGTTTCCGTCTCCCCCTCGGCGGCGCAGGCGCTTGGTCTTGCTCTGCATGAGCTCGCAACCAATTCCATCAAATATGGCGCCCTGTCACGACCGCAAGGTCAGGTCGCGGTCACCTGGTCATACGAACACAATGAGAGACTTCTATTACGGCTCCACTGGCGGGAGCGCGGAGGCCCGCCCGTCTCGCCTCCAACTCACAAGGGCTTCGGACATGCCGTCATCGAACGCATGGTGGCACATTCTCTTAACGGGGACGTGATTCTTGACTTTGCCCCGGACGGACTGAATTGGAGCCTGTCAATACCAATAACCCATCTCGCAAGAGAGGGATCTGTCGAAGCTGCGCATTGTAGCTAGGTGTAATGACCTACAAACATCCGGCCACGTGATCGCAATCATCGGACAGGCGTGCGCAAATTGATTGCAACTGGGTTTTTGGCTCGGGCTCATAATCATTGCAAAAGGGCTCGAATTCATTGCAACCGGGATCGCAAACATCGGCATCGTGCCCACGTTCATTGCAAATGAGACCGGGCAATAAAACGACGGTTTTATGACGGCTGGCGTCACGCAGGCTGTCAGGTAGCATCTTGGAAGGGTCTGCTTCACTCTCGGTGCAAATTGGCGGTTCTGGGAACACGCTGACAGTCAAATGATTGGACGCGTTTTCACAGACAGATCACGAACTTGGCTTTAGTAGCCCTCTCGGATGCCAGTTTTTAGGCTAAGCCAATTATAGGTGCACGGTGTTTCGATTTGGACCCTGACCTTGCTTCTTCCACTGTCATTCCTCCGGCAATGAGGGCTTTGACGCCCATAAACTGATCAATGTTTATGGTTCGTCCAACGAAGCGTACAGAAAATGACAAACCTTGCGCTGCCCTCAACCGGCGTGGCCCCCCAGCAATGCCCACGACAAAGGCCAGGAGGTATCGATAGTCTCAATCTACCAATATCCTACACCCGCTATGTAGTCACGAAGGAGCTCATCTTCGTTTTCTGCTTCACCTAGCAGGTTTTGCAGCGCATCTCTTGCATAGATAACACCGATTGGCCGGCGCGCGCCGTCAAGGACCGGAATACGCTGTAGACCACGCTCTTTCATCACCGACCAGACATCACGCAGCAACTCGTTTGCTCGGCAGTAGGTAACATCGCGGGTCATGACGCTTTCCACTCTGGTCGTGCAGCCGAAGCCGGTGCAGCGACTGATCTGGTTGACAATGTCGGTTTTCGTGACAACACCGACCATGTCTCCCCGACTACACACTACGACGAGATCGGTGTGGGGCTTTGACATCAGGTAGGCCGCTTCCCTGACCGGAGCTTCCGCTTCAATCACTGCGAGACGCTCGTGCGCGCGAGGCAACATTTGCTTGACAAGCATTTTACCGGCCCTTGTTGGTTCGCTTCTGTCGTTTGATCCATCAGCTTGCTCACGAGAGGTGATCAGATCGGCATACGGTAGCCGTAGAACTCGTGATCCTCATTGTAGCCGCCCTGCCCCGCGCCAAGATCGACGAAGTCGGACACGAATTCGATGGCCGCGATCCACTTGACCATCTTGAAGCCCAGCTCGTTCTCGCATCGCAGCCGCAACGGCGCGCCGTGCACAACACTGACCGGCGCCCCGTTCATGTCGTAGGCGAGGATCGTCAGGGCGTGGCGCATGTTCTCGATCTTGTGGACGTCATAGTAGCGCCCGCCATCGGCGCCGTCGGCCAACGAATAGAACACGGCGTAGCGGGCCTCAGGCGTCGGCTTCACCAGATCGAGAATCTCGCGCATGGGAACACCGCCCCATTCGGCGACGCCGGACCAGCCTTGGATGCAGAAATGCGTCGTGATCTGGTCCTGCTTCGCCATCGCCTTGAGATCGGCGAGAGTGAGGTCCTTCGGCGCCTCGACCAAGCCACCGATCCGCAGTCTGTAACTGGCGAACCCGTCCGCCACGAGGTCATCGAACTCTTTCGAGTTGGGCATCGTGCCGTTCGGCCAGAAGTAGGGCGAGATGTCCTTGCGGGTGAGCTGGGAGCGCGGGTCCCAGCCCTCGGCGAGCCCCATGACCCAGCCGACCATGAACGCGCCGGCGCGCTGCACCTGACGAGCGTACCGGATGGTGTAAGGCGAGGCCATGGGCCAGGCGATCGTCAGGATGGCCATCGCGAGAACGAACAGCGGAAATCCCGTCCAGGACGCGTCATCGACGCCGCCGAACATGTGATTGGTGTTCTGTCTGATGCCGGTGACGAACACCATTGCCCCATGGGCCAGAATGAAGCCCACGAACCAGGCGAACGAGATGAAGTGAACCGACCGCATCGCCTGACGGTTGAACAGCCTGCCGAACCATCCCAGCGCGTTGGAGATCGCCGGGCTCTGCATCAGGCCGGTGGCGATCGAGACCGGCGCAGCTATGAACACGGTGATAAAATAGCTGAGTTGCTGGAGGCCGTTGTAGCGGGTCCAACTATGATCGATGGGAAAGTTCAGGGACGCATATTGGATCGCCGTCGACAGCGCGGCCGGGAACACTTCCCAGGTCAGGGGCACGAGCCTGCGCCACTGATCGGTACAAAACAGCAGCGCATAAAAGGCGACGCCATTGATCAGCCACAGCAAATTGACCGAGAAGTGCCACCACCGCGCGAGCCCAAGGGTATGACGCAGACCTGGAATGCCGAGCCAGGTCGGCAGGGTGACGGAGTCGTCCTTGGCGGTCCAGATGCGGCCCTTGGGCACCGGAACCTGGAAACGGAACCAATCTGTTCCGGGTGTACAGTCTCGCCCCCAATAGAGCCGTGGATGGTCGGCCAGGATCTGGAGGCCGGCCCGCATGATGAACAGCATGAAGAACATGTTCAGGAAGTGCTGGAGCTGCAGCCACCAGGGGAAGCCCGAGTCGACCGACGGCGCGGACTGCGCGATGCCGGGATGCTGCTGGATGAA
>Ga0181526_10004371_pt1 | contig 11028 bp, 11 predicted proteins | sample PEATcosm2014_Bin_35_FD_119750 | JGI IMG/M metagenome (GOLD analysis project Ga0181526, IMG submission 119750) | Peatland microbial communities from MTU Mesocosm Facility, Houghton, MI, USA - PEATcosm2014_Bin06_30_metaG | ecosystem: Environmental > Terrestrial > Soil > Wetlands > Peat | place...
CGCCGCCATTGACCAGGGACTGACGCCGGACGACACCGTGCTCGACGCACCCGTCAGTTTCAGCACACCGTCAGGCCTGTACACGCCGCACAACTACGATGGCAAGTTTGAAGGCGTAATTACCTTCCGCCATGCTCTTGCCGAATCGCGCAACATTCCCGCTCTTAAAGTCACGGAGCGCGTCGGCGGTATCAAGACCGTCATCGAGTACGCCCGCAAGTTCGGCATCACCTCACCGATGCCAGCGTATCTGCCGGTCGCGCTGGGCGCAGCTGACATTACGCTGACAGAACAGACTTCGGCGTTCACAACGTTTCCCAATGATGGCGTGCGCGTGATACCCCGCTACATTCGCAAGGTCACCGACTACGATGGCCGCGTACTGGAGGAGAACTATCCCGAGGTACGGGAGGTAGTCAGCGCACGCACGGCGCGCATCATGGTCAGCATGTTGCAGGAGGTGATCAAGCATGGCACCGGACATGCCGCCAGCAAGCTCAATCATCCACTGGGCGGAAAGACCGGGACCACCAACGACTTCACCGATGCCTGGTTCGTCGGCTTCTCGCCATCAATGACCTGCGGCGTCTGGGTGGGCTACGACGAAAAAAAGACGTTGGGCAACAAGGAAACCGGCGCCATGGCAGCACTGCCCATCTGGATCGACTTCATGCGGGTTGCGCTCGAGGGGCGCGAGTCCGAGGACTTCGCTGCGCCACCTCCAGTCACCCGCGCGGCTGTCGCACAAAAAGAGGACGCGCAAGAGCATGCCGCAGCCGACAGCGAGGCGCACTGATGCGGCGCTTCTTTCAATACGTAGTGCGGATTTTGGTGCTACTGGTGATATTCATGTTCTCAGCGCTGACGGCGATGCGCTTTGCCATCCATGGCCGCCAGACTAAGATTCCCAAGCTCGTCGGAATGACAACGTCGCAAGCCGAACGCACGCTTGCCGATCACGGATTGGTGCTTGACCCCGGGGATCGCTTCTTCAGTTCCGACGTGCCTCCAGACCGCATCATGTCACAGGTTCCTGCTCCCGGCGAGCAGGTGCGGCGAGGCTGGCGCGTGCGCGTGGCAGAAAGCATGGGCCCACAGCGCGTGGTTATCCCTGATCTTCTCGGCGGCAGCGAGCGGGCGGTCGAGATCAACATCAGGCGTCGCGGACTGGAACTGGGCAGCGTTGCTACCGCAAGTATTCCCGGCGCGCCGACTGATCAGATCGTGGCGCAGAGTCCACCGGCTAACGCGTCGAATATCTCCGCGCCCAGAATCAGCGTACTGTTGGCCGCGCCCGAAGAACGCAGCTCTTTCGTTATGCCCGACCTCGTAGGCAGAAGTGAGGACGACGCAGTCAACGAGATCGTCAGTGCAGGACTGCGGGTGGGCCGCATTACCAGCCAACCTCCTCCAGATGAAACCAACGCCACAGAGACCGTTCCTTCCGGCACACGGATGGTGGTGAAGACGTTACCCGCAGCCGGCCAGAGAATTTATGACGGCCAAAGCATTGGGCTGGAAGTGACGAGGTAGCCGCTTTTCGCTCATCGTTCTTCGCCTTTGGCTCCTCGCGTTTCGCTACCCCAAAATCCCGAGATTCTTAAACACGGATCGTTTCTGACACGCGCAAAGACGGACAGCGAAGAGCGAAAGGCGAGATGTGTTGTGGAAAACTCGGTGCGAAGTTAACTTCGACGACAATTGTCACGAACGCGACAGCGAGATATTCTGCGGAACGTAGCTTTTTTTCTCCGGTCATGGCCAATCTCTTCGAACCACCGCGTTACATCGCAGTCGAGGGCCCAATCCGCGTCGGCAAGAGCACCTTGTGCCAGGTAATTGCCGAGACCCTGCACGCCCAGCGCATCAGTGAGCCCGAACGCAACCCATTTCTGCGGCCGTTCTACGATGGCGAGCCCGGCGCAGCATTCCAGACGCAGTTTGCGTTCCTCATCGCGCGCTATGAGCAACTTGCCGGCCTGGATGTGAAGCGCAATCCGAACAAGACGTATGTAGCCGACTACATCTTCGAAAAGGACAAGTTGTTCGCGTGTCTGAACCTTGGGGACCATGAGCTCGAGGTTTACAACCGTTATTACGATCTCTTTCGCCAGAATGTGCCCGCACCTGACCTGGTGATTTACCTGCAAGCCACGCCCGACGTGTTGAAGAAGCGGCTCAAGAAAAAGAACGCGCCGGGCGAGAAAGCCATCAGTGATGCCTATCTGGAAGAGGTGGTGAAGGCGTATGAACACTTCTTCTTCCACTACACCTCTTCCGACCTGTTGATCGTGAACACCTCGGAAATTGATTTCGTCGAGCGCAGCGAGGACCTGCAGGCGCTGCTGCAGCGCGTCAGCGAGCCAATTCGCGGCACACAGTATTTCCTGCCGCTAGGTCCGGACGAGCACGCGGTACGGGTGTAACTCCTTCACCAACTTATCGTGTCAGGCCTTGATGCTGCGGTCTCTTACCTGCTCGGAGGTGAGACCGTATAAAGGCGGGGTGGGAACACTCAGCATCGCGAGGTAGGTATAGATCTGGCCGCGGTGGTGGATTTCATGTTCCACCATCGCGCGTAGCCACTTCCAGACCGTGATCGGCGTTCCCTCGGGGGTGGCGCACTTGCGATTGAGGTCTTCGGAGGTGAGGCGCGAAATGATCTCGACAGACTCGCGATGCGTCCTTTCCTGGAACAGGAGGATCTCTGCCAGGCCGTCTGCTAACTTCCTGTTGCATCCGGCGTAGCGGCTGGGCTTGCCCTGAATCGTCTCGGCGTACATGTATCGTTCGATTGCCGCGATGTGGCGCACCAGGTCGCCGAGGGTGAACTTGCCTTCGCGGAAAGACCATTCCAGCTTGTCGGCGGGAATGCAGTGGGCCACGCGCACGGTGCGCTGATGCACTTTGTCAAGATATTCGAGGAATATGCCGAGATCCTGGATCTGCATGGTGCTCGGGTTGTGCCCGCGACCGCTCGCGGTTCAGTGCGCTGGCGGCACGTACTCCTTGGGTTTCTCAGCGCCTTCGCCGAAGAAATACGCTTCCATCTGCTGCACGATGAACTCCTGGTGGTCCTTCTTCCAGGGCTGCAGGCGATATTCGTTGAGCAGCATCTTCATGTGCTCTTGCCACTGTTCCCACGCCAACTTGGACACATTGTCGTAGATGCGCTGTCCAAGTTCACCATCGAAAGGCGGCTCGTCGAGCCCTTCCATTTCGCGGCCCATTTTGATGCACTTCACCATGTGTGCCATGCAATCTCCTTGGTAATCATGCTCACTCGATTCTAATCACTCTCCCAACCACGCGCCATAAGGCCGCAGCGGCTCGATGTTGTCACAAATGATCTTGCAAGCGCCGGTGAGAGGGACGGCGAGAATCAACCCCATTGCACCCCAGAGCCATCCCCAGAACAGAAGCGCCAGAGTGACAGCCAGCGGATTCAACTGCAGGCGCTTGCCCAGGATTTTGGGGTAAAGAACGTTCATAGCCACCAGGTGCAATCCGAGAACGCTGCCCACGATGGTCAGGAGAATGCCTGTGGTGAGATGCCCCAGGTCGGCAACGAGCGGAGGCAGGATGGCAAGAATCACTCCCAGGTAGGGGATCAGGCTGAGGAACCCGCTGATGATGCCCAGGAAATAAAAGTACGGGAGGCCGATAAGGCCGAAGACTGCGACACTCCATGCACTGAGAAACACTCCGATGATGAAATTGCCGATAATGAACGAGCGAATCATGCCGGCGATGAGCCCGAGCATCACGTAAGCGCTATTGCGGTTCTCCATTCGGAATAGCATGACGGTCGCCGAGCGCACGTGGTCCTCCCAGCTCAGCATAAAGAACACGAGAAATGGGACAAAGGTGACCGCGAGTATGATCTCCGAGACCGTGCTGGCGTTCTTGCTGACAAAGTCCGTCCAGCTACTCGACTGCTTCACGGTGACCGTCTTTTTGTCTTCCTCCGATGATGGCAGGACGGTCTCCGTCGTCTTCTCGAACTGCTCCGCCTCCTCGCGAACAGGAGCCATCATTTGCTGGATGCGGGCTTTGTAGTTGGGCAAATCGGACATGAAAGCCAGGGCTCGGCTGTAGGAGATGTAGCCGGCGCCGCTGATTATCGCAACCAGAATCAGAACGGCGAGCAGCGCGCCCAGACCGCGCGGAATATCAAAGCGGGTGAGGAGATCGACGACCGGCGCGAGTACGAACGACATCAGAATGGAAATGAGGACGACAACCAGAATGAGCTTGGCAAAGTAGATCAGGCTCAATACAGCTCCTGCTGCCAGAATCAGCAGTGCTGACGCCTGAACGCGGAGAAAAAGGCCGTGGTCCGCTTCCGCGGCCGTAGCGGGACTGATGGACAGCGGCGGAACGGGCGCCACGCCGACCTTTGCGGCAGCGTTCGGCTCGGCCTCACGATCTTCGCGCGTCTCAGCAGGATTTGTATTGTCCAGCAACTGATCTGGCATTCGCTTATGTTACTCGCACGTGGGTAAGATTCCGAACATGATACTTTTGCTGTGTCGGAAATGGTAAATAGTGCTCAATCAGATGCAAGACCCGAGCAGGCGGCACGCATTCTGGCGCTGGATTTCGGCTCGAAGAACATCGGCCTGGCTGTCAGCGACGAATTGGGACTAACCGCACAAGGGCTGCCGACTTTACGACGCAGCAACAAGCGCAACGATCTCGATCATCTGCGGCGAGCGATCCGCCAATTCGGAGTAAGCGAGATTGTCTTAGGACTACCGTTGCGCATGAGCGGACTGGAAGGCGTTCAGGCGGAAAAGGTGCACGCATTTGCCGAGGAGTTGCGCCGTCGATTCAAGCTGCCGGTTCACCTTTATGATGAGCGGCTGACATCAGTGGAAGCCAATCGTGTGCTGCGTGAAAGCGAAATGAGCATCCAACGGCGCGCCGAAGTTGTGGACCAACTTGCAGCAGTGCTGATTCTGCAATCCTTCCTCGAATTCCGAAAGGCTCGACAGATTTAGCAGCTTTCGGTGGTTTACCGACGCGAACTTACACCCACGGTAAATCGCAAACTTTCCTTTTGTATGCCCATTTGCAATCAATAACTTAGGTGCGCTTAAGCAAAGATAGCCTCGTAAGTTGTAGATTCTTCTAGCTTTATACGTACTAAATAGATACTTAAGGACTTACATGCGAAAAAATCGTGGATTTCGCGCTATCTGTTGTGCTAATATGAAGTCATGAAGTCATTGAGTCATGTTGACAAATTAGCCCCTGACGCGGCGAAAGTCTTTTCCGTCCGGCTGCCTGAGGCCGAGAGGCGACGGGTCAAAAGCCTGGCTGCCAGCCTGGGGCTGAGCCTTCAGGAAGTTGTCCACCAAGCCCTGGAAGCCTGGGTGTTGCAGCATAACCCGCAGCTTGGCCGACGGCGCGGCCCGCAGCCGGGTGCTCCCGAGGTCGCGGATGCGGACAAACCAATGCCGGGGAGCGACCAAGGAAAGCTCAAGAAATCCCGGCAGGCTAGCAGCAGGCCTCAGGTCGGCGACACAAGCGCTCAAGCGCGAGATCCTGGAGCCGACGGCTGGGCATGGCTCCGGGGTGCTCCGCGGCTGGATTGGTCACAATGTCCGGTGGTGGAAATCGCATCCACAAAAAGCGGCCGCGTCTGGGTTTTTCGCGGAACTCGTATTCCCCTCCCGGCCGTCCTTCGAGATTTCATGGACGGTCATCCGATGGAGGAAATCCTCGCTCGCTATGACGGGCTCACCGTCGACATGGTGAAAGCTGCCCTTCAGTTCGCCACTATCGGTCTTGCGCCGTCAGCCTCTCCCCGCTGAGATGCACCGCTGAAGTACGCCAGGGCACAGATTGCGGCCTGACGAACACCGCGTCGCCGTAGCCACCGACAGCAGCAACGCCGCCGCCGCCGCTGTCCATGTGATGGCCATACAGTAGAGGTCTGTCGACTAAAGTGAGCGCACTGCGCCGATTTGAGTCTGCTGAATTTTCTGCGTGATCAACAGGCGAATAGCGAACCGCGAAGAACGGCCTTCTATCGCAGAGCTTCGGCCAGTTTGCCGCTGGCGATTAGCTCGGAAACGCGTTCGATGTCCGGAGTGAAAATGCGGTCTTCGGCGAAGGCGGCAGCGACGGAGCGAATGGCCGCGTGCGCTGCCTGTCCGCGCTTGCTGGTGGTCAGCGGCGCGCGGAAATCGAGGGCCTGGGCGGCGGCGAGCGCTTCGATGGACAACACGTTGCGTGTGTTGGCAATCACGCGCAGCAGCTTGTTGGCTGCGGTCATGCCCATCGAAACGTAGTCTTCCTTGTTGCCCGAAGTGGTGATGGAATCGACCGATGCGGGATGCGCCAGCACCTTGTTCTCGCTAACCAGCGCTGCCGCCGTGACCTGCGGCAACATGAATCCTGAGTTCAGGCCCGCGCCGGGCGCGAGAAACGGCGGCAGCCCTTCGTTGAGCATGGGATTGACCAACCGCTCCAGGCGCCGCTCGGAGATGCCCGCCAATCCGCTGAGCGCGATGGCGAGGAAATCGAGCGCGAAGGCCAGCGGCTCGCCATGGAAGTTGCCGCCGGAGATGATGACGCCGGGAACCTGCTCTGCCAGTGGGCGTTTCGGCGCGCCGACTTTTTTCTCCTCAGGGAAGACGAGCGGATTGTCCACCGCCGAGTTCATCTCGATCTCGAAGACCTCGCGGCAATGAGTTAGCGTGTCGCGCACCGCGCCGTGGACCTGCGGGATGCAGCGCATCGAATACGCGTCCTGCACCACCTGGCACTCGCGGTGCGACTCACGAATCAGGCTGCCTTCCAGCATGCGGCGCAGGTTCTGCGCGACCAGCAACTGGCCGGCGTGGGGCCGCGCGTTGTGGATGCGCTCGTCGAAGGCGACGTCGGTGCCCTTGAGCGCGTCAACGGTGAGCGCGCCGATGACGTCCGCCGTATCGGCGAGAATTTCTGCCTGAAGCGTCGCCAGCAGTCCGACCGCAAGCATGCCCTGCGTGCCGTTGATAAGCGAGATTGCTTCCTTCGCCTCCAACACCAGCGGCTTGATGTCCGCCTGCTTGAGCGCCGCTGCAGCCGGCATGCGCGCACCGCGATATACAACTTCCCATTCGCCGATGAGCACGATTCCAAGATGCGCGAGCGGAGCCAGATCGCCGCTGGCGCCTACGCTGCCCTGAGATGGAATCACGGGATGCACGCCACGGTTCAGCATCTCGCAGAGAGTGTCAATGACGACGGCGCGCACGCCGGAGAATCCCTTGGCGAGCGAGTTTGCGCGCAGCAGAATCATGGCGCGGGTTACGTCTTCGGCTAATGGATCGCCGACACCCGCGGCATGCGAGCGCATCAGGTTGATCTGGAGCTGGCGAATGGCATCGGGCGCGATGTGCAGGTCGGCGAGCTTGCCGACTCCGGTATTCACTGCATACGCGACGCGTTCGTGCTCGACCAGATCTTCGACCACAGCGCGCGCGCGCTCGACTGCCATGCGCGCTTCGGGCGCCAGCAAGATAGGACACCGGTCGTACACCACCTGGCGAACATTGTCCAGGGTCAGATCGTTGCCGTTGATGTGCAGCGCCTTCAACTTCGCCCCGCGGCTTTCAGGAACGCTGGCAGATACCGTTGCGACAGCCGGGTGCGCTTGAACTCGCGGTCCAGCACCAGATGCACAGATTCGCCTTCGGCCAGCAAGGTACCGTCTTCGTCACGCAGGATTTCATACCCGAAATGAACCAGAGAATCGCGAACGTTGATCAGGTGCGTGCGAATGAGAATGAGGTCGTCGTAACGGGCGGGCGATTTGTAACGGCACCGCACGTCGGCCACCGCGAGGTGCTGGCCGTCCTGTTGTTCCATCTGGTTATAGCTGAAGCCGAGCTGGCGCATCATCTCCACGCGGCCGACCTCGAACCACACAATGAAGTTGGAGTGATAGACAACTCCCATCTGATCGGTTTCAGCATAGCGCACACGCAGTTTGGTCTCGTACGTCTGCGGTTGAGCCATCGTCTGCAGCGGCTGGCTATCGGTGCTCAAACGGGACTCACTTGGTACTCTGCTGAGCGGTGCCGGGCGCTGTATTGCTCACCGTCTGTCCCCGTTCCGGTTCACCGGAGGCTACCAGCTTCCCGTCGGTGTAGTAGTCAACGAACTGGGCCGGAAGCGAGTCGGGCAAAGGCAGCCCGCCCGAGTCCTGCAGCTGATAATGGAGATGCGGTATGGCTGACGGCCCGGAATTACCACATTCCGCCACCGGGTCCCCCTGCTTCACCTTGTCACCCTTTTTCACCTTTACGCTGTTTTGTTTCAGATGGTCCATCAGGGAGAATTCGGCGTTGCCGTGCGAAATCAAGATCATGTTGCCCTGAGGTGAATCATGACTAGGCCGGCCCGGAGGATTGTCCTGAAAGCCGTCTTCCACCATGACTATGAGACCGTCGGCGGGCGCGAGAAACGGCTGACCGAAACAGTAGTAGTTGGAGTTGTCGCTGCCATCTCCGCTGAACACCCGCCCATTCTTGAGAAGAACAAAGTCAATGGCGAAACGCTGCTCATCGGAGAGGAAGTTCCCGTTCTGGAAAACAGAGCGTCCGCCCTGGTCGACGAACCATTCCCCGGAGAAGGGCAGCTTGAGTTTGGTTGCGTCCTTGTACCCGCCAAAGCGACCCTGATACGGTACGCGTTCCGGCCCGACCAGGAAGGTGTCAACCTGGCCTTGTTCATTGACTCCAATGGTGCTGATCACGCGTATTGGCGCCTTGTTGAACTCCGAGAGCCGGGAATAGATGGTGCCCGCGCTACGCATGGTTGGGCCCATATTCTCATCGAGCATCTTGCTCTCAGTACCCAGATTCTCCCGCAGCTTTTTGATTTGCGCGACGAACTTTTCCTGGCTTCCGTAAGCCTTCTTGGTGCCCTCCGACAATGAGGCCCACAATGCACTTGTCTGTCCCGTGTTGAACAATTCGAAGACCTTTTCCCCGCGCTGCTTCGCCTGGGGACTAACCGGAGCGTAGGGTCCGCCCGAAGGTTTGGGTGCTTGAGGCTTCGCCGGTGAGCCGGAAGTCTGGGCGAAGGTGAATGCGGGCAGCAGCAACACCGCAACCAAGGCATGTAGACGCAATGTCATTTTTTCTCCCTGTGTTCGCTGCGGGTTGCCCTTTGTCGGGCAGTCGCTCAGCGTTCGCGGCAAGGGAAAGTCCTCGTTGCCGGGCGCCTGCGCGGGACAGCCGCAGCCATCTGTCGGTCGCACTCTAAAATGAATATTGCTTGAAGAGACGCTCTGTAGCAAGAGAGATAAGGATAATGTTCTGCTTCAAATTATAGCAATTCCCGCAACGGCAATTGTAGCCCAAAAAGAACCGTTGCGGTTCACCGCGCGCTTGGTGACGGCGGGCAAGCCACTACTTGCCGGTCCAACGAGGATCGCGTTTCTCAAGAAAGGAGTTCACTCCTTCGCGGAAGTCCTCGGTCGCGCGGATGCTGGCGTTTTCCGCGATCGCGGCCGCGACTTGCTCATCCAGTTCGGATGAAGAGTATTTCGTGAGCAGCCGCTTGGTGGCGAGCAGCGAAGCGGGACTATTCTGCAACAGTGCGGCCGCTAACTCGCGCGCCCGCTGCATCAGTTTGTCAGCCGCCACCACTTCGTTCACCAGCCCGATGCGAAATGCCTCGTCTGCACCGATAATGCGCCCTGTCAGCAGCAGGTCGCGCGCGTGCTTCTCTCCGACCCGGCGCAGCAGAAAGGTGGAGACGATCGCCGGGACAAAACCAATTCGCACTTCCGGGTAGCCGAATTTGGCTTCGCTTGAGGCCAGAGTGAAGTCGCACAGCGTTGCCAACCCGCAGCCGCCGGCGATCGCCGGACCATTTACCGCGGCAATCGTGACTTTGGGGAAGTCGTAGAGCGAGCGGAACAGATGGGCCATCATCTGCGAGTCGGCGCGGTTCTCTTCGGGCGTGCGCTGGGTGATCGAGCGCAGGTTGTCGAGATCCATGCCGGAGCAGAAAGCCTTGCCCGCGCCAGTCAGAATCAGGATCTGCGCGGCTGATTCTTCGGCTTCTTTCAGCGCGCGCAAGAGCTCGTCAATCAGCTCATAGCTGATGGCGTTGCGCTTCTCCGGCCGATCCAAAGTCACGATGATCAGGTGCTCATCGCGGGCGAGACTCAATGTCGCGTAGCTTGCGGAGGATTCAGTCATGAGACCATTTCGTAACCGAGCGCAGTTTCTGGCAGCGTCGCCGAAATCGTAAACTCCCCCTGCCAAAAATCGAAGAATTTTCTCGATAACAAGAGATTTTCAACAACTTACGACCAATTTTGACAATGCAAGCTATTTGTTTTCAAAAGGATAAATATAAACCCAAGAGAATCAAACAAATAAGTAGGATATCGCAACCACTTGAAAACAAATGACTTGCATGTATTCATCTGATTCTACGGCACTTAAGCTGACAACTGGCTACTGGCCACGGACAACTGCCCTTCACATTTTCGGTCCGCTGAACCGGCTAGCTATGTCCACCGCCAAACGGAACGGCTCGGTGATGGGCTTCTTCACTGGCAACTCCGCACCACGGCTCTTCAGCGCCTCCAGCAGCTTCTCCGTCGGAATATTGCCAACCAGAACATCCTGCGCGAATGGACATCCACCCAGACCGCCGATGGCCGAATCGAATCGCCGGCAACCAACATCGTAGGCCGCCAGGACCCTGGCCGCGGCATCATCGGGGCGGCTATGCAGGTGCACGCCGATTTCGACGCCATCGAACCTCTCCAACACCGGGCCGAGCAGGTCGCCAATCTGCTGAGGAGTTGCCAGCCCGACGGTGTCGGCGAGAGAAATGGCTTGCAAATCCATGTCGGCGAGCAAGCCGACCCCTTCGATGAGCTCATCCGCATTCCATAGATCGCCGTAAGGGTTGCCGAACGCCATTGAAATGTACGCGATCGTGTCGAGCCCACCTTCGTCGGCCTTCACCTTCACTTTTTCCAGGATGTCAAGGTTCTCTTCCAGCGTC
>Ga0181526_10004373_pt1 | contig 11025 bp, 9 predicted proteins | sample PEATcosm2014_Bin_35_FD_119750 | JGI IMG/M metagenome (GOLD analysis project Ga0181526, IMG submission 119750) | Peatland microbial communities from MTU Mesocosm Facility, Houghton, MI, USA - PEATcosm2014_Bin06_30_metaG | ecosystem: Environmental > Terrestrial > Soil > Wetlands > Peat | place...
CGAGGCCGAAAGTCGAGCGGTAGACGGCCAGATCCGAAGCCACGTCGGGGTTGTCGTAGGCATCCACGATAGCGACGATCTGACCTTTGCCTTTCGTCGCCGACGGAAGGTTGTAGGCCGCTTGAAAATCGCTGGGCGACCAGCCTCCCGAGTACGTGTCGCCGAGCCCGGATTCTATTAGCGCCAAACATTGCGCCTGGCCTCGCGCTGCGTGTGCGCAAGCCGGTCGCGCTAGATGATAGGCTTGCCACGCCGGGACGCTACGAGCGAGCGCGTCCGATTGGGCGGGCGTTGACGGCACGTTTGAGGAGCCATCGCTTGCGCTGCATGCGGTAATGGCGAACGCGACGGCGAGCATCGCGCAGATTCTAAACGGTATCGTCACGAGGGTCGCTTTCGCCACGAAGTCCAACGATACCGGTTGGAGGGAGGCCGCGCGGAGAGCGCGGCCTCGCGGGTTTTTCTCTAGAAGGCTCCGATGCCGTCGGGTGAACCCCATCCACCTTGACTGGTGAAGCGGCCACTGACTTCATAGAGATCGTTGTGATGCGACTTGGGCTTCCAGAAAGTCCGTCCGCCGTCTTGGCTCGTGGAGTTTCCGGCCAGGCCGAAAATGCCGGCGCAGAACGGCGACGAGATGCTGGTTCCATCAACCGTGATCCAGCCGCCTTCACTGTAGGTGTCGTACTCTGCGGCGTCGACTGCAACGGCCGAGACGTCGTTGCCCATCCGGTAAGAACACGCCTTCGCGTATTTGCCCTTTTTCTGCCACTTCGGCTTTGCCTCATCCGTGCTCGAGCAACCGCCGCCCGAATCGGGCCAGAGCGTTTCGGAGTAACCGCGACTTCCGCCTGACGTCTGGAGTTCGGTGCCCCCAACGGCCACGACCGAGTCGAACGTTGCGGGATCGTACAACCCAAGGCCAGAGTCGCCGGCGCTGGCGAGGTACTCAACGCCAGGCGAATCGTAGGACGACTCGCTGGCGCCGCTGCCGCTGTAACTATTGCTAACGATCGTTCCTCCAAGCTTCACGGCCTCTTGCTCGGCGGCTTCGATGTCGCTCCACGAGTTGGAGTTGGCTTCGACGAGATTGATCGTGCAGTTCGGGCAGCTTGCCGAAGCCATCTGAACGTCGAGATCGATCTCGACGCCCCAGCCCGGGCTGCCCGACGGATAGTTGCTCATCTGCCCAGTCTGGTTGTACTTGTTGAGCGTTGAGGCGGGAAGGCCCATGCCGGAGCGGTAGGTGTTGAAGTTGCTGACGACGTCGGGATTATCGTACGCATCGACGATAAAGACGTTCTGCCCGCTGCCGTCGCTGCTGGAAGGCAGATTATAGGCTGCCTCGAGATCGGATGCGGTCCAACCGCTGTACGTTGCATGGGCGCCCGTGTTTTCGATCAGGACGTCGCACTGCGCGCGCCCTTCGCGACTGCCGCTACAGGCGGGCGTCACGCTGTGATGCGATAGCCCTCGAACCTCCGGCGCTGAGGCGGGCGTCATCTGCGACTGCGATCCACCGCAGCCTGACAATATCGCTAGGGCCACTGCACTAAGAAATGCGTAGCGCCCAAGGTGTTGGTTCCTCATGTGTTGTGCTCCTGAATAGAGTGGTCGTACGCCGCGTGGTTCGCTCCGTTGCGGCTGCTTTCATCTTGAAAATGCAAGCGACCGCTCACATCGACTACAAAATAAACGTTAACGCGTGAGCGCAACATTAGCATCGCTACGGTCTGGCTGCGTAGATGAGATTGAACGGCGTCGCAGCCGCGCGGCGAAACGCCGAGAACCCAGCTTGCTGCGCTATGTCACGCATGCGTGCTTCGCCGGCTTGCGCGCCTAGCGCCAGATCGCCGCCCTGAAATAGCCGAAGTGAACCGTCAGCTCGCGCTGTTCTTGAGCTGCTTGCGCAGGAAGTCGCGCAGGTTGAACGTCGCGTCGTAAATGAAATTGTAGATTACCCAGCGGCCCGATGCGTCCGTTCGCAGGATGGCGATAAGAGTCGTTTTCGGGTTTGGGCGTCCGGCGGGGTTGAGCGTGACGGGGATACGCACTTCAGTCCCTTTGACGACCGGCCTGCCTAAAACATACGAGGTCGCGTCCCACTGGGCGTTCACGAACGGGTCGAAGTCCATGATGGGTTCTTCTTGGTTGGCCTTGCTATGCAAAACCGTTTGTAGCATCGTGTAAAGGTTCGGATCGAACGTGGCTTTGATCTGCGAAAGGTGCGCCGTCCATTCATGGTTGGGTTGCACGAGATACCAGCCGTAGAAGTTTTTCACGACGACGGTTGCGCTCGGAACCGTCGTCGCATTGCTCGCTTGCGCGGGGCCTGAAGCGGCAAAGGCCAGACAGGCTACAAGCAGTATCAGTTTATTCATCATGACGTCAACTCTAGCGGCCCAACTGTACGAAAGCGTTCGAACTTGGCGTGAGGGGCTCTACCGGGGCGGGTCGGGCCAGACTCCTCGTTGCGCGGCTGCCGCGATGTCGACGTGCCAGGAGATCGCCGCGAAGCTCTCCCGATCATCTGCGTCGAGGCCTTCGGCCGCAGCTTGCACGACCTGCCGCGCGCGGTCGAGCGCGCGCGAAGCTTCGGGTAGTTTGCCCTCAAGGCGAAAGACTTGAGCGGCCGCCCAATAGCAGTATTCCGGCCACTCCGTGGTGGCGGGAAACCCTTTTTCGTCGGCGAGCAGGCGGCGCACGTGATCGTGTGCGGCGGGCATATTGGCCAGCGCCGCGTTCCACACCGCCAAATCGGCGAGCGTCTTGCTCGACCAAACTTCGGACTGCGAACGCGCTCGCACCTCGAGCGCCGTCTCGGCGTGCGCGATCGCGTCGCTCAACTTACCGGCGGCCGCTTCGGCAAACGCGAGATTCTCTAATGCGGAGGCCTCGATCAATCCGAACTCGAGTTGTTGCGCAAGTTCGCGGGCCTCCAAGGCGGCCGACCGCGCGCCCTCGATGTTTCCCGCGCACGCCCGAAGGAAACCGAGATTTGCCAGGCCGATGACGCGACCGCGTTGGTCGTGCACACCCTCAAAGAGCTCGACGGCCTTCTCGGTCGCCGCGACGGCTTTTTCGAAGAATCCCAAACGCGTTTCGAGCACTGCCCCGTTCAAGGCCTCGCCCGCGGCTTTAGCCATATCCCCCATTTCGTTGTAGAAGCGCACGGAGTTGGCGAAGTGCTCGCGCGCCTCTGCGTACCGCGTTCCGGTTGCAGTAAGCGTGAGTCCAAGACGGCCACGTGCCCGCGCTTCGGCGGGCCGATCGCCGAGCGCCGCGGCGCGCTCCAGCCAGCGCTGACCGAGCGCCATGCAGCGCTGGAGGTCCCGCCGATTGTACGCAATCGCAAACGCACTCGAAAGCGAAAGATATACCAGCTCGGGATCGGTGGCGTCTGCGGCCGCCCGTTCCGCTTCGTCGAACAAGGCTTCTGCCTCGGAGAGATTTCCGCGGTTCGCTTCGATCTCGGCAAGAAAGCACAACGCCTGCGCTATGCCCACGCCGATCCCCGATCCGCGGCTGCAGTCAAGCGCCGCCTCCGCCGATGCGTACGCCTCGGCGAGCCGTCCTTTGGAAAACGCGAGCTTCGCCTCTGCGATGTGCAGTCGCCAGGCAGCGTCGTCGTGTGGCGCGTGCGTTCGCAGTTCGCGGATTGCCGTTTCGAGCATGGCCAAATCGCCGATGCTCGTCGCAAACTCGATCCGGCGTAACAGCGTAAGGCGCTGCAGCTCCGGATCGGCGAGGCTGACGGCGAGCTCCCGCAGGCTCGCGAGCGCGGCTTCTTGGGCGGAGCGATTTCCGCGGCGGAACTCAATGGTTTCTCGCTCGAAAAAGATCTCGGCGCGCGAGCGCGGGTCGGCGGTCAGCGCTAAGGCGCGATCGCTCAGTGCGTGCGCCTCGTCCGGCGCGCCGACTCCGATGGATCGCCGCACCGCCGTAAGGTAGCATCGAGCGGCGTTCGCGCCGTCCCCCGCAAGCTCGTAATGGCGAGCGATCGTGGCTGAAAGCTCCGATGCGCGGTCGGCGTAGAGCTCTTCGAGGACGCGCGCCACTCGGCGATGCCGTGCAACCGCTCGTTCCGGCGGAACGCCGGCGGCAATCTTCTCCTGAAATATTTGGTGAGAGAACGCGTACTCGAAGAGTCCGCGTCCGCTCGCCTCGCGCACGATGCGCCGGTCGAAGAGCTCGTCGAGCGCGCTACCTATTGCCGCTTCATCCCATCCGCTGACGTCGCGAATCGCATCGTGCGAGAATCGCGCACCGACGAACGCGGCGATCTCGGCGGCGGTGCGCGCCTCCTCGGAGAGCTGTCCGATGCGCGCCGCCACCAGCGCCTCCAGACTCCCTGGCGGAGCGCTCCGTTCGCCATGCCGAAGGTCGTGGATGAATTGCGTCAGGAAGAGCGGGTTCCCGGCGGAGACGGCCAGGAGATTGACCGCCTCCAGATCGGGGATATCCGCTAAAGCGCCGGTCAGTTCGTTCACGTCGTCAAGCGAGAGGGTTCGCAGCGAAAGACTTTGCGCGCAGGCGGCTGCGCGCGCGTCGCTTCGGAGCCGATGCAATGGATGCGGTCGCGGCGTTTCGTTATCGCGATACGTCGCGACGATCATAATGCGTTCGCCGGAGACTCGTCGCAGCAACGAACGTAACAATGTAATCGAAGCGGATTGCGCCCAATGCAGATCTTCGAGCACGAGCAGCAGCGGGCGCGGCTGCGCGAGGCCGGAGAGACAGCGGAAGAGCGACTCGAATAACCGGATGCGCTCGCTCTCGGCATCGATGTGGGGAACTGCCGGTAATCCGGCAACGCGCGCGCGGATCTCGGGAATCAGCTCCGCGATGCAGGCCAGCCACAGGCTGCCCTTCAGCGATGCGACCAGCGGCAACGCGGAACGCAGCGCATCGACGACGCTCTCGTATGGAGTTGCCTCGGGCGACCCGGTGGTGCCGATGAGAACTCGCCCGCCGCTCTCTTCGACTGCGTGCGCGAACTCGAGAATCAAACGGGACTTGCCGACCCCGGGCTCTCCGCCGACAAAAACGCAAGCACCGCGGCCGCGGGCGGCACGGCTCCACGTCTCGAGCAGTTGTCCCATCTCCATTTGGCGGCCGACGAACGGCAGCGTGGCAGAACGCACCAAGCTTGATGGCGTCGCGGCAGGTTCGAGTGTGGCGTTCGGTTCAAAGACGTCGCCTCGCGCGATCGTTTCGCGCAGGGTAAGCGTTTCGGGCATCGGCTGAACGTTCAGCTCCACGCGAAGCAGCTTCGCGAAGCGTTCGTACTCCGCCATCGCTCCGGCACGATCGCCGGATTCACAGCGCAGCGCCATGACTTGACGTACCACGTCTTCGCGCCAGGGATCGATCGCGAGGATTTGTTGCGCGCGGGCAATTCCGCTGACGAAGTTGCGCTGTCTGCGCGCTTGGGAGACGAGTTGCAGCAGCCCCGCGAGAAAGGCATTGCGGTGCCGTTCGCGCTCCGGGAAGACCCACTCGTCGTAAAGCGCCGCCAACAAGTCTCCACGATAAAGGCTAACGGCGTCCTCGGTTCTTTGCGGATTGCCGATAAGCCGGTTGAACTCTTCGACGTCTAGCCACAGGTTTAAATCGGGGCGAAGGAGCACGCTGTCGCCGTCGACGATCAGGGCTCGCCCTTCCAGCTCCGGCGGCAAAACGCGAGCGAGATCGTAGAGCGTCATGCGCAGCTTGGTGCGCGCCGGCTCCTCCTCCTCGTCGGGCCACATGACGTACGCGAGGAAATCGCGCGCAATGGGAACGTCGCGATTGAGCAGCAGATAGGCGAGAACGGGAAGGGTTTTACGGGGCGTCGCGAGCTTAAAAGGGGTCCCGTTCACTTCGACCGCGACGTGGCCCAATAGACCGATGCGAAGCTCGGGCTCGGGGCCGGAGTTTGGCGGATCCCTTCCGGCGGCGCCACGTCGGGCCATTCAGCACGCTTCGCGTGTTGCGTGCGGTTCCTTGCTCTCTAGCGAGATGATTCCGGCGGGACCGTCGGTATTGGCAGAATTGACGACGCTTGCGGCGTCGGGACTTGCGGCGCCTGGGGCTGCCGCATCTGAGGTTGCTGGATCCGCGTCTCCGTCATCGGGCCGAACGGATTAGTTAGTCGCGAGGAGAGCGCCATCGCCGAGACGATCGTGAGCATCGGGAGCAGCGGTATCGACGCCATCGCGACCCGCACCTTCGGCATTTTCCACGTTAGCCACGAAGCAACGATGGAGACGACGCACGCAACGGGAAACGAAAGAAAGCCGAGAACGATTACCCATACCAGTGGATTCGCAGCCGACCCCGGCGCATCGAAGGCCATCGGCGCGCCGGCGACGGCGATCAAGAGGCCCGGAACCGAGAGAAGGCCCCAGACGGTTGTCACGACGATCGCGAGAACCGGCCGAGGCGCGCGATTATTCGCCACCGTTAGCGCTTCTTTGAGAGGCCTTGCCACCCGAGTAACCCCGCAACCAACAACGCTAAGCCGATCGTACCGATGAGGCCCGAAACCTCTCCGACGTCTCGCATCATGCCGCTGGGGTCAGTCGATTGCGGCATCTGACCCGCCATCATCCAAAAGAACGCTACGGCGCCGGCCATAAAAATCGGACCACTGATGATGAGACGCCAATTTTTCTGTCGCACGAGAAAATATTCTCCTTTTCACTTTCAAGTTAGCACGCGGCGCGTGCGAGAGCGTACGGGCTCACCGCAGCGAGCCCGCACGGTTAGCTTGGACGCTATATCTTGGCTTTGCTGACGGTCGCGCCGATGGGATACTGGGTGCCGGACAGGTATTTTTGATTCGCTCCGCCCGGGTACGTATCGATGCCGACCGTTCCGCAATAGGTGTCAGCTCCGATGATCTTGGAGCCTTGCACCCAAGGTTGAACGACATCGCTGTAGCCGCAGGAACCCGGCAGTGCGAACTCGCCGGTCATCGTTCCGATCGAACCTTGGACTTGAACCTGATAGATTCCGGAGCCGCCCGACGCGCTGAAGAGCTGATCGTCAACATCCAGATTCGTTCCGTCCCACTGAACGCCACCTGGGAAGTGGATGGTCAGGTTGAGGTAGAGCGCTCTCAACTTACTGCCATTATGCGGCAGTTCGTAGACGCTGGTTCCGCCCGAGCTGTCGGCTTCAACCTCGACGAAGAGGTTGCCGCGATTGTCGTAGGCGGGGGGAAAGTAGTAGTACATGTTCGGTGCCTGGTATTCTTTCGGGGTACCCGTGGCATGGCGAAAGACGGAGATGCCGCCCGGATTGCTGCCGGACACGAAAGTCGCTACAACGAGATTTCCCGTCTTCGGGTCGACCGAGCAGCCCGTCGGATACTGGCCGGCGGGAACGTCGAGGGTTTTGATTGGGTTCGTGCCGCCGTGCGCATACTCCGTGACGTCAGAGGCATCGAACTGCGCGATGAAAACGTCGCCGGATTTGTCGGTGCATTGCCCGTAGGGCACGTCGAAGCCGGTCAGCGTTCCCACCAACGTGCCGGCCGGGTACGAGTACACATACACGTCGTCGGTCTTTTGGTCCGAGACATAGAGCAACGCTTGCTTCTTGCCTTCGGGAGACATCCACGAACGCTGGTGGTCGGGCTGTACGCTCGGCGCAGCCTTCCCCGGGAGCGCCGGAGTCAGGATGTTGGCAAACGACGGTGAGCCGGAGGTGCTCGCAGCGGGGCTCTGGGCTGACGCAGGTGGCGCAAATCCGGATTGCGCGCCGCCGGCGCTGCAGCCGGCGAAGATTGCAGCAGCGGCAATGCCGCCGACTACATACTTGAGCGAGATCGAGGTATTCATGAGCTGAGTGGTCCTTCATCATGGAGAGCGGGCCGAAGTGGCAACCGCGGGGGTTGTATCGGTCGCTCCCGGCTGAAGGCATCCAGCGGAGGCGCCGTTGCCGGTACTCTAGCAAACGAGGTGTTTGAAAACGTTCGGGCCGCTCAACCGCGCGTTCTACGGCGTGAGCGCGAAGACGGTGCCGGCACGTGAGAGGCCTCCTTCGTACGTCGTACCGTAGAATGTGCCTTTCACGTGGATCAAGGCCGCTTCGGGATTTATCCCGTCGTGCGGCGGCGGCCCGCTGCTAAAGTCATGGAGCACCGTCTCGGCGCCCCTCGTGGTAATCCTGTAGAGCGTTCCGTAGCCGGACGCGCCGCCGTCGTAAGTCGTACCGTAAAGGTTTCCCCTCACAACGATCAAGCCCGAGATCGGGTCTCTTCCGTCGGAGCTACCGCTCCCGAAACTGTACAGCACGGTTTCGTTCTCGCCGCTTGGGCCTTGAGAAATCCTGTGAACGGATATGTGTGACGCCGCCCTTCCGCACCGGAAACGGGTGAAACGGACCTGGGCGGTTGCGCCACGAACGAATCTCGCGGCCCCCGATGCACGGCCTCGCGATTGACTGGACGGAAAGGATGCACGACACAACCATGTGCAAAGTGTCAGCCGCGATTCTTGCGGCGACGATGCTTGCGACTGCAGGCTGCTCGTTTTCGTTGGGGCAGGCGCCGGGAGTTTCCGGCAGCCTTCCAGGTACCTCCGGGTCCTCGCTCGATGCGCTCTTACGGCGCGGCGCCATCCAACACATCGTCGTCATCGTCCAGGAAAATCGGTCCGTGGACAACCTCTTCAAGGGATTTCCGGGTGCAAATACCGTCGCATCTGGTAAGAACCAGCAGGGAAAAACGATCGTTCTGAGGCCGGTCTCGCTGACGGCTCCGTACGATCTCTCGCATCTCCACGTGGCGTGGATCTCCGATTACGACCATGGCAAAATGGATGGCTTCAGCGCGGAGCGCATGGCCTGCATCCACAAACGTCGTTGCCCAAGCCGCAAAGTGGCATCCTACGGTTACGTCCCACGGAGTGAGATCGAGCCATACTGGGAGATGGCGGAACAGTATACGTTTGCCGATAACATGTTCCAGACGAACCAAGGGCCGAGCTTTCCGGCGCATCAATACCTCATCAGCGGTACTTCCACGATCAGAAACTTGTCCGACCTTAAAGCGTCGGGGAACGCAACCGGCCCGCAACATCAAGGGCGCCAAGGCGGTTGCAATTCGCTGCCCGGCGCGACAGTCTCGACCATCGATCGGAGAGGCCTGGAGGGACCTCACGTATTCCCATGTTTCGACCGCGATTCGATCATGAATCTCATGAACGTTCGCACGGTAACCTGGCATTACTATCAGGAGTTCGGAGGTTCCGGAGCCTGGCACGCGGTCGACGCCGTCGTGCCTATATGGCAGGGGCCCAGCTACCCAAACGTGATCTGGCCGTCGGCGCAAGTCTTGAAGGATATCAGGACTCATAAACTGCCGGACGTTACGTTTGTGACTCCCAGCGCGGCCGAGTCGGATCACGCCAAGGCGACCAATGGCAGCGGTCCCTCATGGGTTGCGTCCATCGTCAACGCGATCGGCGAGAGCTCGTACTGGGACCATACGGCGATCATCGTGACGTGGGACGACTGGGGAGGCTGGTACGACCACGTCGCCCCGAAAGTCTACAACTCGTACGAGTTGGGATTCCGCGTGCCGATGATTGTGATTTCGCCGTATGCAAAACAGCGCCACGTATCGCACGTTGCCTACGAGTTCGGCAGCATCCTTAAATCTATCGAGGAGACGTTCGTCCTTCCATCGCTGGGTACGACTGACGTGCGATCGAACGATCTTTCCGATTGTTTCAATTTCCATGCCAAGCCCAGGCCATTTAAGCGGATCCACGCCGAGCGTTCGGCGCAGTACTTCGAGCGTCTGCCGATCAGCTACGAGAGTCCTGACGACGATGAGTAAGGAGCTTTACGGGCATGGTGAGGGGGACGCTGGATTATTGGCGATTACGACGCTAACGATCTGCGCCGTGGGATCGCCTTGCATGTACTGACCGGTAGATGTGTTTTCAAAAGGCTCGGTAAAGCAAAGCCGCGGCGAAACAAACTGCGGATCGATCGGGCCCCCGAAACCTAGGGAATCTGCAAAAATCCACTGTCCTTGGCTCGCACTGTTTCCCGCGCTAAACGCGTTAAAGGTCCAGAGGCTTGACGGCGTTGGAGTGGGTGACGATGATGGCGACGGCGACGGCGAGTATCCCCGAAGAACTGACTTTTGGACGAGCATGGAAAACTCCGTCCCAACGCCGTTGCTGTTCGGGTTGTATGAAAACTGTTGCGGTGTCGTTTGTAGCGGTAGCCACCCCGGCGGGCCTTTCCCGGCCCTGGGCGGGACGAACTGAACGACTTCGCCGGACGACGCGCCAGCGTTGCCCCGCGCGATCAATGCAATACGATAGCCCGCCCAATTCGTCTGCACCGTGTCGGTCGACGGTGTTACTCCGCTGCCGGATGTATTGAAGACGAACATATATTCATAGTTTGAGAAATTGAACGGTTGTGCGACCTGAAAGGATAACGCCACATAACCTGGGGGAGCACCTCCGGCTCCTAACCCCGGAGGGTTTGGAGTGACTTGGCGACCACAGGCACAAACGGAAAGCCCCACGACTGAGATGGCGACGAATCCTAAACCCGCTGCTTTATGCATTATGCTTCTCCGCAACAACGGCGATTGTAGTTCTTTTCGCTGTGCGAACCCTTAGACAGTCAGAACCTTTGTGGTTATCCCCCCCGGGCACGGTGACACGCAGGCCTGAGCCCCCGAGCCTTTACGAAGTTTGATGAATATCTCCGAACTCGTGCCCTTCGTCATCGCGCGGCTACTGAACATGAATGTGCAGGGAACAGATTATCCGTACTTGCCTGCGATGTTCAACTCGATGGCCCTGATGGGACTCGTCCCTGCCGCACCTAGGTGCAGCTGTTGCACCGGCTCAGGCGTAGTCGCAATGCGAGCGCAGCAAAACATTAGCGCTTCGCGCATCTATTCTTGCGTTCGTAACCCTCGCAATGGACGATGTTGCGAAGGCGCTGCAAGAGCATCGTTTACAGACATGATCTTCCGTAGCAGCGCAGAGCGCTACCAGGACAAAACGA
>Ga0181526_10004374_pt1 | contig 11024 bp, 9 predicted proteins | sample PEATcosm2014_Bin_35_FD_119750 | JGI IMG/M metagenome (GOLD analysis project Ga0181526, IMG submission 119750) | Peatland microbial communities from MTU Mesocosm Facility, Houghton, MI, USA - PEATcosm2014_Bin06_30_metaG | ecosystem: Environmental > Terrestrial > Soil > Wetlands > Peat | place...
ATCTTCGCTGATTCGGGCCGAAGCGAACATGCAAGGGGGGTCGCGCGGAGCGCGACGGCTTCGGCGAGAGCCGACAATTCTGCGGTAACACGGCAAATCTGCCCGACCGCGAATTCACGCATGCAATTGCTTCGCGCGTCAAGCAGGCAAAGCCGTCGCGCCATAGCCTGTCGAAAGACGGGCGTCTTTCGACGCCCTTTGGCCGGCCACCTTCCCCCGCGAGGGGGGAAAGGGCGCGCCCTTCAATTCCTCTGACGCAGGCCCTCCCGCTCGACCCGCTCCCAGCCGTTCAGCCCCAGCCGCTCCTGCGGCAGATAGGCGGCCTTGTAGGCCATTTTCTTCGATCCCTCGACCCAATAGCCGAGATAGACGTGCGGCAGGCCGAGGCGGCGCGCCTTGTCGATATGGTCGAGGATCATGAAGGAGCCGAGCGAGCGGCGCGACTCCTCGGGGGCGTAGAACGAATAGACCAGCGAAAGTCCGTCGGCGAGCCGGTCGGTGAGGCAGGCGCCGACGAGCGCGCCTCGGCCGCGCGGGCGGTATTCGGCGAGCACGGTGTCGATATGGCTGTCCTCGACCATCATGGAAAAATCGAGCATCGACATGTCGGCCATGCCGCCGTCGGGGTGGCGGGCGTCGAGATAGGCGCGAAACAGCGAATATTGCTCGCCGGTCGGCTTGCCGGGACCGACCTCGCCAGAGAGGTCGGCGTTGGCGCGCAGGACGCGGCGCTGGCTGGCGCTCGGCGCGAACTCGTCGACGAGCACGCGCACCGAGACGCAGGCGCGGCAGTTCTCGCAGGCCGGGCGGTAGGCGATCGTCTGCGAGCGGCGGAAGCCGGTCTGGGTCAGCGTGTCGTTGAGCGCGAGCGCGCGCTTGCCGACCAGGTGGGTGAACACCTTGCGCTCCTGCATGCCCGGCAGATAGGGGCATGGGGAGGGGGCGGTCAGATAGAACTGGGGGGCGTCCCGCAATTCCCGCGTCACGCTTTCGCACTCCTGGAGGCGCGGCAAGAAAGCGCAAGGCTAGGACGGATCGCGCCCGACGGGAATGGCCGCGCGAAAAAAAAATTTTCGGGAAAGTTACAGCCGGCGCACCACCACCACCCCGGCGAGGATGTCGTGCAGGCAGCGCTTCTCCGAATCGACCAGGGAAACCAGGAAGACCGGCGGGAAAAACCAGCTCAGATAGAAGAACAGCGCTTGCGCGGCGGCGTTGATGAAGGGAACGCGCGCGCCGGTGTCGTCCATGCGCATCTCCAGGTCCATCGCGCGCATGCCCGGCGTCGCCATATTCGCGCCGGACACGGTCAAGCCGTTGTAGAAGAAGGCGACCAGCGGATAGAGCGGCGGCAGGAAAAACAGCGACAGTCCCAGCGTCAGGATCAACAGGGCGAGCCAAATGACCACCGCCAGGACGCTGACCAGGACGAGGTCGAGGGCGAGCGCCAGGATGCGGCGGGTGCGAACGCCGGCAAGCGCGTCCGGGCGCAGCATGGCCGGCGCCGCGCTGGAGAAATTGCTCATGGCCCGCCTCCTCGGCTCGGTTCAAGGGAACTCGCGCAGATGTGGGCCTCGGGGCGGGGGTTTCAAGAGCGGGACGCGGGGCGCGCTCGGCGGCGAGCGTTCCGGCCGCCTTTGGCGTTCGACGCGAGCCGCAGGCGCTCCCTTCAATCGATCCCGAGTTCGTCGAGGCGCAAGGCGAAGGCTTCCGGCGCGAACAGCGGGGCGACGCGCTCGGCGGCGCCGAAGTCTCGCGTCTCGCCGTAGCCGCTCGGCGCGGGCGCGCGGAATACGCGGGTCGTGAGCTCGACCGCGTCGATCACCCATGATTCGCGCACGCCAAAACTCGCGTAGAGCGCCGCCTTGCGGCCCATATCGTAACGCAAAGCGGAATCGGCGATCTCGACGACGAGCAGAACGCCCGGCCCGGTGAGGCCTTTCAGGCCCGTCGCACGCGGATAGATGACGACGTCGGGTTCGAGGTAGGTGTCCTCGCTGAGTCTGAACGTCGTTTCCGGGGTCAGCTCGCGATCCTCAGGGGCCACACGATACCAGCGACGCAGCAGCGCGGTCTTGACGACCTCGTGCCGATTTCCTTTGGGCGACATCGGAACCAGCTCCCCGCCGATCAATTCGATCCGCTCGTCTTCCTCCATCACGCCGGCCGCGACCATCGCCTCGACCTCGGCGACGGTGAAACGGCGGCGCGGCAGGCCTTCGGCGGCGCTGGTGACGCGGGAAGCGAAGGGGACGTTCATTTCGGCGCTCTGCAACAAACGGGGCTCGTCGGCCGCGACTTCATTCCGCCGATAGACTATCACAGGCGGCGCCGCGTGTCCGCTCGAACCTTGCGGGGTCCGGCGGTCGCGCTTTATCGGGCAGGGGACCATGCCGCGCGCGATCGACCATCTCGTCATCCCCGCGCGCGATCTCGCCGCGCAGGCCGAGCTCTACCGCCGCCTCGGCTTCCAGGTCGGCGCGCGCAACCGCCATCCCTGGGGCACCGAGAACCATATCGTCCAGTTCGACGGCGCCTTTCTCGAGCTGATCGGGCTCGGAGAGGGTTTCGCGGCGCCCGCGCCGGCGCCCGGGGCCTTCTCTTTCGCCGGGTTCGTCGGCGCTTTCCTCGAACGGCGCGAGGGGCTGGCGATGCTGGCGATGCGCTCGCCCGACGCGGAGGCGGACCGGTTGCGATTCGAGGCCGACGGCGTCGGCGACTTCGCGCGCTTCGATTTCGCGCGCAAGGCGCGCCGGCCCGACGGCGGCGAGGTCGACGTCGCGTTCTCGCTCGCCTTCGCCGCCTGTCCCGCGCTGCCCGAGGCCGGCTTCTTCGTCTGCCAGCAGCTTTTTCCCGAGAATTTCTGGCGCCGCGCGGCGCAGCGCCATCCCAACGGCGCGACCGGGATCGCCGGCCTGGCGATCGCGCACGAAAATCCCGGCGAGGCGGTGGATTTTCTGACGCGGTTCCTCGGCGCCGGGGCGCGGGCGCGGGCGGGCGGGTTCGCCTTCGCGGCCGACGGCGCGGCGATCGAATGCGCGCCGCGCGCCGCGCTCGCCCAACGCTACGGCGCCGCCGCGATCGCGGCGGACGGGCCGCCGATCGCGCTGGCGCGCATCGCCGTCGCCGATCTCGCGGCGACGCGGCGCCGGCTGCGCGACCATGGCGTCCGGCTCGACGAATTCGATGGCCGGCTCGTAGTCGGCGCCGGCGAGGCGATGGGGGCGGGGCTGGCGTTCGAAGCCGACGCCCGCCGGTAAGGTTACTTCAGGCGATTGCTTGTCTCGCGCCGTCGATTGGCCAATTCCTCTACGCGCGTTCGGAGGCGCGAAGACCATGGACATCGCCGACCAATCGGCGACGAAGTCGGCCGATCTCGCGGACGGGCGGCGCGAACGAATCGAGCGGCGCCTCGCGCCTTCGCCGTTTCTGGCCGAACCGTTGCGCCGGCTCGGCTACGACAGCCGCGAGCTGTGGGCCTGGGACAACTACCGCGCCAGCGTCCTCGCCTTCGTCGAGACCTGCCGCCGCGGCGGCCGGCGCGAGGGCGGCAAGGTCCGGCTGCTGGAGATCGGCGGCGGCAGAGGGCCGTTGCTGACGCCGAGCGAAGCCGAGGAGGCCGGCGTCGCGCTCACGGTCAACGACATCGACGCGGGCGAATTGGCGATGGCGCCGGCGGTGTTCGACACTGCGCAATTCAACGTCGCCGGCGACTTCGATCCGGAATTGGCCGGGCGTTTCGACCTCGTGATCTCGCGCATGGTGTTCGAGCACGTTCGCGACGCGCCGCGCGCCTGGGCCAACATGGGCGTGCTGCTGGCGCCCGGCGGCGTGGCGCTCGCCTTCCACCCGACGCTCTACGCGCCGCCTTTCGTGATCAATCGGCTGGCGCCCGAGGCGTTGACCGCGCGCGTTCTGCGGCTCTTTTTCGCCGACCGTCACCAAGGCGATTATCCGAAGTTTCCCGCCCGCTACGAAATGTGCTTCGGCGATCCCGCGCGCGTCGAGCCGATCTTGCGGCGCGTCGGGTTCTCCTCGGTGCTGGTGGCGCCGTTTTGGGGGCATCGCTACTTCCGGCATGTTCCCGGCTTGCGCGAATTCGACGCGGCGGTCGGCGACCTCGCCGAGCGCCGCGACTGGCGCTCGATGACGAGCTACGCCTACACGATCGCCCGGCGCTGAGGCTCCGCGCCGACGCGAAAGCGTCGCTCCGCCGCCGCCAGGCCATAGAGCGCGCCGAGCAGCAGGAACAGATGCCGCCAATGGTCGGTGTCGATCTGGAAGCCCTGCGCCATCTGGGCGAACAGGCACGACCAGATCGCGATCGCCGCGGTTTGGTAGGGCGAACGCGTCAATACGAGCCGCCAGCCGACGGTGATCGTCGTCGCCGTGAGCGCGAGGTACGACAGTCCGCCGAGCCACCCGTAGGACGCGAACGCGTTGATGTAGGTTTCGTGCGGATCCTCCGGGAAATAGTTGCGATATTGCAGCGGGCCGAAACCGAACGGCCGCTCCAGCAACATCGGCAACGACCGCCATTGGCTGCCGAAGCGCCCGGTCTCGCCGAGATCGTAATCCTGCGAGAACGAGGCGCGAATGAGAAAGACGTCGTGCACCGCCGGGATCGACAGCGCCAGGACCAACAGCAGCGCGACGACGAAGGCGCCGACCAGGGCGACGACGGCGATGCGGCCGCGGAACGCCGGCGATCGCGTGGTCGCGAAGGTCAGCCCCGCCATCAGGACGACGGATGCGATCGCCACGCCCCAAGCGCCGCGCGAAAAGCTGAGCAGCACGCCGAACGCCATCAGCGCCAGCGGCGCGACGGTGCGCAGCAACCCGCGCCCGCGCTTCAGCAACAGGTCCTGGGTCAGCCAGACGATCGGCGGCACCAGGAAGGGCCCGAAGACGTTGGGGTCCTTGAAGGGCCCATTGGCGCGATTGTAGAGATGGAGATTGAACTGGTCGCCGAGCCCGCCGAAATTGAAATAACCGACGATTCCGACCGTCGCCGCGAACACGCCGGCCGCGACATAGCCGGAGCGGATCGTGCGCAGGCGATCGAACGGGTCCTTGGCGACCAGCGCGGCGAAGAAGACCGCGGTGACCGCCATGTAGACGGAGGTGGCGACGAAGGTCACGCTGCGGCTTTCGCCGACGAACGGCGGCAGCGCGATCAGGCCGCCGGCGTTGAAGGCGGCGAGGCCGACGATCAAAGGGATCATCGCCCGGTCGAACGCGAGGTCGCGCGGACCCAGCGCCAGCGCGGCGACGAGAAACATGAATTCGTAAGGCGAGGGCTCGATGGCCGCCGAGGCGCCGCAAAATAGGAACATCCACAGGACGGCGCGCTTGAGGGGCGCCGTGCGGATCGAAAGCCGCGCGCTCGGCCGCGGTTCGCCGGGGGCGGGCGGGGCGAGCGCGCTCATCGCCGTCAGAACGCGTTGCCGGTCTTGAGCAGCGAGGCCGGGGTGACGGCGAGAATATAGAGGTCGAGCAGGATCGACCAGTTCTCGATGTAATAGAGATCGTGCTCGACGCGCTGCTGGATCTTCTCCTGGGTGTCGGTTTCGCCGCGCCAGCCGTTGACCTGCGCCCAGCCGGTGATGCCGGGCTTGACGCGATGGCGGGCGAAATAGCATTCGACCACCTGGTCGTACTGCCGGTTCGCCGCCTTGGCGTGGATGGCGTGCGGCCGCGGGCCGACCAGCGACAGGTCGCCCTTGAAGACGACGTTGACGAGCTGCGGCAACTCGTCGATCGAGGTCTTGCGGATGAAGCGTCCGACGCGGGTGACGCGCGGATCGTCGCGCGTGACCAGCCTGGCGGCGGCCGGATCGAGCGCGTCGGCGTACATCGAGCGGAATTTGTAGACCTCGATCAGCTCGTTGTTGAAGCCGTAGCGCTTCTGCTTGAACAGCACCGGCCCGGGCGAATCGAGCTTGATGGCGAGCGCGGTCAGCGCCAGCACCGGCGACAGCGCGATCAAGGCGAGCGTTCCCACGATCTTGTCGAACGCCAGCTTGATGACGACGTCCCAATCCGCGATCGGTTTGTCGAAGAGATCGAGCACCGGAACCTGGCCGATGTAGGAGTAGGAGCGCGGCCGGAAACGCAGCCGGTTGGCGTGCGCGGCGAGGCGGATGTCGATCGGCAGCACCCAGAGCTTGCGCAGCATCTGCAGAATGCGCTCCTCGGCGGTGATCGGCAGCGCGAAGATCACCAGATCGACGCGCGTCGAGCGCGCGAATTCGACGAGATTGTCGACGTTGCCGAGTTTGGGATGACCTTCGACCGTGTCGGGCGCGCGGTCGTCGCCGCGGTCGTCGAACACGCCGAGCATGCGCACCCCCGCCTCGTCGCTCCTGGAAAGCTGGCGCAACAGTTCGCCGCCGATTTCTCCGCCGCCGACGACGACGGCGCGCTGCTGCAGGCGCCCCGAGCGCACCAGATGGGCGACGAAGCGCGACAGGATCGCGCGCTCGGCCGCCAGCGCGCCGAGGCCGAGCGCGAACCAGGCGGCCATCCACACCCGCGAGACGACGCCGTCGAGCTTGAAGAAGAACATCGCGGCGAAGATGGCGAGAAACGCCAGCGCCCAGCCGCCGCTGACGCGAAACATCTGGCGGACGGAATGGCGAAGCGCCGGCACGGTGTAGCATTGCAGCGACTGGAAGATGACGATCGACAACGCCGTCACCGCGACGATGACCGGGAAATAGGCGGGCTGCTGGCCGATGTTGCCGACGACATAGACGAAATAGACCGCCAGACCGGTCAGCGCGATCAGCGCCGATTCGATCGCCCGTGCGACGCCGGCGACGACGACGCGCGAATAGGCGGGGCTGGCCGGTTCGGCGGCGAGTTTGCGCAGCGCGTCGGCGGCGTCGCGCGGCGCGGTCTGGTCCCGATCGCGAAACGCGGCGGCGGCCTTTTGCATTTGTCGTACTGAAAACGCAGCCATCGTCGGCCTCAATTATGCGGTTGAACCGTCGCCACCGGCGCGCCGACGAGCGCCCGAGGGCGTCGCGCCATCGCCTCGCGGTAACCGGCCATCACCGAATTCACCATGGTCTGGATCGAGAAATTCTCGGCCACGTAGAACGCGAGATCGGCGGCCTCCTCCTGCCGCCGATCCCAGGGCGCATCGAGCGCGGATTCGATGCGCGCGCGCAGATCCTCGGGGTCGTCGGGGGGGCCGAGACGATCGCGAAAGGGCCCGTAGATTTCCGGAATTCCCCCGACGTTGGTGGCGATCATCGGCACCCGCGCCGCCGCCGCCTCGAGCACGACGTAAGGCATCGATTCGGCGCGCGAGGGCACCACGAGAACGCGCCCGAGCTTGAGGGCTTGGCCGATCGGCATCGGCCCGGGGAACGTGACGAACGGCGCGACGCCGAGGCGTCTGGCCCGCTCCGTCAGCACCGCCTGATCCGGTCCCGAGCCGACCAGCACGGCGCGGGGAGCGACGCCGCGCGAGCGGCCGACGAGGGCGATGGCGTCGAGCAGCGTGTCGATGCCCTTGGCGGCGCGCAATTCGCCGACGTAGAGCAGGTCGGCGGCGTCCTCGTTCGGCGCGACGGGCGTGAATTCCGCCGCCCCGATGCCGTTGGCGACGACGCGGCGCACGCCGTTCTTGGCGCCGACGAAGCGATCGAAGCGGCCGGCGATGTAAGCGCTCTCGAAGAGAAAAACGTCGGTCATCGGCGCCATCAGCCTTTCGGCGAGCATGAAGACGCAATGCGGCGCCGTGCCGGGTCGATAGTTGAAGCTGCCGCCGTGAGGCGTGTAGGCGCGAATGGGCCCGCCCGAGCGTCCCCATCCGCTCCAGCGGGCGTAGGCGCCTCCCTTGGAGCCGTGGCCGTGGACGACGTCGGGCTTGGCCCCGCGCAGAAAGGCGACGAAGCGCGCCAGCGCGAAAACGTCGGAGATTCCGGGATTGCGCCGGATCGAGGCGGTTCCGACGCCGAGCTTCAATCCGCCGGGAATGCGCGCCAGCGCCGCCTCGACCCGCGGGCAGTGGGCGCCGCCGTCGTAGAACATGCCGACCTCGTGGCCGCGCGCGCTCTGTTCGCCCGCGAGGTCGAGCACGTGGCGAAACAGGCCGCCGAGCGGCGCGCGAAAGACGTGGACGATCCTGAGCCTGTCGGTTCGCGCTTCGTTCGATGCGGCCATAATTCCAACCCGTGGCGGATTACGGCTCCTTAACTAACGCGATATCCTAAAAGAAACGTTCTCGCACCTGGATCGTGTCGCCCGGCCGAATGGCGAAGGTCAGCGGCACCGAGGCCGTGATCGGCCGTCCGCCGACGATGCGGGTCAGATCGACGCTGTCCTGCGCGCCGCGCGCGGTGAAACCGCCGGCGACCGCGATCGCGTTCTGCACGGTCATGCCGTTGACGAAGGGATATTGGCCGGCGATCGTCACTTCGCCGAGGACGAAGAACGGGCGAAAGGCCTCGACCTCCACGGAAACGCTGGGGTCGCGCAGGAAGCCCTGGCGCAGGCGCGCCTCGATGACGCGGCCGAGCTCCGCCGTCGTCAACCCTTGCGCGCGCACCAGGCCGATCAGCGGCAAGGCGACGTTGCCGGCGCCGTCGACCGAGAAGGAATTGGAGAGATTTTCCTGGCCGAAGACGATCACGCGCAACCGATCGCCGCTCGCCAATTGATAGGGCGCGTCGATCGACGTGCGCAGCGACTCCGCGCTGTAGCGCGGCGCCGAACAGCCGCTGAGTACGGCCAGCGCGACGGCCAGGGCGACGCCGACGATTCGTTTCATGGCTGAGGACCGCACATGGGAAACTACCGTCCCTTGATTTAGCGAGGCATGGTTAACGAAGGCACAACGGGGTCGAGCGCGCCGCGCGCCCGCTTAACCCGGCAGCAACCTTAATCGCGCATAAACGACGCGAATTCGGCAGCGTCGGCGAATTGGAGCGGCGGATGAACGGCGATGGGTTCGAGAAGGGCGGCGCTCGGGCGGACCGCGGCGAAGCCATCGACCTCGCGCGCCTGACGCACGCGTTGCGGCGGCGCAAGTGGTGGATCGCGGTCCCGACGCTCGCCTGTTGCTGCCTGGCGCTCGTCGTCGTCACGGCGATCAGCCCGCGCTACACCGGCGTCGCCAAGGTGTTGCTGGAGAACCAGGAGAGCTATTTCACCCGGCCGGACAAGGCGAGCGCCGACCCGGGCGCGAATTTCGACCCCGAGGGCGTGCAGAGCCAGGCCGAAACGGTCGCCACCACCGAACTGGCGCGCCAGGCGGTCGACAAGCTCGGTCTGGCCGAGCGCGACGAATTCAATCCCAAGGCCTCCGCCAATCCGTTGGCGGTGGCGATCTCGATGCTGAGCGGCGGCCGCGGCGGCGCGAGCGCGGCCGAGGATCGCGTCGTCGACGCGTTTCTCGACCGCCTGACCGTGTTTCCCATCGTCAAGTCGCGCGTGCTGCAGATCGAATTCGTCAGCACGGATCCGGCGCTGGCGGCGCGCGGCGCCAACACCGTGGCCGCGCTCTATCTCAACGAGCAGGAAGACGCCAAGAAGAACGAGGCGAAGGCGGCGAGCGCCTGGCTGTCGGCGAAAATCGCGGAGTTGCGCGCCAAGGTCGCCGACGCCGACGCGAAGGTGGAGGCCTTTCGCGCCGATTCGGGACTGCTCGCCGGCGCCAACGGCCTGACCGTGCCCGCCCAGCAGCTCGCCGACATCAACACCCAGCTCGCGGCGGCGCGGGCGAGCCAGGCCGGCGCGATCGCCAAGGCGCAATCGCTGCGCGCGATGCTGCGCGAAGGCCGGCTCGACGAGATTCCCGACGCCGCCAAGGACGAGTCGTTGCGCCGTTACGTCGAGCAGCGCGTGACGCTGAAGGCGCAGATCGCGCTCGAATCGCGCACCCTGTTGCCCCAGCATCCCTTCATGAAGGAACTGAACGGCGAACTCGCCGGGCTCGAAGGCGAAATCCGCCTCGCCGCGGGCAAGGCCGTGCTCGCCCTGGAGGACGACGCGAAACTGGCGGGGGCCGAAGTCGACAGCCTGAACGCCGCGCTCGCCAAACAATCCAAGACCGTGGCGACCGGCAATGTCGCGGACGTGCGATTGCGCGCGCTCGAGCTCGACGCCAAGACGTCGCGCGACCAACTCGAATCCTACCTCGAGAAGTATCGCGAGGCGCTGGCGCGCGAGGCCGACAACGCCGCGCCGGCGGACGCGCGCATCATCGAGAGCGCCAGCGAACCGCGCACGCCGAGCTTCCCCAAGAAGGCGCCGACCGTGCTGCTCGCCACGCTCGCCGGGTTCCTGGTTTCCCTCGGCGCCGTCGCCGCGCACGCGCTGCTCGCGGACCCCGTGGTTTCGGGCGGCGCGGCCGCGACGCGGTCGGCCGGCGCGAGCGAGCCGGAGGAGGCGAGGGCGGCCGAGGCGGCGGAGGCGGCGGAGGCGGCGGATCGCGCCGGGGTGGATACCGCGCCGCCGGCCGAAATTCCCGGCTCGTTTTCTTCCCCCGAGGCGCTCGCCGACCGACTCGCCGAGTTCGCGCGCGACGGCGCGGCGCTGACGACGCTCATCGCCGGGGAGGCGACGAGCCGCGCGCTGGGGCTCGCGCTCACCGCGGCGCGGCGGCTGTCGATGCGCGGCCGCGCCGCGCTCGTCGATCTCGGCGTCTCCCAGGATTGGCTCGCCGACGCTGTCGATCGCCAAGCCGAGGGCGCGGAGCGGCTCGAAGGCCTCGCCGAACTCCTCGCCGGACGCGCTTCGTTCGCCGAGGTCCTGCACCGCGATCTCTCCTCCAGTCTCGACATCATTCCCGCCGGCGCCGGCGAGATCGAAGCCGCGGGCCTCGGCGAAGCGCTCGCGGCGCTGGCGACGAGCTACGACTTCGTCGTGCTGCATGCTTCGGACTGGCGATCGCCCGAGGCGGCCGCCGCGCTCGATGCGATCGCGGTGTTCGTCCTGGTCGCGCCGGCCCGGCGCCTCGAGGGGGCGCTGCGGCGCCTGCGCGACGACCTGGCGGAAACCCCGATCGCGAC
>Ga0181526_10004376_pt1 | contig 11021 bp, 9 predicted proteins | sample PEATcosm2014_Bin_35_FD_119750 | JGI IMG/M metagenome (GOLD analysis project Ga0181526, IMG submission 119750) | Peatland microbial communities from MTU Mesocosm Facility, Houghton, MI, USA - PEATcosm2014_Bin06_30_metaG | ecosystem: Environmental > Terrestrial > Soil > Wetlands > Peat | place...
CCGTTGAGTCTACTAGACTTCGCAGCAGCGGTGTTCGTGAGCAGGCATCGGTCGATGATCCGGAGAAATCAGGCGCCGCCGCGAAACTGAATGATCCGGCGCCGGTCACGCTTGCTCGGCCTTCGTGCGGGAATCGGCGCGAATTGCTGCATCGCCTTGCGCTCTTCCGCCACGCGTAGCCGCGCTTCCTTGCTTGCCTCTGTCTCGCGGTAGAGAGTCTGTGCCACCGCTGCGGGGCCGCGCATCTCGCTCAGTTGCAGAACCTCGATCTCGAACTCGCCGCCCTCGTTCTTCACCTGAAGCATGTCGCCCACGCGCACCTCGCGCGCCGGCTTTGCCTCCACGCCCTTCGTGCGGATGCGGCCTAGATCGCACGCTTTCGACGCCAGCGCACGCGTCTTGAAGAAGCGCGCCGCCCACAGCCACTTATCCATGCGAACGGAGGTCATGACTAATTGTCGTATCGGAGTGGAGTTTCAGCGAAGGTAAATTCAGGAGGCCGTGTCAGGATTCAGGCTCAACCTTCCACACGTAGAGGTATTCGGCGTCGCTGGAAGTGGCGACTTCCAATTCTCTCTCGCGTGTCGCGCGGTTGAGCGCGGAACGGATATTTTCCTTCGTGTCCGGCAATGCGGAGAGCGGGATTTTCAACGCTGTGCCCGCGGCCAACTGATCGATGTCGCTCAATAGTTGCGTGACAATCCGCTTGTGCTTTCCGTCCCGGCCTTTCGGGACATCGACCTGAAGAACGGATTCAAACTTCATGGGCGCCGGTTTCGGTTCTGTGTTGGCTGACATGTGTTCCGCCTCGCTGGATCAGGAACTCGTGCGCTAAACGTATCCTTAAATTGACGTAATACTATCCCTCAATTGAGAGCATACTACGGCCTTCGGAGTTGGCAAGCCCCTGAAGGTGATCTCCTGAATTGCTATGGAAGAAGTCACACCCCCCAGTTTTTCTCTATAAGTATCAGGTTTAAAAGACTTATCGCGCAGCGCAAAGAGTTCACCCGTATCGCAAATACCCAGCTAGGTTGATTGACAGAGATCCAGTCGCGGCGGCCGGCCAGTTTGCTTTTCCGTCCGGGCGGCGCAAGGCCTCGTTGAGTTCAGGCTTGGGAGATGCCTGGGCCAGCTGAGGTTCAACCGAACCGAGAGACGGGAATGACAGAACTCTGCTTCCAGAAGAGGGATTCGAATCCGCCCACCTGTGGTGTGCACAACGTTACGCTCGTCCGGAGCCTGGTTCCGATTGACCCAAACGCGCCCGGAATTGGACAAATCAACTGCTATAGATGCCCCGTTAGCCGAGCCGTGGTTCGAGAGGCGAAGTGATTCTATGCGTAAAACTCAGCCTGACCCACTCCCCAATTCCGACAAGAGTCGATCGACGAGTTTCCCAACCGTGTCGATAAAGGAAGTACCGGCCGCTGAATCGTCTGCCAATCCAAGCGCGTATCGCCCCATGGTTATGGTGGTGGACGATGAGAGCCGCATCGCCGACACTCTCGCCGCAATCCTCTCGCGCAGCGGGTATGCCGCCGTTACCGCCTACGATGGCGACAGTGCTCTTGAAACCGCGCTGTTGATGCCTCCAGAAATGCTCATCACCGACGTTGTTTTGCCTGGAATGAGCGGCATCGACCTGGCCATCGCGATCAAGCGAATCTTTCCCGATTGCCGAATCATTCTGTTCTCGGGGCATGCTTCAACCACCGACCTGATTGCGGCAGCCAATCGCAATGGACAACACTTCACGCTGCTCAACAAGCCCGTTCATCCCGCGGATTTGCTCTCGCGCATCGCCGACAGCCTCCCACACCGCAAGCCACAACCTGCCGCAACTGTTTCGACCCAGGGCTCGCGATAACCATTCGGCGCAAGTCGCGGAAATCGCTCTTGTTGATTGGGGGCGGCCCGCGTCCGCCTCATCGGCGGCCTCGATCGGCTCAGCGCTCAGTTTGCCAGCACGGCCCGGTAGCGCACCTTGTTCTTCTTCACCTTTGCGATTGCCTCATTGGCTTCTGCCATTGCGAAGCGTTCCGTCTTCGCCAGCACCTCGTGCCGTGCCGCAACGTCCAGCATCTCGCGCAGCCTGGCCGGACTTCCGGTGGGATTGCCTGTGATCGTCCGCATCCCCGCGACCAAAGGAAACGCCGGCACCGCAATCGGCGATGGCGGTATGCCCAGCAGGCACAAAACCCCGGTCGGCCGCAGCGCCTGAAGATATGTATTCCATTCCTCATTCGCGTTCACTGTGCTCAGGATCAGGTCCATTGTTCCAGCCACATCGCGCATCCCCTTCGTCTCGCGTGAATTCACGAAGTGATTTGCGCCCAGTTCCCGCGCTTCTGTTTCTTTCGCGGGCGACGTCGAAAATGCAGTCACCTCCGCGCCGAACACGCGCGCGAATTGAATCGCCATGTGACCCAACCCGCCAATCCCGATCACGCCCACCCGCGACGATGGATTCACGCCGTGTGTACGCAGCGGGCTATAGACCGTGATCCCGCCGCATAACAGAGGCGCGGCCTGCTCGCTTGGCAGCGCATCGGGAATCGGCAGCACAAACCGTGCATTGGCTCGCACGTGGCTTGCATAGCCGCCGTTGCGATGCACGCACGTGGCTTCCGCCGTCGGGCAAAGATTCTCCATTCCGCGGACACACCACTCGCAGTTTCCGCACGAGTTTGACTGCCATCCCAGGCCAACGCGCTGTCCCACCACCAGCGAGCGCACCTCGGCGCCAACGGCGGTCACCGCCCCGATCGCTTCATGGCCGGGAATAAAAGGGTATTGACTGATTCCCCAGTCGTTGCAGATCAGATGAACGTCGCTATGGCAGATGCCGCAGTGCGAGATCCCGATTTCAACTTCATTGAGGCCCAGTTCGCCTGGGTCATAACGATAAGGCAACAGTTGGGCGCCAGCTGCGTGCGCTGCTAGTCCTTGAATGAGACCCATGATCGTTCGCAGTCCTCGCTCGGGCTAGTGGTGAATCTCAAACCCCAGACCCACCGAATCAATGAATGAATTGCCGTGAGCAGACCCTAGTCTAAACCGCCGCCGCCCTCGATGTGCAGGTTCAGGATCTGAAAGCCCGTGAGCACGCCGCCGGCTGGTGCATGTCCCGCCACGATCGCCGACTCGCCGTTCATGCTCACATCCTGCACCGCATGGAGCGGCTCCAGTGCGTTGGCCATCGAGAGTGGCAACCCGCTCAGGGTCTGGCCCTCCATGTTGGCTTGCGTCTCCGGCGTCAGCAGGCTCACATACACCTGATCGGCTGGATGCAGCCGTCGCGCCTGCGCCAGCGCAGTCTCCAAATCCGTCGGTCGCGGCGCGAGCCGCGGCTGATCCATCGTTCGATCCACCGTGCCTCCATCCGAAACCAGCACCCGCAGATTCCCCGACTCAAGCCGGTCCGGAACCCGGATTGGAATGCGGACGTTTCTCGCTGGCTGCTGCCATGGCCGGAGCGTGGCTTCCACCACGATCGAGTCGCCCGCATGAACAATGTCGCCCGAAACCACGCGCGCCGATTCCAGCTCCACTTGCAGATTCCGCGGAATCTCCTCGACCTTCAAATCGATCGAGTGCACCGTTCCTTGCCGTGTCCCATTCGAATAGAGTTTCGCGAAGCTCTCTCCGGTCAGTAGCGCGGCTGCAAGAGGCGCCGGAACGCCATCCCCGCTCGGTGCCCACAGGTCCAGCGGCGAAGGCGGATAGCCCTCCAGCGCAATGCTGCCCGTCACGTGGTAGCTGGTGTCCGAAGTGCTCGCGTTCGTCTGCAGCAGAGCGTTGTAGATCGAGACCATCAAGGCTTGCGGCGTGAGCGCCGGCAAATCGAGCACCTCAAAGTTCAGCTTCCGCGCACTCTCCGGTCCGTGCACCGTCACGTGCACCGGGATCATCTGCGCTTTCTCTCCCAGCACGCCGCGAATCGCGGCATCGCGATCCTGCGTAAACGTCCCTACCGTCTCGCCTGTGTTCACAATTTTGAAGGCGTTCAACGGCGATGCCAGCGTGGCGACCACTTCCGTCGTCGTCATTGGCATCGAGACCGGCCCTGCCTGCAAAATCGGATGCCCGCATGCCAGCAGTTGCTTGGGATCGACATACGTCACTGTGCACGTCGCCGCAATCTCCAGATCTCCGCGAATCAGCTGCGCGCTGATTGCCGACCCGGGCACAATGCTCTTCACTGCGGCTTCCGAGATATGACCGTCGACTCCATCCGCGCCGGAAAGGGAACTGCCGCTTCCCCCGGCTGCCACCATCTCCAGGCCCGTTCCGGCCATCTTGTCTTGCCACAGCTTGATCGCTTCCGGTCGGAAGCCGCTCATGACCAGCGGTGTCTCCATGGCCTGAAACGTCATCCCGTCGCTGTTGACTGACGCTTTCGTATCCTGCGCCGTCTCGAGCGTGCGCGCCGCATCCAGCGGCAGATCGCGCACCTCCAACATCTGTTCAATTGGCGTAATCCCGGCGATCGGGTCCTTGCTGAACTGACCAATGCGGTACGACAACGATCCAAGCAGCTTGTTGCCGATATACACCGGGCTCCCGCTCATCCCCGCCACAACGCCTGTGTACTCGGCCTTCGCGCCGTGCAGTTGCGCCAGGATCATATCGTGCCCCGGCCCGCGCGCTCCACGCAGCACGCCCAGAATCTCCACTTGTATGGGCTCGGGCTTGTCCCCGGTAAAGACAGTCCACGCCGTCCCCATCAGTCCGCGATGCACCTCGCCGAGTGGGAAGAACCCTTCATTGGCGGTCGGTGGTCCGGAAGGCGCAGAACCACTCTCAGCGCCTGATGCTCGCGCCGCGAGTGACACTCCCAGTACCGCCCCCAGCGTTGCCAGGGACAGCAGGGTTTCCTTCAGGCGTCGTCTCACGTCTATTAGAGTACAGCCGGTGGCGTTGGTTTTCGACATCACGAACGGCCAGTTGCTGCGACGGAATCCGATCAGTTGGACGAAACACTGGGCCGCCCGTCTCATTCTTCAGCGATGTGTCCGTCGCCGATTTCCCGTATGCTGTTTTGAGCATAGAGGTTGTCATGTTCCCATCCCGTGTTTCCGTCTCTCACGCCGTGCGATCCTGCTCTCCGCTGTTGGCATTGTTGGTCACCACGGCACTGAGCTCGACTTTCGTTCGAGCTCAATCGCAGCCCCAGCAACCCTCCCAGCAGCCTGCGAACCCCCCATCGGATGCCTCGCCGGAGGCTGGAGGTCCCGGAGGCGACAACGGCGTCATCGCCTTGCCCAAAAAGAAGGACAACCCCGACAGCGCGCCGCTGCCTCCCGCTCCGGCCCAGCCCAAGGTCAAGAATCCCGAAGGACTGACCAACTTCTCCATCCGCGTCGACGTCCCCGAAGTCAGCGTCGACGTAGGCGTTCTGCTCGAGAAGACTGGCCAGTTCGTGCCCAATCTCAAGCCCACGAATTTTAAGGTCTACGAGAACGGCGTGGAGCAGAAGGTCGTCGGCTTCAAGCGCGTCGAAGCTCCGATCACCGCGCTCCTGCTGTGCGAATTCGCTTCAACGAATTACAACTTCGTCTACGACATGCGCAATGCCGCCTGGTCCTTCGCCCAGCAGCTTCGTCCCCAGGACTATGTCGCCATGATGACCTTCGATATGCGCACTCAGATCGTCACCGACTTCACCCAGGACAAGCGCCAGCTCTATAACGCCATCAACTCGATGATGATGCCGGGTTTCTCTGAGCGCAATCTCTTCGACGCGCTCTACGAAGCAGAAGACCGGCTCAGCCGGATCGAAGGCCGCAAATACATCGTCCTCATCGCCTCAGGCCGCGACACCTTCTCCAAAATCACCCTCGATAAGATCCTGCAGAAGGTCAAGAACACGCCGGACGTTACGATCTTTGCCGTTTCGACCGGCGGCGCCCTGCGCGCCATGACCGAGGGTGGCCCCGGTATGCGTCAGGAGATGCGCGACCTCGACTATCTCCAGGCCGACAACCAGATGAAGACCTTTGCCAAAATGACCGGCGGCATGTGGTTCGAGCCGCGCTTTGTCGCGGAGATGCCCGAGATCTTTGGCGACATCAATTCCGCCATCCGCTCCAAGTACGAGCTGATCTATCATCCCTCCGATGCGAAGCAGGACGGCAGCTATCGCAAGCTGCGCGTCGAGCTCGTCGACGACGAAGGCCAGCCGCTGCGCATGCAGGACGAAAAACACAAGCCGCTGAAGTACGACATTATTGCGCGCGACGGATACCGCGCCCACCAGGAAGTCGAGTAGCGGACGGATCGAGAGGAGGGGATGGTGCGGCAAACGCCTGGCGGCAGTTCTTCATCTGCCGCCAAGGCGCGCCGGCAACCGAGGGAGACGGCAGCCTATTTGAACTGGTTAAAGATGTCGACGATGTAGTAGCCAACCACCATCAACGTCGCCGCACCCACCAGCCAAAGCGCAACCCTCAACAACGGCTGCACCTTGTTCACCTTGGCAATAATGGCTGCCTGGGCGTTCTTTTCATGCTCGAAGGAATCATCCAGAAAAATCTGATCTTCCTCGTCTTTGGTCAGATTCGAGCGGTAAATGTACAGTGCAGCCGTGAACAGCACCATCACACTCCATACCACCCACAGGACGGGAGCGAGAGTCATACAACACCTCCAAAGAACTTTGAGGTCCCAGATACCGGCGGGCCGTGCGAACTGCATACCGCGGTCTCGTGAGTAGAGGGGCCGTACTGGCACAGATCATAGACCCGTTTCGATGCACCGTTCGTGATAAAAATCACATCGATTTCGGGGCATAAACCTCGCTCTCGAATCCACCAAATCGGCCCAGGCAACCCGTGCAATCGCCTTGCCATCAACAACCACCCGAATGGCGAATCCGTTGCAACGTATCGGCGGCGTACACATCAAACTAAAGAATGGCTCGGTCAGAGGCCTTGAATCCCCTCGCGTCGGCAAGTAAAGTTAAGATACGATTCGAGTAGGAATCACGAAACTGGAGAGATTATGTCCACAGCGACCGTCACACCCCAGGAAACAGAAAAGAAAGTTCCCCTAATCCTCACGCCACAGGCCGTTGCCAAGGTGCGCGAGATCATGGCCACCCAGGATCCGCTGCCGGCTGGACTGCGCATTGGCGTCGTTGGCGGCGGCTGCTCCGGATTCCAGTACTCCATGGCCTTCGAAAACCAGAGCGGCATGATGGACAAGGTCTTCAGCTTCGACGACCTGAAGGTCTTCGTCGACGCCACTTCACTGATGTATCTGAATGGCTGCACCGTTGATTACGTCGAGACCCTTGAGGCTGCAGGTTTCAAGTTTGAGAACCCCCAGGTCAAGTCGACCTGCGGTTGTGGTTCTTCCTTCAGCGTTTAGCTCCATCCCCAGCGCTCCACGGGCCCATCCCCACAGGGGATGGGTTTTTTCGTGCCTAGACGCCCCCCAGACTCCTTCCCTTGCATTCTCCTAGTTCTCCAAAACCTGTCACAGACGACGGTTTTGTTGCATTTTCTTCCTCTTCTTGCTACGATCCATCAAAACCTGTCAATAACCGACGGTTTTAGCAAAAGAGGCGATAAGCGTGATCAAGGAAGAGGCCGAGGAAGGCGGTCTGTCGATGAGTGAATCAGGTGGAGTCCTATTGGAGCATTCTGCAGGTCATCTCAATGTGCAGGCCGTGCTGGCCCACGCCCAAACGCACCTGCAGGCCTCAGCGCACCAAGCAAGGGCGGCCGCTCATCGAACGGCGTCCACCCTCTTCTCCCAGCAGCACGGCGATGGCTATTGGGTAGGCAACCTTACTGCCGACTCCACTTTGCAGTCCGACTACATCCTCCTCCAGATGTGGCTTTATCCGGCCGCCGCCGATGGAAACTGGAATCCCCCCACCATGCCGCGTATCCGCAAGGCCGTTCGCGCGATTCTCGATGCCCAGGGTCCCGATGGTGGATGGAACATCTATGAGCCTGGTCCATCGGAGATCAACGCAACCGTCCGTGCCTACGCCATGCTCAAGATGACCGGCATGAGCCCCGACGATCCGCGCATGGCAAAAGCGCGCGCCCTCATCCTCAAGCTCGGCGGTATCCAGGAATGTAATAGTTATACCCGCATTAACCTGGGCTTCTTCGATCTCTTCCCGCGCAAATACTGCCCCACCATCCCCCCCGAGATCATGATCGTTCCGGGCAACGTGCTCTACGAAATGTCGTCGTGGACCCGAACAATCATCGTGCCCCTTTCAATCGTGCAGGCGCTCGCTGCCCCCAAGCCCACGCCCGGCGGTCTTCGCATCGACGAGCTGTTTCATCCCAGCCGTCGCCTTGCCTTGCATCGCCGCGATCGTATCGCCAACGTATTTGTCCATGCCGACAAGCTCTTCAAGCGCTGGGAACGCCAGAACGTGAAGAAGATTCGCGGCCACGCGATTCGCGAAGCGGAGCAGTGGATGATGAGCCGCATGCACCACAGCGAAGGCCTCGGTGCCATCTATCCGTCGATCATGTACTCGATTATGGCGATGGAAGTCCTCGGCTATGAGCGCGATCATCCGGATTTCGAGCAAGCCATCCATGACTTCCACAACCTGATGCTCGAAGGTGAAGAGAGCCTCATCTTCCAGCCGTCGAAATCTCCCGTGTGGGACACTGCGATCGCTGCCTTCGCTCTCGGCGAACTCGGCGAATCGAGCAGGGAAGAGATGACAGCAGCCGCCGATTGGCTGCTGAGCAAGGAGATTCGCCGCAAAGGTGACTGGTCGGCAAAACGACCCGATCTCACCCCCTCGGGATGGGTCTTTGAATTCGCCAACGAGTTTTATCCCGACATCGACGACACGGCCATGGTCCTTCTCACGCTCCTTCACGCGAAGGCCACCGACCCTGACAAGCAAATGCGCGCGGAACGCCGGGCAATCGATTGGCTTCTCGGCATGCAGAGCTCCGACGGCGGTTGGGCTGCCTTCGACGTCGACAACAACTGGCGGCTCTTGAACCAGGTTCCCTTCGCCGACCACAACGCGATGCTCGATCCCACCTGCCCCGACATTACCGGGCGCGTCCTCGAATCGCTCTGCCGGCGCGGCTTCGATTCCTCGCATCCGGCCATCGAGCGCGGTGTGCACTATCTACTCGCGGAGCAGGAAGAGAACGGAAGCTGGTACGGCCGCTGGGGCGTCAACTATATCTATGGGACTTTCCTCGCCCTGCGTGGCCTCACCGCATCCGGTTTTTCGCAGGCTGTCGATGCCATCGCACGGGGAGCAAGTTGGCTGCGCGAAGTGCAGAATCCCGACGGCGGTTGGGGCGAGAGTTGCCTTGGCTACAGCACGGAACGCTATGAGCGCGCCGTCAGCACTCCATCCCAAACCGCATGGGCGGTTCTTGGCCTCATCGCTGCCGGAGCGATTCGAAGCAACGCCGTGGCCGACGGCGTCCGATGGCTCTGCCAGAATCAGCGATCGGACGGCACATGGGACGAATCCATCACCACGGGCACAGGCTTTCCCCAGGTCTTCTACATCCGCTACGACATGTACCGGAACTATTTCCCGCTACTGGCGCTGGCCACCTATGCGCGGCGTCTCGCAGAAGCATCCAATCTTTTTGTCAGTTGGTAACTCCCACTTCGGCCTTGCGGCAGTGTTGATCAACGGCGGGCGTGCCGCCTGTCTCGCTCAGCGTACCTGCACTTCGATCGGTTCGGAAAGATCGATCTTGGTTGTATCTTCTCGAATGTCGAGTTGCATTCCTTGTGCAAGATATTTCTGCAAGACCACTTCACGCACCCACTCGAGCTCCCAACCGTCCTCGATCGCGATCAGGGTGTAGCGTCCGGGCACAATGCGGTAGAGGCTGAAGCTGCCATCCGAATCGCTCTGATCGCGGCGAAAGAGATACCGGTTAGCTCCAGGATGGCGTGGCACGAGCGCAACCATCGCCCCGCCCTTCCCTTGTCCATTTCGTTTCGCGAATCCATTCACCGTCGCCGAGCCTTCCGCGGCTGTCGCGGCAAGCGTGATCGGGTCGCTGCCGATCTGGATACGGCCTCCTTCAATCTCTCTTCCTGCGGTTCTGATCTGCAGAACGGGAAGTTGCCGGCCACCCCCAACGACGATCAGCTCGTAGAAACCCGGTTCGACATCCTTAAAAGTGAACGTCCCGTTTTCCGCTATTTTCTGTCCGTTCCCGCGCCGCTGCCCATTCACCGGAGCCAGCGTCACGTTCAGATCGTCCGGAGCTCTCGCCCCGAAAGCCATGGCGAGCGTACCGTGGACCTCCGTGCCCGCCGTTGCCGCAGCAGAGAGGCCGTTGAACATTAGGTCGCCCTTCAGGTCCACCTGCTTGCTCCCCTGGCTTTGTCCGTTCTGCCCATGGAATTCAAGGGTGTATTCGCCCGGCGCCAATCCGGAAATCTCAAAGACCATCTGGCCGTCGGTGCCCGTACGCCCGCCGCCCTGTGTTTGAATCGCGTTTTCCATGATGCCGAACACGCTCTGGCTGATCGTCGGAAAGACGAATCCTCGCCACTGCGCCTCACGCGGGTCACCTTCGGGCTGTGGCATCTTGATCTGCAACTGAACAGCCTGCACCGCATGCATCGTCAGGCTCATCTGCGGATGGTCGCCGGCCTTCAAGGCAATCGGTGTCGCCGCATTCGAGTCGGTGGCGTCGGCATAGAACGTTATCGGGTACGCCACATCCAGCGGCGAGCGCGGTAGTTCCTCTTCCTCCTCCTTACCATTCACGAATCGCTGCCTGGGTTGCGGATGAAAGGCATACCACGGCCTCGCCGATACCGAAACGAAGTAGGTTCCCGGCTCAAGACGCGTGAATTCGAACGCGCCCGCATCGTCCGTGGTATCCGTCCGCATGCGAACGACATTGTTCGGCCCGCTCGACCCGAGTTGGCGAAACAGTGTGACCATCGCGCTCGGTACTGGATCGCCCGCGTCGTCGCTCACCGATCCATTCAGGATTGCAGCAGGCGTCAACTGAAAATGAAGATGCGATGTATCGAGATTC
>Ga0181526_10004378_pt1 | contig 11016 bp, 11 predicted proteins | sample PEATcosm2014_Bin_35_FD_119750 | JGI IMG/M metagenome (GOLD analysis project Ga0181526, IMG submission 119750) | Peatland microbial communities from MTU Mesocosm Facility, Houghton, MI, USA - PEATcosm2014_Bin06_30_metaG | ecosystem: Environmental > Terrestrial > Soil > Wetlands > Peat | place...
GCGGCCTGCAGTTTGGTGAAGATTTCCGCGACTTCGTTCTCGTGTCCGGGATTCGCCATCCAAGTCACTGCCAGTACAAGCATTGAGAGCCTCCGAATCAGATCGATCTGCTACGTGCCCAGTGAATCCAGCACCTGAGCAAACTCGGCAACAACCGCGGTCTGGTCGCGGTCTGGGCCGGTGGAAACGATTCCGACTTTCGCGCCCGATTCCTTCTCGACAAATTCCAGATAGCGTTTGGCCTTTTCCGGCAGCCGATCATAGCTGTTGATGCCAAATGTGCTGCTCTGCCAACCAGGCAACTTGGCGTAAACCGGTTCGATCCTCCCGTAGCCGGAGATCTGCGCCGGAATCTGTTGCGTGTCCTTGCCGTCGATTTTGTAGCTGACACACACCGGGATTTCGGGTTGATCGTCGAGCACGTCGAGCTTGGTCACCACCAACCAGCTGGTGCCATTGATCATGTTCGAATAGCGCAGCAGCGGCAGATCGAGCCATCCGGTGCGGCGCGGACGCCCGGTAACGGCGCCGAATTCGTTGCCTTTCTTGCGCAGCGCCTCGCCGACTTCATCCTTCGATTCGGTAGGGAAAGGGCCTTCGCCGACCCGCGTGCAGTAGGCCTTGGTCACGCCGATGACGGTATGGATCGAAGTGGGAGGCACGCCAGTCCCGGTCGCCGCTCCGCCGGAAGTCGCACTCGAAGACGTCACGAAGGGGTAGGTTCCATGGTCGATGTCGAGCATGGTGCCTTGCGCTCCCTCGAACATCACGGATTCGCCGTTCGCGATGGCGTGGTTCAGCAGCAGCGCGGTATCGGTGACGAATGGGGCCACGCGGTCGGCAATGGCCGAGTAGTCGGCGAACATCTTGTCGGCATCGAGAGGCTCGCTGTTGAAGAGCGCGTGGGCGATGGTGTTCTTTTCGTGACAGGCGTTCGTGATGTGCTTCTGCAGCAGACTCTTGTCGAGCAGGTCCTGCACGCGTAGACCGCTGCGCGCCATCTTGTCCTCGTAGGTGGGACCAATGCCGCGGGAGGTAGTGCCGATCTTGACCCGGCCGGGCGCATTCTCCGCCGCCAGTTCGATCAAGCGATGATAGGGAAGAATGACGTGGGCGCGGTTGCTGACGAAGAGGTTGCCGTCAACGCGCACGCCGGTAGCGCGCAGCGCGTCAACTTCCTTCATGAAAGCGAAGGGATCGAGCACAACTCCGTTGCCAATGACGCCGCGGCAACCTTCGCGCAGCACCCCGCAGGGGATGAGCTGCAGGATAAACTTCTGGCCGTGGATGGTAACAGTGTGACCGGCATTGTGGCCGCCGGAGTAACGCGCGACCACCTTGAAACGCTCGGACAGAACATCGACGATTTTGCCTTTGCCTTCGTCGCCCCACTGTGCTCCGACTACGACCGCAGTCTTAGCAGTTTTCAAATTGCCACTCCATTCGCGATTCGCAGAAGTCCTCAAGCGATCACGCAGATTCGCACACAACTCGTCTATCGTTGGTAAAGCAAAAGCCTGAATTCTGGGAAATGGTTATGAGACGGGCTGTGTAACTCTAGATTTTACAGGGTGCGGTTGGGATGGCGCAATGTCGAAGGGCGGGACGGGTTCGGCGTTCGCCTGGAACCGTCGCCGTTCCGGGGGAATCGAATTCGATCTTCCACTGACTCCCCGATTCGTGAATCCAAGAGGATTTCATGCGTGCGGCCAGGATCGCTAAAGGCTGCGCGTTTCTATTCCTTTACTTTGCCAGCGCAGCTACCGCCCAGGCAGAGGAGAAAATCGCCATGGGATCTTCAGCGTGCTTGACGTCCAGATCGAGGTAGCTGTCGGCAACAATCCAGTAGTAGGTTTTGACCGTCGAGACCGTGAGGTCGATGGCCGCATCCAAGGCGCGATGCGTGGCGGCCAGCGCTGAGAGAGTTCTCTCATGATGAGCGAAGTGAGGTTCGCTGACCTGCTTCAGATTTTCGGCGGCCTGCTGCAGCGCGGCCTGATCGGCGGCGCACTCCCGCTCGGTGATGCGGTCGTGCAATAGCTGCGGATAGCTCGCCAGTTGCGCCAGAACGCGCGGCAACGAGATCGCGCTGTCTTGCCCATCGAGCAGGCGAAGCACGCGCGCGGCAGCGGCGTCGGCGTAAGCGCCGCGCAGCATGTCGAGAAGGGCGCTGCGAGCGTTGCGAAGTTGCGGGTTGGGCTGGATGATCTCGCGCTCCAGCCGCCAATAGACATCGCGGTCGGTGGCCACGCTCAATACTTGATTGGCAATCTGGCGGAGTTCAGTCTTAGCGCGTTCGCGGAATTGTTTCTCGCTCAACATATGCTTAAAGTCTAGCGGGAAGACCGAACATACATCTGTGATCTCGATCACTGGCGGGGTGATTTTTGGTGGTGGGCCAAAGGTGCTTGATCAATGCATTCTCAAAGCGACAGGTCGACAAAGGTGCGGGTGGACTGCACTTTGCGTATTACGACTTCTGCCGGCACGCAGGGGCTTTCGCGCGACTACAGTGATGGAATCCTGACTGGTCCTATTGACATGTGGAGGCTCGCGGAAACCCCGGTTATTCGATGGACACCAGAAACTGAGAGCGGTACGATTGGCTGTTCCGATATGGCCAGCGGCGACAAAATTAACCTGCGACGTCACGCCCTGTCTCACGTTGAAAGCTATGACGTCACCGCTGACGAACTCGTCCAGATCGAAGAAGAGTCGAGAACCGTTGGCCAAGATCTGCAGTATGCTTCCAATGGCCTCACAGCAGCAATCGCCTTCGGTATTGCCATATGGGGCACGGAAATCAAGTCGCCCCGCGTTTATCAAACGTTTTTCATGCTTGCCCTAACTGGGTTAATCGTCGCCGCGTATTGCGGTCAGAAATATTTCAGGGGCAGAAAGCGATGCCGGACAGTTATTCAAAGAATCCGAGAACGTCAGATTGGACCTGTCGGCGAAGAGGGGAAGGAGTTGAGGCCCTCCCAAGTCGCGGCCCTAACACCCGTGGCATCTCCACTTCCAGAATCGGCACCTGATTCAGTTGACGCCAAAGACGCGGCGGGTGATGCCCAGGCCGCGGCAAGTGGGAGTTAAGGTATGGCCATCCTAATTGTTACTTACGATCTGAGGTCCCCCAGGGATTACACTCCGTTCTTTAACGCGCTAAGACTGATTGGTCCGTGGTGGCACTATTTGACCTCGACGTGGTTAGTTGAAACTAACAAGACATCCCAGCAAGCCTTTGAAGCCTTACACCCGCACATGGACCCGCTGGACCTGATTCTTATCGCTGAACTTTCTCCCAATCCTCCCCATGGCTGGCTCCCGAAAGACGCGTGGGAATGGGTTAACTCTCGCTTGCAGCGGCAACGACAAGGCTCCTTTCAATTTACTTCTCCCGATGCACTGGCCGCTCTGAACCCTCCGTTTCACAAGACAGAGTAAAACGCTCTAACGCAACTCTTAGACACAAGCCGATTCTTGTCATTGACTAATGGCCCTCGCCTCGACACGTTACAATAAAATCTTTGCGAGGTCATCATCGTGTCTACCTACCAAGAGATTGCCGAACGGGAACAGAAGTATCTGCTGAACACCTATGCCCGCTATCCGCTGGCCATTGCGCGCGGCAAGGGCGTGTACGTTTATGGCGTCGACGGCAAACGCTATCTCGACTTCCTTACCGGGCTGGGCGTCAACGCGCTGGGTCATGCGCATCCCCGCATCGTGAAGGTCATTCGCGATCAGGCGGCCAAGATCATCCACGTCTCCAACCTTTATTACAACGAGTACCAGGGACTGCTGGCCGAGAAGCTGTGCAACGCGTCGGGGCTGGACCGCGCCTTCTTCTCCAACAGCGGCACCGAGGCGATTGAGGGTGCACTGAAGCTGGTGCGCGCCGCCGGCCACGCGGTGGGCAGTCCGGAGAAGTCGATCGTCATCGCGCTCGACAACTCTTTCCACGGCCGCACCATGGGCGCGCTGGCGCTGACCGGACAGGCAAAATATCGCCAGGGCTTCGATCCCATGCTGGAAGGCGTGCGCTTTGTGCCGCGCAATGACGTGGAAGCGCTGCGCAACGCCATGGACGAAAAAGTTTGCGCCATCGTGCTGGAGCCCATCCAGGGCGAGGGCGGCATCCAGCAGACAACGCCGGAATTTCTGCTGGCCTGCCGCGAGCTGGCCGATCAGCACCAGGCCGCGCTCATCTTCGACGAGATCCAATGCGGGCTCGGGCGCACCGGACAGCTCTTCGCCTTTCAGCATTTCGGAGTCACGCCAGATGTAGTATGTATCGCCAAGCCGCTTGCGGCCGGGCTGCCGCTGGGCGCGTTTCTAGCGAAGGAACATTTCGCGCAACACATCACTCCTGGCAAGCACGGCACGACCTTCGGCGGAGGCCCGCTGACTTGCCGCGTGGCGCTGGAATATCTGGCGATCCTGGAAGACGAGAAGCTGCTGGAGCGGGTGCGGCGCATAGGCGAATATCTGTCGCTGAAGTTGCGCGAACTGGTCGACAAGTTCGACATCGCCGTCGAAGTGCGCGGCGTCGGCGCAATTCAGGCGCTGCAGTTGAACATCCCCGGCAAGCCGATCATGGACGGAGCACTAGCCAACGGCCTGCTCATCAACGTCACCCAGGACAACGTGCTGCGCTTCCTCACGCCGTTCCTGCTGGAGGAGAAGCATGTGGATGCCGGAATGCGGATTTTGCGGAAGCAGTTGGCGCTAGCGCAGAAACAAGCCAAGGCGGAGAAGAGAGCGGCGGCGGCGGCGTAAACCGCTCCGTGATGCGCCGCGTCCAATTTATTTCTTGTTACGGCCGATGCTCGCCTGAATTACGTCAGAAAGTTGTGCTCCCGTGAATCTACTGCCTTTCAATGACCACGCTCCGTAGGGGTAAAAACTTGCCAAAATCGCATTGGAGAAGTCGCACCCGTTGCAAGTGAAGTCTTTTGCTGGACCATCAATGTAGCTTCCCTTAAGCGTGGCCCCTGATATATCTGTTTCATCCAGGTTCTTACTGACCAAAACGGCGCCATCGAGCTTCTCGCCTGCCAGATGCCTGGACAGCGAATTCAGAATCTTGCTGAGTGTGAAGGATGAGGCGGCTAAAATGTGAGCGTCTTTGACTACCGCGGATAGGCTTTCCACGCGCTGGGATTTCTGCTCCGCTGTACTCTGATCTTGCCGGTTGTCAAGAATCAATCTGCAGTGGAAAAAATAGCGATTTATAAAGCCGGGTGCTTGAAGCATCTGGTCACTTTGGAATGGCGGAGAAAAGGGCGGGTCTGCCGTCCTGGCTATAAGAAGACTCACATCGTGTTGAAGATCACTTACATCTTCTCGATTTTGCCTAACGTCAGATTCGCAATCGCCCTGAAATCTTTCGGGATTCTTTAAGTGCGACGCGACATAATCGCCCGCCGCGTCTGCAAAGTGGGCGGCTGCCCTCGCGTCCAGATCGACTACATAAGGCAGAGCTGGCCGTCCTATGGTCTGCAACAATTCAGAATACGATTGCAGAGCTGTTATATCGGGCTCTGTAATCATGCGAGTGCTAACGACTTTCGCGACCTCCCGTTCTTTCCGCTGTTTCTCCGCTTCGTTCTCTCCGGGCTGGCTCCCCGTATTCGCTACGGGAGCGGATATCACATATATCTCCAGCGCTGCGGCCGCATCGGCCCTCTGTCCAGGATCGGAGGCACTCAGCAACGCCAAGTTCTTACTGAAATTCTCCTCCTCCGCCCGCTTGGTCGCCTGTTGCATTTGAAACGCTTGATCGCTCTTCTCCCTATAATGCTGGACGATCATGCCGCCGAAGAAAGATGCGATCCCTGCTAAGAAAAAGGTGATTGCCCGGAAATACCAATCCCTTATGTCCAGCCGTAGCTTCTTGTCTTCAAGTTCCAAGCGCTTCGCATAATTCAGTAACTCCAGCTTGAGTTTGTCTGTTTCAAGTTTAGACTTGTCTGGTTCTGGGTCAGCAATGGGCTGCGAAGATGGATTACCTTTCGGGACGTCATTTTCCATAGTTCTGCCGAACCTCAAAGGTCGCCTTTCTCAACTTGCCTGCTATGCTAACAGTTGGCCTACTTCGCCACCCGCTCCGCAATCCACGCCGCCATTCGCATGTGTTTCTCGATCCCCTGACACCAAGTTTTCCTGTGGGAGCGCCCGGCATCGTGACGGAATCAGTCCCGCCCAGCGGGACGGAATAAGAAAGCCCACCGTTTCAACGGTGGGTATCCGGGGTGAAGGAAGTCGAGTCCCTCGGGGACGGCACAAGGGCCTGTGCCGATCATCACCGAAATCGCGGGTGCTGAACGCCTAACTTTCTGAAATGCCGCATGCGTTGACCTCCAACCTGGTGCATTGCATCTTCAGTACCAAGGACCGTGTTGGCTCAATTCCCGATCCATCCGCTCTGTGCCGTTACCTCGGGGGCATAGCGCGGGAGAGGAAAATTCCTCTGCTGGTTGCTGGAGGAACAAACAATCACCTGCATGTTTTGATCGCCCTGCCGGCTGCGATCCCGTTAGCAGAGGCTATGAAGATATTGAAAGGCAACAGTTCCCGATGGCTGAATCAGCACGGCTCCCGTTTTGCCTGGCAGGAGGGGTACGGCGCTTTCAGCGTGAGCGCATCCAACAAGCGAGCGGTGATGGCCTATATCGCGGAACAGCCCCGGCACCACGAGAAGCGCAGTTTCGAACAGGAACTTGTGGCGTTGTTGCGGAAATCGGGGATCGCCTACGATCCTCGCTACATTCTTGGGTAGCTCTGTGACGTCCCCGGGGGACTGGTAATTTTCACATCGTTGCTTCCCACCGTTGAAACGGTGGGCTATCTTGTTTCGTCCCGCCTCGCGGGACTTGAGCTTGGCTACCGCTTGGTGGCGCCGCCGGTGTCCAAATTTTGGAATTTCGCGTTTAAATGCCCTCAGCACGATCAAAATCTCCGGATGATCCGTAGGTAGCATCAACTTGGTAAACATCGCTCAGCGGGGCTGCAAACGCCAGCAAATGGCATGTTACGGACTAAGCGTAATAGCAAATTAGTGGTCGTTAAATCAGCCGATAAGTGCCATATTAGGAAATATTGGCTTCGTTATTGGTAGTCAATGAGTTAGGGCATTTTGATGCTTGGGAGTTGACGCCACACAGGTCGAAAGCGAATAGCCACAGCGAACGGCGGCTACTTCGCCACCCGCTCCGCGATCCAGGCCGCGCACTCGCGCGTTCCCATCGTTCCCCCAACGTCTACCGTGGTCTTCTTCTCGCGAACGGCTTCCAGAACGGCATTCTCGATTTTCTGGGCTTCGGCGGTCAGGTCGAGGTGGGCCAGCATCATCGCAGCAGTCAGAATCGAGCCCATGGGGTTGGCCATGTTTTTTCCCGCAATTGGCGGAGCCGAGCCGTGTACCGGTTCGAACATCGACGTCCGTCCGGGATGAATGTTGCCGCTGGCAGCCATGCCTAGTCCGCCTTGCAGCGCCGCGGCGAGGTCGGTGACGATGTCGCCGAACATATTGTTGGTGACGATCACATCGAGCGAGCGCGGATCGCGCACCATCTGCAGGCAGAGCGCGTCCACGTACATGTGCTGCGTCTGGATCTCGGGATACTGCTGCGCAACTTCTTTGAAGACGCGCTGCCACAGGCCGCCGGCATAGGTCATCACGTTCGACTTGTCCGACACCAGCACTTTCTTGCGGCCATTGTCGCGCGCGTACTTGAAAGCGAAGTGGATGACGCGCTCCACGCCCTTGCGCGTGTTGATGTCTTCCTGCGTCGCGACTTCCTCCGGCGTGCCCATCTTGAAGTTGCCGCCCATGTCCATGTACACGCCTTCGGTGTTCTCGCGAATGACGGTGAAGTTGATGTCGTCGGGCGTGGTATTTTTCAGGGGGCAAAGCGAAGCGTCGAGCAGGCGGACCGGCCGCACGTTGGCGTAGAGGTCCATCTTGAAGCGCATGCCCAGCAGAATTTCCTTGGCGTGGATGTTGGTGGGCACGCGGGGATCGCCGAGCGCGCCGACGAAGATGGCGTCGAAGTCGCGCGCCAGCATGTGAAAGCCGTCGGCGGGAATGGTGGTGCCGTCGATGAGGTAGCGGTCGGCTCCCCAATCGAAGCTGGTGAACTCGACGGCCGCGCCGCTGGCGCGCACAACTCCGAGGGCGTTGGGAATGACTTCCTTGCCGATGCCGTCTCCGGGAACAACTGCGATGCGTTTCGTCATGGTCAGGGAAAATACTAGCATTGATAGAGCGGCTATCAGCCATCAGCCATCAGCTGCCGAAGTCGGCGTGTTGGCTCTTAGCTTTTAGCTACTGGCTCTTAGCAGACGACAGTTCTAATCAACCGATGGAATCGGCTGGAAGTTCGTTCCGATCAGCAAGCAACAAATCCTCGCAAGCGATCCTGCAGACTAAGAGCTAACAGCTAAGTGCTAATAGCTAACTGCCAACTGCTGTTTTCTAACGCACCCACCATGCCCACACGATGAACAGGACTTGCAAGGGAATACGAATCAACAACGGAGTGGCCGCATGTCCTCGCAACGTAACCCCTCGCTGTGCGGCACTCACATTCGCTGGGAGCATGGCCAGGAGCAGCAGGATCAGTCCCCATGCCGCCCACGGCCGGGTGGGAACCAGCAGAAGCCCAATTGCGCCCGCGATCTCCAGCACTCCGGTGATCGTCACCAGCAAATCGGGCCGGGGAAAGCTCGGAGGCACCATGGCGATCAGGTCGTTCCTCGGCGATGCAAAGTGTGCCATCGCGGTGAAGAAGAACATCGTTGCCAATGCAAAGCGGGCGCAGGCTAACCATGTCTGCAATGCCGCTACGCCCATCGCACCCAAGCCGCGATAGAGCAGCAGCGATCCAAACAGTACAACCAGAACTGCCATACTGGTCCTCGGTCCCCGGCAACGTCTCGTACGGATGTCAGCCTCGAACAACAGTGATACAAGTCACCATCAAACACTAAACCGGCTAGAACTCTGTGTACAGACGTGCGAATGAATACTTGGATTGCAACCACAGACGACTGCATAGCGTCGCGCGCTCCAGCGCTTCCTTTTCGCCTTCGCTATAATCAAAGGTTCTGTATGAGCGTTCCGACCTCACAAGACAAGCTGGCGGCCTCGGGTGCGCGCCTCGCGAGCTATCGGGGAGCCGATACGCCCGTTACTTATGGCGACACGGCGGCTGAATTCCGCGCGCTGTTGCAGGGAAGTGCTTTGTTTGATTTAAGTTGGCAGGCCAAGCTGGTATTAAGCGGCGAAGACCGGATGCGCTGGCTGAATGGCATGGTCACCAACAATATTCGGGACCTGGCGCCGGGACGCGGCGTCTACAGCTCTCTGCTGAACGCTCAGGGTCGCAACCAGGGAGACCTTGTCGCCTACAACCGCGGCGACTATCTGCTGGTGACCACGGATCGCACGCAGGCGCCCGCAATCGCCGCGACCTTTGAGCGCTACATCATCATGGACGACGTTGAGGTCGCCGACATCAGCGACAAGCTGGGCGCAGTGGGAATTGCCGGTCCCAAGGCGCGCGGAGTTCTAACGGCTGCCGGCATCGACGTGTCGCAACTTGAGGCTGGACAGGTGCTCGACACGGTTTGGCATGAGCTTGGCATCTCGGTTGCGCGCAGCGTGCAGCCCCTGATGGATGGCTACGAAGTGTGGCTCGCCTCCGAGAATGTCGACAAAATTTGGGACGCGCTGGTCCAAGCTGGAGCCATGCCCGCCGGCACCGATGCGTTGGAGTTGTATCGCATCGCGCGCGGCGTGCCGCGCTATGGAGTGGACTTGCGCGAGCGCGATCTGGCGCAGGAAACCGGCCAGCAGCACGCGCTGAACTTCAGCAAGGGTTGCTACATCGGGCAGGAGATTGTGGAGCGCGTTCGCGCCCGCGGCAATGTTCATCGGGCGTTCGTGGGATTTGAAGTCGAGGGCGATCCGCCGCCGGCTGGGACGAAGGTCCGCGCCAACGACAAAGATATGGGCGAGATCACCAGCGCGGCGCGCGTGCCTTTCCCCGCCGGCGCGCGAACGTTGGCGCTGGGCTATCTGCGGCGTGAGGTCGCGGCTCCGGGCACGATTGTCTACATCGGCGGTCAAAGTGCGATCGTACAGACAGTTCCTTTTAGCGAGTGAATGGAGTCTATGGCAGAAAAAGAAAAGAGACCTGAGTTTGTAGTGACCGATCGCCGTCTTTTCGGCACCGACGGCGAGTTGCGCGCGGACGTGGTGGAAGACGAAGAGCGCCGCGCCGAACGAGAGCGCGAGAAGACCGAAGCCCAACAGAGGGTCAATCAGGAGCGCGAATCGCAGAACCACACGGCGCCCGTGCAAACCGCTCCTCCGGTGGAAGCGGAAGTCGAAGCCCCCAGCGCGCAAGAGCAGCAAGCGTCCGTCGATGCCTACAAGGAATCGACCCGGGAGATTGACGCGCGCATTGAGAAGGAAATGCGCAAGCAGGGACAACCGCATCGCGCCCAGGACTTCGAGATAACGTTCGAGAAGTTCGTGGCCTCGATCTATATGACCGCGCTGATGCAGCTTGGGCTGGCGGCTCCTCAGGGAGCGAAGCCGGAGGTGGACCTGATGGGCGCGCGCCAGACCATCGACACGCTAGGGCTGCTGCAGGACAAGACCAAGGGCAATCTCACTGCGGCTGAGAACAATATGCTGCAGAATTGCATGTATGAGCTGCGCATGGCCTACCTCGAAGTCACCAACCTGATCACGCGGCCGCCGCAAGGTGTCCCCGGCGCTGACGGCAAGGCCTGATGAAAGCGACGCTCACGGTGCTGGGCAGTGGCACCTCGATGGGAGTGCCCACCATCGGCTGCGACTGCGCGGTGTGTACTTCGGCCGATCCGCACGACCGCCGCACCCGCCCATCGGTGATGGTGCAGTGGGATGGCCACACCGTTCTCATCGACACCACGCCCGACTTCCGCGAGCAGGCCATCCGCGAGCACATTCGCAAGATCGAC
>Ga0181526_10004381_pt1 | contig 11013 bp, 4 predicted proteins | sample PEATcosm2014_Bin_35_FD_119750 | JGI IMG/M metagenome (GOLD analysis project Ga0181526, IMG submission 119750) | Peatland microbial communities from MTU Mesocosm Facility, Houghton, MI, USA - PEATcosm2014_Bin06_30_metaG | ecosystem: Environmental > Terrestrial > Soil > Wetlands > Peat | place...
AGACCGACTTGCGCTGCAGTATGGACAGCAAGGAGTATTACTGCGATCCGCGGCGTTACAAAAGTGTGGCGCCGCGCCTCTATCACAACCTGGGCAATGGTAAATTCGAGGATGTGACCGAAAAGTCGGGCTTGGCAAAGTCGCCCGGCAAAGGTATGGGGATTTCTATTGCCGATTTTAATGATGATGGGTGGCCCGACGTTTTCATTGCGAATGATACCGAGCCGAATTCGCTGTTCATTAACCAGCGCAATGGAACGTTCGAGGAAAAAGGGTTGGAAATGGGCGTTGCATACGACGACAATGCCCGCACGGGATCTTCCATGGGTTCGGACGCCAAAGACTTCGACAATGATGGCAAGGTGGACATCTTTTACAACAACCTGAGGGGGCAGGTCTGGCAGATACTCAAGAACACCGGAAATCTGTTCACCTATCTGTACAGCTCAAAGATCCAGACTATGAGCATGCCGTATTCCGGTTGGAGCAATGGTTTTATCGACTACAACAACGACGGCTGGAAGGACATCTACTCCGCCAACGGAGACGTGGACCAGGTCAACGAAACCTCACCCCAGCACGACACCATGTTTGAAAACGTCGATGGCAGGAGCTTCGTGGACGTTTCCTCGGAGATGGGCAAGGATTTCGATCATGTGGGCTATCAGCGCGGGTCCGCCTTTGGCGACCTGAACAACGATGGCTCTCTCGATATCGTTGTTACTTCGCTCAACGAAACCCCGCGCATTCTTATGAACTCTGCCGACTCCGGTAATCACTGGCTGATGCTGGGCCTGACGGGACACAAGAGTGCCCGCGACGCGATTGGGGCTAAGGTGAAGCTCACGACCGCGTCCGGACGTGTGCTTTACAATCACGTCTCCATCAGTGTGGGATTTATGTCCTCGAGCGACAAACGAGTTCACTTTGGACTGGGCGAGGAAACCAGGATCGCCTCTATCGAAATCCAGTGGCCGAGTGGGACCCGTCAAGTGTTGAAGAATCTCACGGCTGACCAGTTCCTGAAGATTGACGAACCTCGCTGACCCATACGCGGACACATGGCAAGATTGCAATTCACTCAGTGTGGTCCGCTGATTGATTCGCCTTTGGACTGATGAGCATCCTGCTCGGCCTTAAGCTGTTGTACCAGTGCCCGCTCGCGGTCTCCGTCTTCTTTGCGTTTTTGCCGGTAATAGACCTGCGCGAGAGAAACATGGGCCTCCAGGAATTGCGGAGATTGTTTCACGACCTGTTCCAAAGTGGTGCGAGCATGGTCCAAGTCGCCTGCTGCCAGATAGGTTGAACCCACCTGGTAGAGCGCCGCCGGCTCGCCGGGGCGCACCAGGAGCGCCCGTGCCAGCAGTTGCTGCGCCCGCGCATAGTCGCCATCCTGCTTCAGCAACACGGCCAGCCGGACATTGGATTCGAAATCGTTAGGATTCGACTGGAGCGCCTTCTCGAAGGCTGTGCGCGCCGCGATCATATCGCCGCTCGCCATTTGCGCTTGGCCTAGATACGAATACAGATCCGGAAGATTGGGGTTCATCTCCACGGCTTTGGTCAAATCGGCGATCGCGGCCTTGTAGTCGAGCGCCTCAAACTTGGCCATTCCCAGAAGAAGATGCGCCTCCGCAGATTCGCCGTTGCGCAGGATGCGATCAATCACGACTTCACCCTGCTCTAATTGTTTGTCGCGGATGTAAGCGGTTCCGAGCATGTAAACCACGGCGAAGTCGTCGGGCTGAACTTTTGCCACAGGTTCCAGAATCCGAATGGTTTCTTTGTTTTGGCCCATGCGGAGGTAGCAATCAGCCAGCAGGAGGGTGGCTTGATAGTTGGCCGGCTCAGCCTTGTGGACCTTCACCAGAATGGCGGCGGCGTCGTCGATCCGGCCCATTTTGTAGTAGGCGAGCGCAAAATTCAGCGAAACACCGGGAGTAGTAGGCGCGAGCTTCAGAGCGATCTTGTACTCTTTGATGGCTTCCTCATATCGTCCTAGTCCGGCTAGAGCAGCCCCCAGATTCGCGCGAATGGGAGCAACGTCAGGGTGAGCTTCCAGGAACTCGGTATATTCGCGAACGGCGCCTTCTAGATCGCCCGCCTTCTGCTTCTGGATTGCATCCTGGACCAATTCCTGAGGAGTTTGTGCCTGTGCGATCGCGGTGAGGCATACAGCGAACAGAAGTGCGGGTTTCCACATACCGGCAAAGGGTTTCCAAGGAAGTATACAAGAAAAATGGGATGGCCGGAGCCATCCCATTTTTGTTTGAAATGTTTGTGTTTGGTTTAGAAGTAGAACTTAGCGGCCAACTCCACGATCCGGTGACCTTGCGTATTCGTGGCGGTGCCGAAGTTCGCGTTAGACTGCGTTAAAGCGCCTGTTGGCCCTTGGGTGAAGTTAAGGCCGAGATTGTTTCCGTTAAACGACCACAGCGGATGGTTCAACCAGTTGTAGCCGGTGACCCGGAACTGCAGACTCTTGTGCTCGGTGATGGCAAAGTTCTTGAACAAGCCCATATCCCAATTAAAGAAGCCCGGTCCATAAATGGGCGGCAGGATGGTTCCTCCGTTCTGGCCAACGGTTGTAGGCGCGGCAAAGCAATTCGGGTTGATCCATTGATGCGAAGCCAGATGGCTCGTTGGGTTGCAAGTCAGGATCGGGTTGAGCTGGATATCCGGTGTGCCCAGGATCGATGTGTTGCTGATCGCGATGCCGTTGGGGTTTTGAACAGAGATGCTGCCCGGAATGATCGCGTTGTTGAGGTTCATGCCAAAGTTCTGGTTCTGGAAGCCCGTCAGGTTGGGGCCGCTCTCAATCTGCATGATGCCGGAGACCTGCCAGCCATTGATGAAGCCGCCCACCAGCTTGTTTTTGGTGGGATTCGGCAACACGATCGAGTAAGCAGCGTTGAAAAGTTGCGGCCGATTGTTGGGCTGCACGCCGTAGTTGGCGTTTAGGTTGAATGGGTCGCATACGTTACCGTTGCATCCTACGATACCCATGGACTTGCTCCACGTGTAGTTCAGATTGACGGTGTAACGCCCCTTCGTGCGCGCCCACACCACCTGCAAGGCGTTGTAGTTGTAGTGCCCGTTGTTCGTGACCACCCACAGGTCCCCGTAACCCGTCAGGGGACGGAAGTCCTGGGAGTTAAGGTTGTTCGGATTAGCGCCGCCATTTTTCGACGACAGCATGGCCCCCACTGGCACCAAGTTAATGTTGTAAGTGTTGAGGCCCAAAGTGCCGCCGTTGCCGGCAGTGGAAATGTCTTCCGTCCGGTTGCCGATGTAGGAAACCTCGAGCAGGCTCGACCACGGCAACTGGCGGGAAATGGTAAAGTTCCAGGCATCCGTATACGGCTGGTCGTTGTCCTTGCTGTCCACGGCGGAGGGACTCGACGCCACGGCGCTGAAATTAACTGTCTCTAGGCCAGCGTTCCCTGTAGCTGTGTTCCACGGAGCTGCGGATGCCAAAGCTGCGGGCAATGGATTGATCAGGATAGGCTGACTGGTGGCTGCGCCCGTGGCAATTTGCCCACTGAAAGTCTCCGACTTGACCCCCGCAGACGCATCGAGGCCATTCGTAAACTGACCAGCGTGGAAGTAGTAGCGGCCCCATCCTCCGCGAAGTACCGTCTTGGCGTCGCCAAAGAGGTCATAAGCAGCGCCAAGGCGGGGCTGGTAGAACAACGCGCGGGTGGGGAATCCACCTATCGGGACAGAGGGGTCTTTGGCGTGCCACTCGAATCCACAGTAGGTCGGCGCAGCCGAACACGCTGGACCGCCGCCCGCGTTGTAGGCGTTGACGTCAAAGATCGAGTACCCAAACCCGAGCCGGTCACCCCAAGGCTGGAAGTGAGTGAAGCGCATGCCGTAGTTGATCGTCAAACGCTTGGTTATCTTCCAATCATCCTGCAAGAAAAACTCGTAGGTGTTGTAGGAAATGTCGTTGATGCGATTCAACGAGGCTTCATTGTAATTACTGGCGATACCCAGGACCTCGTCGGAGTAGGAGTCCCCGGTGGTATACAGAGGATTGCTCCCAGAGACAAACTGCATGTAGCCGTTGGTATTATTATTGGCGGGCTGGGCATTGCGGATCCATTCCCAGAAGAATCCGCCCTTGATCGTATGCGTGCCCATAACCTTGGCGACCGTGTCGCTAATGCTGGGCATCCACTTGTTCGCATATAGACCTGACGTAGGGCCACCCGCTTCGAACCCGCCGGGATTGAATACCAGGGCGGCTTCGCTGTTGCCGCCGCTACCTCCGAAGGACGGAATCTGGGAGATGCCGTTTTTGAATAGTCCTTCGACCCCGTAGCCTACAGTTGTGCGGTCCACCGCCGAAGGATTGCTAAAGACGTTCGGGAAGGTAACATAGGTATAGGCGACAACCAATTCGTTGGTCATGGTCGGGCTGAACACATGTGTCAGCGAGCCCGATACGGATTGAGAGCGGTTCTTGCCCTCTACCGACGATGGATAGGGAACCTGGTCCGATTGCCGCCACCATAGGCCCACTGGAAACAGCTGCGTCTCCCGCTGGTAGTTATAGCGCACGAACACCTTGGTGTTATCGCTGATGTTCCAGTCCTCCCGCGTAACAAACTGCTGGTTGTTTTGATTGAACACTTCCGATTGAACGTAATTGTAACCGCCGGTCTGGGTGGGATCGGCATTGGGCGCGGGGTACAGTTTCATCAGGGCGAGCATGTTAGGGTTAAGATCCGCTGACGGAATGATGCCCCCTGGAAATACTGCCAAGGCCGCGGCGTTGAGACATGGTTCGTAGTTACCTTGGGCTACGCTGGTGCCAGCGCAAGCCGTACCAACAGGCGCGCCGGAAGCCGTGGCATAATTATTCTTGGCATCGCCGAGTTTCTCGAGTTCGGACGTTGAGAAATTCCCCTGGAGCATGCCTGGCGTGGGAACTGTGGCACGGAGCAAGCCGGTATCGAGCTTCTGGTAGAAATACTCGTAGCCGGCGAAGAAAAACAGCTTATCTTTATTTTTGTTGAAGTTCGTTCCCGGAATGATCACCGGGCCGCCGAAGGTAGCGCCTGGGTAATAATACTCATTATGGGGTTTCGGGGCCCCATCGGCATTATTTAGCGAGTCGTTGGCGTTCAGGGCGTAATTGCGGGCTGTGAAGAAGGCACTGCCGTGGAACTCCTGGCCACCGGCCTTCGTCACCGAGGTGATAAGGACCGGCCCTTTCTGGTTCTCGGCGTCGAAGTTCGACGTCAGCACCTTGAACTCCTGAACGAAATCAGAGTTGGGGTTGACCGGCGTGTCGCAGTTGCAACCTGGATCGGATACGTGGGCGCCGTCCGCAGTGATGTCCAGCGAGTTGCTAGGCAGCCCGTTGTAACTCCAAGCATTGTTCAGTGGGCTCTGGCTGCCGCCGTCGCCATTAGCGTTGATGCCGATGACTTCGCCGGTATAGTTGGCCTTATTTGTCGAGCCGTTCTGAACCCCAAAGCCCGGCATGATCCTGATGTACTCGGCCGCATTACTGCTTACCTGAGTCAGGTTCTGCAACTGCGCCGATTCCAGTGTGAACGACTTTTCGGCTGAGTCTGTGGTCACGAGCGGGGTCTCTTGCGCGTTGACCTCGACCGTCTGGCTGGTGGTACCAACCACAAGAGAGATGTTGAAGTTGTGCTTATCACCGCCGTTCAAGGCGATGCCTTCGGCCTTATACGTTTGGAAGCCTTTGGCTTCGACCGATAAGACGTACGTGCCAACCGGTACCGATGCAAACGTAAAGTACCCGTCAGTGTTCGTCACCGTATCTCGGACGGACCCGGAAACAGCATCCTTCAAAGAAATTTTTGCGTCATCAACTACTGCTCCCGACGGGTCTGAGACAACACCCGTCAGGGTTGCGAAAATGCCTTGTCCGCTTAACGAGCCGGTGACAAAAAGAGCAAGGACACAAATCGCGAAGATACACGACACTTTCCTTGGAATCACAGGAACACCCCTTTCCCTTTTCTGCAATAACGATATTCTCCTGACTAAAGGCCACCCAGTTGAGGAATAGATAAATCGAAAAACAGGGTGGTGTCAAGCTAATTCTTTCATACTAGACGCAAACGGGCAGGGTCCAGCGCCGCTAAGTCCATGAATTGATTGATGAGCGCTACGGAGTAACGGTGCGCAGGAATGATCAAAGGTGTGATGCACATCACAAAGCTTTATCTTGGTTCGGCTGAGACCCGTCTGAGCTGAGTGGCGACATGCGCATGGTTTCACGGCATCTCTACAAAATCGATTCAAGTACAAAGAAAACTGGTCCACCATCCACGATTTCTTATAGGCGAAATGATTCTCAGACCTTGCAAATGTCGTATCATGCGTATACTCGTTTGGCCATATGGGTCTTTTCATTTAGAAGACGGGAAGGACGGACGAGCCCGGATTTTGGCAAGTTCCAGTCCATGTCGGAAACGATTTCGAAGGATGCGATGAAACGGACATTCTGAACGGAAGGTGATGCGGATGGCTGCGCCCAAATATGGATTGTCGGCTTTCCTTTTGTCTGCTGTTCTGTGTGGTGCAAACCTCCGCGCACAAAGTGCTCCGGGAGCGCCAGGAAGTTTACCCACGTGGACCTCTGGCGGAAAAGAAGCGGTCGGCACCGCCACGACGAAAGATTCTCGCGTCTGGTTCACACTGCAGGGCGGGGTGTTGACAGAAGTCTACTACCCCAGGCTCGACACTGCCGATGTTCGCTCACTGGAATTCGCCGTTAGCGACAGAAAGAAAATATGGCTGGAATCCCGGGACCTCTTGCATTCCATTGATCGCACCGACGAGCATGCTCTCGTATTCCGTCAAAGCAGTCGTGATCCCCAGGGCACTTTTGTTTTGACAAAAATGTACATTACCGATCCGCAGCGGGACACGTTGTTGATAAACGTCTCTTTCTCTGGACCCGCCAGCGATTCTCTCTACGTTCTCTACCATCCCTCCCTGAAAAACTCAGGGTACGGCGACACGGGATTTACCCAGGATGGTGCGCTGATGGCGCAAAAAGAGGACATTGCGAGTGCGCTAGTCAGTAGCGGTGGTTTCGCGGAAATGTCCAGCGGGTTTGCCGGCACAAGCGACGGCTATGCCGACCTGCTTCTCCATGGCAAGCTCGCCTGGTCCTATCCGCGAGCAGAGAATGGGAATGTGGTTCAGGTCGCAAGAGTCCCTTCCAACCAGTTCACACTGGCTCTGGCTTTTGGTCCGAATGCCGCGACAGCCCTGGAAAATGCGCGCCACAGCCTGGAACGCTCGTTTTCCTCGGTCGAAGCAGATTACGTTCAAGGGTGGACCGATTACTTGCGTGGCCTGCGACCTATCGCCGAGAAGTATCGTACGCAATTTCAGCTGGCTGCCATGGTCCTGAAGGCTCACGAAGACAAGATTTTTCCAGGCGCGATGATTGCCTCCATGAGCATTCCCTGGGGATTTGCGGTTCCTGCCGATAAATCGAGCGTTGGCGGCTATCACTTGATCTGGGCGCGCGACCTTTATGAGGTTGCCTCAGCGTTGTGGGTTGCAGGAGACCATGCCGCCGCTGAGCGTGCGCTCGACTATCTTTTCAATGTCCAACAGAAGCCAGATGGAAGCTTCCCACAGAATAGTTGGTTGGATGGCCGACCGTATTGGACTGCGCTCCAGATGGACGAGGTGTCCTACCCAATCATCCTGGCTTGGCAGTTGGCCAGAAGGGACGCGGCGACTTGGAAGCACGTGCGCTCTGCAGCCGAATTTATCGCGTCCCATGGCCCAATCACCGAAGAGGAACGATGGGAGGAAGTGCCGGGCTATTCGCCGTCGACGATGGCTGCCGAAATCGCAGCTTTGGTGTGCGCCGCCGACATCGCGCGCAAGAACAATGCACCTGATGACGCGTCTCGTTACCTGCGGCTCGCAGACGAATGGGCACAAAACATCGATAAGTGGCTTGTCACCACGACGGGTCACCTCGGTGGAGCGCTTGCTTCCAAAGGATACTTCGTCCGCATCGATAACAACACGGACCCGAATGATGGATACCAGCTCGATGTTCGTAACGGGGGTGGCAAGTGGGATGAACGTGATGTCGTCGACGCGGGCTTTCTGGAACTTGTACGCTTGGGCATTCGCCCGCCGACGGATCCAACCATCGTCCGTTCATTGCAAGTCGTCGACTCCACAATTCGCATCGAAACGCCGTATGGCCCTTGCTTCCGCCGGTACAATCACGATGGCTATGGCGAGACCTTTTTCGGTGGACCCTGGCTTAGCGAAGGCATTGGCCGCCTTTGGCCCATTTTTACCGGTGAGCGCGGAGAATATGAAATTGCCGCCGGCCAGGATCCCACGCCTTACCTTGATGCAATGCTCCATTTCGCCAATGCGGGTGGCATGATCCCGGAGCAGGTCTGGGACGTTCCTCAACCCACGCAGTCCAAGTTTATGTTCGGGGAGGGAACCGGAAGCGCAACGCCGCTCGCCTGGAGCATGGCTCAATTCATTCGGCTTGTGGTGTGCGCGGAAGAAAAACGCATTGTCGAACAACCCAAAGTTGTTGCCGATCATTTCCTGAGAAACCAAAACTAATTCCCTGATCTGCTGGTGGCACTCTCTGGGCAGTGCCTTCACGGCAACAGGTCCGTGCCTAGGTTCTATTTCTTTTGGGTGGCCGAAATCAAATCCAGCAATCCGTTGACGATGGCTGTTTCCGCGCATCCCGGTTTCAGGCGTGAGCCGAGCACCTGAAACGTTTGAGCGCCGAACGCAGTGTCGTTGGGAATGTAGCCGGAGTTCGTCTTGCCATTTGCCAGAGTTACCATGAATGTGTTTGCCATGGGAGATTCTCGCTTGAGGCGCTGTGCGATGAAGCTGTAAACCTCGGCATCTACAGTAGTCACTTCGACATTGGCGATTCGCAGCACGCCGAGACGAATATGGACGGGGTCTCCGTCTTCGTAAGTGCCTTGCATGCCTTCGCGACCGCTATCGGTGCGCTTGCGGCCGGGACAGGTGACGATCTTCTGAGCGGCAGCTATACTCGGTGTTGCATGTAATTGCTTTATGTTCGTCATCACGCGAATCACTTCTTCACCAAGCAAAACCCCTTCGCTGTCCATGACGCGTTCGAGAGCATCCTCGACTTTGGAGTCGACCGGAACGGTTTTTACTTTTCCCTCGCGGATGGGCGCCTCGACCGCCTCGCGTTTCATCTCAAATCCGGTGATGGGTACACCACTCTGCGAGGCCATGGCGTTGGTTCCGGCACGCAGATAAAGCGGATTTTGGTCGCCACTTGCCCCTTGCACGAAGAGAGCAACCATCTTGTCATCGAAGGCTTGCTCGACATAGCGGGAGGTGGCGCCCGCGAAGTCCGCACTGATGAGTCCAGCGAGATAGCCGTTTACAGGATGCATGGCGTAGTCCATGTAGACGGCAATCGGCTGGCTGGAAGAGGCAAGAAATTCGACTACAGCCACCGTCTTGTCCGAAGGTCCTTCGAGGTTGGGCGCCTGAGTCCACAAATGGGTGTCGCCGTCGATGGCATCGCGATTCACGTTGAGATAGGACTTTCCCTTGCCGAATCCAACGCGTGCGGGTTGAAGATTTGCATTGGCTTGTTTCACCGCATCGACAATTTGACCAGCGAGCGGCGGCGGTGCATTGGGATCTGGTGGACGCATGCCAGGAAAACCGCCGGCGCCCCAGCCACTATGCGTATGCGTAGCGGACATCACAATGTTTTCGACCGGGCAATTAAGTTCAACGGAGATCTGCTTGGAGGCCGCCAGCCAGACAGCCTCGTAAAGGTCTGCCTGATCGGCGGCGATCAAGGCGGCGCGTGTCGCGCCATTATCGAGGACGATGGCTCGGACGTAAAGCTTTTCGTGGGCATAATTGCCCGATGGCGGGCGAGCTGGGTCTGACGGAGTTATGTCCACGCGCGCGGCCCCTACACGCAACGTACCCTGCGCACTAATAGCCGCGCCCCAACACAATGAACATCCAACCACGAATAACAGTTCCAGTGCTTTCCTGCTGCTCACTTTCGTCGTCCTCCATTTTGACTATCAATTGAACGTGCCAACAAGTTAATCGCGATTCAGGCAAACAGTCTAGGTCCTTCCCCATGAGAAGGCCGGTCACAGGTCGCTCAGCGACAACTCAACACTCTTTGCGCAACTGAGTTAGCCGAATCCAATCGACAGAGACATGTTTAAACTGTGGTTGGACTGCGACGCTGGCGTATGATGTAGTGGACGAAAGACCGTAAGCACTTACACAGCAGGTTCAATAATGCGACTGCCTTCACGCCTTTGCCACGTACTTTGCTTTCTTGTGCTCTGCCTCACCTTGAGTTCGGTTCTTCCCGCACAGTGGGCTCCTCTTAACCCAGTGAAAACTGTGGAACCGCAACCTGACGGGGTATTGCTGGTGTTGGAAAACGGTTACCTTCGTTTCCAAGTTTGTTCGGATTCCATAATGCGCATAACCTTCTCCTTGGAACGCGACTTCCCTAAACGGCCAGATTTCCTGGTCATAAAAACAAAATGGCCGAAAGTGGAATTTTCTCTACGCACCGAAGATCCGAAGGTTGTCTCTCTGACGTCATCGAGATTGAAGATCGTCGTCACGCGCGCGGATAGTTCCATCGTGTTTTTGGACTCGGCGGGGAACAAATTAACGCAAGAAAATAGCCGCACCCTCACTCCAACCGAGGTCAATGGCGAAAAGACGTACCACTCTGAGCGATTCGCAAACATGTGGGACACGCAAGAGGCGTTTTACGGGCTTGGCCAGCATCAGGCGGGCGTTTTGAATTATCGTGGCGAATCCGTGGACATTTCCCAGGACAACACCAACATTTCTATCCCGCTGCTGCTTTCCAGCAATGGCTACGGCATTTTTTGGAACAATGGCTCCCGCAGCCGTTTCAACAACCGTTTTGTTCATGCTTTTTATATCAGCTCTGAAGTTGCCGATTCCATCGACTAC
>Ga0181526_10004383_pt1 | contig 11004 bp, 10 predicted proteins | sample PEATcosm2014_Bin_35_FD_119750 | JGI IMG/M metagenome (GOLD analysis project Ga0181526, IMG submission 119750) | Peatland microbial communities from MTU Mesocosm Facility, Houghton, MI, USA - PEATcosm2014_Bin06_30_metaG | ecosystem: Environmental > Terrestrial > Soil > Wetlands > Peat | place...
AGCGCTCCTCGAGCGAGAGCTGCACCTCGAACGGCGAGCGGCGAGACACCGAGCGACCTCCCAACTCTCGTTAGGACGCCTCAAAATTACACCGATGTACTTATCGGCAACGCCACTAGAGACCGAGGCTCGCCCTGTATTGCGGGTCTTGTTGTCGCGTGCAACGGCCTGATCATCCGGACCCTCTGTGTAGCCCGAACGAAGATCAGGAAGAGAGGCCCGGCACGGAGCGAAGTCGGACGGCGCCGGCCATCGTGCCAGCATGAGGTGAGACACCTTCGCCGCGATCGTGTCTCGTCCGCACCGTCGATCTGGAGTGGAGAGGGTCGCAGACGGCGGCGCTGAAGCTAGGAAGCGCAGCCGTGGCCGGGCCCGAGCCCGCCGGGCATCTCCTCGGTGCGAGGGCTCTACCCACCCGGCATTTCCGCGGTCCACTTTCGTCCGGGGAAAGCCCATTTGTTCACCTGACGCAACTCGCTCACGCCGCGCTCGGTGGACGAACGCCGGCCTCCTGGGCACCGATTCACTTGTCCTTGTCGAACCGAACCCGCCGCTGCAGCCACTCGGCGAAGCCGTTCTCGTCGATCTCATGGGCGGCTACCGCCAACATGGCCGACTCCGCGTCGTCGACGTCAGGTGGATCGGGTTGCCAACTGCCTCCGTTGAGATCGACGAAGAGCACGAGGGCCGCCCAAGCGGCCCGCTTGTTGCCGTCAGGAAGGGGATGGTTCCAGGCGAGGCGACACGTCAACACAGCAGCCTTGTCGATGAGACTCGGATAGAAGTCCTCGCCACTCCAGCCGGCTGACGGTGCGTGGAGCGCCGAGTCGGCGAGCTCGACCCGTGAGGCTTTCAGCAAAACGCTTGCAGGCGTCCCGGTCACTTGCTCAGCCAGCCAGAAGTACTCGGCGAGCGAGAGGTATCGCGTCACTGAGCGAGTCGCTCGAGCAACTCCTTGTCCCGCTCGAGCAGCCGTAGCGCTCGACGTGTGAAGTCCTTGTCGGAGCGCACCCGCTCAATCTCGGCGCTCAGTGACTCAACGATGAGCGAGTTCACGCTCATGCCACGTACCCGCGCCACGGCTTCGGCTTCATCGGCCAGCTCGTCGGGAAGCCGCACGGTCGTCTGCTTTGCCATGACATCATGATATCACGATGCGGTGAGGCGTCTGTCCAACCACCTCGTTCTGCAAGGTGAGCCTTGCATCGTTCGGCCTGGCGTGAAGTCAGGCGCGTCCGAGCCGCGTTCTTTGGATCAGGAGGTTGGAGGTTCGAGCCCTCCCAGCCGGCTCGTTAAGTCCCAGGTAGTCGTGTGAATCTGGGTTCCTGAGACACTCCGCTGGCGAAAAGGGCGCAGGGATGGACGAAAGGGCCGCCGTCATTTACAAGGTCTGGGTCCTTCTCGAAGCTGTGGTCCGGTTAGCAGGTCACTAACTCGAAAGACTTGCGGACTGGATGGCGGTCATGCTGACAGTTTCGGCGTATGTCTCTCCGGAGCCTCCGGCGCCCTCACAGCTCACTGTGGCCGACTCGGCCGATGTGATCGTGGCGGCGACAGTCATCGACATCGTTGCGTCGTTCTGGGGTGCACCCGAGGGCCCGAGGAGGCCGACCTCGACCTCATCGGTCGCCGTGCCGAGGGTGAGCTCGCATACCGCCAGGTCAGAAGTGTTGCTCGGGCTCGTGTCTTCAAGCCACACGTCTGCGTTCACGACGTAGGATCCAGCCGACAGGTCGCTTGTGGACAGGATCGGGCCCAACGTGGATGGGATGTGCAGGTCTGTGCCAGAGTCGTAGAAGCTGTTGCTGGGTCCCATCGGTCCTTCGATGCTGGAGCCTGTATCGCTCCAGGCAGCCGCTGTGCATGTGAAAACCTCGCCGTTCGCGAGATCGATATCGGTGTCACCGCTCGTGCATTTACCGGTGGGAGCGGCCGCGCTGGTGATCACGTCCGCTCCGTTGGTGCCATGAGTGCCGGGCCGCCCTATGGCACCCTTCGCTCCCTTCGGGCCCGTCGGCCCCGTCTGGTCCCAGGAGATGGCCCTGGCTCCGGACGAGCAAGCGGGGACCTTGGTGCCCACCTTCGACAGCGTCCCGTTCTTCAGGCACGCATGGAAGACGGTGCTTGTTCTTGGGCTGGTGGTCTCGGCCGCGATCGCCGTGGTCACGCCGAGAGCGACGACGGCACTCATGGCGCCGACACCGATGGCGACCATTAGACGCGCTGGTCTTGTTTTCACGGTTCCCCCCTTCGTACGGCCCGATGAGAACCGGGTCGTCGTCAAGCTACACCTGCGCCCCGGCACGCCCGCAGTCCAAGAAAAGCGGAGCACACCAGCACCATCGCGGCCGAAAGTCGTGTGGGTCGGCGGCTACCCATAGGCCCTACCTCCGCGTCCCCGAAGGTGAGAGAATTCGACAAATGGCTGGGCTCGAAGGTTCGGGCGGAGGCGAGATGCCTGGAGAGTGAACGGCGAACCTTGCGCCTGCCCCCAGCGAGTCGGACAGAGCGGGGTGCTCCCAACCAAACCCAACTTTCCCCAATACTTGCCTCGCAAGGGGCTGCGGACCGTTGCATTGTGTCTGTCGTTTGCCACATTCCACTCGTCTGACCACGTAGTATGCGACGGTCAGCCGACTAGAGCAACGGAGTGCAGCCCCCTGGCTCGTTCATTGGATCAGGAGGTTTGAGGTTCGAGCCCTCCCCAGCTCGTCACGTGTAAGACCACGCCTGATGGCGGATGAGTCAAATTCCGACGATCTGGAGCAGTGTGTGGAGGCCGCTGAAATCGTCAGGGTTGCGCGTGTACAGAGCGAGCCCGTTCGCATGAGCAGTGGCGGCGATGAGCAGGTCGGCGACACGACTGCGATGCGAAGGACCCGTCTCGACAAGAGCGGCGACCACCTGTCCATAACTGCGGGCCGCAGCGGTATCAAATGGCAGCGGATCGAAAGTTGCCTCGATCTGTTGCAGACGAGCCTGGCGACGCGCACCCTCGGTGCGCGTCGCGGCCAGGTACGGACCGGCGGCCAACTCGGCGAGCGTGATCGCGCACACGGCGGCCTCATCAGGGAGAGCGCCGGCGACGACCGGATCGTCCCAGTCGATCACCACAGAGGTGTCAAGCAGCCCGGTGGACACCTACAGCCCCTGGTCGATGCTGCGATCGAGGTCGGCGCGGAACTGGTCGAGATCTACGTGTGGCCCTGCAGTGGCGAGGGCCACGAGCTCGGCCTTCGGGACAAACCTTGGGCGAGCGGTCCGTATCGGCCGCAACTCGGCCACCGGGATGCCGTTGCGAGTCACCACGAAACTCTCGCCCGAGGCGACCGCCTCGATCACTCTGGCGTTGTCGTTGCGCAGCTCGCGTTGGGGGATGGTCCTCACAGGCAGCATGTAGCAGGACGGGCTACATATTGCTACATGTACGACGGGAGGAGGTCTCACCCGGCAGGCACGCCGCCACCCAACCGAGCGTTTCTTGGTCGTGACGGCACGGGTGGTGCGCGCTGCTGCGCGGCGAGCGTGAGCATGGACGAGCCTGCCCCAGTCACGCCCCGGGTCTGCCAGTCGTTCGAGATGTCCCACAGCCTCCCGGCGGCGGCACTCCTTCGCCACGGGCCCTCGAAACCTCCGGCGTACAGCGAGCCGCTCGCCCCGCAGTACTGAGGCACCCGGAACGCCAGCGGTCAGAAGTCGAGCACGGAACTAGGGGGACCCCCGATTCGAGCGGAAGGCCCCGGAGCGTACGTTTCTGAGATCGGGTGCCCTTTCCGAAACGAGGCGCTCCGAGCAAAGAGATCGCCGACGAGCAAAGGCAGGATGAGCCGAATGTCGCCGTTTCCCCCTCCGAGCTCCGCCCCGTCACGACGAAGCGTGTCGACCGCTGACCGCAGGACGTCCACGATGCGCGCGCTGGTCGGGCTGGCGATCGCCGGCTCCGTGTTGGCGGCGTGCTCTGGCGGCTCGAGCTCGTCGGCGACGACAACGACGACGTCGGCCGGCACGACAACCTCGACGCCGACCACGACGGCGCCGACAACCTCGACGACGCCGACCACTTCGACGACAACGACGACCTCGGTCGCACCGACGACCTCGACGGCGGTGACGACCGGGACGGCGGCGACGACCGGCTGGATCACCTACACCGGGCCCGAGGGCCTCGCCTTCCTACATCCGACGTCGTGGACGGTGACGCATGGGAGCAGCGGCCCGCTGTATGTCTATATCGATCCCGCCGGCGGCTCCGGCTTCCGGCGGAACGTCAACCTCCAGCTCGAGTCGAGTAGTTCACCCCTCACGGCGGCCAGTTTCCTGCAGATAAACCTGGCGCAGATCAGCCAGGACAAGGGCACCATCAGTCAGCAGGGCGCCGTGAGCTTCGACGGGACGCCTGGGTATCGGATCGTCTGGGCGGCGACGGTAACCGTCAGCGGGACAGCCTACGACTTGGAGTTTCTCTCGCAGTGGACGATCCGCAACGGAGAGGCCTGGCTGCTGACCTATACAGCCGACGGCACTCGCTTCGAGTCAGCTCTACCGATGGTGGCGAGTCTGCTCGCCAGCTTGAAACTCCCCACCTGAGCCGGCAGGTCGATTCCCGAGCGGCGGGCCACGACGGGGCAGGTCGTCTGTGGCGTCATCAAATACCGTCAGGCGGCCCTCGCTCCCCGCCACCGGCTTCACGGCGAGCAACTCGCCCTTGCCGGGTGAGCTGGCCAGCCCGCGCTGTCAGGTGGTGGTGGGCGGGCGCCGCAGCACTGCGGGAATCACGGAGGCCGGCTCGTGCTATCTCGGTTACTACAAAGCTCCAGGAAGTCGTATAATCCTTGTGAACACAGTCACGTGTCCACGTGAGCAATTGTGTCGGTCCGAGGCACCTGAGAGGTGTCGAGGGTTCGGGAGGGAGTTACCTTGACACTGACCAGGCGATTGAAGACAGTAGGCCACAAGCATCTGCTCATCGCGACCGCGGTGGCCGTCGTCACAGGCGGTGCCCTGGCAGGCGGTGCGATCGCGTCGGCGGCATCCCCGTCAACGCATCCCGCCGGCGTGACGGCGACAACGAAGGCGGGCGTCCCGTGGCCGGCGAAGACCACCACGGTCTTCCTCTACGTCGACACGGAGGCTGCGGCCAGCGAGGGTGTCCTCGGCGACTGCGAGCAGGCGAACCTGTTCCAGCACGGCCAGCAGATCCTCTTCCGGGTGGCCGGCACGGAGACGCATTCGGGAGTCACACTGCAGCCAGCCGACGTGAGCGTCCTGAACGTGAACATCCCGGGCGTGAAGAAGGCCATCCCGTTCGTGTGGGGTGAGCACAGCTTCGGCGTCGTGAAGGGTGACGCTCCGCCCGAGTACTGGACCGCAGTGTGGACGGTGCCCAAGAACTACCCGCTCGGCGTCGTCAACTTCAACGTGCACGCCGTTGCAAAGACGAACTCGAAGCTTTCCATCATTTGGCACCAGATTCCGATTGTGGCTTCTAGCCTGACCATTGTGAAGGCCTGAATCACCCTCGCGAGCTTGCTTCCCCCCAGAGGGAAACTCCCCAGATCGTGTCGTCCTCCCTGCTGGAGCTCTGCTCTGGCGGGGAGGTCGCATGTTCGGCGACATTTCGGCACGATCGGCGACAACTGCGAGATAAGGACTTTTCGCTTGACAACGTGTGCCATCTTGGGACTTTCGGCCCTTTGCGCCCTCCCAGCCTCCACGTAGCGTCAGACAGCACTATGTGCCGATCACTACTGGCACCCAACAGCCAGCAGGCAGTTGACGAGGAATGATGAGAGGGGTACTCGTGGCACGCACCGCACGCACCGCACGACTGATGGGAGCGCTCCGCAGCAAGCGGGCGCTCGCTGCAGGGGTCGCCGTCGCGATGGGGCTCGCCCTTGCCGCTTGCGCCTCAACGAGCGCCTCCAGCACCACGACGACGACGAGAGCGGCCGCCACGGCCGCCTCCACGACCGGTGCCGCCCTCTCGGCTCTTCCGGCTCCGGCCATCGCGGGGGTTCCCCCGCTCCCCGGCCCCATCGCCGCCCCCGCTCGCCTCAGCACAAACATGGCGAACCTCGACGTAACGCCGGACTCCGGTGTCATCGGTTCGACGATGACGATCTCTGGCTCGCATCTGGCGGCAAATCAGCACGTCACGCTGACGTGGTCGACTGCGAAGGACACCTGGGAGGCCAGCGTCCAGCCGGACACCGTGAACTACCTGGGGCGTCTCGAGACGAAGCTTGCCGTCGTCATCGCAACGACAACGACGAGCGCGAGTGGAGCCTTCAGCGTGACCATGAAGGCGCCAGATGACTGGGGCGGTGTGCACGACATCTACGCCGTCATCAACGGCGTCGAGGTCGCCCACGGCGGCTACCTGATTGCTCGCTCGGCAACGATCTCGCCGACGAGCGGCCCCATCGGCACGCCGATCACGATCACCTACCGCGGCCTCGGGGCGTCCCTCTACGAGAGCGGCTTCTCGATTCTCTATGACAACCACTACGTCGGCGAGGGAATGTCCACCTGGACGCGCGGTACCTCGCAGGTCGTCATCCGTGCCTCCGGGCCTGTCGGGGTGCACACGATCCAAATTGGCAATGCCATCGGCTACCTGTACCTGAACGTGCCGCAATCTCCCATTCCCTTCACAACCGGCGCCACGTTCAGCTTCACGGTGACGGCGGACGACGGCCCACCGGCTGCTTCCATCGACTGGCCGAGCAGCGTCGCTCCGACGATCACCGCACGGACGACCTTGGCCAAGAGCGGCCTCGCCGTCGCGAGTACCGCCAAGATGACGCTCACGCAGACGAGCGGGGCAGTGAACACCAAGGTCGGGCTCACGGCGTCGGGCCTCAAGTCGAGCGCTCCGGTTCAGCTCGTGTGGTCCACGGTCGTGGGTAACCGCGTCAACTGCGCCAGCACGTGCTGGAGTTTCGTGTCAGTGCCGCTCGGGACGGTCACCCCCTCGAACGGGTCGATCAACACCAGCATCAAGGTCCCAGACGGCCTCGGCGGCTGGCACGCCGTGCAGCTCGTGCAGGGCGGCGAGATCCAGGCGCAGGTTCCCTTCTACGTCCACATCAGCATCGTCGGAAAGGGTGTCGGCTCGGTCGTCGTCAAGGAGGGGCAGTCCTTCACCATCCATCTAGAGGGTGTGGGCTGGACACAGCTCGACAACACGGTGGCCGTTGACTACGACAACAGCTACATCGGGTACGGATGCGGATTCAACTCGAACGGCGACGTGCTGTTGCACATCTACGCAACGGGCGGTCCGGGAACTCACCTGATTGATCTCTACCCCATGCTGTACACGCTCTCGCCGTCCTTTGCGAACGCCGAGTACGGAATGGTCCCCATGCTCACGTACGCGCAGGACGCCCCAGGTCTGGCGGTCGGCTACCAGTCGGCTGCGCTGCGGTTCGCCATCACCGTCGTCAAGTGATCTCTCGTCTCGTGCCGTCGGCACGAGACGAGGAAGCGAGGGCTGCCGGCCGGACCGAGAAGGCCGGCAGCCACCAGCTCCAGCGACCGAGCGCCGCCATCAGGCTCGGCAGCAGGAGGAAGCGCACCACCGTGGCATCGAGCAGGACACCAAGCGCCAGTCCGACGCCGAACTCTTGCAAGTCGGCCACGCGTCCGGTGACGAAGCCAGAGAAGGTGATGACCATCACGAGGGCTGCGGCACTCACGACCCTGCCTGTCCGCTCGAGGCCATGGCTCACGGCGGCGTCGCTGTCGGCGCCGCTGTCCCACGATTCCCGCATCCGTGTGACGAGGAAGACCTGGTAGTCCATGGAGAGTCCGAAGAGGACCGCAAAGAGGAAGACGGGGATCCAGCCCTCGATTTGGGAGACGCGATAGAGGCCGAGGAGATCGGCGCCGAGCCCGAATCGGAACACGACGACGAGCATCCCGTAGGCAGCCGCCACCGAGACGACGTTCAGGAGGACGGCGATCAAGGGGAGCAGGAGGGATCGAAAGGCGCGAAGCAACATCACGTAGGTGAGTGCCAAGACGGCCAGCACGACCCACGGGAAGGCACCGTAGGCGCGTGCGAGGAAATCGACTCCCTCCGATGGTGCGCCACCGGTGTACACCTGGACGCCGGTAGGAAAGCGAGCCTCGGGGATGAGGTGGTCGCGGAGAGCGGCGACGAGACGTTGCGACTGCTCAGAGCCGAACTCATGCCGACCGCTGACGCTCAGCCGAAGGTATCGACCGGTGGCGTCCACGTACGGCGGCTTCGAGCCGATGACCACGAGGAAGACCTCCGGTTGCTCGGTCAACTCGTCGGCGAGGCGCAGCGTGGCAGCCGACACCGCCGGCGTTAGTGCCCGACCGGGTGCGCCGGCGTCGATGACCACGTCGGTCGGTGTCAGGGCACCAGCGCCGACGGCGTGCAGCAGCAGGCTCTCGCCGCGGGCTGACGCCGTGAACTGCGGGATGGCGAAGATCGATCCCGGCGTGAGCTGGAGGGCCGCCACCGGCGCCATGGCAAGGGCGAGCACCATGACGGCGCCGGCCAAGGCGGCGCCACGGTGGCGGATGACGCCATTGGCGAATCGCCTCCAGAAGCCGGCGGCGCCGTCACCGACGGAGCGGCGCCGGCGAAGTCTCCTCATCCCGCCCCGACCGAGGAGCGAGAGCAGCGCAGGCTGCAACGTCAAGGTGGCGAGCATGGACAAGAGCGGGACGAGGAGGCCAGCGATGCCGACGGATCGGATGAAGGGCACCGGGATGAACAGGATCATCGAGAGGCCGATGGTGACGGCCGCACCGGAGAACAACACGGAACGGCCCGCCGTTGCCATGGTGCGGACGATGGCATCCTCCACCGTGGTGTCGTTGCGCTCAAGCTCCTCTCGGAAGCGGTGCACGACGAGAAGCGAGTAATCGACCGCCAGCCCGAGGCCGATCAGCTCGACGAGGTTCGGGATGTACGACACCATGACGACGGCGTGGGCGAGGCCGTAGACGATGGCGAGAGCGGCGGCGATCGTGCAGATGGCGAACAGGAAGGGGATCGCCAGGGCCAGCGAGATACCGAGGGTGGCGGCGAGGGCCAGCAGCACGACGGGCAGCGCGATGAGCTCGCCCTTGTGAAGGTCGGCGGCGAGGACGGGCGTGAGGTCGTGTTGGATCGCCGGCTCACCGGTGACGTAGGCGGTGGGGAAGGCGGCCGTGCTGACGGCGTGCCGGAGCGTGTCGGTGTAGGTGGCGGCACGTTGCAGGTCGAGGCGAGTGACGACGTCGCCGTAGACGATCCCGCTTGCGACATTGAGTCCCGTGGAATGGCCCGTCGGCACGGCCCGGGCCGCCTCCGCGAACCGTTCGCTCAAGGCGCGGACCGCCCCGGGCGACGGGTTTGCAAGGCGAAAGACGACGGTGAAGGTGCCGTCGGCGTTCTGGGCGAAATGCTGAACGAGGATGTCGTCTGCCTGCTGCGAGCTCGTGCCGGGCACCGCCAGTGAGATCGACAAGAGGGCCGGCAATCGAACGGCGGAAGCGGCACCCACGATCACGATGGCGAGCCAGCAGGCAACCACGATGACCCGAAAGCGGACGACGCCACGCGTCCAGCTCTCGATCATCGGCGCAGCGTAACTTGCTCCCGCTCAGATGGAACTGTGGCTACGACCGCCGCTCGAACCACCCTTTGGAGCCGACGCCGGTCCGAGAGGATGGTCGGAGGCAATGGCGCTACAAGACTCGCCTCCGCCTGCTGCGGAGCAGGATCAGGATGGAGGCGACTCCACAGGCGAGCACGACGGCGACGCACACCCCGATCAGCACCTTGGCTCCGCCCGGCATGCCACCGGCATTGCCGGGGGGGTCACTCTTGCCGCCCAGCGCTGCGGTCGTCGTCGTGGTGGCGGCGACGGTCGTGCTGGTCGTCGTCGTCGTCTTGCCCTTGCCCTTTGCCTTCTTCGGCTTCTTGGCCTTCTTGGCGACCGTCGTCGTCGTGGACTTGCCTTTGGCCACCGTCGTCGTGGTCGCCACCGTGGTCGTCGGGGCGCTCGCGATGCTCAAGGTGCCCGTGAAGGTGATCGTGAAGTTCCCGCTCGACTCACTGGCATTGGTGGTGAGTGTGGCGCCGTTGAAGCTGAGGGTGCCGGTGGCGCCGGCCGCCGCCCCGGTGCCGTCGCTGACGGTGGCCGCCCCGTTCTCGACGGTGATCTTGGCCGGGCCGGTCGGGGAAGTGGTGTTGGAGCACGCCTTGTTCGAGCTGCCCACCGTCAACTCGATGCTGCCGTGCGATCCGCTGAGGACGGCACTGCCAGAGAAGTAGCCGCAACCGTTGGTGAGCTTCCCGCTGGAACCGGCTCCGTCGCTGAAGCTGCCGGCGCCGATGAGCGAGCCCGTGCCGCTGCCGCTGGCTTTCGAGATCGTCGTCGCACCGGTCGTGGTATTGACCAGCAGCGTTGCCGTGCCCGAATACGATCCCGTAAAGGCCACCTGGGTCAGGGCAGCGGCGTCTGCGGCCGTGGGGACGGCGAGGACGGCGGCCGCCGGGACAGCGAGAACTGCGGCCGCTCCGAACAGAGCTGCAGTGATCGGATAGAGGGCCCTTCTTAGCATTGCTGCCTCCGTTTGTCAGTCTTGCTCACGCTCTCCGCACGGGGCTGACGTGGCCTTGCCTTGGCGGCGCCACTGCCTCATGTCGAGCATGTCGCCACCCTACGGAGCGTACTGCCTCCTAGAAAGGGTCATTCGGCCCTTTGTGCCGGCGCAGAGGTTCGATAGCTTGAAGCGGACATTATGAAAGAGAAACGGCTCAGATCCTCCGCCTTGGTGGGTGTCGGCCTGCTGATGCTGGCGGCTACTTTGAGCGCATGCTCGAGCTCTCGCCCAACCTCGACATCGACCTCGAGTACGCTGTCCACCTCCGGTAACTGGAAGCAGGTGGCCGAGCTTCTCGGATCGGGCACGATCTCGAACGACAGCTTCGGGTCGTCGGTATCGATCTCGGGTGACACGGCCGTCGTGGCCGCT
>Ga0181526_10004386_pt1 | contig 10999 bp, 9 predicted proteins | sample PEATcosm2014_Bin_35_FD_119750 | JGI IMG/M metagenome (GOLD analysis project Ga0181526, IMG submission 119750) | Peatland microbial communities from MTU Mesocosm Facility, Houghton, MI, USA - PEATcosm2014_Bin06_30_metaG | ecosystem: Environmental > Terrestrial > Soil > Wetlands > Peat | place...
ATTCTTGGGAAGACGCTATGGTTGAGCTGTTGCCATCCATTTTATCGGCGGATTTTGCCCATCTGGCGGAAGAGGTTGCCGCGGCCGAGCGGGGCGGCGGCACGGTGATCCACGTGGATGTGATGGACGGGCATTTTGTGCCCAACATTACGCTGGGGCCTCCACTGGTGAAGAGCCTGCGCAAGGCGACCAGCCTGCCGCTCGACTGCCACCTGATGATCGAGAACCCGAATGAGTATATTTCGGCGTTTGCCGATGCCGGGGCCAATTGGGTGAGCGTGCATTACGAGGCCTGCCCCCACCTGCACCGTTCTCTGGAGCTGATCGCCGAGCACGGAATGCAGCCGGGCGTGGTGCTGAATCCCGCTACCAGGGTCGATTTGCTCCTCGACATCTTGCCCATGGTCCATCACGTGCTGATCATGAGCGTGAATCCGGGCTTTGGCGGGCAGCAGTTCATCTCTTTTTCGCTCAAAAAGATTCGCCGGCTTGCCCAGTTGCGCCAGGAACTGGGGCTGGCGTTTAGAATCGAAGTGGACGGAGGCGTCGCTCACGACACGGTGGCGCAGATCGTCCAAGCAGGTGCGGAACTGCTGGTGGCCGGGAACGCCGTCTTTGGCGCTGGCCATGCAGAGCGGGATGCGCGCGCCCTGCTGGTTGCGGCTCGTGAGGCGGCGAACGAATAAGCGAGCGGAATTTCGAGAGTTTTTGCAAGATGGCGGATGGCTTGTCGACGGGCCTTCGCCGCTATGAGGTGGTATGAACCGGTTGTCCAAGCTGTTTCAATTGTCCACGAAGATCGCCGCGGTCGCTCTTGTGGTTGCGCTGGCGAGCGGGGCTCTTGCCCATGATAAGAAGCCCAAGAAGAAGAAGGACCAGGACTTGAGCGCCAACCCACTGGCCGGCGTCAACTCCAAGCAGCCTGACAAAGAGCTCTTCGACAAGGCCATGACCGCCATGAAGAAGGGCCGCTATGACGTGGCCCGGCTCGATTTGCAGACCATGCTCAACACGTATCCCGAGTCGGAGTACCGGATGCGCGCCAAGCTGGCCGTGGGCGACAGTTGGTTCAAGGAGGGCGGCACTGCGGCCCTGACCCAGGCCGAGGCAGAGTACGAGGACTTCATCACCTTCTTCCCCAATGCTCCCGAGGCGGCCGAGGCGCAGATGAAGGTGGGCGACATTTACTACCAACAGATGGAAAAGCCCGACCGCGACTACGCCAACGCACAGAACGCCGAGCGCGAGTACCGGAAGATGATCAACATGTTCCCGGACTCGACGCTGGTGCCCCGCGCCAAGCAGAAGCTGCGCGAGACCCAGGAGGTTCTGGCCGAACGCGAGACACAGATCGGCCTTTACTATGAAAGCCGCGAGAACTTCAACGCCGCCATCGCCCGGCTGGAGACGGTGGTAGATACCTACCCGCTTTACTCAAAGAGCGACCAGGCGCTGCTCGCTATCGGCGACGCCTATGCAGGCGAGGCCCACGTTTATCAGGTTGCGCCCAACCTGCCCGGCGCCATCAAGGAGCGGCTGCGCGCCGTTTACCAGGATCGGGCCGCCGCGGCTTACGCCAAGGTGATCGTCCGCTACCCGATGGCCCCCCATGTCGAGGATGCCCGCGACCGTCTGGTGGCCATGAACCGCCCCGTCCCCGAAGCCACGCAGGACGCGGTTGCCGAGAGTGAGGCCGAAGAACAGAGCCGCCAGCCGCTGCGTTTTACCACCAAGACCCTGGGACTGATCAAGCACGGGCCCGTGGTGGTGGAAGCGGTCCATGTGGGCGAACCCAGCCTGGACGATCCCAAGCGGACCCTGGCGCCGGATATCACCAAGGATAATCAGGCCCTCTTCAACGCCGCCGTCGCGGCCGGTAGGCCGGCTGCAAGCCCCATCGGCACATTGACGCCGGCCGGCCCCAATGAGCCCCCACGGAGCGACCAGCCCTCCACGGCGCCTTTGCAGCTTGAGGCGCCGGCGGGCGGCACTGGCGTCGGCGTCCAGGTTGTGAGCGCGCCCGCGGCTACAGCCGATCCGAACGCCGTCATCAAGGCTGTCGGCCCGTCCAATGCCGTTCTGCCCGCTGCTGAAAAGCCTGCCGAAGCGCCCGATCAGGTGAACGAGATCAAGGCGGGCTCGACCCCTGCTTCCTCCGCTGCAGCCGTCAAGACGAAGAAGCCCAAGGCCGATCTGAGCGACGAGTCCTCAAGCAAGAAGAAGAAAAAGAAGGGCCTCGCCAAGCTGAATCCGTTCTAAGCGCGGATTTGCGGATCGCACCAGAAGAAGCGAAGGGCTGCCTGCGAGGCGGTCCTTTGCTTTTTGAGAGAAACAACTGCATCTTGACGCCGGTCCCGGATTCAAGGGCCACGATGGGTGGAAAGACAAAGCCCGCGTTGCTCCTGCTGGGCCAGTCTGCGGGCTGGAGCAGGCATCCTCTGCCGGCCAGAACATCTTTCCACCACTAGATTGAGCGGCGCCGCCTTGACACAACGAGCCGATCCCTTGATGCTTAACAGTTCAAGTCAATCCAATTTTCCGCGTAGGGAGTGCAAGGTTGCGGGTTCGCGTCTTCTATCACGACAAATGCTTTGACGGAGCTTGCTCAGCCTCGTTGTTCACACGCTTCCACCGTGAACGCATTGCCGCTGGGGCCAGCTATGAGTATTTCGGCCTGGTGCATCGCACTGGAGCGCTCTTCGACGAGAGCGAGTTTTCCGGCGACCAGAACGCCATTGTCGATTTCAAGTATTCGGCCTCGCCCAGAATCACATGGTGGTTCGATCACCACCTGTCGGCGTTCCTGACGCCCGAGGACCAGCAGAACTTTCTCGACTGCAAGCGTGATCCGGAGTGCGGCGGCCGCAAGTTCTTCGATCCCGCTTACACCTCCTGCACCGGCTTTCTGGCGCACATTGCCGCCACGCGCTTCGGCTTCGATACGGCGCCGGTGGCGGAGCTGATTCATTGGGCCAACATTGTGGACGGCGCAAAGTACGAAAGCCCCGAGTCCGCCGTCGAAATGGCTGCCCCGGCGATGAAGCTGACGCTGATTATCGAATCGACCCAGGATCCGGAGTTCATTCCCAGGCTGATTCCACTGTTGACCGAGATGCCTCTAGCCGAGGTGCTGAGCAAGCCCTTTGTGGCGGAACTGCTGCCGCCGCTGCTGGAGCGCCACCTGCAGTCCATCGGGCTGATTCGGGACCGCGCCGTGGAGCGCGACGGCACCATCTTTTTCGACATTACCGACCAGCCGCAGGAGGGATACAACAAGTTCATCCCCTACTACCTCTACCCCCAGGCTACCTACTCGATCGGTTTGTCGAAGTCCAGCTTCCGCACCAAAGTCTCGGTCGGCTCGAATCCCTGGACCAAAGCCGACCAGGCGAAGATGGTGAACCTGGCGGCAGTGTGCGAGCGCTACGGCGGCGGCGGCCACGCCCGCGTGGGCGCAATCAGCTTTTCGCCAGATCGGTCGGAGCAGGCGCGCGCGGCCGCGGCTGAGATTGTGGCAGAACTGCGGGCGAAGAACCCGCTCGCTTGAGCATCTGTTCCTCGGGATGGCAAGATGCTCTTCCGGTCAGCTTCGCCGCCGTGTTTGTTGTTGGGCGATTTGCCGGTTGCCACAGTTTCATCGATGAACTGAATCCCGCGCCCGCTGGGTTGTCGACGCAAACCGGCTTCCGTAAAAAGCCTGCCACCGGAGCCGCAATCAGCGCCCAGGCTGTCCTCCGGCCACGCCACCGAGCGGCGGCGGCGCGGGCAAATCGAAGACCTGAATCGCCCCGGCGTTGAGCACAGCCACGCGCCGGCCAGAAGGCGAGATGGCCACATTGCCGCCGCCATCGAGCGGGGGACTGGCCGGCGCCTCCAGTGCCACATTGCCGCTGGCCGCATCGAAGACCCTCACCAGCTGTCCCTTCACGTCCTCGGCGTCAAAAGGCGCGCGGGCATCGACATCGCGGGTAACAGCCAGCGTCTCCTGCGCCAGCCTGGAGCCATCCGACGACTTGACGATCAGCGGCCAGATCGCCGCCGAGGAAGTGGAGTTCTCCCAGAGGCGGCGGCCGCCCGTGTCCATCGCCACCAGCTTGCGGCCGCCCCCGGCAGCGCACCCGGTCACCAGCACCTCGCGCTCTGAAACAAACTCGAAGGCGGGCGGGCAGGCCGACTCCACGCGCCCCAGGATCGCGCTCCCGCCAGTGAAGTAGTTCAGGTTCAGCAGCCACTGCTGGCCGTTGCCGCGCAGGCTCTCCAGGTAGCCCTCGGCATTGATGGGCAGATGAACGGTGGAGCGGGCGCGGCTTACCAGCATCACCTGGCCGGAGGCGCGGCGGAGGATGCGCACCACGAGATCGGTCTGTGCTGGACCGGACTGGAGGGCTGCCGTCTGCTCGCCCACAGTAACGACGGCCTTGGCGGGGTCCGGGCTGGGAACATCTCCGGGCTTCTGCGCCGCTGCTGCGGGCTCACGCGAGTTGGTCACCAGAAACTGCCCGGTGGGATCGACTTCAAGCCAGAGCAGCGGCCCCGGAAATTGCAACAGGGGTTTCAACTCCAGCGTGGCGTCGCCCTGCGCAACTCCGTCCCGGTCGCGGAGCAGGAAGTGGCCGTCCTTGAGCGCCCACAAGTAGCGCACGCGGTCATGCACGGTCCACAAGGCCTCGGCCTCCACCGTCCCAGCCGGAAGCGCCAGTACCACGGCGCGGATCTGCCGCTCCTGTGTGTCCGTGCCGCCTCCTGAGTCGCGGCGCATCAATCCCGGTACGCGAAAGGTGAACAGCAGCCGGTTTTCGTCAAGAAAATCCAGTGAAACCAGGCTGTTGCGCGCACCCAGGTAAAGGGGGCCGGGCGCGGCAAAGCCCAGCGGGCTTACGGGAATGGCGAATGCGGGCGGCAGCGAAGGCTTGCCAGGAAGCCGGTCGGGAAGTGAGCGCTCCCTGGCCTGACGAGTCTGACCCTCGCGCAACTGGGCCGCCAAAGGCGAGTCTGGCGTGGAGCCTGCGCTGACCTGCGCCCACGCGGCCGACGCGGCGTTCAGCGAAAGACCGGCAACCGCCAGCAACAGGCTCGCCCGCAACCAAGCGCTCGTCTCAAGGAACCGTTTCACCATCGAAGAGTATTTTCGCCGATGAGGCCGTCTTTGGGCTGTGACGCGGCTCGCGAAAAGCGGGCAACTTGATCCGTAAGCGCTAAGCCACAGCGAGGGGGAGCTTCCGGCACTACCCGTTGGCCGCAAGGCCTGAGCAATGCGGCCAGCGGATTCGAGCTACTGCTTCATCGCCTTCTCGATCGCGACTGCGACGGCGACCGATGCGCCTACCATGGGGTTGTTGCCCATGCCGATCAGGCCCATCATCTCGACATGCGCGGGTACCGAGGACGAGCCGGCAAACTGGGCATCGGAGTGCATCCGGCCCATGGTGTCGGTCATGCCATAGGAAGCCGGACCTGCCGCCATGTTATCGGGGTGCAGCGTCCGGCCCGTGCCTCCGCCGGAAGCGACAGAGAAGAACTTCTTCCCATCCAGCAGCCTTTCCTTTTTGTAAATCGCCATCACCGGATGCTGGAAGCGGGTCGGATTCGTCGAGTTGCCTGTAATGGCCACATCCACCAGCTCCAGGTGCATGATGGCAACACCTTCGCGCACGTCGTCGGCGCCATAGCAGCGCACGGCAGCGCGCTCGCCGGTGGAATACGCCTTCTCACGAACGATCTTCAGTTGGCCTGTCACATAGTCGAAATCGGTCTGAACGTAGGTAAACCCGTTGACGCGGGAAATGATCTGCGCCGCATCCTTGCCCAGGCCGTTGAGAACCACGCGCAAAGGTGTCTTGCGCGCATTGTTGGCCGAGCGGGCCAGGCCAATGGCGCCCTCGGCGGCGGCAAACGATTCGTGCCCCGCGCAAAAGGCAAAGCATCCGGTCTCTTCGCGGAGCAGCATCGCGGCCAGATTGCCATGGCCGATGCCCACTTTGCGATCGTCGGCAACCGAGCCCGGAATGCAGAATGCCTGCAAGCCGGTGCCGAGGGTTTCGGCAATCTCCGCGGCGACGGTTTGCTTCTTGGTGATGGCAACGGCTGCGCCGATCAAATAGGCCCAACCGGCATTCTCAAATGAAATGTTCTGAATCGACTTGACAATCTTGCGTACATCGACACCCTTCTCCAGGCAGATCTGGTCGGCCTTTTCGAGCGATTCAATGCCGGCGGCGCCAAGAAAGGAGTCGATCTGCGCAATCCTTCTCTCATATCCTTCAAACAAAGCCATGATCTTCTCCTTATTCCTTGCGAGGGTTGATGGTTTTCACGGCGTCGGCATAACGGCCATAGGTGCCGGTTGCCTTGGTCAGCGCGGTCTGCGCATCCACTCCCTTGGCAATGGAGTCCATCATGGGCCCCAGCCGGACAAACTTGTAGCCGATGATCTCGTTATCCGCGTCCAGGGCGAGTTCGGTCACGTATCCTTCGGCCAGTTCAAGGTAACGCGCGCCCTTTGCGGTGGTGCCGTACAATGTTCCGGTCACGCTGCGCAAGCCCTTGCCCAGATCCTCAAGCCCGGCGCCGATCGGCAGCCCGTCCTCAGAGAACGCGGTCTGAGTGCGGCCATAGACGATCTGCAAGAACAACTCGCGCATGGCCACGTTGATGGCATCGCAGACCAGATCGGTATTCAGGGCTTCGAGAATGGTCTTGCCGGGCAAGATCTCCGCGGCCATGGCAGCGGACTGCGTCATCCCGGTGCAGCCGATGGTCTCAATCAGCGCCTCCTCGATGATGCCGTTCTTCACGTTCAAGGTCAGCTTGCAGGCTCCCTGCTGGGGAGCGCACCAGCCCACGCCGTGGGTCAGGCCTGAAACGTCGGTCACTTCCTTGACCTTGGTCCAACGGCCTTCTTGTGGAATAGGCGCCGGGCCGTGATTCGGACCCTTGGCAACGACGCACATCTGTTCAATTTCGTGTGTATGCATCTGGAGTTTCGCTCCCTTTTTCGGTTTGTCCAGTTTGTTCGGTTCTTCCGTCTTGCCCCGCTGGGTTTGGGTTATCGAAGGCTTTTCATGCCGCCTCGTCGCACCGCAGATTTTGTTGCGGGCGCTATGCGGCGCAATGGCGGCCGGCCGCCATTCCACGCTGCAATCCCAACGATTCGGCGAATTGCTCCGATTATAGGGGCGCGGAATCTGATTCACTGTGACCGCCGTCGCAGCAGATTGGCCATCCGCGTTACCGTTGCGGTCAGCCGATAAGCAAAGGAAGAGCGAGAGCCACTGAAACTTCTGAGCTTTCCTGAACCGGACACATATACTGAACCCACCATGAGTTCGCAACCGCCGGTCCCCAACCGCTCCCGCTCGCAGGCGCTCGACGAGCGCGCCCAGCGCTTCTTTCCCGGCGGCGTCAACTCGCCGGTGCGGGCCTTTCGAGCCGTCGGCGGCGCGCCGCCCTTTGTGGAGCGCGCCCAGGGCGCGTGGCTCATCGATGCCGACGGCAACCGTTCTATCGATTACTTTGGCTCCTGGGGTCCGATGATCCTGGGCCACGCCTTTCCGCCGGTGGTCGAGGCCATCGAGCGGGCCGCGCACAACTCCGCCAGCTTCGGCGCTTCCACGGCCGCCGAGGCCGACCTGGCCGAGCGCATCGCAGCCTGCTTCCCGGCCATTGAGAAGTTGCGCTTCGTCAGCTCCGGCACCGAGGCCACCATGAGCGCCATTCGCCTGGCCCGCGCCGCCACCGGCCGCAAGATCGTGGTCAAATTCGAAGGCTGCTACCACGGCCACTCCGACGGCCTGCTGGTGAAGGCCGGTTCCGGTGTAGCTACATTTGGCATTCCCGGCTCGGCTGGCGTACCCGAGGAGATCGCCCGCCTTACGCTTGCCCTTCCTTACAACGATCTGGCAGCGGTCGAGGCAGCCTTCGCCGGGCATCCTGGCGAGATCGCCGCGGTGATTGTAGAGCCCGTCGTCGGCAATGCCGGCTGCATTCCGCCAGGCCCAGGCTACCTGGCCGGCCTGCGCGCGCTCACCGCCCGCGAGGGTGCCCTCTTCATCGTCGACGAGGTAATGACCGGCTTCCGCGTGGCCCTGGGCGGCGCGCTTGAGCTTTACGGCATCGACGCCGACCTGGTTACGCTGGGCAAGATCGTAGGCGGAGGCCTGCCTGTGGGCGTCTTCGGCGGCAAGCGCGCCTTCATGGATATGCTTGCCCCGCTCGGCCCCGTCTATCAGGCCGGAACCCTGAGCGGCAATCCCCTGGCCATGGCTGCGGGCATGGCCACCGTCGGCTACCTTCAGGAACATGCCGACAAGGTCTATCCGCAGCTTGAAGCCACCGCCAAAGCCGTGGCCGAAGGCGTCGCCGCCGAAGCCGCCCGCGCCGGTGTTCCCCTCACCGTCAACCGCGTCGGCTCCATGTGGACCTGGTTCTTCACTCCCGGCCCGGTCACCGCCTACGCCCAAGCAGCCCGGAGCGACACCGCCGCCTTCGGACGCTTCCACCGGGCCATGCTCGACCACGGCATCTGGCTGCCGCCGTCGCAGTTTGAAGCCGCGTTCCTGAGCACGGCCCACGGCGAAGCAGAGATAGCCGCCACCATCGCCGCCGCGCGAGAAGCATTCCAGTCCGTTCGGGATTACATAAAGTAAAAACCCTGGTTCATGCGCAGCGAATTACTATCGTCTGGCTTGACAAAGTCTCAGAAATGATATACACTGTAAATACACTTAGGGTAGTCTACGGTGACAATCCCGTGACTACAAGAATTCATATTTAGGAGCAATTATGGAAAGCAAGCCTTTGCTTTTTGATTGGGATGTGGCCAACTTGGCTCACATTGCGCAGCACAACATAACGCAGGAAGAAGCCGAGCAGGTTCTTCTGGGATTTCCTCTCGATATGGAATTGCAAATCGCTGACGAGAGCAACGGAGAAGAGAGGCTCCTGCAAATCGGAGAGACAGCGTCGGGAAGGATTCTACAACTGGTTACAACCTGGCGCGACGGAAAAGTCAGAGTGATCTCAGCCTGGGATGCACCCAAGCAACTCAAGCTCTTCTATCTGGCAGAAATGAGGCGGCAATATGGAGACACTGAATATTCCGAAGTTTGAAAACGAGTCCGACGAAGCCAACTGGCTGTATGAGAACCGAGAGGGCTTGGCAGCGGCGTTCCTGCAGGCGGCGCAGGAGGGCCGAGTACGGCAAGGAACGCTGAGCCAGCGTGGCGTCACTCCCCCGACAACGATCCGGCTCGCCCCGGAGGACATTTCCCGCGCTCGGTCCCTGGCTGACCGCCGCGGACTGCGTTATCAGACCTATCTCAAAATGCTGATTCACGAGGCGCTCGAGAGGGAAGAGCGACTGGCAAGCTGAGTCCATCCTCAGTTCTCTAACTCCACGCCTTCAGCGTCACAAACCGATGGGTCGGCTTGTACCGCGCAATCAGCTTCTCCACCGCGGCCACCGATGGCCCCCGATCCGCGCCCAGCTGCAGGTGGTTGCCGTCGTGGAGCACGATATTGGCTGCCCGGCCCCGCCGCTCCAGCCGGTCGATTCGGCGCATCAGCCGTTCGGCAATTCTCTCCGCCGAAGGCTCGCTCCAGTCCGAGGTCATCGCGTTCCACAGCACGGGCGTCATCCCCAGCGACCTTGCTATACGAAAGACCGCAGGCCTTCGCGCGCCGAACGGCGGGCGAAAGAAGCGCACCGGAGCGCCCGCAATCTGCTCCAGCGTCTGGCTGGTCCTCGTCAGCTCCTCCTGTACGCGGCTGGCCGAAGTTAGCGCCAGGTTGGAATGGCTCCAGGAATGGTTGCCGATCAGGTGCCCTGCCGCCACGATCCGCCGCACAAGTCCGGGCTCTGCCTGGGCGAACTTGCCCAGCATGAAGAACGTCGCCCGCACATCGTGGCCGGCCAGCGTCTCGAGCAGCCTCGGCGTCCACGCCGGATTGGGGCCGTCGTCGAAGGTCAGCGCCAACGCGCCGGGGCGCTCGGGGGCAATCAGCGCCTCGCCGAGTATCCGCGACCCCGGCCACAGCGCGGCATAGGCGCAACCGCCCGCCGCCAAGCCGAGCGCGCCCGCCGCGCCCAGCCCGGCGCAAATCCCGGTAGCCAAAGGAGAAAGCATTCCGCCTTCCAGTGTGCAGCGCCGGACGAAGGAACCGCAAGCGGAACGCGGATCTGACGATGAGCCCTGTCTCCGAAAGGTCAGTGGCGCACTTGTTTATCGGAGAATCCAGCTTGCGATGTCGCCGACGACCTGCTCGTCGACGTGTCCTGGCGCCTGGTATTCCTCAGGCCTCGATCTTCCTTCGCCGGCTATGAACAGGTGATTCAATTTGGGATAAGTGCGGAAGGTGACATTGCTCTGACTTCCCAGCGCCGATTTCCAGAGATCGAAGTCTTTCATCGTCACCTGGTAGTCCCGTTCTCCCTGCAAAATCAGCATGGGAGGATTGAGGCCTTTGGCTTCGACATCGGGACGATAGCCTTTCAGGTCCGCCAGGTACGGAACTGGAAGGTTCATGCCGGCAAATGGATTCTTCTTGTATTCCTGAAGTTTTGCCTCTTCTTCAGCCGTGAGATTCCCTTTGAGGCTGGCGAAGTATTCAGCCTGATCGACAAGCAACTCCTCCAATGGCCGCACATTTCCCGCCATCACAATGAAACCGGCAATCTTCGGGTCTTGTCTCATGATGCGCGGGGCAAGGTATCCTCCCTGGCTGTGCCCCAGCACAAAGACGCGCGCCGGGTCGATCTTTGCCTGCGTTCTGAGCAGCGCAGCCGCCCTCACCGCGTCTTCTACCGTCTCCTGGTTCATGGTGAAACCTGGGTCCGTCACGCATTGCGGGTACACGCGGGTGCGTTTCTCATAACGCAGCACGGCAATGCCTCGCGAAGATAGCCCCTCGGCCAGGTCTCGAAAAACTTTCGTGCCACCATCCGACTCATCGCGGTCGTTAGGCCCTGAGCCATGGACCAGAACGAGAGCCGGAAACGGCC
>Ga0181526_10004389_pt1 | contig 10989 bp, 7 predicted proteins | sample PEATcosm2014_Bin_35_FD_119750 | JGI IMG/M metagenome (GOLD analysis project Ga0181526, IMG submission 119750) | Peatland microbial communities from MTU Mesocosm Facility, Houghton, MI, USA - PEATcosm2014_Bin06_30_metaG | ecosystem: Environmental > Terrestrial > Soil > Wetlands > Peat | place...
ACCAGTTCCAGCGCCGCAATATGATTCGTTGTGACTCCATAAGCCAGCGTGTGCGGCCCGCCCGCGTTTTCCGCCACATTTCCGCCGATGGTGCAGGACTTGGCGCTCGAAGGATCCGGCGCGAAGTATAGACCCGCATACTCCACGGCTCGCGTGATATCCAGGTTCACGACTCCAGGCTGTACGACCGCCCGCCGGTTCTCGACATCAATCTCAAGGATCTTATTCATCCGCGCGAAGACAATCATCACCCCGCCGCCGCGGGCCAACGCCCCACCCGAAAGTCCCGTTCCCGCACCGCGCCCTACAACTGGAACTTGATAGCGCGACGCTAATTTAACAATTTGGGACACCTCCCTGGCGGCGTGCGGAAACACCACCAGATCCGGCCGGCCCTTCTCCACCGAGCCATCGAACTCGTACAACAGCAAGTCTTCCTCTTTGTCCAAGACGTTTTTCACGCCCAAGAGGGATTTGATCTCGCGAATCAAGGAAGGATGGATCGATGCGCTTGGCGAGCTCACTACTTCACTATAGTAACGCACACCGTATGGTGGCAAGGGCACTCCCCGGTCCTTCCTTCAGCTGTGCTAGTGTAGAGGGCCAGCAAAAGCCCCGAGGCCAAGGAATGCCGAAACCGAAAGTCTATTCGACTCATCCGTTATTCGAAGATGCCAGAAAAATCTTAGACGCCAACTGCGATATTCAGTATTGGTCCGAAGCCGAACGGCCATCACGTGAAGAAGTTTTGCGCCGGGTGAGAGACAGAGAGGGGCTGGTCTGCCTCCTCACCGAAAAAATCAATGAAGAATTCCTCCGCGCCGCCCCCAAACTCCGCGTCGTTGCTAATGTCGCTGTCGGCTTCGACAACATCGATGTTGACGCTTGCACCAAACGAGGCGTCGTCGCCACCAACACGCCTGGCGTTCTTGATGAAACCACCGCCGATTTTGCCTGGACTCTGCTCATGGCCGTCGCTCGCCGCCTCAGCGAAGGTGAACTTCTCGCTCGTTCCGGCAATTGGAAAGGCTGGAATCTCGATCAACTCTGCGGCGCCGATGTTTGGGGCAAGACTCTCGGTATTGTCGGTTTCGGCCGCATTGGCCGTGCCGTTGCCCGCCGCGCCTCCGGTTTCCAGATGAAGGTGATCTATAGCGATGCGGTTCGCGCTTCTGCGGATGTTGAAAATTCCGTGAATGCGGAATTTCGCGACATGAACTCTCTCCTCGCGGAATCCGATTTCATCAGCCTGCATGTGCCGCTTCTTCCAGAGACGCGCGCCCTCTTTGACGCTCCCAAGTTTTACCGGATGAAGCCGACCGCCTTTCTCATCAACACCTCCCGTGGTCCCGTCGTGGATGAAGCCGCTCTCGTTGCGGCGCTTGAAAACCGTAAAATCGCCGGCGCTGCTCTCGACGTCTTTGAAAATGAGCCTTTCATCCACCCCGGCCTCAAACGCCCCAACGTAGTCCTGACGCCGCATCTCGCTTCCGCTTCGCTGGAAACACGTTCCAAGATGGCCGTCATTGCCGCCAACAATGTCATTGCAATCTTTAAAGGGCAGCGTCCTCCCAATATGTTGAACCCAGAGATTTTCAAGAAGCACTGAGTTCACGACGGTGGAAACATGCCACCCACAAAACAAATCGCTCGCGAAATCTTCCACCAGATTCTCTCCTCCATCGATATTCCTTCTGTCATGCAGCGCAAGTTTCAACTGGGCCACTCTCGCCTCATTCTTCCCTGCGCCAGTATTGACCTGGCCGGTATTTCCCGCGTTGTCGTTATCGCCATGGGCAAAGCCGCTCATGCCATGGTGAACGGCTTTGCCGCTTTCGTTCCGCATCTCACATGGTTACAAGGCGTAGTCGCAGCCCCGACCAAACCCGACCATCCCGTCCCTGGCCTCGATTATTTCCTAGGCGGGCATCCGATTCCCAACGACGACAGTTGGCGTGCCGCCGTCCACATTCTTCACTTACTCCACACCTGTGATCCGAACACACTGGTCGTTTTTTTGCTCTCCGGCGGAGGCTCAGCTCTTGTGGAACTTCCTCTAGATCCCGCGATGAATCTCGAGGATCTTCAGCTCGTCCACCACTCTCTGGTCACATGCGGTGCTTCGATCGATGGCATGAACACTGTCCGCCGTCATCTCTCTGCCGTAAAAGGCGGCCGACTCGCTCTTGCCGCCGGTGCCGCCCAGAAAATCACTCTTGCCGTCACGGACGTCCCCGTGGGGAAAGAAGCCTCCCTCGCTTCAGGTCCCTCGCTCCCTGATCCCACGACCATCGCCGATGTCCAACACGTTTTCGCGCACTACGATTTGGTGAGGCGCTTTCCCGCCACCCTGCAACGTTGGTTGGATGCTGGCCTCATGCCCGAAACATCCAAACCGGGCCATCCTGCTTTCGCGAATGCCCACTTCGTACTGCTCCTGGGGATGGACGACCTTTTTCACGCCGCTCACCATGCCGTCGAAGCACACGGCTACCTCACCTTTTGCGACAATTCCACCGATGATTGGCCGGTGGAAAAGGCCGCGGACAACTTGTTGTCTCAATTGGAAGCCTGGCAGAGTCAAAACCCTGGCCAGCGCGTTGCTGTCATCGCCGATGGAGAAGTGAGTTCGCCCGTGACTGGCAAAGGGACTGGTGGCAGGAATTCCGCCTTTGTCCTGGCCTGCGTTGAAAAAATTGCCGGACGCAAAATCACTGTTTTCAGTGCCGGCACAGACGGCATTGACGGTAACAGCCCTGCCGCTGGTGCCGTCGCCGACGGAGACACGCTCGCCCGCGCAAAATCACTCGGCCTGGATCCCCGCGTCGCTTTCCAGCACAGCGACGCCTACTCCTTCTTCACTCAGCTGGGCGATGCCATTGTCATCGGGCCTACCGGCAACAACTTGCGTGATCTCCGCATTCTGCTGGCCGAACCGTAGTCCCTATCGCTTTGGCGCCGGAGGCAAGCGCCCTTCGATCGCCTTCAATCTCTCGTTCATTTCCTCCACCAACTGTTCCAGATGGCTCAAGCGTTGATCCTCTCCGCCCTTGGCCCCAGCCTCCGGCGCTTCCTCGCCCATCCCCATTTCCATTGGCCCGCCAAGCCCACCCTTCCCAGGATTTTTCAGCCGTTCAATCTGTGTCTTGATCATCGGCGCCATCTCAATGCTCAAGTCATCGCTTTTCAACAATGCTTCGAGCGCCGGTATGGCTGAGGCGTCGCCACGCGAGCCGAGAGCAAAGATCGATGCCAACTTCACACGGAAGTGTGGCTCGGGCAAATAGCCCACGATCTGATTGGTAATTTCCTTATTGTCCTTCTGAACCCGCGCCAAGCTGCTGATGGCCGCCTGCCGAGATTCCGTCTCTTTCCCTGGCGCGGCCCATCCCCGCAACAATGGGACGGCCTTGTCGTCTCCGAGCGGCCCGAGTCCCCGCAACGCAGCATTGCGCAGGAACCCATCCGGTGAATCTCCATTCACTGCGGCCGTCAATATTTCGTAAGCTTTCGGCGTCTTCATGCGTCCAATGGCCCCAAGCGCCGCTGCCCGCGCGCGATAGGAAGGATCATCTTGCGCGATGGCCTCCAGCTTCGCGCTGATTTCGGCATTTTCTTTGAACGAACCGAGCGCCTGCACGATGGCCGCCCGCAGTTCCGGCTCCTTCACCTCGCCGAGTGAGCTCAATAACCGCTTCGCCGCGGCTGGGCTGTTCAATTCTCCCAGCGATTCCGCCGTTGCATCCCGCACACCCCGCGACTTGTCGCTCTGCAGCGCCTCCCCCAACCCGTTCGCCGCCTCGTCGTCTCCCTTTAACTTGCCCAGCCCCACCGCCGCATCCGCCCGGTCCGCCATTTCTCCCGCATTCTTAAGCTGGTAGAGCAACTCCTTCTTATCCTTCTTGAATTCCATGGACTTTAGGATTTGCGTCCCTTTGTCGAAGAGCACCATTTGCGGCGCCGATTCCGACGGAAACGTAAAAGTCTCCTCTGCCTTCGACACTCCCACCGGGTACAGCTTGGGCCCTGTCGCGTTCGTGATCTCCACGTCCACTGGCACGCGGAACAGCCCGACGCGCCCATCCACTTTCTGTGTCTGCTTCACCGTCATTGCCACCTGTTTCTTCTCGGCGTCGTAACTGTAGCTCACCTCGAATTTCGGTGCGCCCGCTCCGTACACCCACTGGTCAAAAAACTGATCTACGTTGGTGTGCGTGGCTTCTTCGATGGCCTTGATCAAATCCGCAGTCACAACATTCTTTCCACGATTCACTTCCAGGTAGTGTTTCAACCCCGCATAGAAGCTGTCTTCCCCAAGTTGGTGCCGTAGCATGTACAGCACCCATCCGCCTTTCGTGTAGGCGTTGCCGTCGAACTCGCTCGAATCATCGAAATCGTGCCGCACGATCGGTTTCGCATACAAATTTCGCTGTTGAAACCAGTTTCGCGCCGCTGTCCAGCGATCGGAATCCGCCTCGTCCTTTCCGTAGTGCGCTTCCGTCCAGATGGTCTCCATGAACGTGGCAAACCCCTCGTTCAGCCAGATGTTGCCCCAATCCTTGGTGGTGACGAGGTCTCCAAACCACTGGTGCCCCAGTTCGTGAGAGATCAATCCATCCTCATCCGTAGGGTATTCCGGAACCAGCTTCGGGTTCCGCAGGGAACTCGCCGTGTTTGTGGTCGCGCTGGAGTTCTCCATTCCCCCAGCCACAAAATCGTCCACCATGCTCTGCGCGTATTTTTCCCATGGGTAGTCCACGCCCAACTTCTTGCTGAACAGTTCGATCATGGCTGGGGTCCGGCTGTAGTTTGCGGTCAATCGGTCCCCGCGGTCCTTCGGCGCGTAGTAATCCACAGGCATGTTGTGCCACGTGTCCCTCACCTCCACCAATTCGCCGGCCACCACCGTGAAGAGATACGTCGAACTCGGCAGTGACTCCCGCCAAGTCCATGTCTTCATGCCACCGCCGGCGTCCGTCGTACTGATCAGCTTCCCGTTCGAAACCGTCAGCCAATCCGCTGGCACTGTCAGAATTGTTTCCGTCGTCAGCCTATCGTTTGGATAGTCGTATGTCGGCAGGTAATATCGCGTGTCCTCGGATTCGCCTTGTGTCCATACCTGTTTCGGAATGTTCGGATAGTCCTTGTCCGGCAAGATGAAGTACAAGCCTTTGGTCGGTTTGCCTTCGTACTTGATCTCGATCTCATACTTCTCGCCGATTTTGCCTGCCTTCGGCAAGTTCACGATCAGTTTCTTGTCCGTCGTGGAAAATTTCGCCTCGCTCCTGTTCACTCTCACGCTCTGAATCTGCAATCCAACGGAGTCGAACGAAATTTTCTCAACGCCCTCCCGCAGCGGAGACACCGTATGCGTCACATCCCCAATTACCTTCCTGTGCTCCAGTTCAAATCGCAACGCCACTTTCGAATGCTGCAAATCGTAGTCCTTGCTCGGCGCATACGGTTCATCCGCGCGCAACCATAACGCGCTGCCCAGCCACAACACCGCGCAAATCAGCATCCTTCCCCAGACCACCGGGCATTGCCGCTTTTCGCTCACTCTCAGCATTCGTCTGTCTCCCTTTGCTCCATCAAAGTAAGATCGCGTACCTCACAAAAGACTACGCGTCGTGCCACCGTCCACCGTTAACGAGACTCCGTTCACATAGCTCGCGCGCTCCGAGGCCAAAAATGCCACTACGCTCGCGAACTCTTGTGGCGTTCCCAACCGTCCAGCCGGGATCAATTTTTTCCATCCTGCAAACACTTCCTCTGCACTTGCGCCGCTTCGCGCTCCCATCATTGCCGCTAATTCGTCGAGCCGTTCCGTCCGCGTGTATCCTGGGCATACGTTATTCACGGTTATTCCATACGCCGCGTACTCATTCGCCAGTGTCCGCACCAACCCGGTCACACCGGCGCGCAGCGCATTCGAAAGCAGCAGCCCTTCAACCGGCTGTTTCACGGAATACGAGGTGATCGTCAGAAACCGGCCCCAGTTGTTCTTCTGCATCCGTGGCAAAACCGCTTGGGCAAAATACACCGCGCTCATCAGCAGTTGTTCGGTCCATACACGCCAATCCTCATTGGTTGTAGCCGCAAACAATTTAGACGGAGGCCCACCCGTATTCGTAACGCAAATATCCACCCGCCCAAATTGTTTTTCCACTGCCGCCACAAATTCCGTAACGGCCGCCGAATCACCGACATTCACCGCCCCCCAGAAAACTTCGCGTCCACCCACCTCGCCGATCCGTTCCGCGGCCTTCTTCAACTCCGCTGCTGTCCGCGCGCAAATGGCCACCTCTGCGCCTTCTCGCGCCAATTCCTCCGCCGCGGCGCGCCCCAACCCCTTGCTCGCCGCCGCCACAATTGCCACTCGTCCGCGCAATCCCAGGTCCATGAACCCTCCGCTGCAAACTCACGATAATCTCGCGCTCCACCGCGCCAGGTCAAATCCACCAGCTCCCTGATTCCTGCGATTCGCGAATTGATTTGCACCCTACACCCCGGCGCACTAAGATTCTTTATTAAGAGGCCCTCGCTCCGCTGTTTCTAACCCACGGGAGGTAAGTATGTCGTTCAGACGGATTCTTACTGCCCAGTTGTTGCTCCTCGCGTTTCTCGCTCCCGCCTGCAAAGCGCAACTCGGCAAAAACGTCACGATTCCTGCCGGATCGGAAGCCGATCATCAACTCACTGCGATTAATGCCGCCGATCCTTCGCAGAAGCTCCCCTTGATTGATGAATTCGCCAAAGCTTACCCAGAAGGTGATTTCCAGATCGTTGCCGATGAGCAGTACGTCAGCTACTACATTAACGCGAAGCAGTACGACAAAGCGTTCGAGTACGGCGACAGGCTTTTTGCCTTGGATCCCAACAACTATCTCAACGCCGTCAATATGGTCCGTGCCGCCGCCGAGAAGGGAGATCCTGACAAGCTATACCCCTACGGGGAGAAAGCTAACTCTATCATCCAGGCTTACAAGGCTTCTCCGGCTCCCGCTGGCGCCAACGCCGACGAGTGGGCCCATTCCAAATCCGAAAAACTCGCTTCCCTCAAGGATGATCAAGACTATGTGGAGCAGGCCCTTCTCAGTGGGGCTTACAACGCCAAAGATCCTGGCAAGAAGGCCAATTACTTCCTGCGCTTCGCGAAAATGTACCCGGACACGCCGGAAAGCGAGCAGGCCCTCACCATGGCTGCCTCCTCTTACCAGCAAGCGCAAAATCGCGCCAAGATGCAGGAAGTTGCCAATGGTGCTCTGGCAAAGGATCCCAACGACATTGGCATGCTCCTGCTTCTCGCAGACGACTACAGCGAAAAGGGCGACCAACTCGATAAGGCCGACGCCTACGCCAAAAAGGCCGCTTCGCTCACCGACACCGCCAAGAAACCAGCCAATCTTTCCGACCAGCAATGGCAGCTGCAGATTTCCATCCAAAAGGGTTTGGCTTTCAGCACCCTCGGCCAGGTCAGTCTTCAGAAGAAACTAAATGCCCAGGCTGTCGACAATCTCTCGAAGGCCGCCCCGCTCTTGAAGTCCAATGACACACTGTACGCTCGCAATCAATACCGCTTGGGCTTTGCGTACCTCAATCTGAAGAAAAATGCGGACGCTACCAAGGCCTTCACGGAAGCCGCATCGGTCGACAGTCCTTATAAGGCCCCCGCCCAGGAGAAGCTCGCCGAGCTTGGCAGCGCCAAACCCGCGACCCACAAGAAAGCCTCTTAATCCAGGATCGTATCGGCCGCTTTAGAGGCGGGCGCTCTACCAATTCTCGGCAACCCGCAAACTTGTCAGGGCATCCGACAAGAAGGCCCGAAGGCTCTCAACTTGAACTCCACCGTTCAAACCCGTTCACTCGCTCGCTGCCTTTGAACCCATGTGTTTACCTCCTGCATCTAAGTACATGTAAAATCACAAATACTCAGTGTTTGGAGGGAAAATCACATGTCTGAAATCGCCACGTTTGGTGCCGGTTGTTTCTGGGGTGTCGAAGCCGGCTTCCGCCGCGTCCCCGGCGTGATCGACGCCGTCTCCGGCTATTCCGGCGGCCACACCGATAACCCCACATACCGCGAGGTTTGCACCGACACCACCGGCCATGCCGAAGTAGTTCAAGTCACTTTCGACCCGGCCAAAGTCAGCTACGAACAACTCCTCGATGTCTTCTGGAAAATGCACGATCCCACACAGGTAAACCGCCAGGGCCCGGACTTCGGCAAGCAGTACCGCACGGCTATCTTCTTTCACTCGGCCGAGCAGGAAGCCGCTGCGAAGAAATCCAAGCTATCGCTGGACGCCAGCGGCAGGTTCCGACATCCGATCGCCACAGAAATCACTCCCGCCGGCCCATTTTGGCCTGCCGAGGAGTACCACCAGCGCTACCTCGAGAAGCGCGGCGCGACCAACTGCCACATCTAAGACTCGATTACAGCTTGACCCTGTCCCGGAGGGTCTTCCCCTTCGGGGAGATCATGGCGTCGTCTTCGTAGGGGCTAAACCCGCCCCATTCCCTGATCTTGTGAAATGTGGGGACCGTCTCTCGATCTGTTCCGCTCGTAAGAATGCACTCCCCTCTGCACACACCTGCAACGCGCTGTCGCTACCCGCAACAGTTACCGTCAAATCGCTTTAATCTGTTCCAGTCTCAGCCAATCAATGGATCTCACGTGAAATCGACGGCGTATCCACGGACCGTACTTCCGCCGTCATTTCCGACGTCTTCCGCCAATCCACGTCGCCGACCTTCACGGATCCCGTCCGCCCTTGCGTGTCTTCGATCATCAAGTAGTTGCCGTCTCGGTGGTACTTCAACACTTCCACCAACTGGTTCGATTTCAGCACGAGCATTGTGTAATGTTCGCTGGCCTGCGGGACTTCTGCAGCGTCACTCGTGCCCAGTTCCTTGGCGCTCTTCACCACAGCCAACTGCATGGGATTTGGAGCAGGCGGCTCTGCGGCGGGGGGTTCCGCGGCAGGAGGATTCACTGCAGGTGCCGTGTACGTGCTCGGCCTTGTGATAATCGCCGTTGGCGGACGGTCTGGATGCACCACTTGCGCCAGTTGTTGTGGAATCATGATGTCGTCCATCAACCGCAATTCCAGCGGCTCTTCGCCCTTCAACGTCGGCCTTGGCCCGCGGAACGGCAAGCTGACCACCTTCCACGGCCACAGAGGAGGAATCATCCACTCCACCACGTCTCGCTTCGCATGGCCATTTCCATCGATGGCACCCTGTTTGTCCACTTTATAGCCTCGAGCCTGGATTACCTTGGCAGGAACTGGCAGGTCCCCATTCGGCAAAATCACCCGGTCAAACGTGATCTTCAAGTAGCCTTTTCCCACGAAATGCCCTGGCTCCTTATCCGCCTCTAAGTGCCCGCCCAACATGCTTCCTCGCGGAAACAACGGCCTGCCGAACTCCTGTTGCGTCCGCAAATGGCACAACACGGGATCGCCCACTGCCGCCGTCGCCGAAGAGAAGTTTGGTTCATCCATCGTACATTGCAGCAGCGTCCCGGCAGGCACGAGCAGGTCCTGGGCATGGACCAGCGCTGTGCACACCAGTAGCGCCACCGTACTCACCAAAATGGCGATGAGTCGTTTCATGTTCTTCCTCCAGATTGTCGTTTTCGATCAACGGCCAGGCGAGTTAGCCGTTTTCACCGGCTGGCAGGCCCGGAGCGCTCCCAAACTGGACACGCCCGAGCTTCACCCGCGGTTCCGGACCACAACCCCGGGTCCCTGCAAAAGTTGCTGCAGTTTTAGACTTTTTAGAAAAATCCTCGCGCGGGTCCCAGTACTTGTGGCGGTCTAGCCTTTAAGCAACCTCGTCACATACTCGGGAGTGAGCGGGATCCGACGAGGATGAACGCCAGTCGCGTCGAAGATGGCGGCAGCGACGGCGGGGGGAACGACTGCATTCGCCCCCTCCGAGCCACCGCCAAAGCCCTTATCATCCCGCGAAATCTGCACCACCCTGATCTCTGGCATCTCCTCCATTGTCAATATCTTGTACCGGCTCCAATTCGTGCTCGTCACCTTGCTTTTGTCAAAAGTGACTTCTTCCTTCAGCGCTTCGCTCAAGCCCATTACCACTCCGCTCTTCATGCATCGGTCGAGTTGCCGCGGATTAATAACCTTACCTGGATCCACCCCAATCGTGAATTTGGCCACCTTCACAGCGCCCGTAGCCGGTATTACCTCGACCTCCGCGATCCCCACCCAGTACGCATTCTCACGCAGCATGATGCACATGCCTTTGCCCCTCACTGCGCCATTCCCCGTCTTCCGCGCGCCACGATGAGGCGACGGCCGCGACTCCCATCCCGCTGACTTGGCTGTCGCGTTCAAGATATCGATCAGTCGCTGTTCACTCGTATGCTCGATCCGGAACTGAATCGGGTCGGCCTTTGCTGCTGCCGCTGCCTCGTTGATCAATCCCTCCAGAGCAAAATTCTGTTGGCGTTGTCCCGGCGTACGCATAATATTCCCGCGCAAGCCGCCATACGCCGAGTCCGCTGCAAGGTTCGGCATTCCATATGCTTCTTCCAGTCTGGTCCGAATCTTTTCGTACGGCCATTCCGTGGCGATCCACATCCCCGGTTTTGACGTAGTGGTGGGCATTCCGGAGAGAATCGCGCCGAGCAGTCTCGCATCACTCTCATGTGGCGAATAGAAGGCGCTCTGTATCGCGGTCACCCGGCCATTCGAGTCCAGTCCCGCCTTGATGTCCGATACCCATCCCGGCAATGCCGTTGACCAAGCCAAGTCCTCCTGAAGCGTCCACTGCACCCGCACCGGCTTGCTGGTCAATTGTGAAAGGAGGACCGCGTCAGCTTCGGCGCCATCCCCACCAAACGTCGTGCGTCCGTACTGGCCAGAATGCTCCAGCCAGCGCACCACCACTTTGTCCACCGGCACGCCAAGCATATGCGCGATCCGCGTGCGCAGCCCTTGCGACTGCGCCGAATGCGTCCAC
>Ga0181526_10004390_pt1 | contig 10989 bp, 10 predicted proteins | sample PEATcosm2014_Bin_35_FD_119750 | JGI IMG/M metagenome (GOLD analysis project Ga0181526, IMG submission 119750) | Peatland microbial communities from MTU Mesocosm Facility, Houghton, MI, USA - PEATcosm2014_Bin06_30_metaG | ecosystem: Environmental > Terrestrial > Soil > Wetlands > Peat | place...
GACGTCGACCGCCACGCAGAACGAAGTCGACGCGCACGACACCGACAGGAGGGCCTCGCTGCGGGTGTCGACTTGGACACCGGCGGACCACCCCATGTTGCTGCTACTGCTGCTACTGCTGCTGCTGCTGCTGCTGTTGTTGCTGCAGCCGGAGAGGCCGACTCCCAAGGCCAGGCTGATGAGGGCCAATCCGGCGAGAGCCCGCACGACGCGGCCACTGCGCCGCGAGGTTGCCTGCGTCACGTTCACGATGACGCTCGGGCGAAGACCGATACAGCACGCTACGCCGACGCCGACGCCGACGCCGACGCCGACGCCGACGCCGACGCCGACGCCGACGCCGTCCGCCGGTGCCGTAGCCAGTTGCGCATCAGCTTCACGAAGGAGACCAGCACAAAGACGGCGCCGCCCTCGATCAACAGGCTCAGGAGAATGGCGACGACGGCGATCCCGTCGCTGTTGATCAGCGTCACGCCAAGCCCCCATCTCCACATCGGCTCGCGGACAGGGAATGGCTTGCCGAGCGGAACTACGTTCGGCCAGCTCGCTTCGACGCCAGCGCCGCCGGTTTCCAGGATGCCGTCGGTGCTCGTAAAGCAGCCGCCTCGGAGATTGCATTCTGTCTGGTACGACACCGGGTCGAATTGGACCGTGTTTCCGTGGCCTGCCAGGTACGCCACCCCGTCGACTACAGCAGGCACGCTGACGACCGCCACCACCAGGAACAGCAGCATCCCGACCCAGCCGACCGCCCACACGAAGCGGTGCCGGGGCGGGTAGTGGTGGGCACGCGTGCCGCCCGGGTGGTGTGCGGCGAGCGGGACGGCCAGTGCCCGGACGGCGGGTGGTCTGCGCCGCAGGAGGGCGGTGTCCAGCACTACCGCGGCGATGCCGGCGACGGTCAGGGTGCCCAGGACGATGACGATGACGAAGAACCAGGACGGAGGAGTCGCCCCTTGCGACTCCCCGTTGGTGTAGGCGCCGCCGGCGAAGAGGAATGCCATGAGACTGGTGACGGTCATCCGGCCCCAGCTGTGGCGACGGTGCAGCAATGCAACGGTCGCGGCCACCTCCGGATCGGCGATGGGGGCGACCGGCTGTGACGAGGCTCCCACACGGCAAAGCGTAGGTCCGTCTGGCGGCGGACAGCGGCGGCATCCGGGGTATGGGTCGACCATGGACAGGTGCTCGCATGTTCCGGCAATGGGGTGCGAGTGCCTGACCAGGGCGTGTGCAGCGGAGGAGGTGGGATTTGAACCCACGGACCCTTGCAGGTCACACGATTTCCAATCGTGCCGATTCGGCCGCTCTCGCACTCCTCCGAGCCGGCGCGATCGGCACCGGCGGCGCCTCAGGGTATCTTGTTGGCTCGGCGCTGCCGCGCGCAGCGGCCGGGTTCTGCGCAATTGGCGACCGTGAACCGAGTCAGGGCCGGAAGGCAGCAGCTCTCAGCGGACTCGCCGGTGTGCCGCAGGCGACCTGGCTGCTGCGCTCGGTAGCGCCGAGGTCGCGTCGGATACCGGAAGCCAGCCCGCAGCCGGCGTAGCCGTCCCCCGCCGGCTCGTCAGTGCCGGCGGGGCCGGTCACGTACAGATAGCCCTCGGCGGTGCCGAAGCCGACGTCGCCGGTATCGAACCAGCCGTTTGGTCCTCGAGCTGGCATCGAGTCCGCGGCACCTCGCCGCCCGTAGGGGAGGTAGTGGTAGGCGACACAATCGCCGCGAATCTGGATCCGCCCCGGGGTTGCGACCGGAGCGAGTTGCGAGTTGCTGTCGACGATGCGCAGCTCGACACCGACTGGGCGGCCGACGGACCCAGGTCGGCGATCGGCCACGACGACGGGGTTGGCCGCCACGGTGCCGGCTGCCTCGCTGACGGTGTAGGTCTCGAGCAGAGAGATGCCGGCGGCCAGCCACAGCCTGGCATGCGTCTGCAAGGGCAGCCCACCTCCGCCGACGCGGGCGAAGCGCACCCGATCCCGCAGGTCGGGGGCCGGAGGCGGGGCATCGACGAGGGCCGCCGCCATCGCCGGATCGAGGTTGAGCCAAGTCGCCCCGGAGCGCTCGACGGTGTCCCAGTACCTGAGCTCGTGAAAGCGGGCCAGCACGGCCGAGCCTCCGGACACGAGGGGGGCGAGAATCCCCACCACCTGCCCGTCAACGCCATGCAGGGGCGTCGACACGTAAGCGCGGTCGCCGCGCTGCAATCCGAGGTGCCGCACGGCCCGGGAGGCGGCGACGAGCAGCTGGCGCTGCGTGAACGGGACGAGCTTTGGAGCTCCCGTCGAGCCTGCCGTTGTGATCACGACCGCAGGCGCTCGGCGAGCGGGCAGCCCTGCCGGCGAGCCGGCAATGGGCGTCATGCTCGGGTGCCAGCCACCCGCCAGCCCCTGTTCGAAACCGCTCAGTGGGAAGTCGCCTGCGAGCCTCGGTGCGACTCCGGCGCGCCGCCTCCGTTGCCTCATCTGGGTCAGCTCGCCTCCCTCGCTCATGACGTGCGAGAGCCCGATCGAGGCCGTCGCCCACAGCAGCTCGGCTTGCGACAGCCCGGCGTTGAGAGGAGCGACGGGCACGCCGGCGGCGAGCGCAGCGAGGTACTGGCGGCCGAATTCCAAGGGTGAGGAGAGGACAAGGCCGACGCAGACCTCGAAGGGGGTCCCGCTCGAGAGCTCCTCGTCGAACCGGCTCCGCCATTGTTCTGCCGCCATGGCGACATCGCGCCAGGTGACCGCCTCACCCAGCTCGTCGAGGAGGGCGACGGCATCGCCGCCCGCTCGGGCGCGCTCTGCCACGAGGAGGGCGACCGCCGTCGTCGCCGTGTCGGAACGGATGTGACGACGGACCGGGCGGACGATCGGAGACGGAGGCGAATTGCGGAGCACTGCCATACGGCCACTCTGCACGGCCGGGTTGAGAACCTGCCCGGAGACCGCTGTGGCAGCGCTGTTGGTTTCCCGGGAATTCGCCGAGTGCCCTGTCCGGGCTGCTGGGGCGCCCGCCGGACGTCTCTCGCCATCAGTTCCCGGTACGGGGGCCCGCCGGGCGCCCTAATGTCGATCGCCGTGGCCGAACAGTTCCAATCGCTCTATCGGCGGTACCGGCCACAACGCTTCTCCGAGGTGCGCGGGCAGGGACACGTGGTGCTCGGCCTGCGAAACGCCGTGCGCGACGAACGGGTGGCCCATGCCTACCTCTTCTCGGGCCCACGCGGCACCGGCAAGACCTCCACGGCGCGCATCCTCGCCAAGGCGCTCAACTGCGCCACGCCCGAGGACGGCGAGCCCTGCGGGACGTGCCCATCCTGCGTCGACATCGCCCGCGGGGCTTCTCTCGACGTCCACGAGCTCGACGCCGCCTCCAACAACGGTGTGGACGCCATGCGGGATCTTGTCGCCCGAGCTGCCCTTGCGACGCCCGGTAAGTGGAAGGTGTACATCGTCGACGAGGTTCACATGCTCTCGACGGCGGCCTCCAACGCCCTTTTGAAGACGTTGGAGGAACCGCCCAGCCACGTCGTGTTCGTGCTGGCCACGACGGATCCGCAGAAGGTCCTCCCGACGATTCGCAGCCGCACGCAGCATTTCGAGTTTCATCTCCTCGAGGCCTCCACGCTCGAAGAGCTCCTGACCGACATCGCCGGCGATGCCCACCTCGACCTCCCCGCCGACGGGATCGAAGCGGCCGTCCGACGCGCCCATGGTTCGGCACGCGACGCCCTTTCCGCTCTCGATCTCGTGGCGGCGGCGGGAGTCGTCGAGGACGACGACCGATTCGTACGGGAGCTCATCGCCGCCATCGTCGAACGGGACACCAGACTCGCCTTGCAGACCGTCGATGCCGCCATGGTTGCCGGCTTCGACGCTTCCCGGCTGGCCGGCGAGCTCGTGGACGGGCTGAGGGTGGTCTTCCTGTCCGCCATGGCACCCGAGCTGGGGCGTGAGTCCGCCCTGGCGGACGCTCCGAGCAGCGGGGCAGCCCCCCTCCTCGGGCCTGCCCGATGCGTGAGGGCGCTCGAGGTCATCGGAACGGCCATCGTCGACATGCGCGAGGCGCTCGATGCGCGCACGACCTTCGAGGTGGCACTCGTCCGGCTGACTCATCCCGAGGTGGACGAGAGTCCGGGCGCCCTTCTCGAGCGCGTGGAGCGACTGGAGCGCCGAGTCCACGAGCTCTCCAGCGGTGGGGTCGCGGTCGCGGCAGCGCCGCCGTCGCCGGCTGCACCTCCGCCCTCCTCCGGCCGGCCGGCCGACGAGCGGCCGCCTTCTGGTTCTGCGGCGGCAAGCCCAGCGGCGACACCACCGGGCGCCGTCGCCAAGGAGGAGAAGGCGGCGGCCGATCAGGGAACAGCGGCACCGACCGGTTCGGTGTCCGGTGCCTCTCCGGCACTCGGTGCCTACCTGCGCCAGTCATCGACGGGGTCCGAGGCCACGGCCGCAGCAGCAGCACCCCGGAGCTCGGACGCCGCCCGGAGCGAGCCGGCCGAGGGCTCCGTGGGCCCGCCGGCCGCCGCCGTCCTCGCCGCCGAGCTGCCGACGCGCGACGACCTCGTGCTGGCCTGGGGGGATCATGTGCTGTCGAGCTTGAAACCGCGGGCGCGAGCGGTCTACAACGCCGGTCGTTTTGTCGCCATGGAGGGTGGCACTGCCGTCTTTGCCCTTCCCAACTCCGCCCACGTCGAGCACGCCACGCCGCTCGTGGGCGAAGTGGCCGAAGCCATCAGCCGCCATGTCGGCACTCGCGTCGGGCTCCGCCTCATCACCGATGCGAGCGACGGCGAAGGATCGAGCGACGCCCCGGCGCGAGGCGACGAGAGCGGGGCGGGCGGGCATGAAGACGACGGACCCGCTGGCTCGGCGCTGCCCACGCGGGGTCGGCCCAAGTCGCCGGCGCCACCGCCGATGAAGGCTCAGCCCGACCTCACCGAGGCTGGCGGGGACGAGGAGATGCCCGATTTCGAAGATCTGGCGCCCGGCGAGGTGGGCGGCCGCCACGACTCGGCGACGTGGGCGGAAGGCCGCCTGCTCGAAGCGTTCCCCGGAACAGAGGAGGTGCCCTGATGGCGTCCGACGAGGACGAGACTGCCACTGCCGACGACGCCGGAGGTGACGAGGAGGCGGAGGAGACCCGCCAGCAGGGCGCCAGCCTGGACGGCCTGCTCGCCCAGTTGGAAGTCGTCTCCGAGCAGCTCGACGACGTTGCCCAGGAGGCGTCGGACGTCATCGTGCAGGGCTCTTCAGCGGGTGGCTCCGTCGTCGTTCAGCTGACAGGCGGCTTGGAGGCGGTGTCGATCCGCATCGATCCCGCTCTCGTCGACCCGAGCGACGTGGCCATGCTGGAGGACGCCGTCCTCGCCGCCTTGCGCGACGGTCTCGCTCAGGTCGTCGAGCTGCAGTCCGAGCTCGCCGACGAGCTCGAGAGCACCGAGATCGACCTCTCCAGCCTCCTCGGCAAGCTCGGTGGCCTCGCCAGCTTCGGTGGGCTCGGACTGCCCGACCTGGGCGATCTCGGCAACCCGGAGGACCTCATCGCCGGCCTGACGGGTGCGCTCGGCAATCTTCCCGCCTCGCTCGGCGGGAGCCTGCCCGCCGGCCTCAACGACATCATGGCCGGCCTCGGTCTCTCCAACGCCCCGGCGGCGGGGCCGAGCGGCGATGGCGAGCCCCGTGCCCGACAGCCCGGCGCGGCCTCCGAGAGCCCCGAGGAGCCGGAGGGCACCGACGACGACGGCCCGGAGTCCTGAGTGACGGTCTTTGCCGGCCCCATCCAGGAGCTCGTCGACGAGCTGGGCCGGCTTCCCGGGATCGGCCCGAAGTCGGCTCAGCGAATTGCCTTTCACCTCCTGGAGGTGCCCAAGGAGGAGGCTCTCCGCCTGGCGTCCACCATCGCCGAGGTGAAGGACCGCATCCGCCTCTGCGAGCGCTGCTTCAACGTCGGCGAGGGCGCCTTGTGCGCCATCTGCTCGGACTCCCGCCGTGACTCCACGATCGTGTGCGTCGTCGAGGATCCCCGCGACATCGTCGCGGTCGAGCGCACGCGGGAGTTCCACGGGTCCTATCACGTGCTCGGCGGAGCGCTGAACCCGATCGAAGGCATCGGGCCCGATCAGCTGCGCCTGCGTCCGCTCCTCGAGCGCCTGGCGCCGGAGGGTGTCATCGAGGTCATCATCTGCACGAACCCCAACCTCGAGGGCGAAGCGACGGCGATGTACCTCGCCCGTCTCCTCGGGCCGCTCGGCGTGAAGGTGACGCGTATCGCCAGCGGCCTGCCAGTCGGTGGCGACCTCGAGTACGCCGACGAGCTGACGCTCGGCCGCGCCCTTGTCGGGCGCCGCGAGATGGCGAAATAGCCCCTTAGGGGATCGTGCGCAGGAGGGCGGCGTCCCCCTGCCCGCCGCCGCCACAGAGAGCGGCAGCACCGATGCCGCCGCCGCGGCGGCGAAGCTCGTGCAGGATCGTGAGGGCGAGACGCGCCCCTGACATCCCGATCGGGTGACCGAGGGCGATCGCCCCGCCATTGACGTTCACGACGTCATCCGGGATGGCGAGATCGTCGATGGAGGCGACCCCGACCGCAGCGAAGGCCTCGTTGATCTCGAAGAGGTCGACGTCGCCGAGCGTGAGGCTGGAGCGGGCGACGGCATTCAGGATGGCTCGCGAGGGCTGGGTGAGGAGCGAGGTGTCCGGTCCGGCCACCTGGCCGTAGGCGACGAGCTCGCCGAGGGGCGTGACGCCGAGCTGCTCCGCCTTCGCCCGCGACGTCACGACGAGAGCGGCCCCGCCATCGGAGATCTGGCTGGCGTTGCCGGCCGTGATCGTCCCGTCCTTGTCGAAGGCAGGCTTCAGCCTGGAGAGCGATTCCACCGTCGTCTCGGGCCGCACGCCCTCGTCGGTGTCGACGACGACCGGGTCCCCCTTGCGCTGCGGGACGTTCACGGCGACGATCTCGTCGGCGAAGCGGCCGTCCTTGATGGCCGCAGCAGCCCGCTCGTGCGACGTGGCGGCAAAGGCGTCCTGGCGCTCCCGGCTGATGCTGGCTCTGCGGGCGTAGCCCTCCGTCCCGGCGCCCATGGCGACGCGGTCGAAAGCGTCGAAGAGGCCGTCGTACATCATCGAGTCGACGACCTTCTGGTCGCCCGCCCGGTAGCCCGCCCGGGCGCCGGGGAGCAGGTAGGGCGCAGTCGTCATCGACTCCATGCCGCCGGCGACGACGATCTCGGCGTCGCCGGCCTGGATGAGGAGGTCGGCGAGATAGAGGGCGTTCAGGCCGGAGAGGCAGACCTTGTTGATCGTGGTCGCCGGCACGGTCATCGGGATTCCCGCTTTCACGGCCGCCTGCCGGGCCGTGATCTGGCCCTGGCCGGCCTGCAGCACCTGGCCCATGAAGACGTAGTCCACCTCGGTCGGCTGCACGCCCGCCCGCTCGAGCGCTGCGGCGATGGCGATGCCTCCCAGATCCATGGCGGTGAAGCCCGCGAGGGCTCCGGCGAGCTTGCCGATCGGCGTGCGGGCCCCTGCGACGACGACGGATCCGGGCATCTGACCCTCCTGGGTGCTGGATGGAACGGGGCCGAACGATCGGCCCTCGAAGCGCCGCCGAGCCTACCGTCCGACGCCCTCGCCTGGCACCTTCGAAGGGTCAAATGACCAAGTAGTAGCCTCCGGGCATGGAAGCCATCCGCGACGCCATCCTTGCCGGCGCACCGGGCGAGGAGCTTGCCGCACTGGCACTTCCCGAGTCCTATCGGGCGGCCTTCGTCCGCAAGGACGAGCAGGACATCTTCGCCGGCCTCTCCTCCCGCGAGAAGGACCCCCGCCGCTCCCTCCACGTGGAGGAAGTACCCGTGCCCGCCCTTGCACCCGACGAGTGCTGCATCGCCGTCATGGCGAGCTCCATCAACTTCAACACGGTGTGGACCTCGATCTTCGAGCCGCTCCCGACTTTCTCGTTCCTCGAGCGGCTGGGCCGCGAGAGCGAGTGGGGCAAGCGCCACGACCTCCCCTATCACGTCGTCGGCTCGGACGCCTCCGGCGTCGTGCTGCGGGTCGGCTCTGCGGTGCGCGACTGGAAGCCGGGCGACCGCGTCGTCGTCCACTGCAACTACGTCGACGCCCAGGACCCGCGGGCGCACGACGACGCCATGATGGCGTCGAACCAGCGGATCTGGGGTTTCGAGAGCAACTTCGGGGGGCTGGCCGACCTGTCTGTCGTACGAGCCAACCAGCTGCTTCCTAAACCGGAGCACCTGAGCTGGGAAGAAGCCGCCGTCAACGCCCTCTGCAACTCGACGTCCTACCGGATGCTCGTCTCGCACAACGGGGCCGCCATGAAACAAGGCGACGTCGTCCTCGTCTGGGGCGCCACCGGCGGCCTCGGCGGCTATGCGGTCCAGTACGTGCTGAACGGTGGCGGCATCCCTGTCGGCGTCGTCAGCTCGGCCTCGAAGGCCAAGCTGCTGGAAGGACTCGGGTGCGAGGCCGTCATCGACCGCGCCGACAAGGCCTACCGTTTCTGGGCCGACGAGCACACCCAGGACGAATCCGAGTGGCGCCGTCTCGGCAAGGACATCCGTGCCCTCGTCGGTGAAGACCCGGACATCGTCTTCGAGCACCCGGGCCGCCAGACGATGGGAGCCTCCGTCTTCGTCGCCAAGCGGGGGGGCGTCATCGTGACGTGCGCCGCCACCTCCGGCTACATGATCGAGTACGACAACCGTCACCTCTGGATGAAGCTGAAGTCCATCAAGTCGTCTCACTTCGCCAACTACCGGGAGGCCTGGGAGGCGAACCGCTTGATCCGCTTGGGGAAGATCCAGCCGATCCTGTCAGCCGTCTACCCGCTGTCCGAAGTCGGGGAGGCCGCCTCGCAGGTGCACTACAACCTGCACGAGGGGAAGATCGGCGTCCTCTGCCTGGCGCCCTCCGAAGGGCTCGGCATCGCCGATCCCGAGCTGAGGGACAAGGTGGGGGAGGACAAGATCACGATGTTTCGCAGGCTGGGGGCGTGAGCGTGCCGGGTTTCGAATTGACGGAGATCGACCATGTCGCCATGGCCGTACGCGACCTCGATGCAGCGATTGCCTGGTATGGCGAGACGCTCGGCGCCACGGTGTCGCACCGAGAGCGGATCGAGAGCGACGGCGTCGAGGAAGCCCTCTTGAAGGTGGCCGACTCCTACGTGCAGCTGCTGACGCCGACCCGCGACGACTCGCCCGTCGCCAAGTACCTGGAACGCCGCGGCGAGGGCATTCATCACGTCGGTTTCCGGGTGACCGACTGCGCTGCCGCCCTCGAGTCCATGCGCGCCGCCGGCGCCACGACGATCGACGAGGCTCCTCGGCCGGGCTCGCGAGGCACGACGGTCGCCTTCGTGCATCCCAAGAGCGCCTTTGGGGCCTTGATCGAGCTCGTGCAGGAGTAGGGCGCCGACCTCTGCCTGTCGAATCGGTCGGTAATGGCGAGAAGCCACCTGCCGAGATAGGCCTGCCCGCCCCGGGGGGTCGCGCCCGCCGGCGTCAAATCTCGGAGAGAGACCAGCGGCTCAGTGCCTCGCCGACGTCGGCTCGTCGGGCCTCGTCCCATCTGACGGCCGGGTCGGGCTCGAGGAATGCCGAGGCGATGCCCGTGAGGCCCATGGCTGCGAGGGACCATTCGCCCGTGCCGGTCGCCCCGAACGGCCGTGCCTGGATGCGATCGGCGGCGAGACCGGGCGTAGAGAGGGCCATGATGACGAGCCCGCGCATCGTGGCGCTGAGCAGCGTGGCCATGGTCTCGAAGGTGACGCCGAGCTCGGGCTTCAACCGGTAGCCGAACAGTGTCGTCAGCCCTTCCCAGGCCCTCGCCACGCGCGCCGTGCGGTCGTGCTCGGACTGCGCCAAGGCCGCCTGCACCTGGTCGCGTAGGGCGCCGTCGGCGAGGCTCATGAAGGTGGCGTGAAGGGCGAGGTAGGTTCGCCACGCCGGCGACTCGTACATGAGCCGGAAGTCGAGGAGCGCCAGTTGCCGGCAGAGCTCGATGACGAGGTCGTGGCGCCCCTCAGGTGTCACGAACCAGTCGAGGTGCTGGGTCACGACCGTCCTCATGAGCGCTGTCTCCTCGTCGACGATCGCCGGCGTGGCGTCCTTGGCGAGCGCCTCCACGAGATCGCTGAAGAAGAGGTCCTTGTACGGCCAGCGGCGGTAGACGGCGCTCCGCGAGACGTCGGCATCCCGGATGACGTCTTCGAAGCTGATGTGCTCGAGGCTCACCGTCAAGCCGGTGAGGTTCACCATGTCGACGGCTGCCTGCAGCATGCGCTGCTCGGTCTCCCGGTCCGACAGCCGGCGCCGGCGGCGGGCGAGCCCGGTCGGGGATCCTTCGGCGTGCTCCCTCATGTTGTCCTCGTCTTTGGGGCTTAGTACTCTATATTTCAAGTTTGGTATCTGACATCTTAAGCTCTACACACCGAGGATGGGTGGCAAACCCGAGATCCCAGTTCGGAAGGAAGGCGACACGATGCGGAGCGGGCTTTTCTCAGACGACCAGTTGCGGGCCATGTATGCCGGCGGCCGGGGCGACGGGCTGGCGCGTGGCTTCTCGCGCGTGTGGGCGGCCGTGTTCGGCCTGGGGCTGGCACCGAGGCGCTGGGTGACCCTCGAGGTCCGCGGCCGCCGCACCGGGCGACTCGGTCGCTTCCCTCTCGGCATGGCCGACTGGAACGGCGAGTGGTACCTCGTGCCGATGCTCGGCGAGCAGTGCAATTGGGTCCGGAACGTGCGCGCCGCCGGCGGGCAGGCGGCACTGCGGCGCCGGCACGCCGTGGCGTGCCGGCTCGTCGAACTGCCGGTGAGCGAGCGCCCGCCGATCATCAAGCGATATCTCGAGACGGTGCCCGGGGCGCGACCGCACATCCCCGTCGACCGGCACGCCCCCCTGCGGGACTTCGAGGCCATCTCAGACAGCTATCCCGTCTTTCGGGTCGTCCTTCCCCTCGGCGGTGCGAAATGACCGAGGAGA
>Ga0181526_10004392_pt1 | contig 10983 bp, 13 predicted proteins | sample PEATcosm2014_Bin_35_FD_119750 | JGI IMG/M metagenome (GOLD analysis project Ga0181526, IMG submission 119750) | Peatland microbial communities from MTU Mesocosm Facility, Houghton, MI, USA - PEATcosm2014_Bin06_30_metaG | ecosystem: Environmental > Terrestrial > Soil > Wetlands > Peat | place...
ATGGCGGTTGGGTGCCGGTGAACGGCGGGTGCATCGAGGTGAAGGAGGTCAAGGAACTAGGGGGAATTAAGGACGTACAAAAGAAAAGCCGCCACAGAGGGGACGTTTTGACTTTGCCGTTGGCTTCCTAGCGCCGGCGTCCCGCCGGCTCCTTTGTCTTTGCTGTTGCAGTCGAGTTTGTAGCGGCGTCCACCGCGGCGGGCGCCATCGGTGGTGCGGCCATCACCGATGGCGGTCTAAAGACCGCCGCTACGAAGGCCTGCCGCGGATCGTGCAGGATTACGATAGCGTCATGCCGATCCAGAAGGCAGCCGTCAAGACGCCCGTCAGCAGCAGCATCAATCGCAAGCGCTTTTTGCGCACCGCTACGATTATCACGCCCATGGCGCAGAGCAGGAAACCGAGCTCGGGCCAGAACATGGCGGAGTTGAATGTGTTATTCGAGGCGTTGGCTGGATCCTGAAGCCAGAAGGACGCGAACGAAGTGGCGGCGGTGAGCGAAGCCGCAACGACTCCCGCGAGCGCCAGGCCTTTTGCCCACTCCGGCACAACCCAGTCTTTTTTCGTGTCGCGCCAATCCAGCCACGTTTGCGCGACCACCAATGCTGCAACCATCAAAACGAACAGCGCCACGTCCCCCTCCCCAAGCGCGTGCCGTTGCTGCTCTTTTGCCGCTGTCCAGCACCGGAGGCGGCTCGCTCTGCGGAGCGAAGGTTCCGTTACTGGACATGGAGCAGAACCGGCACGAGGGCCGTTGCTGCCGAATCACACCCTCAGTACGCAGCCGCCTTTGCCTGTAGCGGCTTTGCTGCTTCGACAGACCCCGTTGCTTTCACCCTTTTGCAATGCTCTTCTTGTAATGCAAGTTCTTCCTGCGCCAAGCGCCTTAGCATGGCTTGAATCACGATGCTGCCCTTCGCTGCCATTCCCGAATCTCCTGTAACAATCCCTGAAACCTCACCCGGCGTGGCCGCGGCGAATTCGCCGCAGAGCCTACGACGGATTGAACTCGTTCGTCAAAATCATTCTTCCGCTCAAAATGCGCGCTTGGTCGTGACGCTCGTCCCGATTCGGGCCGGCACCTATGTCAGGTAGCGGGCTGACGACGCAACCACTACCGCGAAACTTGAGGTCGCGGGCACGCCCTGGATGCTGCATGGACGAGTCCACGCCGCTGAGAAGGCGAATACGCAGTGGCAATCGGGCTTCCAAAGGGGCCATGCGAAAAACCATCCAGGCCGTTCGTCTAAGTAATTGCAATAGTTGGGGATAGAACAGTCCGAAGTCTTCCAGGTTGCCGCGGAGGGGGGAATGCCGGGGCTTTCATCTTGGAAATTCGCCCGCTGACTAACACGTTGTCCAATTTAGGAAACGTTTTGCAGAGGTTCTACATCTCCGCGCGGCTGATTTCGGTCGTGATTTCGCTCGATTCCGGCGGAAGATTTGACCGATTTCATCGCACGAAGCCCGGTTGCGGGCGTGATTGCTTCGGGGTGCAACTTCCATCACTACCGCAAATACCGGACAGCCGGGACGACTGGGTTGTCTGCTAGGATAGCCGTGCTTATGCGAAAACCATGGGTAATTGCGCATCGCGGGGCTTCCGGCCACGCGCCGGAAAACACGCTGGCGGCGTTTGAACGCGCCCTGCAGCTGGGCGCTGGATTCATCGAAACGGACCTGCACCTGACGCGCGACGCGCGGTTCGTCGCGATCCACGACTCGACGCTGGAGCGCACCACGAATGGTCGCGGGAACGTGCACGACTACACTTTGGCGGAACTGCGCAAGCTGGACGCAGGCATGTGGTTCGACCGGGAATTCATGGGGCAGCGCATACCTACGCTGGAAGAAGTGCTGAAATTTGGCAGCGATCACGACGTGATTTTCTACCTGGAAGTCAAATATGACGCGGCCTGGGGCATGCACCATTCGCTGGTGGCAGAGTTGCATAAATCGCAAAGTACCGCGCGTTCGATCGTGATTTCGTTTGACCAGTCCACGCTGACCGCGTTGCGCCAGGTGGATTCCACGATGATGATGGGATTGCTGGTGGATCAGCCGAGCGAGGACTTCGCGAAGGTGGCCATCGAACTGGGCGTGCGGCAGCTGTGTCCTAAGGCGAATCTGGTTACGCCGAAATTGGTAGAAGATGCGCACCGGTTGGATTTGCAGGTGGCTACCTGGACTGCGGATGACCCGGAAGTGATGCGCGCGGTGGCGGCGGCAGGCGTGGACGGGATCATGTCGAATTTTCCTGATCGGCTGCAGACGGTCCTCGAAGAGTCCTAGAATCGTTGAGCACACAAATTCTAGGACAGGGGCGCCGCTTGCTGCGCCCCAGCTCGCCCGGGCGTTCACATTTCCACGGCGTGGTCTTAATCCTCGCTCGGTGTCCGCGAACGAGGATTGAGGATGCGATACGCAAGTCAGGAGATTGGCATACCCAGGGCAGGGCACTACCGTGTGACAAGGCCGAAGAGCGCAGCGAACTGGGCCAGTGCGAGTTGTTCGGCGCGAGCGTCGGGGCGCAACGCGGCGGCTTCTAGGGCCTCGTGGATTTTTTTGTCGGTCGCGATCGCTAGCAGATTATTGCGCAGAGTCTTGCGTTTTTGGCTGAAGCAGTTCTGCACGAATTCCAGGAATTGCTTTTCCTCGGATTCTCCCACGATGTTGAGGTTCGCTTGTTCGCCTGGCAGAGCCATCCCCACCAGCGCGGACTTCACTTTTGGCGGCGGCCGGAACGCGCCTGGGGGAATACGCAGCGCGATTTTGGGTTGGGCATAAAACTGGCAGAGCGTGGAGAGATACCCGTAGTCGCGCACGCCAGGGCGGGCTGCGATGCGCTCGGCGACTTCTAATTGAATGACGATATGGATGGATGCGATGTGGGCGGCCCAGCGGAAGAGATGATGCAGGATGGGCGAGGTGATGTAGTACGGCAGGTTGCCGTAGATGTGGATCGTGCCGGTCGCTAGATCGGCGATGTTTGTTGCAAGGACATCGGCGGTGACTATTTCCAGGCCGGGCCATTCATTCGCTTGGCCGTCGCGGGAGGCGCGCAGGCCCTCGGCGAGGCTTTGATCGGCTTCGACAGCGACGACGCGGCGCCCTTCGCCCAGCAGAAGCTGCGTCATTTCGCCGTGGCCGGGGCCGATTTCGATCCAGGTTTGATTAGCGGCGAGCGGCAGAGTGGCAAGGATGCGTTTGCGCCATCCTAGATCGTGGAGGAAGTGCTGGCCTAAGCGTTGGCGTGACATGTGTGGTGCGAGTGTAGCAATGCGAGTGACAAAACTAAAACAAAGGCGCCCTGCTGAAGCTGGCCGCTACCCTTCGATCCCGCACTGCGGGATCTCAGGATGAATCGCGCCGTAGCGCGATTCACAACATCAACAGACCGAGCACAGGCAAGATTGCCTATGCTACGGTGTACGGTGCGACCTTGACGAAGCTGTGTCGTTCCGATACCGTTTCCGTTTCTGCTGACGGCTTATGAAAATCCTGTTCATCGCATCGGAAGGTTTGCCTTACTCGAAGACCGGCGGCTTGGCGGACGTGGTCGGAGCTCTGCCCAAGGCGCTGTCGGAGATGGGCCACGAAGTGGCGGTGCTGCTGCCGCGCTACCGCGGGAACAAGATCACTTCGATATTGGTTTCGAGCGTCACCGTGACGCTGGGCGACAAGCTGCGTTTTCCGGCGATTGGCGAAGGGCCGGCGGTCGCGGGCGTGCGTTATTTTTTCGTAGACGACCGCGGATTTTTCGACCGCGAGCAGCTGTATGGCGAGAAGGGCGCGGACTATCCGGACAACGCGGAGCGGTTCACGGAATTTTCGCGCGTGGCCATCGAATTCATGAAGCGTGTGTGGCTGCCCGACGTGATTCATTGCCACGACTGGCAGACGGCGCTGGTGCCAGTGCTGCTGCGCACGCAGCACGCCGAGGACCCCGTGGTGCGCGGGTTGCCGGTGGTGTTCACGATTCACAATATCGGCTACCAAGGAATATTTCCGCAGACGGTGATGCGCACGATCGGCCTGCCCGATACTTTTTTCACGATGGACCGGCTGGAATTTTACGGAAAAGTGAATTTTCTGAAGGGCGGGCTTCTGTATGCCGACTACCTGACCACGGTGAGCCGCCGCTACGCGCAGGAAATTCAGACGCCGGAATTTGGCAACGGATTGGAAGGGGTGATCCGAGGCCGCGCGGACAGGCTGATCGGAATTCTGAACGGTGTCGACTATTCGGTGTGGAGTCCCGAGGTGGACACGTTCATCACGCAGAATTATTCCGTGCACAATCTGGAAGCGAAGAAGGCGGACAAGAAAGATTTGCTGCAGCAGTTCAAGCTGCCCGTGGACAAGCCGGAATATCTGGACCGCCCGGTGGTGGGCATCGTCTCGCGCTTCGCGGATCAGAAGGGGTTCGACCTGATCGCGCAGATTGCGCCGGATCTGATGAAGGAAAATCTGACGCTGGTGGCGCTGGGCACGGGCCAGCCGGAATACGAAAAGCTCTTCAAGGATATGGCCGAGAAATTCCCGGGCCGCGTGGGCGTGAAGATCGGGTACGACAACCCGCTAGCGCACAAGATTGAGGCCGGGGCAGACATGTTCCTGATGCCTTCACGCTACGAGCCGTGCGGCTTGAACCAGATATACAGCTTGCGCTATGGTACGGTGCCCATTGTGAGGGCAACGGGCGGCCTGGATGACACCGTACAGAACTTCGACTCGAAAACGCATCATGGGACAGGTTTTAAGTTCGAGGCGTATGATGGGCGGGCGCTGCTGGACTCGTTGCGTGCCGCATTGAAACTGCAACGTGATCCGAAGGCCTGGCAGACGCTGCAAAAGAACGGCATGGCTAGAGATTTTTCGTGGAAGGCTTCGGCGGCGGCTTATGTCACACTGTATGAAGCAGCTAAGAGGGCGCGAATCCCGCGGGTTGCTGGGACATCTAAAGGGTAGCGCTGGAAACGTTTCCTGCAGGGTTTCGGGAGGCGTAGTGCGGCGCTACAAGGACAATAAGGAACAACATGTCAGATAACATTCAAGCGGTGAACGACGCGAATTTCGAAGCAGATGTGGTGGAAGCCAGCAAGACGCAGCCGGTGATGGTGGATTTCTGGGCCGATTGGTGCCGCCCGTGCCATATGTTGACGCCGACGGTGGAAGAGCTCGCGAAAGAGCACGCGGGAAAGCTGAAAGTGGTGAAGCTCAACGTGGATGAGAACATCAACGCGGCGGGCAAATTCAATATTCGCGGGATACCCACGTTGCTGATTTTCAAGGGTGGGCAGGTGGCGGACCAACTCGTCGGGGCGCAGCCGAAAGAATCGATTGAGAAAGTCATCCAGCGCCACATTTCGTAGGCCTTCGGCGCGATTTCACTTCAAGACAGGTGACTATGAGCCGCGGCGAGCCAGAGCTGACATTGCCGGGGAGCGCGCCGACGTCGAAGAACTGCGCGGCTTGCGCTGAGTCATTCTCTTGCGGCGCGCCGGCCTCCGGGTGCTGGTGCGAGGGATTGCAGGTCGTTGGTTCGGTGTTGAGCGACCTGCGGGCGCGTTATGCGGATTGTTTGTGCCGGCGGTGTCTTTCGGCTGCCGCAGCGTCGTCGGCATCGGCTGAGCGTGCGTCGCATTCGGATTTAGAGTCCGCTACTGCTGCTGCTGCTCGGCGTAGTATCCTGCCGCAACATCTCCTATGAGCGTGAAAGCGAAAAAAGAGCAGCGGCGGTGCCATTGGGCACGGTCGCCGTTGATGGTGGAGTACCACGATCGGGAATGGGGCAAGCCGGTGCACGATGACCGCGTGCTTTTTGAGTTCCTAATCTTGGAAGGCGCCCAGGCGGGATTGAGTTGGGAGACGATTCTCAATAAACGCGAGAATTACCGCGGGGCGTTTGACGGATTTGATGCCGAGAAAATTGCGCGCTACGACAAGCGTAAAGTGCGCTCGCTGCTGGCGGATGCCGGCATTGTGCGCAATCGTTTGAAGATCGCGGCGACAATCTCAAATGCTGCGGCGTTTCTTGAGGTGCAGCGCGAGTTCGGATCGTTTGACCGTTACGTGTGGCAGTTCGTGGGCGGGCGCCCGCAGAGAAATAAGTGGGCGACTTCGCGAAAGATTCCGGCGCGCACGGAGGAATCGGACGCGTTCAGCAAGGATTTGAAGCGCCGCGGTTTTCGCTTTGTCGGCACGACCATCTGTTATGCCTTCATGCAAGCCACAGGCATGGTCAATGATCATGCTCGCGATTGTTTCCGCTATAAAGCAGTTGGGTAGCTCGTCCGCTTCTGGCTTTTGTCCTGATGCTTGCGTCGGGGGCAGGCGGAGGCTAGAATTGACCGTACTTGTATTCGTGTTAGCCCGCCTGTAGTGCTTCTGGTGTCAACGACAGGGGCAAGGTGCGGCCTGACGAACGGTGGGGGCGGCGAAGGTGACTGAGAAGGCGCGAACGAAAGCGGTCTGCGTAGTAGGCGGGCAGTGGGGCGACGAGGGCAAGGGCAAGGTCGTTGATTATCTGGCGCAGTCCTTCGACTACACGGCGCGCTATGCGGGCGGTCACAATGCCGGGCACACCGTCATATTCAATAATCACAAATATATTCTGCAATTGATTCCCAGCGGGATTCTGCGGCCGGAGAAGAAGGCGGTGATCGGCGCGGGGACTGTGGTGGATCCGGCGGCGCTGGTGGCCGAGCTGGAGAATCTGAAGCGCTCGGGAATTGAGGTGCGTGGACGGCTTTTTCTGAGCGATCGCGCGCATTTGATTTTTCCGTATCACCGCGAGATGGATAAGGCTGCGGAATCGGCGCGCGGGGCGGCGGCGATTGGAACTACTTCCCGCGGCATCGGTCCTGCGTATGAAGATAAAATGGCGCGGCGCGGGATTCGCGTGTGCGATTTGTTCGATCCGGCCGGCTTCAAGGAAAAATTGGAGCGCGTGATCGACGAAAAAAACGCCATCAGCCGCGCGACGTATGGGCATCCACTGGAAACCGCGGGAATCTACGATCAATATATGGAGTTGGCGGCGCATATTCACGGCCTGGTGACGGACACTGGCGTGTTGTTGAATCGCGCATTGGACAACGGCGAATCGGTGCTGTTTGAAGGCGCGCAGGGTACGATGCTCGATATTGATCACGGAACTTATCCTTACGTGACGTCGTCGAATGCGACATCGGGCGGCGTCGCGACAGGGCTGGGCGTGGCACCGACGCGGATTTGCGGCGTGGTTGGCGTGACGAAGGCTTACACTACGCGCGTGGGCAGCGGACCATTTCCCACGGAGATGCCGGACCTGGACGCGCAGGCCTTGCGCGAACGCGGCAAGGAATTCGGCGCGGTGACCGGCAGACCGCGACGTTGCGGGTGGCTCGATCTGGTAGTGCTGAAGTTCGCCAAGATGCTCAGCGGAATCGACTCGCTGGTGGTCACCAAGATGGATGTGTATGACACGCAGCCGGAAATCAAAGTTTGCACCGGCTACAAATTTAAGGGCAAGACGCTGGAACATATGCCGGCGGACGTCGAAACGCTGTTGCAGGTCGCGCCTGTGTACGTGACTTTGCCCGGCTGGCAGAAACCGACGCCGGGAATTCGCAGCGTGAAGGATTTGCCGGAAGCGGCCCGCAATTATCTAAATTTTATTTCCGATCAACTGCAGGTTGAAATTGGGATGATATCCACCGGGCCGGAACGCGACGCGACGATTGTGCCGCGAGGCACGAAGCTCGCATCCTGGCTCTAAGGCGCCATGCTTGCCTACGAAGCAGCCCGCGCGAAGGTGATCGAAGTAATATGCGCGCGGCGTTGTGCGCCTCCTCCTCCTACCGAAACCATTGAATTCGCGGACGACCCTTCGCGCGTGCTGGGGCGCATCGTGGCGGAAGATGTGCGCGCCGACCGGAATTATCCGCCGTTTAATCGCTCAACACGCGATGGGTTTGCGCTGCGTGCCGCCGATGCGGCGCAGCCCGGAGCGAAGCTGCGCTTGATCGGGGAAAGTCGCGCGGGGGTACCGTTCGCTGGCATGGTCGAAACGGGGACTTGCGTGCAAATCATGACGGGCGCTGCCATGCCGCGCGCCGCGAATTCGATTGTGATGAACGAGTACGCGCGAATCGATGGCGAGTACGTGGTTGTGGAGCAATCAGCGCGTGAGGGCGCACATTTCGTGCTGGAAGGGCAAGAAACGCGCGTGGGTGAGAGCGTGCTCGCGCGCGGCAAGCGGCTGAGTTATGCCGAGCTGGCGATTGCGGCGCAGGTGGGGCGCTCGCGGCTGGTGGTGGCAAAGAAGCCGCGCGTCGCGATTCTTTCGACGGGCGATGAATTAGTTGCGGTGGACGGCAGTCCGACGAAATATCAGATTCGCAATAGCAACAACCTGTCGCTAGCGGCGCAAGTGTCGCTCGCGGGCGGCGAACCCGTGATGCTCGGGACCGCACCCGACAGCCTCGCGGAATTACGCTCGCACATTGAAAAAGCGCTCGAAGCGGATATCGTGGCGCTGACGGGCGGAGTATCAGTCGGGAAATACGATCTGGTAGAGCAGGTGTTGAAGGAGTTGGGGGCGGAATTCTATTTTGATGCTGTGGCGATTCGTCCGGGCAAACCTGCGGTGTTCGGTTTTTGTCACGGCAAGCCGGTATTTGGTTTGCCGGGAAATCCGGTTTCGACGATGGTCACGTTTGAATTGTTCGTGGTTCCGGCGATCGAGTTGCTGAGCGGACACAAGCCGCTTCCTTTGGCGTTGCTGAAGGCCAAGCTCTCGCATCCTTTGAATGAGAAGCCGCCGCTGGCGCATTTTCTGCCGGCGCGTGTGAGCTGGCCGGAGGGCGAGGCCGTGGTGGAAGCGATTCACTGGGAAGGTTCGGGCGATATTGGATCCGTGGTTAAGGGCAATTGTTTTTTGGTGGTGAATGCGGCGAAGCTGGTTTACGCGGCGGGGGAGATGGCGAACGTGCTGCCCCGGCGGGGATTGTTCTGACGTCGATTCGATGGACGCGGGTCTGAGACCCGCCCCCACAGATTCAAATGCAAATTCAACGACACCCGCCTAAAAAACAGGCGGCCGCTACAAAGTCAAAAGCGCGGCAGGTTGCAGCGAATCAAGCCGTCATAAGTTCACATCGCTAGACATCATGGCAAAACTCTCGCACTACGACGAAAAAGGGCGCGTGCGCATGGTGGACGTTACGGCGAAGGCGGCCACGTTCCGTATTGCGCAGGCGCACGCGTTCATTCGCATGGAGCGAGCAACGATTCGCAGCGTGCGAGCACTGAAATCGCCCAAAGGTAATCCACTCGAGATCGCCCGCATCGCCGGAATTGGCGCCGCTAAGCGCACGGCGGAGCTGATTCCACTTTGTCATCCCCTCGCTTTGACTCACGTAGATGTGAGCGCCAAGCTGTGCCAGAATGGAATTGAGCTGACATCCGAGGCGACGGCTACCGGCCCGACCGGCGTCGAGATGGAAGCGTTGGTAGCGGTGTCGGTTGCGGCGCTGACGATTTACGATATGTGCAAAGCGCTCGAACGCGGCATGGAAATCACCGAGGTGTACGTGGTGAAGAAGGCGGGCGGCCGAAGCGGCACGTACGTGCGTCCCGGGAAGCGTGTGAAGCGATGACGCCGATGAAGGATGTCAAAGTCCTGGTCGTCGATGATAACGCGCTGATCCTCGACCTTTTGATGAAAGGATTGTTGCCGCATTGCGATGCGCGCGCGGCTGCGGATGGGGCTGATGCGCTGCTGAAAATCGTGGATGATCCGCCGGATCTGGTGGTGTGCGACTATCGCATGCCGGGACTTGATGGGCGGCAGCTTTACGAAAAGCTGCGCGGTCGGCAGCAGACGAAGGCGATTCCGTTTATATTTCTGGCTAGCCGCAGCGACATCGAAGAGAAATTGCGGCCGATTGTGGAAGGCGTCGAGGAATTTATTCCCAAGCCGTTTTTCTTGAAAGATTTGGTGCGGCGCGCGAAGAAAGTCGTGGATCGGCTGCAGCTGGAGAAATTGCAGAATCGCCAGGTACGGCCGGGAGTGGTGCAGGGGCGGCTGGAAGAAATGTCCATCATGGATTTGATGCAGTCGCTCGAAATGGGACAGAAGTCGTGCCAGCTGACGATTCGTCGCGGCGAAGAAAGCGGCGATTTATTTTTTGCCTCGGGGCAATGCAAGGACGCGCGGCTGGGTGCGCTGGAGGGCGAGGCCGCGGTGTTTGAGGCGGTGCGGTGGCCTGAGGGCGAATTCGAAATTGATTTCAATCGCGCACCCACGCGCGACATTATTTCGCGCACTACCACCGGGCTGCTGATGGAAGCGCTGCGGCTGGTGGACGAAGGGCAGCGCGACGGCGAAAGCGAAGACGCGCAGGTCACCGAAGGATAGCGGCCGATTTTTTGCGGCGCCACCACTCCATGCGGGTTTCCATACTTACTGTGAGCGATTCGGTCGCGCGCGGGAAGCATGAAGATGCTTCCGGGCCGGCTGTTGCGGGTCGGTGCAGGGAACTGGGCTGGGAAATTGTGTCGGCGGCGGTGCTGCCGGACGAGCGCGGGGCCATCGCGGAGCTTCTGCGGAAGACCGCTGATGCGAAACTGGTGGATTTGATCCTCACGACAGGCGGCACGGGTGTGGGACCTCGCGATGTGACGCCCGAAGCTACGATTTCTGTGGCGGAGCGGTTGATTCCTGGATTCGCGGAGCAGATGCGCGCCGAAGGTTTGAAAAAAACGCCGCGCGCGATTTTGTCGCGTGGGGCTGCGGGAATTCGCGGGACTACGATGATTGTGAATTTGCCGGGAAGTCCGCGCGGGGCTGTGGAATCGCTGGATGCTATCGCCGCTTTGCTTCCTCATGCCGTGGATGTGCTGCACGGCGCACGCCATTAATACATACCCAGAAAACTAATCGCGGGATCGCCTAGATGCTGAAGTGCCCGCTTCGTCCCAAACAGCGCGGGACGA
>Ga0181526_10004396_pt1 | contig 10975 bp, 6 predicted proteins | sample PEATcosm2014_Bin_35_FD_119750 | JGI IMG/M metagenome (GOLD analysis project Ga0181526, IMG submission 119750) | Peatland microbial communities from MTU Mesocosm Facility, Houghton, MI, USA - PEATcosm2014_Bin06_30_metaG | ecosystem: Environmental > Terrestrial > Soil > Wetlands > Peat | place...
ATGCGGGCCGGATCGTTCGGCAAGGCTGCCGGCAAGGCCGGCCCGCCCGGCCTGATCGCCGATCGCAAGGGCCGCCGCGTCGTGGTCGAGCGCGTCGCCGACAAGCCGGCGCGCCCGGGCCGCAGGCCGCGCGGCGGCAAGTGGCGCGAGACCTGAGGCCGTGAAACCTGTCCGTAGGATGGGTGGAGTGGCGAAATCGGGCACTTGTCCGATTTCGCCGCGATACCCATCGATGGGTTTCGCAAGAGCTCAACCCATCCTACGCAGCGAGCTCATCCGAACCTTTGAAACGGTAGATTAGATGCGCGTCGTCGGCGGGCGGCTTCGCGGCCGCGCCCTGGCGGGTCCAAAGTCGGCCGCGATCCGCCCGACCGCCGACCGTCTGCGCGAATCCCTGTTCAACATCCTGGTCCACCGCTACGGCGACCCGGTCAGCGGCGCCCGGGTGCTCGACCTGTTCGCCGGCACCGGCGCGCTCGGCGTGGAGGCCATCTCGCGCGGCGCCGCGTTTGCGCTGTTCGTCGACGACGGCGCCGAGGCGCGCGCGCTGGTCCGGCAGAATGTCGAGGCGCTCGGGCTCGGCGGCGTGACGAAGATCTTCCGGCGCGACGCCACCCGCCTCGGCGCCGCGCATCCGGTCGAGCCGTTCGGGCTCGCCTTTGCCGACCCGCCGTACGGCCGCGGCCTCGCCGAGGCGGCGCTCGGCTCGGCGCGCGACGGCGGCTGGCTCCTCCCCGGCGCGCTCGTGGTGGTCGAGGAGGCGGCTGAAGCGGCATTCGCGGCGCCGGACGGGTTCGAGGAGCTCGAGCGGCGGCGCTACGACGACACGGAATTGAGCTTTCTGCGGTTGGTTGCCGCGTAGCCCGCATTGAGCGCAGCGAAATCCGGGGCCTCGACATGCGGCACCGCTGTCCCGGATTTCGCTTCGCTACATCCGGGCTACGGAAGCTGGTCGGCCGGCACCACCACCGCACCCGGCTCGTCCTTGGCGCCGACGAGGCGTCCGAACAGGCGCCAGGCGAGCCGCCCGATATCGTCGACCACCGAGAACGCCGCCGGCACGAACACCAGCGACAGCACCGTCGAAGCGACGAGGCCGCCGATCACCGCGATCGCCATCGGCGAGCGGAACTCGCCGCCGTCGCCGAACGCGAACGCCGCCGGCAGCATGCCGGCGACCATCGCGATGGTCGTCATCACGATCGGCCGCGCCCGCTTGCGCCCGGCCTCGACCAGGGCGTCGAGCCGCGGCGTGCCGCGCCGAATCTCCTCGACCGCGAAATCGACCAGCATGATGGCGTTCTTGGTGACGATTCCCATCAGCATGAGGGCGCCGATCACCACCGGCATGCTGATCGGACGGTTGGTCACCAGCAGCGCGATGACGGCGCCGCCGATCGACAGCGGCAGGGAGAACAGGATGGTCACCGGCTGCACGAAGCTGCCGAACAGCAGGATCAGCACGCCGTAGACCAGCATCAGCCCGGTCCCCATCGCGGAGCCGAACGCGCTGGTGACCTCGTTCATCACCGCGACGTCGCCTGACTCGCGGATCTCCAAACCCGGCGGCAGCGCCCGGGCGGCAGGCAGCGCATGGATCGCGTCGAGCGCCTGGCCGAGCGGCGTCTCGCCGGCGAGGTCGCCCTCGATGGTCACCCGGCGCGACCGGTCGTAGCGGTTGATCGCGGTCGGTCCGTGCGCCATGTCGAAATCGGCGACGGTGGAGAGCGGCACGCTGCCGCCGGCCGCGGTGGCGACGCGCAGCGCCTGCAGCAGCCCGACATCGGTCCGGGCATGCTCGTCGAGCTGCACCCGGATCGGCACCAGCCGGTCGCCGGCGTTGAACTTCGCCAGGTTGGCGTCGATGTCGCCGAGGGTGGCGACGCGGATCGTCTCCGACAGCGCCTCGGTGGTGACGCCGAGGTCGGCGGCGAGCTGCGGCTTCGGCGTGATGCGAAGCTCCGGCCGGTCGAGCTCGGCGGTCGAGACCGGGTTGTCGATGATGGGGATCTGGCGCATCTCGCTGGCGATCTGGTTCCCGGCCTCGTTGATCAGGCGGGTGTCGCTGCCGGCGATGATCAGCGAGATGTCGCGCTGGCCGTTGTCCTTGAGGAACCAGAAGCGGATATCCGGGATCGCCGCGATGTCGTGCCCGATCCGCTTCTGCAAGTCCTTCTGCGAGAGCGCACGCCGGCTCTTGTGCACCAGGTTGACCACCAGGGTCGCCTTGCGCACCTCCGAGGCAGCACCCAGCCCGCCGAGAATCTGGCCGCCGTAGACCAGGACCGATCGCACCTCGGGCATGCCCTTCAGCCGGTCGGTGATCTGCCGCGTCACCCGGTCGGTGTCGTCGAGGCGCGAGCCCGGCGGGAGCTCGACAGCGAGCAGCGTGCGCGCCAGATCCTCGGCGGGAATGAAGCCGGACGGCAGCAGCCTGGTCGACATCAGCGAGGCGACGAACAGCACCAGGCCGGCGCCGAGCGTGATCCAGCGATGGCGCACCGAGCCGCGCACCAGCAGGGTGTAGAACCGCATGATCGGCCCTTCGCGGACGACCTTCTCGTGGTCGGCGCGCAGGAAGTAGGCGGCGACGATCGGCGTGATCAGGCGCGCGACCAGCAGCGAGAACAGCACCGCGATCGCGACCGTCAGGCCGAATTGGCGGAAATACTGGCCGGCGATGCCGGACATGAAGCTCACCGGCATGAAGATCGCGACGATCGTCATCGAGATGGCGACGACGGCGAGCCCGATCTCGTCGGCGGCCTCGAGCGCCGCCCGATAGGCGGACTTGCCCATGCGCATGTGGCGCACGATGTTCTCGATCTCGACGATGGCGTCGTCCACCAGGATCCCGGTCACCAGCGTCACCGCCAGCAGGCTCACCAGGTTGAGCGAGAAGCCGAGCATGTCCATCGCCCAGAACGTCGGGATGGCGGACAGCGGCAGCGCGAGCGTCGAGACCAGCGTCGCCCGCAGGTCGCGCAGGAAGATCAGCACCACGATGACCGCCAGGACGGCGCCCTCGAATAGCGTCTCCATTGCCGAATGGTAGTTGCCGATGGTGCTGTCGACCTGAGTGTCGACCTTGACCAGATCGACATCCGGGTGCTGCCGGCGCAGCTCGTCGATCTTGTCGGCGACCGCGCGGTCGACGTCGACGTCGCTCGCGCCCTTGGCGCGCGAAATGCTGAACGCCACGATCGGCCGGCCGTCCAGGCGCGCGAAGGTGCGCGCCTCGGCGGCGCCGTCGGTCACCGTCCCGAGATCGTCGAGACGGACCTTGCGGCCGCCCGGCAGCCAGACCGGCAATGCCGCCAGGTCGGAAACCGCCCGGGCGCCGGCGAGCGTACGGATCGCCTGCTCCTGGCCGCCGATCTCGCCGCGCCCGCCGGCGAGGTCGACATTGGTGGCGCGCAGCTGGGCGTTGACGTTGGCGGCCGTGATCCCGAGCGACAGCAGCTTGCGTGGATCGAGCGCGATCCGGATCTCGCGGTCGACGCCGCCGGAGCGGGTGACGCCGCCGACGCCGCGCACGCTCTGCAAGGTGCGAGCCACGGTGTCGTCGACGAACCACGAGAGGTCCTCGGCCGACAGCCGCGGGGAGGCCGCCGCATAGGTGAGGATCGGCAGGCCCTCGATGTCGAGCCGGCTGACGATCGGCTCGTTGATGGTGCGCGGCAGGTCGGGACGGATCTTGGCGATCTGGTCCTTCACGCTGTTGAGCGCGCGATCGACGTTGGTGCTGCCGACATAGAACTGGATCGTGGTCACCGAGGAGCCGTCGGTGACGGTCGAGATGATGTGCCAGATGTCGCTGACGCCGGCGACCGCATCCTCGACCTTCCGGGTGACCTGCGATTCGAGCTCGGACGGCGAGGCGCCCGACTGGATCACGGTGACCTGGACGATCGGGATGTCGATGTTGGGGATCCGGGTGATCGGCAGGCGGTGGAAGCTGACGAGGCCGAGAATGACCAGCATCACGCACGCCACCGTCGCCGGCATCGGCGAGCGGATCGACCAGGCAGAGATGTTCAGCCTCATCGCGAGGCTTCCCGCCCCTCGGGCATGTCCACGGACCGCACCTCGTCGCCGTCGCGCAGGAACGCGGCGGCGCGCGCCACCACGATCTCGCCGGCCGCGATCCCGCCGCGGATCTCGCTGAACCCGCGGTCGATCACGCCCGCCTCGACGGTCCGCAGCTCGACGCGCCCGTCGTGGACCACCATGACGCTGACGCCGCCATCGCTGCGCACGACCGCGCTCGCCGGCACGCCGACCGCCGGACGACCCGCGATCCTCACCACGCCGGTCGCAAACGAGCCGATCCGCGCTGCGCTGCCCGCCGGCACCGCGATGCGGACCTTGCCCAGCCGGGTGGTGCGGTCCACCTCGTTGGAGATCAGCCGCACATGGCCTTCGACCGGCCGGCCGCCGCCGGGCAGCTCCACCGTGGCCGGCATGCCGGCCGCAAGGCGCGCCAGCCGGTCCTCCGGCACCTCGGCCTCGAGATCGATCGCCCCGTCGGCGACGATGCGGAACAGCGCGTCGCCGGTCCCCATCGCGACGGCGCCGAGCCGCGCTGTGCGCCGGCTCACCGTCCCGGCGACCGGGGTCACCACGTCGGTGCGCCCGATGCGCACCTGGAGCTCGCGCCGTTCCGCCTGCCGGCTCGCCCGGTCCGCCTCGGCGACGGCGAGCGCGCTGTTGGCGGCGGCGAACTGGGCCTCGGCGGAACGTGCGGTCGCCAGGCGCTGGTCGAGGGTCGCCTGGGTGATGACGCCGACGGCGAGCCTCTGCGCGCGCTCGAGATCGGCGGCCGCCTGCGCCCGCGCGGCGTCGACCTGCTCGATCTGGCTGCGGGCCTGGGCAACGGCGGCGTCGGCACGCAGCAGCGCCGCGTCGTTCTGCGCCAGCATGGCATCGAGCTGGCTGCGGTCGAGCCGGGCCAGCACCTGGCCCTTGGCAACGCGGTCGCCGTCCTCGGCGAGAAGCTCGATCACCCGCAACCCGTCGAGCGCGGCGCCGATCAGCACCTCGTCGCGGGCGACCAGCGTGCCCGATACGAACAGGGGCTCGACGAAATCGCGCGTGCGCGCCCGCGTCACCGTGACGGCAGGCGGCAGCGGCCCCGGGGGAGGAAGCGTCGCGGCATGGGCCGGACCGCCGTCGGCGAGCCCCGCGGCGGCGGTCCCCTGCTGCGCCGCCGCCGCCGTGCTGCGGCCGGGCAGGCCGATGGCGCCGCTGAGGTAGGCCGCCGCCAGCGCGACCACGACGGCCGCGGCCAGGGCTATGGTGATCCGCCGGCTCATCGCCGAGCCTCCGGAATCTCGGCCGCGCGTTCAGGCTGGGCGAGACCGCGAAAGACCGTGCGGATCAGCCCGACCGCCACCGCAACCTCGACCTCGCCGTCGAAATCGGGCTCCAGCACCCGACGCTTGAACAGGCCGGCGCCGATGGTCATCAGCGCCCGGACGGCGAAATCGACGTCGATGCCGGGTGCGGCCGCGCCGCTGCGTCGCGCCGCCTCGACGGTCGCGAACAGACGCTCGCGGACCAGAGCGTCGACCTTGCTCTGGATCGAGGCGATGACCGGGTTGCGCGCCGACTCGGCCCAGATCTCGACGATGAGCTGGAGAGGCTCGCGCGGCTCCTCGACGAGGCGCTTGTGCAGCATCCGCTCGATCGCGCCGACCACGTCGCCGGCGGCCGCAAGATCGACGAAATCGCTCGCCAGCTCCTCCTGGTCGCACTCGCAGAGCCCGGCGACGATCGCATCCTTCGACGGAAAGTAGCGGTAGAGGTTGCCCGGGCTCATCCCGGCCTCGACCGCCACGTCCTGCATGGTGGAGGCGTGGAAGCCGTGGCGCACGAACGCGCGCTCGGCCGCCGCCAGGATGGTCCGCCGGCGCCCGCTGTCGCGCCCGACGGATGGATCGGCTACCGAAACGTTCGCGCTCACCCCAGCCCCCGCAATGAGAATGAATGTTCATTCTCATGACGGAAAAATGCGGCGCTGTCACGATCGATTGCGGGATGGCGGCTGCGCCATCTTGGCGCGGCGGGGTGAGCCCCGGCACCTGCTCAGTCGAATGTCAGGCGCGGCAACAGACCCTCCGGCCACGGGGCGTTGGGCCAGGGCGGCAGGCCGAGGGGCGAGCCGCCGCCGAGGTGACGCTCGCGCATCGCCGCGTAGCTGCCGAGCGCGGCCTGCACGTCGGCGAGCCAGTCGGAGCGCAGGCCGGGAAGCGGCGGCGCGGCCGTCGCGCGCCAGGGCGATGGCCTGCCGTCGTCCGCGATCAGGAGATGCAGGGTCCACGCGATGAGCCCGGCCCAGGCGCTATCGGTGACCGGGGTGGCGGCGAGCATCGGGGTCAGCGCCAGCGGCGGGGCGAGGATGCGGCTCTGCAGGTTGTTGATCCCGGCGGTCCGGCGCATCCGCGCCAGCCGCGTCGCGTGGTCGACCACGGCCTCGCAGTTGCCGACATTGTAGGCGTCGAGCATCTCCACGTCCTCCCCGAAGGCAAGGCGGCTGACGGTGGTCCCGGCGGCGGCCAGCGCTGCCTCGAGAGCCCGCTGGCCGGGGCTGCCGATCATCAGGCAGACGGTGCGGCCGCCGAGGTCGGACGGGGATCGCGCCGCCGATGACACCGGGACCATGACGGCGATCGGGTCGATGAATACCACCGGGCCGGGCACCAGGACGGCGCCGAGGTGGTTGTCGGCGATGGCGGCGCCGGAGAGGAACGCCACGTCGACGGCGCTGTGGCGCACCGGCGCGAATGCGCTCTCGCCGTCGAGCAGGCTGACCTCGACGCGGCCGCCGGGACCGAGCAGAGCGATGGCGACGGCCCGGCACAGATCGACCGCGAGGCCGGTGATCCGCCCGTCGTCGGCCGCGCCGGCGAAGCCGGGCCGCGGCTCCGCCGCGCAGCGCAACGCGTTGTCGGCGCGGATGCGGCCGACCGTATCCTGGGCGTGGACCGGCGCGGCGAGCAGGAGAATGAAGGCGAGAAGAAGGCCGGACAATGAGCTATTTGTTTTGTTCATTCGTTTATTTCACTTGTTTGGACCATGCTGTTTGTGCTGGCAGCGACTCGAGCCCCTTCTCCCTGAGGGAGAAGGGGCGCGCGGCAGCGCAGGATGAGGGGTGATAGCGCCTGATCAAAGGGCGGTAACCCCCTCACCCCGACCCTCTCCCCTAATGGGGAGAGGGAGTCCGGCCGAGTCTGTTTCATCGCATCGGACCAAACAACAATCGCCTCATGACTGAACCCATCCGCCCTGGCAGCGACACCAGCCCCTTCTCCCCTGGGGACAAGGGGCGCGCGGCAGCGCGGGATGAGGGGTTATAGAGCCTGACCAGAGGGCGGTAACCCCCTCACCCCCACCCTCTCCAATAATGGGGAGAGGGAGTCCGGCCGAGTCTGTGTCACCGCATCGGACCAAACAACAATCGCCGCGATGACTGAACCCATCAATTGTACGACGGCAGGGTCGCCGGCAGGGTGTTGAGCCGCTCCGGCAGCGGGTTGGCGGTGCCGCGGTCGGTCGGCGTCATGCCGATCGCCTCGCAGCCGCGGCCGGAGTGGTGCGGCAGCGCGCCGATGATCGCCTCGTCGATCACCGCGTAGGAGGCCGGCAACGGCGGCCGTGTCCCGGCGAGGCGGCCGGGATCGAAGCCGGCGATGAGGTCGTCGGTCTCCGGCGCATTGATGTCGCGCGGGCCGAGGTGGCGCTGCACGAAGCCGTTCGGCCCGTTGAAGGCCGGGTCCTGGCCGGCGATCAGCGCGGCCTTTTCGTCGGGGAGACTGGCGAGCGGCGGCAGGTCGAAAATCGCGTTGATGGTCTCGATCACGGCGTTGTGGTCGCCCTCCGCATGGGCCACCACATGGGCGCGGGCGTAGGGCGAGATCAGGATGAGCGGGATGCGGATGCCCCGCGCCAGCGGCAGGCCGTCGGGGCCGTACGACAGGATGCGCGGCGGGACGTGGTCGTAGAACCCGTCCGATTCGTCGTAGGTGATGATGATCGCGCTGCGGCTCCAGATCTCCGGCCGGGCGGCCACCGCGTTGACGATGCGCGCGGCAAACGCCTCGCTGATCTGGCGGTCGGTGTACCCCGGATGGTCGTCGTCGCCCTTCTTGGTCCTGACGATGGTGGCGCGATCGGCGTCGGTCAGGTGCGCCGGAAAGTCGGGATTCTGGATCGGCGGCGTCAGGCCCTGGAGGTTGGTGAACCCGCCGCGGATGTAGAGCACGCCGCCCGCGGCCGGCAGGTCGCCCGCCTGCATGTCGGCGAAGAAGTCGCCGGCGCCGCGCAGGTTGCGGGCAAACGCCGGATTGTTGGCGATGTAGCCGAAGTACTGCGGCCCCTGGTGATGGCTCACATAGCCGACGTGGCTGGCGGTGCCGGCGGGCTCGTAGGGCTCGTGATCGTAGCCTTCCTGGTACCAGCGCCAGACCACCGGGGCGCCGTTGCGTGCGGCGATGAACGGGATGTCCTGGCGGATGTCGGCGAGATCGGTCTGCGGCGCGGCGTCCTGGTCCATGGCGGCGGCGACATCGCGGCCCGCGAAGGTGAGCGGCAGGGTCGCGAACGTCATGTTGGCGGCGATGTTGCGGTCCGCATAGGACTCGCTCGGGCTGTCGGGCTGGCCGTTGGCGGCCTTGTTGGTGTCGTACTGCGAGCCCCAGAACGGCTGCGGGTCGCCGATGAGCGGCGGCGGCCGCAGGTCGCCGCTGTGGTTGCCGACCGCGACGTGCTGCGGCGCGGTGCCGTGCCTGACCCACTGGGTCTCGCCCCCCTGCCCGGCGATCATCGCGATGGCGTTCGGCGTGGACGGCGTGTCCTCGGTGGCGAAGATGTTGTCGAACAGCACGAAGCGGCTGGCGTACTGCCAGAGAAACGGAATGGTGTCGCAGTCGACATGGGTCATCACCAGCCGGGCGAACTGGGATCCCATCGCCTCGTTGGCGGCACCGCCCTTGCCGGCGAACCGGCCGTACTCGTCGGCGGCGAACCCGTCCATCGCCGGGCGGCCGTCCACCACGTGCAGCTTGCGCGCCAGGCCGGCGTGGCTGTGGTCGACGCTGTCGAGGAAGGTGGCATTCTCGGCAGGACCGATGCGGAACGGCCGCACCGTGACGGTCCGGCCGCCGGCGTCGATGTAGCTCTGCGCGAAGCCCGGGGTATGGGCGGCATCGCGCGGGCCCGCCGGATCGGCGAACAGACCATCGGCGCCCGGAAAGGTGCCGAACTCGTTGTCGAAGGAATGGTTCTCGTTGAAGATCACGAAGACGTATTTCACCTTCTCGCGCAGCCGCGCGATGAGCTCGTCGCGCGCCACCGCCGGCTCGGCGGCGAGATCGGTGACATAGGGCGCGACGTCCGCGCCGGGCGCCGGCTGCGGCGTGACCATGGGTGTCTGCGCCAGCGCCGGCGACCCCGCCGCGAGGGCAGCCGCAAAGCCGATGGCGACCACGCGACGGATCAAGGACATGTCACGGACTCCAAACGGATGCGCCGAACGACAGGAGCGAAGTCCCCACCGGCCTCACCGTGCGCCAAGGTACGCAATGCGCGACGACAGCACCGTGAAGGCTCAGCGCCGCCCGAACAGGCGCTCGATGTCGCCGAGCTTCAGCTCGACGTAGGTCGGCCGCCCGTGGTTGCACTGGCCGGAATTGGGCGTCTGCTCCATGTCGCGCAGCAGCGCGTTCATCTCGTCGGCCTTGAGCCGGCGGCCGGCCCGCACCGAGCCGTGGCACGCCATCGTGGAGGCGACATGGAGCAGGCGGCGCTCCAGCGGCAGCGCCTCGTCCCACTCCGCCATGTGCTCGGCGAGATCGCGGATGAGCGCGGCGGCGTCGATCTCGCCGAGCAGCGCCGGGGTCTCGCTGACCGCGACGGCGCCCGGGCCGAAGCGCTCGACCGCAAGCCCGAAGCGGGCGAGCTCGGCCGCGCGCGCGACCAGGCGCTCGACGTCGGCCTCGTCGAGCTCGACCACGTCGGGGATGAGCAGGAGCTGCCGGGCGACGCCGCTGCGCTCCAGGGCCGCCTTCATGCGCTCGTAGACCAGGCGCTCGTGGGCGGCGTGCTGATCGACGATGACGATGCCGTCGCGGGTCTGCGTCACGATGTAGGTCTCGTGCACCTGGGCGCGCGCGGCGCCGAGCGGCCGCTCGACGAGGTCGGGCGCCGCCTCCTCGGTGGCGGGCCGGGCATCAGCCTGCGGGCCGCCGACATCGAACGCTGCCTGCGCGACGGCGGCGAAGCCGGGCGCCAAGTCCGCGTAGCCCGCGGCCGCCGCACCGCGCGGCGCCAAGCCGGGCATCGCCGGCGAGCGCCGCCAGTCCCAGCCGCCGGCGCGCGGCACGCCGCCGGGGCGGAACGCCGTCACGGTGGCGCTGCCCCCGGTCGAGGCGGCGCGCTGGCCCTCGCGGGCGAGACCGTCGTGCAGCGCCCGCACGATCATTGCGCGGACGAGGCCAGCGTCGCGGAACCGCACCTCGGTCTTGGCGGGATGGACGTTGACGTCGACCTCGCGCGGATCGAGGGTGACGAACAGCGCCACTACCGGATGGCGGTCGCGCGGCAGCACGTCGGCATAAGCGGCGCGCACCGCGCCGACCAGCAGCTTGTCGCGCACCGGCCGGCCGTTGACGAACAGGTATTGGCCGAGCGAGTTGGCGCGGGTGAAGGTCGGCAGCCCCGCAAACCCCTCGACCGCGAAGCCGTCGCGGCCGGCGCCGATCTCCACCGCGTTGGCGCGGAAGTCCGGCCCGAGCACGGCGGCGAGCCGCGCCAGCCGCCCGACGGCGTCCGGCATGGCGGCCGTCCAGGTCACCGGCGCACGCTCGTCGGCGGTGAACGAGAAGGCGACGTCGGGGCGGCTCATGGCGAGCCGCCGCACCGTCTCGCGCAGGGCCTCGCCCTCGGCGCGATCGCTCTTGAGGAACTTGAGGCGGGC
>Ga0181526_10004399_pt1 | contig 10968 bp, 8 predicted proteins | sample PEATcosm2014_Bin_35_FD_119750 | JGI IMG/M metagenome (GOLD analysis project Ga0181526, IMG submission 119750) | Peatland microbial communities from MTU Mesocosm Facility, Houghton, MI, USA - PEATcosm2014_Bin06_30_metaG | ecosystem: Environmental > Terrestrial > Soil > Wetlands > Peat | place...
CAAGCGTCCGGACGCGGCCACCGGGACGACTTTCTCCAATATTACCGTCAGCAATCTGGTGATGACGAACATCCAAACTGAGGCAATCGTGCTGTCTCCAGTCATCGGCGAGGCCGGTCTCTCAGGCTCCAGCCCGGCCGTGGCTACGCATAACACCTGGGATCATATACTGATTACCGGCAACACCATTACCGGCAGCGCCTCCGGCCCGTTGCTCGGTATCGATGTCGGACTCGGCGGCACGGTCGGCGACACGTTGCAGCACATCGTCATCGCCAATAACAACATTGTGCTGCCGATGGCGGGCGGGGCAGCCGCGGGAGGCATTGTGATGACCGTCGGAGGCGGGATCGCGTCGACGAACAACCAGGCACTCGATGCCTTGATCGCTAACAATGCCATCTCAGCCGCTCCAGGCTCATTTGGGATTCGCATTGCGGCGGGCGTCGGCAGTGCATCGGCCAACTTGATTGACGGCATGCAGGTGATCGCCAACCAGATTAACCTGATTGACCAGTCCGCGTCGGCAAATGAACTCGGGATCGGCATTAACGTAGCGGTCGGAGATGCCGCCAGCGACGATGCGAACCCAAACCTGCTGCCGATCCAATATTCGGAGAACAACATCGTTCGTAATATCGGCATTCTCTCGAACACCATCGGAGAAGCCGGTAGCTTCGGAATCTTCGCTCAAGCGGCATGCTGCGGGAATGCTAACAACACGATCGACCATCTCTCCATACTCGGTAATACGATCACCGGTATGGAACTCACAGGCGGCGCCAGCGGTGGGTTCTTCAGCAGGCCCTCGACCGGGAATATGCTGTCCAACGTGCTGGTCCAGGCTAACACCGTCCACAGTTCACTCCTTCCCGGAAACCCACACTTCTCACTTCCAGCCGCAATCCAAAACGCGGGAATCGATGTCATGGCAGGATGGGAGGAACCGGAGAATAGCATTAAGGGCATCACGATTGCCAATAACGACGTGAATACGCCGCTCATCGGAATCGGCATTGTCGGGGGATCGGGATTCCCGCAAGGGCCTGATGATCCCCCCTCCCCGGCCAACAGTAATGTCGTGGCTCATCCGCAGATCTTTTGCAACCAGATAGACCAGGCTGCAACTCTTGGTATTGCGCCAGGCTCCGGAATCAAGGGCATCAACGTGGTGGCCGGGTTTGATACCGCGACTGGAAACCAGGTGCTTCAGGTGCGCGTGGAAAACACTCTGATCGCGGGGGCGCTTAGCGATGCGTCCTTTTTCGCCAACCTAGGCGACGGTGCGTCGGGAAACTCGATACTGATTCCAAGAACCTCCGCTCCCGGTAACTGTGACCCACGAACTCCGCCCATCCCGCCGAAAAACGGCCCGTGTGGAAGGCGTCCACTTTGACGTGTAAACGCGCGAACCCGCGGATCTGCGCCAGTCGACGCGCCTTCCCGGTACTAATCGCGCCGTTCTCAGAGAATACATCGGCTGCCCCGTTCCAGACCGGCGGCTGCGGCAAGTGCAGCCACGTCGGGGGCCTTTGGCGGAACAGAGCGGTCCTGCGGATGTTCGAATAGGTTCGCCAGGAGGGGGGCTCTCTGCATTCCACCAAATCGGGAGCTCATCGAACGCCGCATCGGTTTCGATCCGGAGCCTGGTGCTGGAAGCCTCCGCGGATATTGCCGGGGCGGCTATCCTCGCGCGCCCGCCCGCCGTCTAAACCAGCCGAACCCAATAAGCCCCGCCGCGAGCAGGACCCAGGTGGACGGCTCCGGCGTGACGAATTCCAGGCTGAGGGTGTTGGAGCTCCAGATTTCCACCCAGTTCCCCGGCTGGTCCACACTGGAGAAATTGCCGGTCACGGAAGTGAAAGTCATGACGTCGCTGAAGGTCTCGAAATCGTAAGGAGAGAACCCCCCACCGAAGGTAACGTTCAGCGTGCCGTTGAGCTGGGCAGCACCGGTGACGATCAATCGGTCGTAATCGCTGGCGCCGTCGATCTCGATGTCCAGCACGCCGCCGCTGCCCTGCGTGTAGTTGCCCTCGATGGTCAGCGTGCCCGGAGCGTCGCCCGGGTCCACGCTACCCTCGTTCTCCACGTTAGCGACTAGCGTGCCGGTGCCGGAAATGTCTCCCCCGTTCAGATTCACCGTGGTGGCTTGCAGGGTGCCATCGACCACCGTGCTGCCGCCGGTCTGCGTGTAGTTGTTGGTGCCGGATGAGCCCATGGTAAAGCTGCTGCCCGCGCCGATCGTCACCGCACCGGAGTTGGTGAAGTCGCCGCCGGACTGGAGCGAGGCGCCATTGAGGAGCGAGAACTGCCCCTGCGCGCCGTTGGTGGAGAAATCGCTCAGACCGTTCGGGCCGGACGCATCCGCCCACACGCTGCCGCTGCCGGACATCGTAATCGCGGCCTGGTTGGTCACCAGGTCGCCAATATCGAAGTTCATTGTGCCCGCGATGTTATAAGTCCCGCCGGTGAGCGTCCCGCTCTGGAAGTTGGTCAGATCGGCGCCATTCAGTACCGAAAGCTGGGCCGTATTCATAACATTGATGGTCCCGGCGTTGGTATACGTGCCGCCCGACTCGAGCTCCAGCGCCGAGCCGTTGACGACATTGATGCTGGCCCCGGCGTTGTTGATCAGCGCCCCGCTGAGCGTGCTCAGGGTGGAGACCGTCGTCTTAACGGTTCCGCTGTTGTTCAGGAGCGAACTATTGAACGTTGCGCCGTCCAGCGTCAGCGTGCCGGAAACGGTTACCGTGCTGCCGTTCCCAACGTGGCCACCGAGCGAGGCGCTGGAACTCCCATCGACGCTCATGGTTACGCCGTTCAGGGTCGTCGACGACGAAGCCGTCAGCGTGCCACCGTTGACTACCGAGATATTTCCGCCCGTGATTGTTTCCGAGCCTCCGCCCGGGCCCGGAAGCTGCACCATGCCGCCGTTGGCTAGAATCGTGCCACTGGCATTGTTAATGCTGCCGGAGGTTATGCCGAGGATGCTGCCCGCCGTCGCCGTTATCTGCCCGCTATTGGTCATCGATCCGGCGGTTATCGACATGCCCGCCGACCCGCTGGCGGTGATGTTGCCCAGGTTGACCAACGTAAGCCCCCCGTCGCCAACCGTTCCCGCGCCCTGGATGGTGTGATTCGCGCCATTTACCAGCGTCAGACCGCTCATTGTGTCCTGAATGGAATTGTTAACGTTGTTGCTGAGCGTCAGGGTGCCCGAGCCACCCAAGGTGATGGTATTGCCTGTCCCGCTCGATGCGTCCAATGCCAGCGCGGCTGGCGCGCCGGTCGAACCCAAATTAATGGTCCCGTTGTTGGTGTACGTCCCGCCCCCCTCGAGCTCCAGCACCGAGCCATTGACGACATTGATGCTGGCCCCGGCGTTGTTGATCAGCGTCCCGCTGAGAACGCTCGGGCCACCGGCCGTGTTGCCCGTGTTGATGGTCCCGTTATTGACCAGCACGGAGCTGTAGAACGTTGTCTTGTTCAGAGTCAGCGTGCCGTTATTGGTGATCGTACCGCTCACAATACTCGAGTTGCTCAGAGACGATGCCCCCGTCGCGAGCGTCAGCGAGTTGGGCCCGCCCGTGTACATATTGAGCGTGGAGGAGTTCATCGTCAGGTTGTCGATCGTGATACCCCCCGACAGGTTTACGGTGGTGCCCGGTAGGCCGATCGTTACCCCGAACGTATTGGTCCCATTGTTGTTGGGCATATCGCCAGGAGTCCAGTTAGTGGAGGTGTTCCAGGAAAAGTCGCCGGCAGAGCCGTTCCATGTGACGCCGAGCTCCGCGCCGTAGGCGCCGGGAAACGGCAGAAAAAGGCACAAAACGCACAAAAAGAGTAACAGATCTCTTTTGGCCATATTGGGCAAATTATAACATTGGCGTTGGGTTTGGCACGCTGCCGTACCAGCGCCCTGGTACTAAGTTAGTACTGGTTTAGCTGGCGCTTTATTTCTTCGATTCTGCAATGAGCTGCGCCACCTTCGAGTCCGGCCCGACAGGCTCCACGAAGACGATGGACCGCTCGTTGATGATCATCCGGTCCGGCCCGTGCCACTCTTTGCCCCGTTTCACCAGCACGTTCGTTACCGCCTTGGTATCCGGGTTGACGTTGCTCTGCACGTAATAGACGTCGTGCAGCACCGGGTAGGGCGAGCCCAACCCTTCCAACTGGCCGAAATACACCGAGCCGTTGGTGAGCAGCACGGCCTGGTATTGGGCCGGGTTTACGGCGGACGCCGCCGGGCTCTTCAGTTGCGCCTGGCAGCCGGCCGAGAGGAGCAGCGTGATCGAGATAAAAGCGGAGGTCAGGATCTTCAGCATGCGGTTCATTTTCTCACATCGCACGCCACGGAGAGTTCCGAGCGATTAAGGTCGTCTTTCGCGCCATGATCATCTTTGGGGCCGGCGAGGGCGCATCTCAATAACCAGCTGGCCCAGTGACTGTCCACCAGTCGTCCCACGGTGATTGAGTGGCGCGAGCGTTTCGTGGGGTCCGGTGTTGAGGGCTTGCTTTCAATTCCTGAGTGACGCGCCACTCGTACGCAGGTGGGTTTTGGCGCGCAGGTTATCCCCAAGTCCGCTTCTGGGACATCGGCCGAAGGCCCGGCCCCCGCAACGAACCGCCCGTCTATCTCCCCCTGCTCAACCCCAGCGCCCGAATCCGCTTGTGCAGATTCGTCCGCTCCATCCCCAAGGCCCGCGCGGCGCCGGAGACGTTCCAGTTGGTTTCTTCTAACGCGCGCATGATGTGCTCGCGCTCGGCGGATTCGCGCGCTTCCTGAATGGTGGATTTGGCCGATGTCTCACGCTGCACGCGCACTTCGACGGGGATGGATTCCCGCGAGAGCCTTTCGCCCGCCGTGAGAATCGCCATCCGCTCCACCACGTTGCGCAGCTCGCGCGCGTTGCCCGGCCAGGCGTAGGCTTCCAGCACCGGAAAAACAGTCTCGTCCATTTTCTTCGGCCGGAAGTTGTTGCGCGCGCAGAATTCTTCCAGGAAATACTCGGCCAGCAGCCGGATGTCGTGCGGCCGCTCGCGCAGGGAAGGCACGCGGATGGGAACGCCGTTGAGGCGATAGTACAGGTCGTCGCGAAACTTCTCCTGCGCCACCAACCCTCCCAGGTCGCGATTGGTAGCGGAAATTACGCGCACGCTGACGCGGATGATCTGCTCGCCGCCCACGCGGTGGAACTCGCCTTCCTGCAAAACGCGCAGCAGCTTGGCCTGCGATGCGCCGTGCAAGTCGCCCACTTCGTCGAGGAATATGCTGCCGCCGTCGGCCAGCTCGAACTTGCCGCGCCGCGCCCCGGTGGCGCCGGTGAAAGAGCCTTTTTCGTGCCCGAACAGCTCGGTTTCGAGCAACTCGGTGGGAATCGCCGCGCAGTTCACCTTGACGAACGGGCCGTTCGAAAATGGGCTCAGAGCGTGGATATGCGCCGCCAGCAGTTCCTTGCCGGTGCCCGATTCGCCGATCAACAGGACCCGCTCGTCGGAGCGCGCCGCCAGCGTGGCCTGTTCCACCGCGCGCTGCCATGACGGGCTCGACCCGATCATCTTCGGGCTGCCGCCCACCAGTTCGCGCAGACGCTCGTTTTCGCGCCGCAGGCCCGCCTGCTCCAGCGCGTTCTTGACGGCTACCAGCACGCGGTCGCGGCTGAGCGGCTTCTCCAGAAAATCGAAGGCGCCGGCGCGCGTGGCTTCCACTGCGTCGGCGATGGTGCCGTGCCCGGAAATCATGATGGCCGGCGCGGCGGCGGCGTTCTGCCGCACCGCCTTCAGCAGCTCGATGCCGTTGCCATCGGGCAGTTTGATATCGAACAGATAGGCATCGGCCCGATCCGCATCCGGATGCCGGCGGAACTCCGCCGCCGACCGGCACACGTTCACGGTGTAGCCCTCGCGCTCCAGAATCATGCGCAATGAGCGGCCGATGTTCTCTTCGTCATCCACGATTAGCAAGCGTTTGGACGCCATTCGTCTCGATTGGCAGCAGCACGCGGAAGCCCGCGCCGCCGAGTTCTCCTTTCACTGCGACAATGTCCCCGCCGGAAAGCAGCGCGCCTTTGCGCGCGATCGACAGCCCCAGCCCCATGCCATGCTTCTTGAACGAAATGGTCGGTTGGAACAGCGAAGCCCGCGCCTGTTCGCTCAAGCCCGGCCCCGAATCATGCACCTCAATCGCCACCCGTCCGTCCTCCGCCGCCGTCACGCCCAGGATGTGGCCGCCCTCTCCGGCGGCTTCCGCCGCATTCTCGAACAGGTTGGTGAGGATACCCTTCAGCAGGTCCTGGTCCGCCGTAACGCGAGGGATGTCCGCCGCCAGCCGGCAGTCGTAAGCCACCTCCGGATGCGCGGTTTTGAGCAGCGCCACGCGCTCTTCGACCAACGAATTAATGTCCACCTCGCACGGCAGCACGGGCGGCTCGGCGGCAAATTCGGAAAACGCGCGCACGCGCCGCTCCAGCGTTTCGATCTCGTCCACCACAATGTCGGTGGCCTGCGCCATGAACCCGCGGTCGGCATCCTGGTAGCGCGCCAGCATCTCTTCCACCGTCAGCCGGATCGGCGTGAGCGAGTTCTTCACCTCGTGCGCCATCTTGCGCGCCAGGGTCTGCCAGCTCGCCATCTGCCCCAGGTAAACCAGCCGATCCGTGCTTTGTTTCAACCGCGTAGCCATGTGGTTGAATGCCTGAATGGCGCGCCCCACCTCGTCATCGCGATCGGTGGGAACGCGCGCGTTCAGATCGCCCGCGGCGAGTCGGGAAAGTCCCTCGGTCAACTGCTGAATCGGCCGGCTGACGTGATGCGCCAGGAACACCAGCAGCGCCAAGGAGATCAGCCAGAACGAAGCCGCCAGCAGGATGTACGTGACGCGGAACCCGCGCCGCAGATCGCGCTCCCGCGCGTCTTCCACCAGGCGCCGCGCGTCGCCGATCTGCCGGCTGAGCCGGTCCATCGGCACGCCCAAGTTCTCCGAGTACACACGGACATCGTCGCCGTGGCGCACCAGGTAATCCAGCCGGTCGCCTTGCGCGCCGTTGCGCACCCAGCGCTCGCCCTCAATGCCACCGGCGAAGTTCTTGATCGCTTCGGGCCATTGCAAGCGTTGAGCCGCGAGATATTCCGCCGCAGGCGCCTCGCCGCGCGCGGCCCGCTGCTTGAGTTCGTCCATCGCACGCTGGTAGAACTGGCGGCCGGTTTGCTCGAGCGATTGACTGAGCGCGTCCAGTTCCCGGGTGGTGGAAAAATCGAGCAGGTACTTGGAGCCGGCCGAGGTGATCCACAAAGTGGCCAGCAGGGGGAGCAAGGTGGCCGCGAGAAAAATCAGGATGAGCCTGTTGCGAAGCCGGTTCACCAGTCGCGCCGGCTCGGCGAACGGCGCAGGTCCGCCAGCCGCAACCGCCTCTCCATCACCCAGTGCGGTTCTCCGTCCGGCTTGCGGCTGAAGAATTCGATCAGCCCGCTGATGCTGATACCGGATTCGCTCACAATGCTGGCCATGTCCTTCGGATCGGCGGTGCGCAGATCGAACCGCATCCAGAAAGCCCGGTCCGGCGCCACGCCCAGTGCGCTCACCATCATGTTGTCCATGCACCAGGCTTCGGCCTGTTCCGCGGTGAGTCCCAGCCGCGATTCCGGTGTGGCGCCCGGAATGGTGACTTTGAACCGCCCCTCCCAAATGTCGTAGCTCACGTAAAAGCGCTGCGGCGCGTGGCGGAATGGGGTAACGTGATCCTCCCGCAGCAGGGTGATCTGCGACAGGAACACCACCGTGCGCGCGTCCTTGAGCTTTTCCAAGGCGCGCCCGCTGATAAAGTGCAAATCGGGCAGCACCGGACGGAGCGTGTCACCGTCAAAAGCCACGTCCATGGAACTGGCGCGCGCGATGAGCAAAGGGAGGGCGAGGCCGGCCAGAAGCCAGCTTCTTCGGCTCATCCTCGCTGCGCGCGGCTGCGCCATCAATAGTTCATGCCCACCATAAATACCGGATCCATCCTCCCGTTGCGCAACGGGAACGCCACGGCCAGCGAAAAAATGCCCTGGCGCAGTCCGGCTCCGACCGAGCTTCTGGCTACCGCGGCCTGGCCGCTGTCCCAGATGGCACCCGAGTCGCAGAAAATCTGAAAGACTCCGTAATGATATTCGACGGTATTGTGGACCACGCGGTTTCCGCCCAGCGGGTCCAGGTCGAATTTATTCCATCCTCGCAGGCTGGTGCTGTTACCCAGCACGAAACGCTCATACAGCGGCGCAGTACCCAGAAGTACGCCGCCCCAACCATCATCCACCAATTCCTGCTTGCCGTGGGTGAGCCGGTAGCGGAATCCCCAGCGGTGGCGGCTGTAAGCGTAGTCGCTGGCCAGCGCGTGGCTGCCGGCGCGCAAATCGTAGTCGGCCTCCAGCGCCTGGTCCGAAGATCCCTCCATCTCCTGGTGATAGCGCGCACCGGCAACAAAGGCATCGGCGGCCTGTGGCGGCGCGCCGGGCAGTTGTGCCCCGAGGCTTTCGAAGCTGGCGCCGAAACTCACTTCGAGCGGCCGCGCCACCCGCACCGACAGCACCGGCTGAAACTCTTCCCGTGTGCGATAGAGCTGGGATGGGTCGGTGGCTGCGACAGCGGAGCGGTTCCACAATTCATGGTAGCTGCCGAATTCGAAGCGGAGCCGCGCCCGCTGGTCCAGCAGCGGCTGGCTCTCGTAGCGGGCCACCACGCCGGTGTAGCGCTCCACCAGCTCGTCGCCATCGCTCACCAGGCCCGCCGTGAACCCGTTATTGTGCACCGTCGCGGTTCCCTCTACCGCGCCGCTCCAGCCCTGCTCGCCCTGGTAAAGGAATTTGGGCACGGAGGCGTCAAACCGCGTGGGTGGCACTTCCACCTGGAAAACCACCTGCACGTACTCCGGACTCTTGCCGCGCAACACATGATGTTCCACCGTGCGCGCGCGGAGTTCCTTGCGAAGGCGTTTGGCCAGATCGTCGAGCCGCGCCGGATTGAGCTTTTCCCCCACCAGTGCGGCAATCTCCTTGCGCAGCCCGGAACTGATTTTGTGATCGCGATCCACCGCGGGACTGGTGCTCCATCCATCCCCCGCGACCATCACCGTTTCCACTGTGTACCGGCTGTTCACGTTGGTTTCCGAATCCTGTGTGCCCGAGGCCAGCAGCCCTCCCACGAGCAGCAAGCTGAGCCAGAAATATTTCATACCGGGCCAAAAAGCATTTGATACGCCACGAACAACTGTATGAAAACAAGAGGAATAAAAGATGAGTGCTTGTGACTTCGCGTCACAGGTGTGGGGTGCGCGGAGGCGGCGCACCGCCCGCTCGAGCGGTCCGGTGCGGCTAGAGAACCTTCGCCAGCTCGGCTGCGAATGCGCTGCGGGGCGCCTGTTCCCGGTCGCGGCCGCTACGTTTTCTGCGGTCGGTTTTGACAATGCGAGTGGCATTGGCACTGGGCGCTGCAATCGGTTGCGCTCCACGGCTCTCTTTGCCCTTCGGGGGCTGCGCCGGATTGGCTCGCAACAGACGGTCTTCCAAAGGTGCGCGATCGAAGCGGCGAATGATCGAGGCCATTTCGTCCGCGGTGGGAGCTTCGACAAACGCAAAGCCCTTCGATTCCTGTGTTTCGTGATTGCGAATCACTTTGACGGCGTCGGCCACCAGATCTTCGGCGGCGAGCCATTGCTTGATGTCATCGGCGGTAACCCATGACGGGAGGTTGCCAAGAAAAACGGTAAAGCTCATTCAGTTGATTCTGTGACTCCGTGGTTGGATTTCAGACACTGGGGGGATTCCGATCTGCCTCACCGATAGTATCAGACCACCGCACCCGATTGCAATCGCAGATCTTTGTCGGTGCGCCGTTCCGGATCGTACGCCCGGCCGCCGGCGCGCCCATCTCCGTCACTCGCCGGTGTTCCCGAGCTTCCAGAGAATCTGCCGCAGCATGCCCAATGTAACCGGGGCATCGCGCGCGGTGATGTTCCAGCGGCGGATCATGCGCCGCAGTTTCTCTTCGGTGGATCGGGCGGTCAGCGGATTTACATACCCGCTGGCGCGCAGGGCCTGCTGCCACAGAGCCGTGATCTGTTCATTCTCGGCGGCGCACGCGGGTTTGACGCGCTCGGGGCCTGCGGCGGCGGCTCGTGGGTCGCGTGCCAGTTCGTAAAGGCACAGAGCTACTGCCTGGCCCAGATTCATCGACAAATCGCGATCGAGGGTCGGGATGCGCATCAGCCAGTGGCAGTGGCTGAGATCCTCGTTGGACAAACCGAATTTCTCCGAGCCGAACAGCAGCGCCACGGGCGTTCGCGGCAGCCTGCGCAGCATCAGCCGCGCGCCATACTCCAGGCGGCGCAGCGGGTGGTGCAGTTCGCGATGCCCCAGCGAAGTGGTGCCCACCACCAGCGTCGCATCGGCCACCGCTTCGGCGGTACTCGAGAACTCTTCAGCCCGCTCGAGCAGCGGCGCCGCGCCCACGGCCGAGCGCGCTTCGCGGTAGGCGACGTCGTACGGGTTCACCACCCGCAACCGGGTGAACCCGAAGTTCGCCATCGCCCGCGCCGCCGCCCCGATATTCAGCGGATTGCGCGGGGACACCAGCACCACGCGAAGATGGTCTTTCCAGCCGGTCAAGGATGCTTTGATGGTAGCGCACACGAAAGCGCGGCGACCCGCTACGAAGCGACGCTTCGCTCGAGGTGAATCGCGGGACAATTATAGTCACGCCGATTTGACAATCCACGGCGTAGCCGCTACCCTAAAAATTTGCGACCAATAGATCGCTGGAGAAGTGTGTCAATGAGTACCGAGTTCCCTTCCAAGAACGGCATCGAACGCCGCTGGCATGTCATCGATGCCCAGGGTGTGGTTTTGGGCAAGCTGGCGACTAAGGCGGCCATGCTGCTGATGGGCAAGACCAAACCTTCCTATACGCCGTTCATGGATACGGGCGATC